>Ga0255180_1000087_pt1 | contig 54874 bp, 50 predicted proteins | sample Atl_Colum_RepB_8_FD_189933 | JGI IMG/M metagenome (GOLD analysis project Ga0255180, IMG submission 189933) | Freshwater microbial communities from Altamaha River, Georgia, United States - Atl_Colum_RepB_8d | ecosystem: Environmental > Aquatic > Freshwater > River | place: USA: Georgia... | reverse complement strand
GGCGCTGGACGCGTGGCCGACGCGGAGCGGCTGCAGCGCGAGCTGAAGTCTCGCTACCTGGTGCCCCCGATCCCGCAGGGAGATTCCGAAGAGGATGTCGCGCTGCGGCGTTTGCTCAAGGATGTGCTCCCGCCCGGCGACCTGGACTCTCGCCTGCGCGCCGCAGAGAAGCGGGCCAAGGGGAAGGCCCCGCCATCGCCAGAGTAGTTTAGAGAAAAACCGGAAATCTGGCGGGTGGGCCGGTCACGCCGGGGCGGGTCGGACGGTGATGAGGGTGGTGGAGCGTTTGACAACGCGCCCGCAGCACAACTCCTCTCGAAAAGCCTGCCCCGGTTATGCCGAAGCCGACTGTCCCGATTCCGAACCAGTTTCTTGGAGCAAGCAGTGGCACAGAGTTTGAAGCCGGGTGACCGTCTTTACGCGCCGGTGATCAAACTGGCGCCAGACGCAAACGTCACGAATGCGGTCTCAATGGTGGAGGTACTGTCGGTAAGCAAGCGCACCGCCACCGTGAAGCTCGATCCGCCGTTGGGCGGAGTGCAGACCGCCACCATCGCCAACTCCGCCCTCGTTCGGAACGTTGGCATCATGATCTTGCGGATAGGCGACTTTGACACGGAGTACACGCTCCTCGATCCCTTGGCCAAATCGCTGCTCCAGTACTTTCGCCTCCTTGTGCCCGATGACATGGTCGTCTTGAAGGAGTTCCGCGCGCTCGACGAGCTTCGCACAATCCTCACCAAGAACCACGCTGCGTACAGTCACCTCATCCTGATCGGACACGGATCCACCTCCTCGCTGCGATTCGGCAAAGAGGAGGTAGGCGCGAGCGAATTCGGCAAAGCACTGGAAGACTCGGGCTGTAGGGGCAAGGTGCTGGTCTCATTGGCTTGCCTCACCGGAGTCGCTAGCTTCGCCAAGTGCCTCTCCGAATCACCGGCGTGCGAGGCAGTGATTGCTCCGTTTCACAGCGTTCAGGGTGCCGTTGCGTCTCAGTTCTGCCAGACGTTGTTCGCCCATAACCTTCTCGAAGGGCGATCGACAAAGGTCGCGTTCCGCAACGCGCGTGCAGCCGTCCCGGGCACTGCGAGCTTTCGCCTATGGGTCGGGGGTGAAATGACGGCCGATTGATCGCCCGTCCTGGCGAAGCATTGCTGCGAGGAGTTGGCTCGCTCGGCACGAAAGTGAGCCAAGCACTCGCGCTTTCTGGCTCTCCGCGAACAAGATCGCGGGTTGAGGGGCCGGATCGGAACGGGCTTTGTAGTCAGGGAGAATGATGGACGGAAGGCCTGTGGCGATCGACCCACAGTAACTCGCGATGAAGAAACGAAAGCACAAGAAGCAGCGGAAGCAGCACACACCGCTCGCGAAGCACGCTCGCGAGGGCAAGACCCTGATCCCTCCGCTGAACCAGCTGAATACAGCGCCGCTCGACTGGCAGCGAGACTTCCTTCCGGAGCATCTCTGGATCAGCGCCCTTGCCGTAAAATTCGGCCTCGATCAGATGTCCAAGCCGTTCCATGCGTTAGCTGACGCCATTGATACGGCCTGGCCAGCATCGGAGAGTGCACCGTTCATTGGGCTCGTGACGGATTTCGGGCTCGTGCCCGAGGCGGTGCGCGACGGATTTGTCCGCGATCATGCCGAGCTGATCGACCAGTGCTTTCTCGGTCCTTTCGGAGCATCCCTCGCCTACTACTCCGAGTCCCCGGCTGCGTGGCTTGTGAAGCCCGCAATTGACGCAGGACGATTGCGACTCGACCTCTCGATCGACATCTCTCGACTGCGAGCGATCACGGCGCCGCTGCTCCCCGGCAAGGACTCCTATTGCGGACGAGTGCGCGCGCTTTCTGTCGCGCGCATGCTCAAGCATCGCCGAATCAGGATCCCCGCTGGGGGGTTCGCAGGAGGTGAACTCTTCGAGCGATATCCGACGGGCTGCAACGATTCTGAGCGAGCAAGCGTTGAACAGCAGTGCCGAATGTTCGGCAACATGTACTGCCAGGCGCAGGCTAGATACACACCCGCAGCCTGGCCAAAGTACTTCTGGCGGCACAACACGAATCTCGCGCTCTGCCAGCCGCTCTTCCTCTCGCTGGCCGGCGGCACACCAGCGACAGAGGCGGATGGCCCTGCGATCGCTTCTGCCCTCGAGTCTGCTGCAAAGGATGCTCGCGAGTACGTTTTGCTGCTCAATCGGCGCGCGAAGATCGATCTCTACGATCCGACGCTTGACGAGGTCCGGCTCGGCCTGCTTGCTCGTTCCCTTCGGCTCTTCGTCCTACTTTGCGAGGACTGCAACCTGTGGGCTCGCGACACTTCAGGCATCATGCTCAGGTGTCTCGCGGACACGGTGATCACGTTCGTCTATCTCGTGCGCTGCGGCACGCCTGCTGACTACAAGGCATTTCGTGACTACGGCGATGGACAAGACAAGCTGCTGATGTTGCATCTCCAAGACACGCACGAGGGCGATACCAGCGTGGAGGGACGCTCGGCCACCGACATCGCTGATTCCCTCGGCGGATTCGCGGTCGAACTCACGAACATCGAGCTCGGAGCATGGTCGAAGTCGGATACCCGCACGCTTGCCACCAAGGCAGGCCTCGAGAAGCTCTACCGGCTCGTGTTCACACCCTCCAGCGGCGATGTTCACGGGACCTGGGCAAGCCTCAAGTCCGCCAACCTGTGCTACTGCAAGGAGCCGCTTCATCGGTTCCATCGGCTCCCTGCACTCGCCGAACCACCGCTCTACCTCGGAGTGTTGCTGGCGGCGCTTGAGGCGTTGCAGGCAGCCATCGACGTGGGCGTTGCATCACTTGGGCTGCCTCAGTCCGCGCGTCCCATCGGCGCGGCGTTGCGAGAACTTGGCAACGCACCTTCAGCGTCTGACGAGGACGAGCCAACGGCGTGAGCTGTGGGGTCAAAGTCGCTGCGACAAATCTGCCCTACCTGCTGATGTAGAAAGATGCCACCCGCCCGTTGATAGCGGGTGAGAAAGCACATCCCCATGCACGGACGCAGCGGCCTGACCAGAGTGCAGATGAGTGATACTTGCGAGTTAGATCGCCCCAAGCCCGGTCCCGTCCGCCCCGATCCGCCTCGAGGTCGCCCCCTGGCGCCCGACCCCAGAGCCTGGACATGCGCTGCCTGGTCCCCACACCAGGAATTTCGCACACTCCCGCTAATTGCCCGGTCACACCTCTGCCAGTCAGACGGTGACGGGGTGGAGGCTCATCCGGCCGCGAGGGCAGCTCGCGTTCCCCGGGGGGCCCGTCGGTCTCGCCGTTGGCGGAATCCTCGTACCGGGCGCCGTGCCCGGCACGTCCGTCCTGCGGCGCCGCCGGGTCACGATGACCTCCATGCATGGAGGCTTCGACTATGGACCACTCCGGAAACGTGCGCCCTGGCCAGAGCTCCGTTCCTGCTGGGGCACGCCTCGCGGCGTGCGTCGCGCTGCTGACCGCCTGTTCCGCACTCGCGATCGCGGCAATGGACCCACGTCCAGCGCGCCAGCCGAGCCCGCTTCCATTCGGTCCGGTTCTGCTGCTGCCCCTGCCGGAGTTCACCGAACAGCCTGCGACCACGCCGACCGCTCCGCTTGCTTACTGCGCCGGGCTGAACTGCGCACCGCCGATCAACTACCCGCCGATGGAGCCGGTGAAGCCGGCGGTCCACTGCGCGGGCCTCGGCTGCGGCGACCTGACGCCGGCGATCACGCCCGCGCCGAGCGCGCCCGCGGGACCGCCGATGTGTGCGGGGTTGAGCTGCGGACTCCTGCTCGACCCGATCGCGCCCTCGGGAGCAGGAACCTCTCCGGGCACGCCTTGCATGGGGCTCTTCTACGGCGGAAGCCCGAGTTTCCCGCCGAGCCCGCCGGGACCCGTGCCGAGCGACCCCATCTGTGCAGGGAGCGGGCAGGACAGGGCCGGAGACGCCACCCTGCCCTGGAAAGGCTCGGATCGCCGGGAATCGGAGAGCGCGATCGGGGCAGGTCGCGCCTGTGACGGAGCCGGACTGGGCGGACGGGCTCGACTCAGGCGGCCCCGGGAGAAGGCGAAAGGGCTGACAGCATGTTTGGCGGAGCTGACGATCTTGCATGACAACATCTGCTCAGCTTCGTTGCTGCAACGAGGAACCAATATTGTTCAACTACACATCGTCTCACGAGTAACTGGTGGTGGCGAGACGTCGTGGACCGTAACGCCCTTGATCCGGAACGCCGCGGTCATGTTTCGCAGACTCATGGGTGCGAGGGTTCAACTGTGATCGGCACGCATGCTCGCTTATCTTTCGCTGGCTTAGCAGCGTTGATGTTGGGCGCGACTCTACTCGCTCCGATAGCCTCGAGCGCACTCGCACAGGGCGGTCCTCAGCCAGATCCGCTGCCGGGCAATCGTCCTGCGCAGGCGCCCATTTTCCCGCCCGGTCCTTGGGGGAAATGCCTTGTCGGATGTCCTCGCGACCCCGTCGAGCCTTGGGTGCTCGAGACGACCTTCTTCTGCCACAGCGCGTGCGAGGCTTTGGCGCTGGTCGACTACGACTGCTCCGCACTTGACCTCGAGGGTTGGCTGGTCGCGCACGGATGGACGCACTGTCCGGAGGAGGACCTCCGGGGTTGCTGCAACGAGGGCGCGATATGCGCTGGCCAGCCACTCCCGGCGTGCTGCGTCGATGTGCTGTGCAAGTACCTCGCGGCCAAGTGCAAGTGCGAGAACCTCGCAGCAATCCATCCAAGCCCACCCGCATCGAGTTCTTGTGACCTCAACGACGACGATGTCGTCAACTGCGCCGACCTGAATGATCTGCTCGGCGGGCTCGTGCCCTCGGAGACCTGCCCCGAATCGGTGGTCTGGATTCTCGATGTCGCGTGCTGCTTCCTCTCCAAGATCCAGACCGACTGCGGCGATGTCTGGACTCCAGACGAGCCTGGCGAATCCGCATGCACCGACATCCGAGAGTGCCTCGAGGCGCGAATCGATCGGCCGCTCACCGCCGAGGAGCTCCAGAAGCTCATGGACTGCTACGGAGGCGACGTCTCCACGTGCGGCTGCTGCAGGGAGGCTCCCGGCGGAACCGGCTACTTCAGCTGCGACGACACGCTCGTGTGCGATCGGAACGGTGATGACGAAGTCGACTGCGAGGACCTGAAGCAGCTCCTTGAGGACTCGAAAGCCCTCTGCAACGGCGGCGGCGACCTGACGGACGAGGAGACGCTCGACATCGCCTGCGTGTTCGTCGACTCCTGTGCGCCGTCGATCGCCCCCGAGTGCCAGGCGTTCCTCGCGACGATGATCGACTGTCTGGAGGAAGAGCTTTGCCGTTCGTTGACGAAGGAGGAGGTGGAGGCGCTCGGCGTGTGTACCGAGAGCTGTGATCCCGCAGGATGCTGCTCGGGTGCGGGCGGCTGGTCGTGCGGCGAGACCTTCCGCTGCGATCGGGCGAACTGCGACGGCGTCATTGATTGCGTCGACATCGGCGCGTTCGTCGCCGAGAGCGAGGCGGGCTGCAATGGAGGCGAGCCCTACAGCCGCGCGGAGCGCGTCGAGCTGATCTGCGACTTCTTCGAGCACTGCGGAGCGTCCGCAGGAAGCGACATCTGCGCCGACATTGAGGAATGCCTCGAAGGCATCCTCGGCGGGGAGTTGACAACGGAGGAGAAGACGACGCTCGCCGAATGCACAGGGTGCGACGATCTGTGCCCCCCAAACGACGGCGAGGAACAAGACAAGCCGGACGAGGGCGACGAAGGCTGCGACGGCCAGGCATCACGAGGTTCGGGACCTGGCGGAACCGATGCCGCATACGGTGACGTGACGCGATCGGACAACGACCTCGTCGTTCCTGCCGCTGGTCCAACGCTTGCCTTGAGCCGCGAGTACACGTCGGACCCAGCCTTCGAGTCGGGCTGCGGCAATCCCGAGGGCTGGACCAACTCGGCGCTGCGCCATGTCGATGACAGCGAGGCTGGCACGCTGAGATTCATGGGAGACGCCCTCGGTGCCGTCACCGTCGCGACGAGTGGGAGCGGCCCCTGGTCGCTTCCCGGTCCGACCTCGCGAGTGCTCAGCCAGGCATCTGCAACCGTTGACGGCGGCTCCGTCAATGTTTGGAGGGTCACCGACCCCGGTCGCACGACAACAGATTATTTCAGAACGTCAGGGAGCGGCGATCCCGAACTCGCCGCGCTCAACGGGCTCCTCCTCCAGACGCAGGACCCGAGCGGAAACATCCACCTCTACGACTATTCCTTCTACGGGCTCGACAACCCAGAGCCGAGGCTCCGGCGGATCTTCGTCAACGGATCCGCGTCCGCATGGGGAGCTGGCGCACCGCCCGACGCGCTCGTCGAGTTCGAATGGATCGTCGACGGGGCCGACCTCGGCCGGCTCCGCGGAACCAGCGTCTTCCGCTTCAACGGCACCCAGCCGGTCTTGACGCAGCGGGTCGCGTACACCTACTTCGACTCCGCAACGCAGCACGCGGATGTCGGCACGGCGGGCGATCTCGTGCAGGTCATCACCTCCGAGCGAGTCGATCCCATCGTCGCGGCCGGCAGCGCCACGCTCGCCACCGCCTCCTGGCGGCACAGAGTCACGCAGTACCGATACCACCGGGTCGGCGAAGGCGGCTCGTTCGGCGTGACTGACCGCTACACCTGGGGCGGTGGCGACCACCAGATCAAGTTCGTGATCGAGCCGGAACAGTTCGAGTTCCTCGCGCAGCGGCTTGCGGCCGAGGAACAGTCGACGAGCACGACTCCTATCCTCTATGACGTCGATCACTTCGCGGCCGAGGTCCTCGCGATGGCCGACGGCGCTCCCGTCTGGGCAGCGGACCTGAACGGTGACGGAGTGGCCGATTCGGCGGAGGAGGTTCCGCTGGTCGACTTCGCAACGATGGTCGCGGAGTCGTACCAGACGTCGGGCGAGCGTCGTGTGCTCACCATCTACTCGACGAGTGACGGCGGCTGCGGAAGTTGCGGGGTCTCCGGCACTCAGGGCAGCAGACTCACCTACGTCTACACCGACCGCGACTCCGATCCGAGTGTCGCGGAGACGGTGAAGGTGGAGGAGCGGCTCCGCAACTCCTCAGGCAGCGGCTACGAGGCGTCTCCATATCGAAACGTCTGGCTTGAGTACTACCGGCCTGCGGGAACAGGCACCGGGAGCGTGCCGTACCTTCGATCGAGCGCCGTCGAGGACCCAGCCGTGAAGAACCGGTACTGGGTCACGCTCTTTGACCACAACGCCTCCAGTCGGACGCTTCGCGCCGAATACACCCCCGCGTCCATCAGCGACTACACACCGGGAACGCCGACCGCGCCGCCGAGCTACACCTACGCGAAAAGCGGACTCGTCCGCGTCTTCGCGTACACGGCGGACAGCCGAATCACACGCCGTGAGCGGAGCGACGGACAGCCGACCTTCTCCGGCGCGAACTGCACGGACTGCGAATGGCTGGAGCAGACGCTCTACGGATCCGGCAAGGGGAACACCCGCAAGCACCTTCCGACCGAGCATCGCCGATACCGCAAGGACCCGAACGCGCTAGGCTTCAATCCGAGCATTGACGTCGAGACGACCAAGTACACCTATGCGTTCCACGGCGGCGGCGGCGACGACATCGCCTGGGCGAAGACCGAGGTTGAGGCGGAACTCGTCGCCGAGAACGGCCCGGGTACGCACGCGTGGTACGCGTCGTACGAGTTCTACGACACCCGCGGCGACAACGTCTGGAGCGTGGCGGCCGACAACGCAATTGTCGCACGGGAGTTCGACGCCGAGAACACTGGCCAGATCGTCAAGGTCGTGCGCAACGCACCGAATGCGATGCCGTCGTCGATCGAGGGCCTCAGCACGACCGGCTTCGGCCGAAGCTCCGACGGCGGGTCGCTCGAGACTCGCTTCTTCCGCGACATTCTCGGCCGCGTCCGTTCGGTCGAGGAGCCGGGAGACGTCCGCACCTACACCCTCCGGAACATGTTCGGGCATCCCGATCGCCCGGGCATTCGGTACTTCTGCGAGATCACGCTTCCCGCGATCATCGACGGCAGCGTGGGTGAATATGCCGGTCCAGCGACCGCGACCTGGAGCAACGCGGGCGGGCAGTCGTTCGCGACGAGCGGCTATCGGCCCGGCATCGGCGGCTACCAGTTCGCGCCGACCGCCGCGGCGCAGGTCGAGTACCCCATCCTCATCTCGGGCTACACGCTGGCCGAGGAGCTGTCGCGGCGCATCGTGCGCCATGACGTGTCCGGCCAGACGAAAGTCGTCATGGATTGGAACGCGCTGACAGGTCCGGCCGGCGATCCCGACTCGCTAGACGGCCCGAACAACGGCGTGCATGTGACGCTCTTCGGGCAGGACCGCCTCGGTCGTCCGTCGTGGACCATCAACGCCAACGGCACGGCCCAGCGCATGGCCTACGACGTGCTGGACCGCGTCGTGACGACCGAGATCGGCATCGCCGACACGACCACGTGGGTGCCCGACGAGTCGACCATGACGGTCGTGATGAGGCACTTCTACGATTCCGGCGGGACAGCCACGCAGGGTGTCGGCAACGGGAACCTGACGAGGTTTGAGCAGGTCGTTGACGCGTCGGCGTCTCGGGCAACCGTGATGAAGTACGACTGGCGCGACCGTCGCTACAGCACGGTCAACCCGCTCGCGCCGCATGGATGGACGGAGTACGACAATCTCGATCGCGTCGTCAAGGAGGCGACCTTCACTGCCGAGCCGACGGCGATCGACGCCCCGCTCAACAGCGGCGCGAACTATCGCGGCCGGTACTCGGAGACGAGCTACAGCCAACGCGGGCTCGTCTACCGACAGGCGGTTGCGACGAACCCGAAATCGTCGAGCCCTTCCTTCATCGAGTCGCATACGTGGTTCGACCAGACCGGACGGCCCGTGGGGACGTGGGGCCCTAACGGACCGGGACAGAAGACAACCTACGACGGACTCGGCCGCGCCAAGGTGTCTTACTCCACCGATCAACGCGGCGATCCGCTGCCGGGAGCTTCGGGCAGTTTCGCGGCGGTGTTCAACCTCTCGACGCATGAGGCGAACGTCACGGACGATGTCGTTCTCGAGCAGGCCAACACTCGCTACATCGCCGACCGAGGGCTTGTTGACCTGGTGACGCGTCGTCAGCGGACCCACGACGCGGGCACCTCGGACGTCGGCGCGCTCGACTCCGGCGGGTACCCGTCCAACAAGGCGATCACGACGTACTCCGGCGCGTGGTACGACGTCGCGAACCGTCCGATCCGCGAGGCGCAGTTCGGCACGAACGCCTCGGGATTCCAGTCGGGCGGGACCGCGCCGACGGTCAGCCAGGCCTCGCCGCCCTCCTCGAACGCTGCCGACACGACGAAGCTCGTGACGGAGACGAGGTACGACCCCCGAGGGCTCATCGAGTCACTCACCGACCCGATGGGTCGCGTCACGCGATTCCACTACGACGCCCTCGGCCGCCGGATCATGCTCATCGAGAACTTCGATGCGGCCGATCCCGTCGTCTTCGGCTGGGAGTCGGGCATCGTCCTCGGCGAGTACGTCGACAAGCAACGGTGGGTGGTGACGGACGGCCTCGACTTCGACGAGCCGGACCGCAACAGGGCGACGAGCTTTGTCCACGATGGCCTCGGAAACGTGGTTCGACAGGTCGCCTATCTCGTGCAGCGCGATGTCGTCGATCCGGGCCCGCCGCCGATCGTCGACGACCAGATCGTGATTCAGGAGACCGCGTACCTCTACGGCGTGAGTCCGACGACCGGCTCCTCCATCACCTCCTACGACCTCCTCGGGATGGTCTTCTATCCTGACAGCGATCGGGCGACGACGCACCTTGGTCCGATCGACGAACCCCAGCCCGTCCGCTTCGCGTACAACCGCCAGACGGAGGTCGTCACGATGCGCGACGCGAACGAGACCGAGCACGTCTACACGCGCGACTCGCTCGGCCGCGTGACCCTCGACAAGGCGACCGTCTCGACATCGATGCCCGGATTCCAGGTCGACGGCACCGTGAACGCAGTCGCCAGCGAGTTCGACACGCTCGGGCGCCTGAGGACGAGCCGTTCCTACACGGACTACGGCGGAGGCGGTGAAGCTGTCGTCAACGCGGCGCAGCTGGGGTATGACGACCTCTGGCAGGTAACCTCGGTCACGCAGCAGCCCGACGGCGACATCTCGGGCGGATCGAAGTCGGTCGGCCTCTCCTACGACATCCAGCCGGTCGCCTCGGGGAACCGGAGCCGACGGATCGAGCTCACCTATCCCGACGGCTGGGACCTCGGAACCACGTACGGATCGTCGGGATCGATCGACGACCGCATCAGCAGAACGCGCGATCTCCGCGACTCAACGACCGCGGCCGTCTACGCGCAGTACGACTGGATCGGCGGCGGCGTTCCCGCGATCGTGACCTACGGGATCCCGACCGTCACGCTGAGCCGGTTCCTCGCGCACAACGGGACGAGCTCGACGGGGACCTACCCCGGACTTGATCGCTTCGGGCGAGTATCGACGCAGCGGTGGACGACCTCGGGCTTCGGCCCGCACGCGACGGACACGGACGTCCCGAACAAGCCGCCGCTGGTCGAGACGGCATACCTCTACGACAACGCGTCGAGCCGCACCGGCGCCTTCGACGGGCGACCGGGCTCCGTCCAGCCACTGAGCCAGTCGTATGACTATGACGGCCTGCACCGGCTCGACGAGGCGATCCGCGGCGCGTGGAACCACAATCTCGCGTCGCCGACGGTGACCCAGAACCGCGACAGCCAGGACTGGTCGCTCGACCCGCTCGGCAACTGGCTGCAAGTCGCGACCGACCTCGACGGAACGGGCGGCTTCGACGCAGATGAGACGGAGACCCGCGACTTCCGCGATCCTTCGACGAACACGAATCGGGTCAACGAGCTGTTCGGACGGACGCTCGCGGTCGACGCGGGCGGTGATGAGCTCGCCCTGACCTACGACTTCGCGGGCAACATCCTTCGGCAGGAGCTGACCGACGACGGGACGGACACGACGGCGCTGCGCTACACGCACGACGCTTGGAACCGCCTCGTGAAGGTCCAGTTCGAGGACGAGGAGGAAGACCTTCATCCCCGCGGCGAGTATGAGTACAACGGCCTGAACTGGCGGACGATCCGACGGGCCGACACGACGCCCGCCGATGCGACGCACGCGCTCGACCAGAAGCGGCTCATGTACTACGGCCCCGAGTGGCAGCTTCTCGAGGAGCGGATCGACGACGCGTATCCGTCGAGCCCGGGCATCAACCGGCACACGCAGTACGTCTGGGGCGTGCGCTACATCGACGACAGCGTCGCGTCCCGGCAGGACTATGACCCCAGCGCCGAGGACGGTTCGGAACTGGTCACGTTCCACCTGACGGACGCGCAGTTCTCGACGGTGGCGGTGATTGGGACCGACGCGTCGGTCCTTGAGCGCGTCGCGTACACCGCCTACGGCGTTGCCCGCCACCAGTGGCGTGCGGACATCACCGGCGACGGCGCGGTCGACGGAGCGGACCTCGGGATCCTCTTCGGGGCATACGGCGCGACGATCGATGACGCGGGCTACCTCTCGGAGGCCGACCTCAACCTCGACGGCATCATCAACGGGATGGACACGGGGATCCTGCTAGGTGGATACCAGTCGGCGCTCGCGCCGGGGGTGCTAAGTTCGCCGCTGGTGGACAATCAGGTCGGGTTCGACGGGTACCTACTCGCGGCGGAGACGCAGATGTACATCGCACGTAACCGCTGGTACCTGCCGCCATTGGGGAGATGGGGTCAGAGAGACCCGATCGAATTTGTAGATGGAATGAGTTTGTATGAGTTCTTGCAGAGCTCACCGCAGTCGCGATTTGACCCGCTCGGGACCACAACTGCCCGAGAGCTCCTGCTTTCCTATCTCCTAGAGGCGATCCAAGCCGGCGTCCACTTCGACCTGGTCCCTCCCCCGCGTATCCCCGTAGCTCCCGGCTTGTTCCTCCGGGTGACTATTGAGTTGAAGGGCCAAGCATCTCGCTGCTGCAATCCCGAGACTCGGCAAATAGAGTGGTGGGGAGATGTAAAGCTCGGCGTCGAGATTTCGGCCGAGGCTGGCACGACTGTTGGACGTCAACCGAAAGAAGAACCCGTCAAAGGTAGGGATCGCAATCAACGGGTGCCTCATCCCTGTGTTCCGGGTGAGACCGTAAAGAAGAAGAACTACCACAAGACGCTTCGCGAGTGCATCGAGAAGCAACGAAGCGGTAGCGGCGGCATAGGCGGCTTCGTTCGCGCGAAGTCATGCGGCAAGGAAGGAATCGGATTTGAGGGATACATCTTTGTCAGGGGCAGCGCGGGAGTTGGAGTTGGAATCGAGTTCGAGATTGAATACGAGATTCACCCTGACGACCCGTTAAGCCTCGATCACGTGAACTTCTCTGGCGGAGTCGGTTGGGTAGGCTACGGCGCGAGCATCCAGTTTGGTGGAGGCGGACGTGGCTTTTACAAGGGACCCATCCCGATGCTCAACTAGTGCGCTGCAACAACAATGGCAACTCGCAGGGATCAGCGTTTATGTGTGGCAGGTGCGTTGCTCTTGGGCATCGGCACTATCGTGTTCTCCAGTTGCGCCGAGGATCTACTCGTGAGATGGAGCGTCTGGCTCGCGCACGCAGACTACTCGCGAGCGTCTTTTGTTGTAGACCGCGTATCCCGAGAGTCCGCCACGAGCCGAGGCGGAGGTTGGCGATGGGTCGCTCTCGGAACTGTCAACGGCGAAACAGAGGTGCTATATCTGAACCAAGACTCGCCCCATCGCTCGCGACTAGAGGAACGCTACGAGCACGATTACCCTCGCGGACGCGAACTAGAGGTGCTCTACCGGCCGGATAAAGAAAGACGGCCCCTGTTTGGCCCCTCTCTGCGAGTCGTCTCCAAAGAGCTAGTCCCATCGCTGCGAATGAGGCTGATGACGCTCGTGCTAACCATGACGGCGATTGCCCCGATACTCGTTGGCGTGGCTCTAATCTATGTGTCCTGGCGAATGCGGGGCCGCCGGGGATCGCTTGTACTTACGGCACACCTTGGAGGGCCAAGATGAGGTGGCTTCAATCGATGCTCCGACGACTGCGCCCTGAGCACAATCCCACCAAGCACTGGGTACAGAGGCTGGGGATAGCCACCGAGATCGACATCGACAACGGCTCGCTTGATGATGTCGGCCTGGGCGCCAGTATTGAAGGACTCTCGCATCTTGGCGCCGGTGAGACTATGCCTGACGGCTGTACCCTCTTCTTTCCAAGTCACGGAATCTGGATTGAACACGATTTAGGTCGCTTGAGTTCGATACGCGTGTCGCTTGCAGCGCCTGTGGAGGGTGCAGGCTCGCACATTTTCCACGCCGTGATTCGCTGGCGAGGGCGAACGTTGCGAACGGCCGATCTGCGCACAGTCAGCGACGTCCAATCAATCGGGGGTGCGGAGTGTGCGTCCGACTGCGATCGTGACGAGACCGTGTTGACCTATGTCGCGGGTGTTCATTTGATCGAGTTCGAACTCAACCATGCCGGAGTTGGATCTATGCTGACCATCTCGAATCGCCATTGCAAACAATGAGAATCGGACACCTTGGATCTCCTGCTGAGCGTACTGAAGGGGGAGTTTGCACGCCTCGCGCTCCTTCGCAGCGGTTCGTGTGTCCGGCGCTACCTGCGTCGAACAAGCCAGTCCGCCCAGGGGTTGTGATCGCCTCATTCTACGTGCGCGATCCTCAGCGATCGGTTACGACCTCTCGGGTTTGAGCCTTGATGAAACACTTGCGCGACATTTCGCGAGGTATCGCGATCCCCCTACTTCAAGAGTGGTTGCGAACAGCAGCCCTCGCCAAACGCACAAGAGACGCGTCCTCAACGACGGCGCAGCTTTTGCTTTCTTTGCAGCGTTTTCGAGGGGTGGGCCAGGGTGGGTGGTCGCGCGATGTCTCGGGGTCTGAACCACGGGGTCGCCCGACTCCCCCGCTGGCCGACCGGATGAGCCGAGAGTCTCTCCGGGTCTCTCCGCGAGAGGGTGCTGGGTTAAGAGTGGGTCGGGCCGCTGGAGCGGTCACTACCCCCGGGGTCGGGAGCGCTGGTTCGGTCCCGAACCGTTGCGAACTGCGACCCGCGGGTGATGACTCCGCTTGACGGGGTCGCTCTCATCGGTCCACCCCTTATGAGAGTTGGTGGATGGTAGTTGCCCCTTGCGTGCGCGGCGGTGCCGCAGCGCAGGCGAGCGGAGCGAGCCGGAGCGGAGGCACCGCCGCGCACGCCGCCGCGAAGGCCGCCGGGGTCAGCTTGCCCAGCGCACGCTGGATCCGCCGGTGGTTGTAGAAGAGCCGCCACCGGTCGATCAGGTACCGCGCCTCCGCGAGCTTGTCGAAGATCTCAGACGACAGCAGCTCGTCCCGCAACCGGCCGTTGAAGCTCTCCACGATCCCGTTCTGCCACGGCGACCCGGGGTCGATATAGAGCGTGCCGGTGCCGCTCTCGGCGCACCACGCCTTCACCGCCTTCGAGATCATCTCCGGTCCGTTGTCGGCCCGGAGGTGCGCCGGAGCACCCCGGATCGCCGTCAGCTCGTCCAGCACCGCGACGATGTCCTCGCCGCGGAAGTTCCTCGCCACCTCGATCGCCAGGCACTCCCGCGTGTACTCGTCCAGCACCACCAGCATGCGGAAGGGACGGCCGTCGGCGGTCCGGTCCTGCACGAAGTCCATGCCCCACACCTCGTTCCTCATCGAGGCCCCGCGACGCTTGATCCCGTTCTCGCCCGTACCGATTCGCCTGCGTTTCACGCGCTTCTGGGGCACGAGCAGCGCCTTCTGCCGCCACAGGCGCTTCATCAGCCTGGCGCCGACCAACCAACGCTCTTGCCGCAGCAAATCCATGATGTGGCGCCGTCCCCGGCGCGGGTGCTCGAGGGCAAGTTCGCGCATCCTGGCGACCAGCCTGTCCCGGTACGGGTCCGACGGCGCCGTGCGGCGCTGCGTGCTGCGGTGCTGGCCCGCCAACCGGCAGACACGCCGCTCGGACACCTCCATCACCATCGTCACGTGCTCGATCGCCCGGCGCCTCCGCGCCGGGCTCAGAATTCCCCCTTGGCGATTTCCTTCAGGATCTGGATGTCCAGTTGCTGATCCGCCACCAGGCGCTTCAGCCGGCCGTTCTCCTTCTCCAGCTCCTTCATCCGGCGCACCGCGTCCCGGTCCATCGCCCCGTACTCCGCCCGCCAGCGGTGCAGGGTCACCTCGGACACCCCGAGCGACCTCGCCACCTCGGCGATCGGCGTGCCCTTCGCCAGGGCCTCGTCAGCCTGCCTGAGCTTGGCGACCACCTCCTCGGGACGGGGCCGCTTCCTGTTCGTCGAACGCTTCATCGGAGACTCCTCTCGGCCCCTTGGGCCGCGTAAGTCTCTCACAAGGGGTGGACCTGTTCAGCGCACCCCTGTCAGTCGACGCGCAGCGACGCGGACTCCCGACCAAGATCGACGGCAAGGGAGTCATCCGCGTGTACGATCCCGAGACGAACACCTTCGCGGCATACAACCCGAACGGGATGACGGCGACGTTTTTCAAGCCAAAGCGCGGCATCGACTATTGGAACGACCCGCGCCGCTGTCCCGGCGTCTCGCCTTGGAGTCCAGGCCAGTGACACACCACACCTGCCCGGCCTGCGGGTTCGACGGCCTCGACGAGCCTCCGACGACTCCGGGATGCGGCGACTCGTACGAGATCTGCTCCTGCTGCGGCTTCCAGTTCGGCGTCAGCGACGGCGATCGTGGCTTCACATATGAGAGCTGGCGTAAGCGCTGGATCGAGGGCGGGATGCTCTGGAAGCATCTCTGCAATCCTCCGCCACCCGGCTGGGACCCCGTCGCGCAGCTTCGTCGACTCGAAGGCGGGTGAGCCGCGTCGCCTAAGCGCGGCACGGGCTGTCACTGGGGCAGCCGAAGGAGCGACGGCTCCACCCTGACACCTGAGAAGAAGCGCCCGCCGAGGGCGCTTCTTCCGTGCTGCGGGTCCCTCCTACGAGCAGCCACGCAGCACGAAGAGAAGGGCGAACGCGATCACGGCCATGGTGATGCAGCCGCAACCGCCTCGCCTACCGCCACGACCGCTGGGGGCGCCTCACCGAGGTCAACTTCGAGATCGGATCGGGGTCGCGGGACGCACCGGCGAAAGCTGTCGACGGACCTGATCTGGCTTACGTCGTGGGCGGGATGATTAGTGAGTAGTCACAGGTGGCGCAACGTCGGATTTCGGCACCGAGGACATCGGTGATTCGGTGGAGAGTCTGCAACTCACAATTTGGGCACTTGTTTCCCTTGCCCTTGCCGGGATGTTTCACGGGCTTGTTCCATCCCCAGCCAATGGCGGCACACTTGGTGCACCTCAAGAATCCACCCTTGTTCACAAAGGTTTGCTTGCCACACTTCGGGTTTGGGCACTTCTGACCTTTCGACATTTTGCTCTCCTTGTGAAACTAGTACTCAGATATGGACTTCGGACTGCGAGGGACGGATATCGGCACGGTGGCGGACGCGAGGAAATCTCGCCTGGATTCGAGGCTTCAGTCTCGCGTGCTTGCGAACAGGGGTAGCTCTATCGCCCGGAGGGCGACTACTGCCTGTGCGCGCATTGCGCTGTGGACGGCGCCGAGAGCCGCCTCCAACACCCGGTCCAGATCCAGTGATGCAGGAATCGTCATCGGTTCGCCTCCGTAGTGGCGGCGGACGCCCCACCACGGTCATCGCGGTAATCGGGGTGAATGCGCGCAGCGACGATCCTTTCAAGGTTCTCCTTCGACATGATGTTGAGCGTCTCGCTGCGATCGATACGCACCCTGCGCCAGACCGCGAGCATGCGCTCATACATTTCCAAGCACGGGCGATGGGAGTTCATGTCCCCCTGGCCGAGCGACTCCGTCCATCGGTCACCGTTTTCCTGTAGCACCTTGGCCACCGCGAGGTGCTCGGTTTCGTTGTTGCCATCGAATCCCTCGAATCGTGCCGACGCGGCGCGCGGTGAATCGATGTCGATCCCGTGATGCGCGGCCGCCGTCCCCAGCGCGCGGTACATGTCGAGCACGTCGAACACGAACTTCACCACGTCCTCCGTGATCAGGGCGTGCGGGAGCTCGATCACCCCCAATGACTCAAGCGCCCACGTGTGCCCTTCGAGCAGCAGCCGCCCCGCACGCTCATGGGCAACGCTCTGCTCCGGTTCGAGCTTGGCCAGGATTCGGTACTGGTTGGACAGGATCAGTCGTTCGGTGTCGGTTGGCTGCAATGTCATTTGGTTCCTCGGTCGTGGATTACTGGGTAGCGGGCGATGGGCCCACGCGCCGGACACCCCTGTCACCGTCTGACGCCGCCCGGCGTGACCGGGCATCCTTGAAGAATTGAAAGATCTCCGCCAAGGCGGCCTGCGCCGTGCACACGCCGTGACGCCGCGGAAAGTCGCCACGAATCCCGCAGAAAGCGGAGGACTTTTGTTTCGGCTGCGGAGATACAGGGGTAGAGGAACACACTCTTGCCCACACCGATCGTCCATGCACCGCGCAGCCGTCCACCCCCGGCCTCCCGCCACCGGATCTCGAACTTTCTTCGTGAACTCGCCGGATTTCCCGCCCGCCCGACCGGGACTCGTGTCGGTACATGGTGAACACCATGCGTCGCCGACCACCAGGAGGCCCGTGAACGGACAGAACTGAGCGAAATCCGCCACGTGGGCGGAGCACTGCCGCGCAGACGTCATAAGTCATGTCGGAGGGACCGCTCCCTCCAGTCACCGAGGAACACGATGAAGACCCAGCAGCGGGTCGCGGCGATGCCGCGGCCGTGGACATCACTCGCACTTTCCGGCCCCGGATCGAACCGGCGGCGTGAGGTGGTCACGCTGCTCGGGGCCGCCGTGGCGCGGCTCGTCGCATCGCGCATCGGAGCGCACGCTACGCATCGGGAGCCGGGGCGACTTGCCATCTTCGGCGCGAGTGGGCTCACTGTGGCGCCCGGCGACGGTGCCGGCGATGCGCTGCCCGAGGAGACGACCCGATGACGACGACCGCCCGCACCCTGCCCCACGCTTGCGCCCCCCGCGCCCTTGCCGAGGAGCTGCGCACCCTGGCCACGCTCACGCCGACGGAGCTCCGCCAGCGCTACGCGGCGGTCTTCGGGGAGGCCTCGCGCTCGGGGAACCGCCAGTGGCTCCTGCGACGGATCGCCTGGCGACTGCAGGCCCTTGCCGAGGGCAGCGCGGCCGAGCGCGCGATCGACGCCGTGCGGCTGCGTGCGCGCGACCTGGCCCGCGAGGCGGACCTGCGGACCCGTGCACCCGCGGCGCCGCCCATGGCTGCGCCCGGCGCACCGATCGCGACCGGCACAATCGCGAGCCCCCGCGATGGGCGCATCCCGCCGCCCGGCAGCGTGATCGTCCGGCGCTTCAAGGGCCACGAATACCGGGTGACGGTGATGCCGGTCGGCTTCGAGTTCGACGGCGGGCACTACCGGTCGCTGAGCGCGGTGGCCCACGCGATCACGGGCGGCCACTGGAACGGCATGCACTTCTTCAGGCTCGGGACCCAGGACGGGGAAAGGACGGAAGGATGACGCGCGACACCAAGGAATCGAAGCGGCCGATCCGCTGCGCGATCTACACCAGGAAGTCGAGCGACGAGGGGCTCGACCAGGACTTCAACTCGCTCGACGCGCAGCGCGAGGCGGGCGAGGCGTTCATCGCGAGCCAGCGGGCCGAAGGTTGGATCTGCCTGCCGACGCGGTACGACGACGGGGGGTTCTCCGGCGGCTCACTCGATCGCCCGGCGGTGAAGCGGCTCCTCGAGGACATCGAGGCGGGCCTGGTCGATTGCGTGGTGGTCTACAAGGTCGACCGCCTCAGCCGGTCGCTCATGGACTTCGCGCGCATGATGCAGACCTTCGAGCGTCGCCGGGTCTCCTTCGTGTCGGTCACGCAGCAGTTCAACACGACCCACTCGATGGGCAGGCTCACCCTGAACATCCTGCTCTCCTTCGCCCAGTTCGAGCGGGAGATCATCAGCGAGCGCACCCGCGACAAGATCGCCGCGGCCCGGCGCAAGGGGCTCTGGGGCGGCGGACGGCCGATCCTCGGCTACGACATCGAGCGCAGGCCCGGCGGCAACCGCCTGGCGGTCAACCCAGACGAGGCCGAGCGCGTGCGGACGATCTTCCGCACCTACCTCGAGTGCGGCTCGCTGCTGCGGCTCGTGGCGCGCCTGCGCGAGCTCGGCTGGGGCACCAAGTCCTGGACCGCCCGGGACGGACGCCCGCGCGGGGGCCGTCCCTTCGACAAGTGCCGCCTCCTCAGCCTCCTCACGAACCACGCCTACCTCGGCAAGGTGCGGCACAAGGACGACCTCCACGACGGCGCGCACGAGGCGATCGTCGCCGAGGACCTCTTCGCCGAGGTGCAGCGCCGGCTGCGCGCCAACCGCAGCGCCGACGGACGCGGGTCGAGCAACAGCCGGGGCGCCCTGCTCCGCGGGCTCGTGCGGTGCACGGCCTGCGGCTGCGCGATGGTGCACCACCACACGACCGGCCGCACGCGGTCGGGGTCGGTGCGCGAGTACCGCTACTACGTCTGCAGCCGCGCCCAGAAGGAGGGATGGTCCGCGTGCCCGGGGCCGTCGGTCCCTGCGCCGGAGCTCGAGCGCTTCGTGGTGGGCCAGCTGCGCGAGGTGGGCCAGGACGGGACCCTCGTCGCCGAGGTGGTGAGCGAGGCGCGGAGGAGGCTCCGCGAGCAGGCCGATGCCCGCCGGGAAGCCAGGGAGCCCGAGCGAGCCGATGCCATTGAGGCACGGCTCAGCGAGGAAGACGAGCTCTCGGGAGCGGTCGAGGGGTTCGACGCGCTCTGGGATTCGATGCGCACCGAGGAGCGCGAGCGCCTGGTGCGGCTCCTGGTCGGGACGATCGAGTACGACGGCGCGAACGAGCGCGTGAGCATCGCCTTCCGCACCGATGTGCCGGCCCCCGGCGAGGTGGCGGCATGAGCGGGCAGGAGGTGATGCGCCAGTTCCACTTCGCCGTCCGCGCGCGCGGCCGCCGCGAGGTCGTGCCCGGACCGAAGCCCGTCGAGCCCGTGACGGGCGACGGACGCGTGCCGCGCGTGGTGCGGCTGATGGCGCTTGCCGTCCACTTCGACGGCCTGATCCGCGCGGGCGCGATCAGGGACCAGGCGGAGGCGGCGCGCCTTGGCCACGTGAGCCGGGCGCGCATGACGCAGGTCATGAACCTGCTCCATCTGGCGCCCGACCTGCAGCTGGCGCTCCTGGAGCTGCCTCGCGTCCACGCCGGACGCGACCCCCTCACCGAGACCGCGCTGCGGCGCATCGTCGCCGAGCCCGACTGGCACGTCCAGCGCTCGCTCTGGCGCGACGCCGTGGGAAGCGCGCCCGCACGCATCGATTCCTGACGCATCACCAGGTCACCGCCCGGAGGGGCGGTCCGTTCCCGATCTCCCAGCACAGGCACGACCATGGAAGACCCGCAGACGATCCCCGTTCCCAATCCGCTCCTCGAGGAGGCCCTCGCCAGCTCGCGCGCGGGACTCTGCGTCCTGCCTGCCGTGCGAACCGGCGACGAGAAGCGCGTCGCGCTCGCGTCGTGGAAGCCCTTCCAGTCGAGGCGACCGAGCGAGGAGGAGATCCGCTCGTGGTTCGGGTCCGGGGGCGCGTCCGGGGGCGCGTCCGGGGACGCGTCCGAAGGCGGTGCCATGTGCCTCGTCTGCGGCGCGGTCTCGGGGAACCTCGAGATGATCGACTTCGATCTCGGTGGCGAGGCCTTCGACGCCTGGCGCACCGCCGTCGAGGCGGCCGCGCCCGGCCTTGCCGCGAAGCTCGTCGTCGAGCGCACGCCCTCGGGCGGCAGGCACGTGGTCTACCGGTCGATGTCGACGGTGTCTGGCAACCTGAAGCTCGCCCAGCGCCGGATCGAGGCCGACGGCCCCGAGCCGGTCGTGGTGGGGACGAAGTCCTACGTGCCGCGCCAGGACGCCTCCGGTGCATGGGCGATCACGGTCACCATGATCGAGACGCGCGGCGAGGGCGGGCTCTTCCTCTGCGCCCCGAGCGATGGCTACGCGGTCCTCCAGGGCGACCTGAAGGAGCCGCCGCTCGTGACGGAGGACGAGCGCGACCTGCTGCTCGGGTCGGCGTGGGCGCTCAACGAGGTGCCGCAGTCCGTGGTCGGCCGCTCGGAGGCGAGGCAGCAGGTTTCGGGCACCCATGACGCCGTCCGACCGGGCGACGACTTCAACCGCCGCGGGGACGTGCGCGGGCTGCTGCGCCGGCACGGGTGGTCCTGCGTGCGCGAGGGCGAGAACGAGCACTGGTGCAGGCCCGGCAAGGCAACCGGCACGAGCGCCACGCTCAAGGACGGGGTCTTCTACGTCTTCAGCTCGAATGCCGTGCCGTTCGAACCGCAGCGGGGCTACTCCTCCTTCGCGGTCCTCGCCCTCCTCGAGCACGGCGGTGACTTCGCACGCGCCGCGTCGGCGCTCGCCTCCGAGGGCTACGGCACGCCGGCCGAGCATCGCGCGTCGCCCGGCGGCGCACCCTCCGCGGCCCCGACGCTGCGGCTGGTCGGCCACGACCGGGACGGGCCCAGGATCCTCTCGGTCCGCCGCCTCCGGCAGCAGTACCCCACCCTGCGCGACCCCGTCATCCATGGCCTGCTGCGCGTGGGCGAGACCATGAACGTGATCGCAAGCCCCAAGACGGGCAAGAGCTGGCTCACCATCGACCTCTCCCTTGCGGTGGCCACCGGGACCCGCTGGCTGGGCACCTTCGAGACCGTCGCCGGAGACGTCCTCATCATCGACAACGAGCTGCACCACGAGACGAGCTCGCACCGGATCCCGAAGGTCGCGGAGGCGCGCGGGATCCCGCCGGAGCGCTACGAGGACCGGATCGACATCGACAACCTGCGCGGCCGGCTCAAGTCGATCGACGACCTCCAGGAGTACTTCTCCTCGATCGAGCCGGGGCGGTACCGCCTGATCATCCTCGACGCCTTCTACCGCTTCATGCCCGCCGGGGGCGACGAGAACGACAACGGCACCATGGCCCGGATCTACAACACGATCGACGGGATCGCCAAGCGGTTGAGGGCGAGCTTCGTCCTGATCCACCATTCGACGAAGGGGAGCCAGTCGGGGAAGTCTGTGACTGACATGGGCGCGGGCGCAGGCGCACAGAGCCGTGCGACGGACACGCACCTGGTCCTCCGGCCCCACGAGGAGAACGGGGTGGTGGTGCTCGAGGCCGCGGTGCGGAGCTTCCCGCCGCCGGAACCCGTCTGCCTGCGGTGGAAGTTCCCCGTATGGAACGTCGACCGCATGCTCGACCCCGGCCTCCTCAAGAGCGACCGGCGCGGCCAGCGGCGCCTGGCGGCCCCGCGCGAGCGCGAGCCGCGGGAGGTGGAGCCGCCCGAGCCGTGGGACGCCGAACGCTTCGTCGAGGCGTTCATCGGCGACGAGCCGCTCGCACTCCCCGAGCTGCAGGAGATGACGACGGGCGTCTCGGGGCTCTCGTGGCGCCGGGCGAAGGGGTTCATCTGCACTGCGGAGCGGCTGGGGCTGGTCGAGCGCGTCAAGATGCGCGGTCGGGGCGGGCCCGTGGGCTTCCGCCGCACGGCCGGGCCGCAGGCGGGCGCGGCGACGGGGGCGGACCCCATGGGCGCCGAGTCCGACGACCTGGCCTCCGGGGATGCCGAGGAGGACACGCAGGTGGAGGACGCCGCATGAGCGCACCGCGGGCGTCACGTCCATCGGGCGGCCAACCAACTGCGCGCACGCGCTCGAGGTTCGTCGGTGACGTCGGTTCGTGCCGCGCGGGCCTCGGCCTCAACCTCGATCGCCAACCAACTGCGCGCGCACTCCCCCCACACCCCCCATGCAGGTGTGCCGCCAGTTGGCGGCACCCTGCTGAACTAACTGCGCGCGCGCACGAGGTTCGTTCGAGTGATCGAGGTTCGCGGCACAGGAGCGTGGGCCAGGAGGAGAGACGCCGACGAGCTCCTCAAGAACATTCATTCATTCTGAGGCCGCGTGTGCGCGTCCGCGTGCGCGGGACGGGGACGGAGGGAGAAATTGAAGGATTGAAGGATCTCTCTCTTTTCTCAGAAACCCCTACAAACCAAGCCCTTCGCGCGCCCGAGATCCTTCAAGGAGCCGCGTGCAAGATCTCGGAAGTTTCTCGCCGATTGGGTCCTCCCGGGCGCCTGAAAGCCCCTCTTGGCCCTCCGGAGCGGCAGGCAATCGCGAGTGAGTTTGTTTCGCGTGGGTCGCGCTCCTCGCCCTTGGCCCACGGAGCCCGCCACGTTGCCCCAGGACGCGTTCGTCGCGCTCGCGGCGGCCGAGGGCAAAGCGAGCCAAGGAACGCCGCAGGAGCCAACGTAGCGCCTTCCTGCGCGTCGCCCGTTTCCCATGTCAACCGAGGAGAAGGTCATGTCGCCTGACGCCACCACGCCCATGTCGGTCGAGCTCCGCCCGCTCGATGCCGTCCGCCCCTATGCCAACAACCCGCGGCAGAACGACGACGCGGTCGAGGCCGTCGCCGAGAGCATCCGCCGGTTCGGGTTCCGCCAGCCGATCGTCGTCGATGCTGACGGCGTCATCGTCGCAGGCCACACCCGCTTCCGCGCGGCGCAGCGCCTCGGCCTCGCGACCGTCCCCGTCCACGTGGCCACCGACCTCACCCCCGACGAGGTGCGCGCCTACCGCCTGGCCGACAACAAGACCGCCGAGCTCGCCTCCTGGGACGACGCCATGCTCTCGATCGAGCTCGACGCCCTCCGCGGCGCAGGGATCGACTGGACCCTCCTCGGCTTCGACGAGGAGGAGCTCGCGAAGCTGCTCGCGCCCGCAGGGACCGAGGGGCTCACCGATCCCGACGCCGTCCCGGAGAAGCCCGCGGACCCGATCACGAAGCCCGGGGACCTCTGGCTCCTCGGCAAGCACCGCCTCCTCTGCGGCGACTCGACGAGCGCGACGGACGTCGCCCGGCTCCTCGACGGCGCCATCCCAAGCCTCATGGTCACCGACCCGCCCTACGGCGTGGAGTACGACCCCGAGTGGCGCATGGACGCCGGGCTCACGGGGAACACGGCGCGCATGGGCAAGGTCATGAACGACGACCGCGCCGACTGGACGGAGGCATGGAAGCTCTTCCCCGGCGACGTGGCCTACGTCTACCACGCAGGCGTCTTCGCCTCGACCGTGCAGCAGTCGCTCGAGCGGGCGGGCTTCGCGATCCGCGCGCAGATCATCTGGGCCAAGGACCGACTCGCCCTCAGCCGCGGCGACTACCACTGGCAGCACGAGCCATGCTGGTACGCCGTGCGCGAAGGCGGCAAGGGCCACCGCACCGACGACCGCACGCAGACGACGCTCTGGTCGATTCCCGCGCGCGACGACGCGGGCCACGGGCACGGGACGCAGAAGCCGGTCGAGTGCATGGAGCGTCCGGTGCGCAACCACCTGGCCGACACGATCAATGAGCCCTTTGCGGGCAGCGGCACGACCGTCATCGCCTGCGAGCGCACGGGGCGCACCTGTATGGCGATGGAGCTCGACCCCGGCTACTGCGATGTCGTGGTGCGCCGCTGGGAGGAGTTCACCGGCCGCAAGGCCGAGCGCGTCCAGGCGGAGGGCGGCGAGTGAGGTCAGTCCTCGTCACGGACGATCTCGATCGTCACCGACCGGAGCATCGCGTCCGGCTCGGGGTTCGTGCCCGTGTGGTCGAGGGTCGCGAGGAGCGCACGCTCGAGGCGCGCACGCAGGCCGTGCACGGACTGCAGCGAGTCGAGCTCCCACGTGACCAGCCCCTCGTCGCGGCCCCGGGGGAAGGAGACGCCCGTGTGCCGGTAGCCCACGATGACGTCGAGGTGCGCGAGCTTGTGCGCGTCGCGCGCGAGCCCCGCCTGGACGGCGGCGGTGATCCGGAACCGCATGGGTCACTGTCCCCCGAAGGTGCACCCGAGGCGCGCCCCGAGGCGCGCGAGGTGCCCGGCATGGTTCTCGCTCTCGGCAAGCGCACGTCCGCGGTCGCTGCCGGACCAGCGTTCCGCGAGGAGCGCCCAACGCAGGCGCCCGACCGCCGCGGCATGCGCCGCATCGGCCTGCGCCAGCGTAGCCCCGCATGCCGTGGCGACCAAGCGCGCCGCGCGTCCTGCCTCCGCCAGCCGGGGATCGAGGGTGCCGTCCTCCATGGCCTACCGGCTCCTCACGATCTGCATCTGGAACTCGCGCCCGCCCTCGACCGCGTCGATCACGAGCCCGCGGTTCATCGAGAGGACGCCCTCGTCCTCGAAGGTGCGCACGCCGCCGATGCGGTCGGCCACCTCCGATGCGGCCTCCTCGAGCGCGTCCTGGTCGCCGGTCGCGGCCGCCTCGATCAGGCGGCGCAGCAGGTCCTCGATCTCCGTGTCGCGCATGGCTCAGGCACCTCCCTTCTTGGTGGAGGCGAACTCGCCCTTGCCAGCGCGGGCGAAGCGCGCGGCCGTGCCCTTGGCGCCGATCTCCCGGAGGATCGCCGCGTAGAGCGTCGCCTCCGGCGTCTTGCCGCCCGGGCTCGTCCAGAGGCCGCGCTTGGCCATCTCGGCGATCAGGTCCTTCGAGCGCATCGGCTTCCCGGCGTCGGCGAGGACGATCGCCGCGGCGTCGAGGGCGCCCATCTTCCGCGCCTTCTTCGGCTCAGGCTTCGGCGCCTCCTTGCGCGTGGCCTTCAGGCCGGGCGTCGCGAGCTTCGCGACCGCCGCGTCGAGCGCCTTCGCCTTCTCGGCGATGCGCGGGTCGACCAGGGGCGCGGGCTTCTTCGCCTCGACCTTCGGCGTCGCCTTCCTCGGCGCGGGCGCCTTCTTCGTGGCGGTCTTCGGGGCGGGCTTCTTCACGTTCTTCGTCGCGGTCTTCATGTCAGGTCTCCTGCAATCTCAAAGGGTGGTGTTCGCCGGGACCACGTCCCAGCCGTTGGTGATCGGTCGGTACTCGGGCGGCCAGACCTGCGCCCCGCGTCGCTCCATCGCGTCGCAGAACCGGCTGCAGAGCTGGCCCGTGTTCACCCGCCTCTCGGCGAGCGCGTCCTTCACCGCGGCCGCCATGTCGGCGGGCGCGATGCGCGCGTTCCGCACCTCGAACCCGAGGGCCTCGGTCGCGCGGGCGATCGCGATGTCCATCTCGCGCACCTCCGCGGCGAGCCGGGCGAGGACCTCGGCGCGCCTCTCCTGGAGGCTGGCGATCTCGGCGACCAGCCGGATCGCGTCGGCGGCAGCGGCGGGCGTGCGCTTCGTGCGTGCCATGGCTCAGGCTCCCTTCTTCGCGGCGGCGAGGCCGAGCTCGTAGGCGGCGAGGAGGGCGTCCTTGAGGCCCCACACCGAGACCTCGTGGAAGTCGAGGGCGTCGCGCTTGCGCTCGGCGAGCGTCTCGATCTCGAGGATGTTCCGGGCGATCGCCTCGATCGCCTCGTCGCGCTTCTTGTTGGCGCGGTTCTTGCTGCGGGCGGTGCTGTCGTTGCCGTTCTTCATCGCGTTCTCCTTTGCCGCACCTCGGCGGCGCGTGGCACATGTGGCCATGACGTCGCGGCGTCAGCAAGCGCACGCGGGGCTCATTTCCCGATAGTTCCGACAATTCCCGCGAGGTCCCAGATGAAGCCGCCACGTGCGGCCACGGAGGCCTTCCGTCTTGGACGCTGAACATGGAAAATCCGCGCCAGCGCGCGTGAATCCCGCCGCACTCGCCGTGGCACTAATTAGGGAGTCACGTCCGTACCGGGGCGAAAGGTCTCAGGTCGAACGGACCGCGATGCCGGAGGAGATGCTGCCTCTCCGACCGCCAAACCGGGGTGGACCCGGGCTCACGTCCCGGACTCCATCGGCTCGACGGTCCACTCGTCGGGCTCATCCTCAAACTCGATCTCAGGCAAGGTCCATGGCGGTGGCGCACTTTCCGGCGCCGAGCGTCCAGCAAGCAGCAGCACCGATAGCGTCGCAGCGCACGCGGCAGCGACCCACGCAACCGTGATCAAGCGCCTCCAAGCCAGGAGCACCGGGATTACCCACGCGCTCGCGGCGAGGAACGTGACGATCCATCGGCCCATGAGGACGAACCACGTGGACTCCGGATAGCCAAGGCCTGCAAGCGGAGCGCGAATCGCCCACCACGACAGGGGCAGCAGCACCGCGAGACACCAACCAATCGCGGCCATCGCACGCATCCACATCGGAAGCGGACCCAGCGCCTGGCGTGAGCGACCAGGCCGGATGCGCTCGAAGCACCAAAGCACCACCAGCGCCAGCCCGACTGCGCTTGCGTGCGTGGCCCACCGCATCCACTCCTCGATGAGCATCCAGGTGTCGTGGGACAGTGCTCTCGAGGCGAGACCGAACACCCGGACTTCATACCGAATGGAAATCAGAACGGACAGCGAGGCGAACGCGACGCAGGCCCAGCCAACCATGCGCAGCACCCGCCGGGGAGCAAACAGCGCCACGGGCACCGAGAGGGCCACCGCCATCCAGCATGCCTGGTCGGCAATGAAGACGTTCCCGACGAGTCCCAAAACCGTCGTCGACGAGTCTGAAGTGCCGTCCGCCACCAGTCCGGAGAGTGCGGTGATGCACGCCAAGGCACACGCCGACCGGGTCAGCCACGTGAAGGTGCCTGGCATCGTCGGGTACCGGCGGGACATCGCGAGCACGCCCGCCAGCGACAGAATTGCGGACCAGGAGTATGCCCAGCTGACTGCTGCCCACGCAACGTAGCGCTCCGTTGTCTCGGGACCCATCGGCGAGATCCCTCGTTCCGGATCGCCTGGATTGAGGATGCGCGCGGTCACAGTCCAAACGATCACCAGGGACCAAACCGAGACGAATGCGACGAAGGGCACGCCCGACATCGCGAGCAGCCAGTGCGGCGACCGTCGATCGTCGCGCGTCGCAGCGTCGGCCCCGCACTCCGGGCACGAATCGTCGCGGAGGAATCCCGACTTCAGGTCATAGCCGCAACAGGGGCATCGACGGTCGTCGAGGATGAACGGGGAGCCTTTCATACGAAGACACGCCGCACCATACCCATCCGCGTGAGCGGAGGCAGAGGAACTCATCGGCTCTGGACCCCATCCGGTGACTCACTCTCCCGCCGTCGTCGCGCCCTGCCCCTTGGCCCGCTGCTCGGCCCCGCGAAGCCGGGCGTCGAGGTCCCCGGGCGGAAGGAAGTCCTTGAGCAGACGCCGCAGCGCGACGTCCTCTTCGGAATCGCCCTGCGGGATCGTGGGCACCGGGTAGCGAGACTTCAGCTCGCGCTGCAGCCGCTCCGCGTCGGCCACGCGTCCAGCGCCAACCAGCGCCTCATAGAGCAGCAGGCCGTCCTTGCGCTGCATCTCGTACATCTCCTCGAGCGCGGCTCGCTTCACGGCCCACTTCTCTGCAGCGGTCGCGGTGCTGGGGGCGGGGATCAGCGCGGAGGGAACAAGCCCGGCGGCAACGGTCACGAGGTCCGAGGTGGAGGCGAGGCCGAGGTACTCGCCGACCGGATCGGGATCGCCCTCGAGTGCATCGGCGTAGGCGCGCTCGGCCACGAGCGCTGGGCGGAGTTTCTGCAGGACCTTCGCGAGGTTTTTGGCATCAAGTACCCCGGCGTCCCTCACACGCCGAACAAAGGAAGAACTACTGCCTCCTTTGGGCATGTGTTCACCGAGCGCGACCAGGTCGAGGGACGCGTGATGTTGCACGAATCCGTCGCCCTCGCCTTGCGCCCGGCGCATTGCTTCGATGGTGTCGGCGAGAATGCGGTCGTGGAGCTTCACTTGCCAGTCCGGTGGAAGCCCCGGCATCGCGTCAGCGAGGATTTCTCCGGAAGATTCCCTGCCCGCCTTCCCTCGTCCCCACTTGACGGCCTGCGATGCGAGCGTACAAGCCTCGTCGTACCAGCCAGCCTTGCCGACGACGCAAGCCAGACAGCCCGAGCGCCCTCTGTCCGTGCCGGCGATAGCACGCGCGGCCTGCAATCCCAAGATTCGAAAGTAACGGTAGCGCGGCTGGTCAGGCCAGTAGAGTTCGCCGCATCCCTCCCATCCCAGCGGCAGGCCATTCAGCCAGCGCATGCGGAAGCAAGGCTCGCCTTCTCGGTCAGGATCCCCGCGCCGATCGACCAACTTGATGTCGCCGGCTTCCCAGATTCCGCGCGCGCAATCGGACTCGATCTTGGCCCACTCCGCACCTTCGGGAACGCGGAACACTTCCATCGTGAGCACCGTGCCCTCGGCAGGCGCTCGCTCAACAAGCGGTGGCGGCGGCGGGAGCGGTGGCGCAGCACAGGCAGCAAGCGCGAGCACGAGGAAACATGGAAGGAGAAGTCTGGTCATTGGCCCTCGGTAGTACCCCGCGTCTTCGGACGCACCATACCCCTCCGCGTGAGCGGAGGCAGGACGAACCGGAGACTGCCGAAACATCAGCGAGCGGCCGGTTCGCTCGCCCGAACCACAAGCGCCTCGTACTCGGCGCGCACCTTGGCTTGCGTGGTCCATGCCGGTTCATCACTCAGCTGCCCGGTCCACGATCGACGGAGCATCGGCAATGCGCTGGCCCATGTCACCTGACGGCGTCCAGCGAGCGGGTCCCTTGATGTCAGCATGGCATCCGTCGGCTTGAGTTGCGCGCCGTCGAGCCACGCGTGCAGCTCAGCCTCGGTTCCGACGAACCACACTCCCACCGTGTCGGGCTCGAAAGGCAGGCCGGTTGCGTCACGCTCACCCTGCGGCTCCATCGCGATGTAGATCTCCCATGCGAGAGTGGCCGACGGATCGGATGAAGCACGGACTGGAGTGTGCGAGCCCGCGTCGACGATCTGCAGTGGCGCGTGGCCGCGCAGCAGAACGACGCCGCGCTCGAACACAAAGCCCGGCACGCCGCCGATCGATGTCGGGTAGGCCACGTGCGCCCCACTGCCTGGCGGTGAGGCAATGGACGCCTTGGCCAAGGCCACGAGCGTGTCGTCCGCAGCGACCGTCGCCCTCGGCATCCATCCGCTCGAGCGCGGAACATCGTCGCGGCTCGCAAGCACCACCACGGGTCCCTTGAAGGCCTCGGGCAGCGCGATCCGCAGGTTCATCGTCGGCCACGCGGGGGCGATGAACGCCACGGTGCCGTCGTCACGCTGGACCTGCCGGAACGCGCTCGGAAGTCGACGGCCACCATGGCCGATGTAGGCTGGGCCGTCTCGCCCGACCCACCAGTACGAGTGGCGTGAGGTGTCGATTGCATTGATGACAAGTGAGCCGTGCGCGTCCGAGGTTGCCACTGCCCGGAGCTTGCGTTCGAACTTCTCGGTCGCGACCATCTGACTCACTTTCACGTCGCGCGCGGGTTGCCCCGTCAGGCCGTCGATGACCTCGAGCTGGACCGGTCGCGTGGTGTGGAACGGGGTGCAGCCCGGGAGCGCAAGTCCCGTGGCGATCACCAGCAGTCCGGCGAGGGCAGGGAGACGGGATGAGCGTCGTGACATGGGCGGAGTCCTCCGAGTATTCTTGGACGCACTATGCCCCTGCGCGTGAGCGGAGGCAGGGAGGCTGAAAGGCCGCGGGCTCACATTACGTCGCGCGTGCACTCACCGCGTCCGCGTCGGCAGATCCGTGCCACTGACGGCTTCGAACCCGCCCTCGAAGTGATTGGGCCCTCCTCCGTTGGACGGGTACCGCCAGATGTTCAGCGAGAACGGTCGTGAATCGCCCTCCGTCGGCACGGGCAGCGTGATGCAGCGGTATCGATGGGCCCCGCAGGCGGACGCCCAGTCGGATGGCAGCCACCAGGCGCCGAAGAGCGCCGGACCGGGGGTCGTCGACACGACGAGGAACGGGGTGAACTCCACCTCGGGCAGGAAGCAGAGCGCCGCATTCGCCCGTTCGATGGACCCGAAGCAGTCCACCAACATCCGGTGCCACTCCCCACCGTCCAGCCGAAGCCCGCTCGCGCGGTTCAACGCATCGGCCAGCTCTCCCTCCGGGGCTTGGTCAAGCGTCGTGCCGCAGGCTTCCAGTGCATCGGCGATCCGGATCGCGAACTCGCGCTTGGTCGGCCATGGGCACTGCGCGGGAACCCCGCCCTCGAAACGCCGTACAGGGTTGCGGACAGCGGCGACGCCTGCGCCGATGACCGGGTGGCTTCCCGAAGGCTCGCCAATCATGGTGAGCAGCATGTGATGGTTGGCTGGCCAGACCTCGCGCAGGACACGGCAAGTGACCGGCTCTGATTCGATCATGGTGCCGCATGGCCCTGCCGCGGACTCGATCGCGGACACCACCGGGCAACCCATTGGTAACACGAACAGCACTTCCCCAACGCCGTGCAGCTGCAGTGTCGCCCGCCGGCAATCGCCCGTGCCGCCGCCCCGATTGAGGGCGCCCATGCGCACCTTGAAGCCTTCGAGCGACAGCGCCCCCGACGAATCGGCGTTGCCCAGCAGCAACTCCGAGTCCACGAGGCACAATCGGTTGCCGTTCCGTTCCCCAAGGAAGTGAACGGTTGTCTGGCCATGACGAATCACCGCCGCCACGGAAACGGATCGATCGTCAAAGTGCCCGCTCGACAGGTCATAGCGGGTGGGGACCACCTCTAGGATCGAGATGGTCCAGGAGTCGTTCTGGCCTACAGCCCCGCCGATCCGCAGCGTCGACGACGTCACGCGTCCGAAATACTCGTCGATTGCCTGTCGCGCGCTACGAGTGTCATGGTCGAGACTGGTCGTGGCCTGGTGGGCGCATCCGGCGACAGTTGCGATGCACGCCAGCATCGCGGCAGTGGCTTTCAGGTTGCTTGTCACGTGGGGATCTCGAAGTGCACTAAATGACGCCCGTCGTGGTCCGGCTACAGCTGATCAAGAAGAGAGGGAACCCATGCCGCTTCACGTAAATTTCTCACCATAGAAGCGGGAAACACGACCATCACCGGGCCGGTCGGCGATCGCTTGTGTGTAGAAGGTCAGGATGACCCGGCCGACTGTCCGCGCAACCACTTCGGACGCACCACACCCCTTCGCGTGAGCGGAGGCAGAGGAGGTGTCGGCGAATCGCCGCGGGTGGCCCTGTTCAGCGCACCGCTGTCGAACGGGCAATGCTCAGCCCGCGACGAGTCGCGGAGTGAGCGGTGATACGCGTCAAAGCTGGACTACTTCAACAGCCTGCTAATCAGCCCCGATGAGCAATGAGAGAACGAGCAGAATTAGCAGCACGAGAGGCAGTAAGGCAACAGGGTAATAGAGCCACATCAGCCTCGCACGTCGAAGCCTCGGGGCAATGTAGAGCGGTCCTACAAAGGAGGCCATCATTGTCGCAAACAGCTGACCTGCCAACTTCATAGCGGCGCCAGTTCCGGGCAGACCGCGTGGCTGGAGTCCGCATGATGGACTCCGATACCCGAGTTTGGATCCAAGCAAGCTGCGCTTGCCTGACGCTGTGCGCTCACCGGCTTCAGACTGCTTCGGCTGGACACGCGTACAAGCTCTTGATTCACGGCATCCTCCAAAGTCCCTCGAGCCATGAGAGGATTTGTCTCCAGTTGACGATGCCCTGGGCGACCCCTGCGCATATGCCTCCGACGAAGGACCCGCCGATCGCAAGGATCGCAAGTCGGTACCCGGCCATCGGCGATTGGCCATCGGGATCGCCGAGAAGTACTGGCCATGGAACTCGTGACGCTGGTCATGGTGCTTTTCCATTCGCGTGCCCCACTTGACCCGGTCGTAGCTGGATTCACCGGGATCCTTGGGTTCGGCCCTTCGGTCATCACCGTGCGCGCTTGCCGTGGAGCGGGTGCATGAACACCTCAATGGACGCACTGGAGGTCCCGATGTGAGCCTCGGGATTCGATGTCGCGCCGCTTTGGCATCGAACCCGCCGACGTCGCTGCATCCTGCCTCGATGGCACTGGAATGGGGGGCCTCTCGGGCGGCATACGCACCATGCCCCTCCGCGTGAGCGGAGGCGTCCGCTCGGGATGCTGATTCACGGCCCGAACACCTGGCGGATGATCTCGTCCATCCCAGAACGCGTCACGATGGGTGAGGCAACGCCAGTCAATGCGATATCGTCAAGCCGACCACGCGCTTCGGACGCCCACTCCCCCTTGGCTTCCTCGAACCGGCGCTCGCTCCACGACGGATGGGCCCGAGCTAGATCGGCAATCCTTCCGATGGCCTGCAATGCGTCGGTTCGCGAAGCCTGCAGAAACTCAAGAAGCAACCGGCCGAATCGCTCCCACGATTCCATGTCTCGGACCAGTCCTGATTCGACGAACCGGCGTCGGGTGACGTCGAACTCCCTGAGCATCCGGTCGCGTGCGGCGACGCGCCGTCGCGAGGACTCGAGGCATAGTTCCGCGACGGCAGCCCGGTCCCCCTCCGGCACGAGGGGTTCCAGCATGGCCACCACCGCTTCGAACGCGAAGATGTCGGCGGAGAGTGCCCCGTACGTGAGCAGCAGCAGCCGCTCGTCGAGCTTCCTCGAGACATCAGGGGGCAGCAGTTCCCTCGCCATGGCCGCCAGCTCCTGGTTCACTGCTCCCAGCTGGGCACCCGCAAGGGCGACGGGTCGGAGAGCGCTCGCGCCGGCCCCGACCGCAGACTTCCCGGCGCTGATCGCCCGTTGCCGGGCTTCGTATGCCATGTAGCCCGACTTTGCGGTGGCTCCCACGAGGCTGAGGCGCTGCTCGGCGACGCGCGCAAGATTGTCGCGTGCCAGCTTCCTGATGGACGCGCTGGCTTCGGGGCCTGTGCGCTGGTCAGAGGCGGCATCGTGCAGGAGCCTCAGGATGTTCGCCGCAAGCTGTGAAGCGGTGCCTCCAAGGATCGTGAACGCATCGGCGCGCCGAGCAAGCATGATCTGGTCGACCATGAGGTCACGCATCGAGTCGTCAGACTCCACGCGCGCAAGCACATCCTGAAGGGATGTTCGCTCACGACCGAAGAGCTGGGTAACGGCATCATCCCGGCGCCGCATCAGTTCCTTGAGCGCCTTGGCGCGCTCGCCGTAGTCCTGAATCTCGCGGGATTGCGCGGCATAATCGGATGCCGGCTGCCGCAGCGGGCCAATGAGCTCCGCAATCCAGTTTGCATCGATCGGCGCCGTTGACCGTGCCCAGCCATCGATGACGGCTGCCCCGTCGGCTGATGCGCCGCTGATCCACACGAAGTACGCCGCGTCCTCCTCCGAGATCGCACGAGGCAGATACATCTCGACCTGCATGCTGCCCGGAAACGTCTGCATGACGTCCTTGGCCTCGGTCACAGAGGCCAGCGCCGCAACCATCTGCATCCCCATGACGAGACCAAGCGCATTCCACCTCATGCCAGATTCCTTTCGTTACGGTCGTCGTTCCGAGCTGCCACCGGGAAAATTCTCGCGACGGCAGCGAGCATCTTGAAGACCGGCGCCGACTTGCTCGACTTACCCATACCACTATTCGGACGCACCATGCCCCTCCGCGTGAGCGGCGGCAGAGGGGGTGGGCGAAGCCTGCAACCGAATCCATCAATTCCGCCGATTCCGATGAAGGCAGGCGTGGCAAGGCACCTCCAATGGGGTACCGGCCCACGCCGCACCAGGACGCGCCATGACCGAACCAGACTCGCCGCGCAAGTTCACCGATGACAGCCCACTGACGCCCGAGGAGATCGCGGCGCTCGAGGCGATGCGCATGGCGCAGGCGACCGGCGATGCATCCGATTCGATGGCGGGCCACCCCGCCCTGGCGAAGCTGCTTGCGGACACCGGGCCTGCGCTCGAGGCGTTCGATCGCGTGACCGAGGTCGCCATCGAGAGTTTCGACGCCGAACGAGCCCGATACGCCATCGAGCAGCGAACTCGGGCGGATGCCCTGCTCTGGCGCTCGGCACGATGGGTGTTTCCCGTGTTCCTGCTCAGCGGCGTTGCCATCGAACTCATGCGTGCACAGTCGGAGCATCGCACGCCCGACCTTCAAGCCCTGCTCTTCCAGGCAACAGCGGCGACGATCGGCACGGCCTTTCTGGTGCTCCCGATGCTTCGACGCCGGAAGCTGGCGATGCAGGCACTGGCGAAGGGGCCCATCGAACTGCAGGTGGACTTCGAGCGCATGCGGCACAGCAGCCGAAAACAACGGATGTTGACGCAGGCGTGCCTGCTGTTCGGCGGACTCGCGATGCTGATGTCGGGAACCATCGCAGCCATCGAGGGCAGATGGTTCGTCGCGGCCAGCACGCTGGTTGCCGTGGCCAGCATGGCGATCTTCGCCCGTCATCACCGCAGGTCGCACGACGAGGCCTTGTTCGCTGGCCGGATCTCGGCGGAGGATTGGCTGCGCGGCCCGGGTGCGAGGAAGGGCACGTGACGCTGCCGGACTACCCCATCGACCTCGCCGCCCTCTACCGCGCCGACGCGCGAAGCCTCTTCGGCCTGGCGTTCCGGATCACCGGCCACGAAAGTGACGCCGAGGACGCCGTGCAGCGAGCCTTCCTGATGGCCCACATGGCCAAGGACCGCTTTCGGGGCGAGTCTCGGCCCTCCTCGTGGCTCTACCGCATCGTCGTGCGCGAGGCATGCCGACTCCGGGCGGACCGCCGACTCCGGCATGAGCGGCTTGGCACGTCGGCTGCGCTCGGAGCGGGCGAGTATGCAAGCGATGCAGCAGCGCGGGTGGCAGACGCAGACGAGCGGGCGCGGGTGCTCGACGCGCTCGACCGCATCCCCGAACCGCAGCGCTTGGCGCTGGTGCTGCTTCAGGTGAGGGAGTTGCCCGGGGAAGTCATCGCCGAAATGCTCGGCGTGCCCCTGGGCACCGTCTACTCGCGCGCGTTCGCTGCGCGGAAACGGCTGGCCGAGTTGCTTGGGGCATATTCCTTGACGGCCGCCTGTCGGACGACAAGTCCGCGGCGATGACCTCCGGGACGTGTCCTTCCGTGTGAGCGGAGGCAGGGGGAAGGGCTGAAAGCCCGAGGAGGCTACGGCTTCGACCGGCCCCACACCGCACGCCCGCACTCTGGACAGGCGCACTGTCCAACGAGCAGTCGCTGCCCGCACGCCGTACAGGCGCGGGGCGATCCGCATGACGGGCACGACTGGTCCGCGGGTCCGAGGATGCCGGGCCACCGGCACGACGGACAGACGTCGACTCCTGCGGATACCAGCTGCTTGCGCTGGATGCGGGAGATGAGAAGCAGTGCAAGAAAGAGCGGCAAAGCGCCTGATGCCAGCATGAGCGCTGCCACCACCGCAACCGACGGCGCGCGGCTGCCCCATCCAAACCAGAGGACAATGTTGCCCGCGACGCCAAGGCAGCCGAGCGCCCCCGTGGACCAGAGCAGGCTGCGCCATCGACGAACGAGCAGCGGCCTACGGAGTTGGTCAGGATCGAAATGCATGCGGCGCCTGTCCTCGGCAAGCCACTCACCGAGCGATCCACGCATCACCCCGCCACACGAATAGCTGCGTTGAGGGGGCCGCAGTGCCCTCAGAGCCATGGTGTGGCTCAGCAAGCCATGAGGTTGCAGCGTCGACGCTGTCGCAGCGGCGCACCATCAATTCCGCATTGCGCCAAGCGGGGCCCTCGGGCATGGCCCGGACCTGAGTGACGACGCTGCAGGCGTATCCATTGCAGTCAACTGACTTGGTGTGCACCACGTAGATCGGCTGCCCTGGCTCAGCGCCCGGCAGCGCCACATGGACAGCGAAGGCGGCGAGCTGGCGATCGCCTGTCCGGAGCCCGCAGATGATCGACGGCAGCGCACGGATGGCGGCGACCGTTGATGCCTCGAGTGGAACGTCGCCCTGCGGAACGATGGAGGGATCGTGCGACTCAAGGGTCTTGCTGAACTGGCAGCCCGACATGCCCAGGCAGATCGCAGCGCCGACGGGAAGGAGGCGTGGATACGAAAGGTGGCGATGGACTCTCTTTCTCATTGAAGTACCTCGCTCCTACGGACGCACCATACCCCTCCGCGTGAGCGGAGGCAAAGAGGTGGGGCTATCCTCGATTCAATGTCAATGGTCGCGACGGCCTTTCGCATCAGGCGGCAGACCCTGGCCGCCATGCCCGCGGCACGGGCCGGAACTGCGATCGATCTCGGCCACGCGAGCGGCATCTTGCTCCTTGACCTGGTCACGACCCTCCAGGCTGCGGCGGCTCTCGCGCCTCCCCATGATCTCGATGTGGCCGACCGGCTCGATGCAATGCACGGCGGCACGCATCTGATCCTTGATCAGCGTGACCGCGCCGCATTTGCCGCATGGCGGAGCGATAGAGCCCGGATGGCAGAAGTGCTTGCCGGCACGGATCTCGAAGTCGATGATCCGTCTGACCGTGCGGCGCTTGACGCGATCGCACGGTGCGTCCTGGCCTGTGCGGGCGAGTGCGTCGTGGTGATGTGCATTGACTAGGTACGCGACAGGCTGACCAGCAGATCCCAACCCGCCTGGCCGATCCACTTGCGCGTCGACTTCCCCTCGAAGATCGCCGTCCGCAGGTCCTGGCGCGTCCAGTTCTGCTCCGCCGCGACGAGCACCCGGGCAAGATCCTGCGCAACGGTGTCGGTATTTCCGCGGAGCAGCTTGACGGCAGATTCATGCCAGTCTCGCCATCCTTCGATGACCACGTGGTCGGCCGCCGGCAACTGCGCGTGATCCAGCGAGCTGCCGAAGACCTCGAGGCCTTCGAGGACGGCACCGCGGAAATCGCAGCGATCGAACTGACGGAGAGAGTCCGGGGGATGAACCGTGCTCCGAAGTCCGGCCAGCCAGAAGCGGCATTCCGCAATCCTGCCGGAGAAGACGCAATCCTGGAAGAGGCTGCCATTCCCCTCGAAGCGCTTCATGGCCACGTCGCGGAAGCTGCAGGATCGAAACGCCGAAACGTCGGCCGCTCCGCCGATCCTTGCGCCGTCGAAGACACAGCCGTCCCACAGGGCGGGGGCGCCATCGCATTCCATGCCCAGGAGTACATCGCTCCGCAGGTCGGCGCGGCGGAAGGAACATCCCTCGATCCGCGACCCGGCGACGACCATGCCCACGAGGTCGCAGCGGTCGAAGCGGCAATTCCGAACCGTGCAGCGCTTGAAGAGCACGCGGCTGAGATCGGAACCCGAGAAGTCGACGTCCTCGATGGCCGAGTCCTCGATCCGAACCGGGTATCGGAACGCCGGCTGCATTCCGCGCGAACGGAACCACTGATCGGCGGTCACCGCATCGACGAGCCCTTGACCACGAAAGTCGAGCAGGCCGTCCGGTGCGGTCCGCGAAACGACGGGATCGAGCCCGAATCTCGCGTGGAGCGCATTGGTGTCTCGTTCATTCAACCCGTGCATCCTCGTGGATACCTGATGGAGCGGCCCACCTCGCCCGACCGACCTTCGGACGCACCATACCCCTCCGCGTGAGCGGAGGCAGAGGGGGTAGACAGGTCACGTTCCCTTGCGGCCCGCGCCGGGATCTGCGATGAGACGTTCGTAGGTGCTTCGGATCTGCTCGGCGATGTTGGGAACGCCGTCGCCGTCAGCGTCGCCGCAGTTTGGTCCTGCACCGCTATCGAATGCCCGGGTGCCCAAGATTCCGAAGTAGGACGGGAAGAGCTGCGTGCCAGGAACGCTGTCCTTGGTCACGCTCGTCGCCGACCTGTCATCGGACATCGCAAACGGCAGCGCGACGAAGACCGTTGGGTACAGACTGAGTTCGGCGCGCAAGCGAGGGTCGACCTCCCCGGATCGCAGGCCGAGATACAGGTGCGTCGCGGTGACCCGGTTCCACACGCACTTCTCGTCAAGGGCAAGGCGCACGCGCTGGCCTCCCCAGGTTGCGGTGAGGTCGGCGGAAGTGGGCAGCCGAGCTAGCCCCCCCTCCAGCGGCAGCACTTCGTCGGAGAACCCGATTGTTCCGGCGACCTGCACCTCGACCGGCAGTCCCGAGACGCTCGCCGCGACCATGGACCCCGGCGTGAGTTCCCAGCGATGCGACTGGAGTCCGTCGGCATCCCGACCGATCGCGGCTTCCATGCGCAACCAGCGCAGGTCGCATCGGATGGTGTCGGTGCCGCGAAGGACCGGAAACCCATTTGCGGGCGCGCCATCAGCGCCGACCACCACGACGTTACCGACGACTGCAGCGAGCCGTTCGAGGAGCTGGCTCGCCACCTGTTGATTGCCTGCATGGCGGGCCGTATCCAGCAGCTCCAGATCGTTCTCCACCGCATCCATTCGCTCGAGCAACGCCACCACGCACCGGTCCTGCGACACGGCACTGGACTCCTTGCAGCAGGCCACCGCGTCCATCGCGAATCGCTCGCCGCAACGCGCGCGCCAACCGTCCGTTCGGGTGTCTGACTGACATCCTTGGGCGATGGCCACGAAGGCCAGCATCCAACCGGCGGCGGAACGAAGCATGGTGCGTTGCAGACTCATGGAAGGAACCCCTTGATCGGAAGCCGCTGGCCCGGAGTACCTCCGGGTCTTGCCTGGACGCACGGTAACGACGGGCGCGAGCCGCGACAACGCTCAACGCGACTCATCACCCGAGACTTCCGCGTTCCGCGCCCTCCGTGCCGTCCGGATTTTGGCCGAAGGGCCTCGGTTGCTTTTGGAAGCGCAATCGCGAAGCAGAGGATGAACCCCCGTGATCAGGGGTGCCGCTTCACTGAGAGGTCGTCTTGTCAAAACCTAGGTCGACCGAGAGCATCGCCAGAACGCTCGGCAATGAGGGCGCAGATCGATCAGCCATGGCCCACTGCGTGGCATCAATCGTCGCACGAAGCGCGGTGACCCCTCGGCGAACCACCGTATAGGTCGCCGCATTCGCGTCCCTTGGTGTGACAGACACGGTGGCGACCTCAGCATCCGCGGAACGCAGCGAGAACGTGCCGTCTGCCAACGCAACCGATCGGATACCGGGTCGCGCCTCGATGTGCTTCAAGGTGACTTGGGCCTGCATGGGCACCGCGACTGATCCACTGCTTGTGCCGTGCAAGCTATAAGTCATCGTCTTTCCGTCCGCCAGTCGTTCCGCGCGCAGCTCCCAGTCAAACGGAACGCCCAACTCCAGATCGATCACGGATAGCCTCGCCACCACGAAAGCGGTCGAGGAAGCGGGGGCCTGGATCGCGGGCGACGGGGGGACGGGTAGTGGCGAGGTTTCGGCTGCGAGCAGGCATGCTGCGACAAAACAGAATGGAACGGCGATCATCGGGTGGATCCTCGTTGGTAAGGGTGTGATCTTGACTCTGACACACACCTCTAGTCGCTGCCTGCGTCTCGGCGTGACAGGGTTCTGTGCGAAATCGCCAAATCAGCCCTGCTGTGGGGGTTTCATGCGCCGGATGAGCCGACTCCAACGCTGCCTGCAGGCCGCCGCGGAGAGCCCTGTGGCAGCTTGCACCGCGACCCATTCGACGCCGCGGAGCCGGAGCTCGAGGATCTGGCGATCGGTTCCGTCCGCGGACGCGAGGATCGCTTCGATGTCGAGGGCGTCGCCTCCGCTCGACAGTTCGTCGTGCTGACGATCCGCCGCAGCCGCCTCAGCCGCGCGCATGACTCGACGATCGCGTGCGCTCTTCCGGGCGAAATCAACCAACACACCGCGAAGGATGGACTCGAGCAGAGCCCAGAAACGACTGGTGCGAGTTTGGGACAATGTCGGCGAAGAATGGCCGAGGTCGAGCATCCGAACGCCGGCCGTGCGTTCGACGACGAAAATGCGGCGCACAACCGACGCGAAGGCATCGCTGGTATCCCACTGCGCACTCCGGACCAACCGCCGCTGCCGGATCCGAGTTCGTAAAATTGGCTCGGCCGCGCGAAGAAGCGCAGCGAGTTGATCATCGCGGACCTGTCGGGTCATGATCGAAATGGTACGCGTGCGTGATCGTCTTTCAGCGTAGTTGCGATCGAGACCGCGGAGAACCCACATGGACACCGTAGCCGGATTCCGGAACGACGCACCCATCGAACCCTTCACCCACGAGGCTGATCGCGATCTCGCGCAGGCCGTCGAGCTCGATGCCGTGCAGATTGCGACCCGGCACGGATATGTCCCGAGTATCAGGCGTTACTTGGCATGCGTTGACCCGGCGCGTGACGTGGAGGCGGCCAGAGCCCTCTTGATGCAGGCATTCCACTGCGCGGGCGTTCACGCGGCAACGCTGGCGTCATTTTGGCGCGCGGCACACCCCGCATGGCGCGATTGCATCGATGCGTGCCTCGCAGCGCATCAGTTGCTGAGGATCCCACTTGCTATGGTGGGGGAGGCGGTGTCGTGGGTGGGTCAGCCGTTGCGGGATGGCCGGCTTCGCTACGAATTGACCGAGCGCATCGGGCAGGGAGCTGACGGCCAGGTCTTCCGTGCGATCGACCATGCGCTTAGCCAGGGCGGCGATGAATCGCTTGTGGCCGTCAAGATCGTTTCCTGCGCGCGCCCCATGCGCGATGCTCTCCTGGCGGAGGCAGCGTTGGCCCGCCGTGTTTCGCATGGCGGCGTGGCCCGCGTGCTCGATGCCGGTGTTCTTCCTGAATCAGAGGACGGCTGCTACATCGTGACGGAACTCGTGTCGGGCATGCCGCTGCACGTCTGGCTAGCCGCCCACTCGGGCGGTTCAGCCCTGGAGCGCCGGATGATCGTCGCCCAGTTGCACGATGCGCTCGCGGCCTGCCACCGTGCGGGCGTGGTGCATGGGGATCTCTCGCCTTCCAACATCTTGGTGAACGAGCAGGGATGCGCCATCATCATCGACTTTGGTCGCGCCAAGAGGGTGGCCGGCAGACGGCGCGCGGCCACGCGTGCCCGGAGCGATCTCCAGCGACTCGCAGCGATCGAGGGTTGGATGCTTCGTGAGGCACCGACGCTCGACGAGTCTGAAGAGCGAGCACTGTCAGCGGAGCGGCGGCGCCGACTTCGCCGCGCGCAGATCCGTTGGGCCGCCGTCTTCGTCCTTGCCTCGGCGCTGCTTGCGGGCGGGCTTTGGCAGGCGTGGCGCGTCGGCTCGGGAGATCTGGTAGTCGGAAGGCTGTTCGGCGCAGAGGCCTTCGCCCTCGCGGGGCCGGATTCCCGGAGCGTGGCGCGGCACCTGACCCAGCACGGACGGGTTCCGTGGCTCAGCGCCGACCAGTTGAATTCGCTGGCTCTCGCGTGGAGTGCCCAGGCGTCCGAGCGACGAGCCGAGGGACGCGCATGCCGAGGCTTCGAGCGGCTGGTGGCGACAACCCTGCTGGCGGCTGGGGAGACCCGCCTGGCTCGCATACACGCGCTGCGCTCCCAGCGAGGTGAGGTTGAGGCGCATGAGGCGGAATGCGCGAGCTACTCGCGACTGGTGCTCGGGCTTGCGCGGTGGTTCACCGAAGGTGGAGAGCAGCAGCCGTTCGGCGAGGCAAACCGAACACGTAGGGCCGCACTCCAGCTTGGCGTCAGGGGGCTGCTCAATATGCCATCAGTGCAGGAGCGAGTGGGCGCTGAAGCGGCAAGCCAAGGGTGAGGCATAGGGCTCGCGTCTAGGGCAGTTGTGGCGATTCATTCTGCTTGGCAGACGGTCCTCTACCCGCCCGGTCGGTCGTATCAGTGGATGGCGAACGTCTGACAGCGGTGCTGGGTGACTTCGCTATCTCCAAGCGGCCGTGCCAGCTCGCCAATCCTCACTCCCTCGTCCAGCGACTCGTCAACCTGCCTCTACGGGGCTAGGACCTCCTCGGGACGTTGGCGCCTCCTACTCGCCGGACGCATCTTCAGAGCCGCCTGTCCGCACCGTGGGTTGCATGAGTCTCTTGCAAGCGATGGACACGTTCAGCGCACCCCCTCCCATCGAATTGATCCGTATCGGACACCTGCCTTTCTCGCCCACTAATGACTTCGCTCGGGCATGCTCGCTACGCGGCATACCTGAGCTCGCGCAGAATCGCGTCGCGATCTTCGTCGCGGAGCCCGCTCGGCGTGGTCACGTCGACCGGAAGTCCGAGGACGGACTCCAGGTATTGCCGGACGGCTACGAGATCAAGCAGGTCGCGCTTCGGCTCCAGCTGGACGAGGATTTCGACGTCGGAATCCGGACGCGACTCGCCGCGTGCGCGGGATCCGAACACGCCGACGCGGACCACGCCGAGGCGAGCGAGTGCAGGAAGCTCGGCGCGGATCGCGTCCAGGAGAGCATCGATGCTTGACGCAGCGTATGGGCTCATGACGAAATCGTAGCGGAGCGAGCCAGTCCCCATGCACTCGCTCGCCGTGCTCACCGGCAGTCGGAGAGGTCCTCGTCCGGTGCCGCATGCGCGCGGATCAGCGCGGCGGTTGCTTCGTCGCCGTGGCGGAGTGCGGCCGCGAGGGCCTCGCACCACGGGCGATCGGGCGCCGTGCCTGTGCCTGCCGCCGGGGAGGCGGGGGCGGCGGGCTCCCGGTAGAGCGCGGGAATCACCGCGGGCGTGCGGGCGTGCACGGCGATCTCGAAGGCGGTCATCCCCGCGTAGTCGCGCACGGTGGGAATGTCGCCCGCCTCCACGAGCATGCGGACGATCTTCGGATTGCCGCGGCGCACTGCCAGGTGGAGCATGGTCAGGCAGTCACCTTCCCGCCTCCCGAGCAGGAAGCCGAGTCGTGGGTCGTAATCCGCCAGGTTGAGCTCGAACCACGGCAGATTGTCCTCCTGGATGGCCGAGGTGATCATGATGACGGCGATCTTCTGATCGGAGTCGCGCGTCTGGTCCCGGTGGACGAGGTAGATGCTGACCACCATCAGCACCACCGTGGCGGCGATCGCCAGGGCATCGAGCCACGCCCTCCCGCGGGCGGCGGCGCGCATCATGGTCGGGGATGGCGATGCGGTGCAGTCGTCGTTCATGGCTCAGTGCGCCTCCTGCAGGGCGGCCGTGCGTGCCTTGCGCCGCAGCGCCGCCCAGCGCTGACGGGCCGCTTCCTCGGCGATGCCCAGCACCTCGCCGACCTGCTTCCACCCGAGGCCGCGCATGCGCAGCTCCAGGAGCGTGCGTTCGTCGTCGGTGAGCCCGAGCACCAGTCGGACCGCCGCGTCGCGCGACTCCACCACGGCGTCGGGGGCCGGGTCCGCGTCCTCGTTCCGGCCGGACTCGTCACGCAGGCGACGCAGCACCGCGCGGCGGACGCCCTTGCGCCGGAAGCGGTCGATCAGCAGGTTGCGGACGATCGTCTCGACCAGTCCCCAGAAGTTGCGCGTGCCCATCCGTTCGTGGCCGCCCTCGGTGGCGACGAGCACGCGCCGGACCGTGGATGACATCAGCTCGCTCGTGCGCATCGACCAGTCGGAATCCTGCCGCCGCAGCGAGCGGATGCGCCGGGCGATCGCGGGGATCGCGTCGGACAGCTGCTCATGCGCCGGACGTTCGCCCACCGGGTCGGTGGGCGCGGGCCTGGATTCGCGTCGGCTGGGCAACTTCGTCAGGGGAGGAGGCGGGAGATCGCACTGAACGCGAGGAAGACTACGCCGACGCCGGCGCCGAGCGCCCAGGAAACGGCGCGCTCCCGCGACCACTCGGCCCGAAGCAGCCTGCCCGCCAGCACGTCGATGCCCCACGGGCGCTCGCGGCATTCCCATCCGATGCGCACCATGCTGCCCCGCCAACCCGACACGGCCTCGGCCGCGGAACACCGCGCACGCGGCACGTGTCCCAGCATCAGCCACTGCAGCAACGCGCCGGCCCGGGCCACGTCGACCGCGGCCCGTTCGGGGGTGATCGGATTCGCCAGCCCGTAGTCGACCAGCCGCAGGCGCCCCATCGAGTCCAGGATGACGTTGGACGGCGAGAGGTCGCCGTGCGCCAGTCCGCAGGCGTGCAGCTCCGAGATCGCGTCGCAGAGTTCCCCCATCGCCGAGATCGCCTGCCCGAGCGGCAGCCGTTCCTCGGCCGCGGCCATCGCGACGAGCGACCGACCGCGGACCCGTTCGAACACGACGTACCCCATGCCGCCGTCGACTGCCCCGCTCGCACGCACCTCGATGCCGCACGGGTGGGTGATCGCGGAGGCGCGCCGCGACTCCTCGGCCCATGGCTGCTCGCCCGGCCCGCAGCGCACGAACTTGACGACCACGTCCGACCGCGAGGCACCGTGGTCGGTCATCGTCCGATCGATCCCCTCGGCGATCAGCCCGAATGCACCGCGGGCGATGACGTCCCCGACCAGGAAGCGAAGGTCGCCGTCAGGAAGCCGCTCGCCGACCGCCGACGGCAACGGGCCGGCATCATCGTCGGAGCCGAGCAGGTCGATGGCGATCGCGGCCTCGCGGAGCATCCGCGCCCACGCAGGATGCAACGACGACAGACGCTGGAGGACCTGGTCACGGTCGGTGCGGGCGGCAAGCACCACCTGGTGCGCCACCTCGCGTGCCGCCTCCGGATCGGCCGAGGGATCGACGAGCCCCGAATAACGCGCGATGGTCGGCACCAGTTCATACAGCTCGCCGCACCGGACCGCGTCCGAGCGCACGAGCGCTGCCAGCGCGGCATCCCCGAGCGGGGCCGGCGCGCCGGACACCACGTCTGCGAAGTCGGGCGGCGACGGGGACTCAGGCACCGAGCCACCTCCCGAGCGCGCGGCTTGCCGCGATGCAGACCATGGACCATGCGACGAACGCACCGAAGGCGACGGCGAGCGGAACGCCCGATCCGAGCACCGCCACCGAGAGCCCGGCCACCACGGCCACGGCCAGCTGCAGGCGGCGGCGGATCGGGAGCCGCACGGGCAGTCCCGGCGGCAGTCCCCCCGCGGCACGACGATCCGCCTCGACCCACCGGTCCATCTGGCGAATCACCTGCGTCATCCGGAAGATGGAGAAGACGCACACCCCCACCGCGATCGAACCGATCACGCCGCTGGGGCGACTCAGGTTCCAGGTGCTGTTGGGCTGTGCCGCCACCCCGAGGACGATCAGCGTGGATGTCGGCAGCCAGTCACCCCACCGGGTGGATGCGAGGTTCCAGGTGGGCAGGCGACGAAGGGTGCGGTCGAGCGCCACCGCGGCGGCCAGCCACGGAAGCAGCGCGACGAACATGACGCCGTAGCGCTCGACCTCGAGCTGCAGTTGGGACTGCCGCTGCAGGTGGACGGGATGCTCCGTGATCCAGTCGTGCCGACCCATCAGCCATCCCACGGCGAGGAATATCCAGATCACCACGGTGAGGCCGAACCCGAGGATGAACCACGCCAGCCGCCCGCGCAACTGACGGGCGAGCGCTTCCCAGCGCGCGTCCGAGCGCCGCCGCAGCCGCCGGCACTGCGATTCGCTGGCGCCGCAGCTGGGGCACTGGTCGACCCCCGCGGGGCGCGACGCGCCGCACACCCGGCAGATCGGGCCATCCGTCGGTGCAGGGCTGGAAGGAGGCACGTCGGCCATCAGGAGCACGGAGTGTGCCACGAGGAGCGAGGACGCAGGAGCCGACGCGGCGTGAGGACGTGAATTCCGAGAAATCCACGCGAAGCGGGCCGGGCGTCGCCCCGGCCATCGCCAGGCTGCCGTGCGACCGAGATGTCGGCGTATCGTCGTCACGACGGAGCGAGGCATGCGTCCATGGTGCCGGACGAACGAATGACCACCGACCTCCGGCGGCGCTTCGCCGCTGCCCGACGCTCCGCCCTCCGCATGGCCCAGGCGCTCCTGGGCTGGGCGGTGCTTGCCGCTGCACTCCCATTCGCCGCTGGACCGGTTGCCTACGCCGGCGGAGAGCTCGTCGCGCCGCCCATCTCGCTGGCACGGCTGACCCTCCTGCTGGACGAGCACGTGGACCCGCGCCCGACGCCGCAGGAGCTGTCGATCGTCGCCTCCGCACACCGCGACATGATGCGCGCCTACGGCGCATACGCAGAGGGCGATGGAGGATCGCGCTGGCGGGCGGGCAGTTCGCTGTACGACGAACTTCGGTTCATGCGCCGTGACCCGTCGCTGGCCCGGATGCGCGAGGCGATCCGCGCACAGGATCGCATGCTCGCCGATGCCGAGTCCGCCGACCGCACGATGTTCGAGTCCATCGTGGCCATCCTGGCCGCGGACGAGCCCGACCCGGAACGGCAGGCGTCGATCCGCGACGGCGTGGGACGCGCAGCGACCGCACGCGAGGCGGACCGGCTGCTTGGGTCCCTGCCCATGGAGGAACCGACGGGGGTGATCCCGGGCCTGAGCGAGGCCGTCGCACGGCTCGACGTGGAGGCTGCCGTCCGCGCACGGCTGCGCGCGACGCTCGCGGCGCGCAATGCGGCGCTCGTCCCACTGCTCAGGCGCGAGATCCGCGACTACCAGGCGTTCGCGATGGCTGCTGCCGGCGCCTTCGAGCAGGTGTTCGGCGGCGTGCTGCCGAAGATCGGCGCGGCCATCAGCGACGAGGAGGCCGAACGCCTCCGCGCCCGCATGCACGCATTGTGCGGTGATGCGGCCACCCCGTTCCTCGACGCCCGCAACGCGGTGCGCGCGGGCGAGGATGCGACGATCGAACGCCTGTGCGCGGACCTTCCGCCCGACGCCTGCCACGAGCTCAGGCTGCGCACGAGCCCATGGGCGGTCCTCAGCATGCCCGGCGGCGCCGGCTGGGCGGTGCTGTCGACGGAGGGTCACCTCCGCGACGCGCTGGCCGTCCTGCCCGCCGACGACCCCGCGCGACCGGCGGTCGAGTCGATCGCCGCACGCTGGCGGCCCGCCGTGGTCGCCCGCCTGGCCGCAGACCGTCGGCGCATGCGCGAACGCGAGGACGCGACGTTCCTCGATCCGGGCCCGATGCGCGGACTCAGCCTGGCGCTCGACGACCCATCGCTCGAGTGGGGCACGGCCGGCAGGGCCGGCGACACGGTCGACCGCACGCCGGAGTCGATGCAGGCCGAGCTGGCGCGCGTCCTCGGGCCGCGGATCGTGGCGGCAGGCGGTGCGCTCGGGCCGCTTCGCGTCAACCATGCGGGCAAGGACACCTACCGGCTGGTCCAGCGCGACTCCATGACCGAGTGGCAGCGCGAGATGGCCGAGGCGATGCCGAGCGACCCGGACCCGCCGACGCGCCTGGGCCTCGTGGACGGGTTCTCCGACGTACGAGCGCAGTTCTCGCCGGAGTTCCTCGACGCGAACGGCTACGCCCGCCGGGGCATCCCAAGGCGCCTTGACCTGCAGGCCATGAAGGCACGGGTCGGGTCGGCGCTTGACGACGCGACGTCCGCGGTGGCCCTGGCCTGCATCGACGACGCATGGCCAACCCACCAGGCGCGATGGGACGCCGAGGTGGAGGCCGCGATCCCGCGGCTGACGGACGCGTGCGGCCGACTCGAGCCACGCGCGGATGCGAAGGCCGACGACGGGCCGAAGCACCTGCGCGAGGCGCTTGCCATCCGCGACACGGCATGGCGCGCGGCCGAGTCGATCGACGAGGGGTTCTTCCAGGCCATCGTGCAGTGCGTGCCGTCCACGATGGATGCGGCGCAACGCACCATCGCGCTGGAGCGGCTGAGGCGGTTCACTGACCGCGAGGTGATGGGCGTCGAAACGACATGGGCCTCGGCCGACCGAATCCGTGCCCATCCGCGCTGGGAGGACATCGTCGACGCCGCTGCCCTCTCCCCCGAGGCGGACGCACGTGTGCGCGCGGCGATCGCGGGCGAGTCACCGAGCTTCATGGCGGCGACGCCCGCGCGGCGGCGCGCGGCCTTCGACCTTGCGGCGGCGAGGGACGAATGGCGCGCGAAGCGACTGAGCCTGTCAAGCCCCCCGGACGTGCGAAGGCAGCTCGACGCGGCGCGGACCGCCGCGATCGCGGCCGACCGAGCCACCGTCGCCATGATGGCGGCCATGCTCTCGGCCGCCGAGGATGGTCCCGACGGGCGGGTGCAGCGCGCGCGGCTCGAGTCGGCGCTGCTGCGCGGCATCTTCCGCGCCTGGCGCGAGGACGGCTCCGCGCGTCGGACGGGCATGCTCGCCGCGAAGGCCGCGCAGACCGACGACGAGCGCACCGCCGTGCAGCGCGCGATCGACAACCACGCGCTTGCCAGCCGCCTCTGCAACGAGCGGCGTGCCCGCGTGGCGATCGCCCGGTCATCGCTCGGCGAGGCCGGCGCGACGGAGCTGCTGCCCCTGCCCCCCGAGGCCGCGGTCGCGGGTTCCCCCGAGCGGCTCGACGCGCGGCTCGAGGCGGAGTTCGGCGACCTCCGCACGGCGCTGGAGATCGGACTCCTCTGCATCCTGGGCCGCGACCGCTGGCGCGAGGTGGCACCGCCGGACACCCTCGAACTTTTCGGGGCGGTGAGCAGGCGGGGAGCGGCGTCGGCGGGCCCTTGAGGGCGGTCAGCACGTCGAGCATCGTCACTTCCGGACCTCCGCCTCCGACGCACCCGCGAGGAGGGCCTTCGGCGCGTCACCCAGCCGAGGGGGCCACTCCGGGGCGATCGGTGCGGCCATGACCGCAACGTCCGGCAGCGGCCCGGTGGCGGGCTCGACCGCGACGCGCACGGCAGAACGGATGTCGGTCGCGCCGGCAGCGCGGTCGATGTCGGCGATCAGGGCCATGGCCTGCTGCTGTGCCTGTGCCGCGATCCGCCGCATCTGCGGCCGATACCGGGCGTGGTCGGGATGGGACGGCGTGGCCCCGAACACGATGAACGCGCGCCAGCCCTCGCGCGCGGCGACCCGCATCTCGTCGACTCGCGAACGAAACGCGTCCTCGGAAGGCTCGATCAGCGCACGGATGGCCGGATCGGGAGTCGCCGCGAGCAACCGCCTGACGCCAAGCCAGGCGTCGATGACTTCCTTCGCGTGCGGATTCCGGCGCACCAAGGCGTCCCGAAGCCAGCGATGCGACGGATCGTCCACGAGGGCGGCCACGGCATCGACCGCGCGGGCGTCGATGGCCTCCATACGATCGACCATCGCGGACACCAGGCGGAGCACGCGCGGCGTGTCATCCGGGCTCGTGAACGCCCGGGCCTGGGCATTGATCATGTCGCGGAGCGCGGCATCCCACTCGGCCTCGTAGGCACACAGGGCATCGTCGAACGCCTGCGCGTTCGATGCGGCCACCGCCACGTCCGATACCTCGTCCCGCAGCGACATCCGGACGACCGGGGGCACGGGAACAGGGCCGGGGCTGCGCAGGAACCCGGTGGCGCGAGTCCGCCACAGGAGCCGCGACGCCCGTGCGGCAACCTCCGGATCGAGTTCGGCGCCGCTCGCCCTGGCGATCGCCCCGACGAATGCGACCGCCTCGGCATCGAAGTCCGAGAGTGACGCGCGGACGCAGTCCCGGCTGTATTGGCTGGCCAGCGCGATGGTGCCCTCGTCGTCTCCGCCGCCGAGCGCCGAATTGCCGGCCATCAGCGCGTTGATCGCGTCGTACCGGGGCTGCCAGTCGCGCTGGCGGCGCATGGCAAGCGCCGAACGAAACGCCTCGGCCGCTGCCTGAATCGATGCAAGCCCATCACTCGCCGGGTCGAGACGCAGCGGGGTGGCCTTCCGGACGACCTCGACCCACGTGTCGATCGCCGGCAGGTCGCTCAGCGGCGCGTCGAGCTGGCCCACGCCGACCACGCCGGCAAGCCCGTTCGGGAAGCCCACCTTCGTACCGGCTTGGAAACTTGGGTGATCCGGCGCCTTCGGCCGCTCGGCCGGCGGCGGTTCCTGCCTGAAGGCGAGCGCGTGGACCATGATCAACGCTCCGAGCATGCGCCCTCCGAGAGATTGACCTGGGCATGGCGGAGTCGCCCCTGCCACCCCGCCCCTTGCTGGACGCGCCATGCGGCTCGGCGTGAGCGGAGGCGGACGGGACGCGCCCCCGGGGAGGCCGCGCAAGCAAATCGCCGCCGAATGTCAGGCCTCACGCGTCGACGAGGGGCGCGCGCATGGCTGCAGTCCAGGGCCGCCCGACGCCCGGACGGCGTTCACCGCACGCCATGTGCATCCGCCACGCGGTCGCCAACCGCCGCGCGGACGCGGCGAACGGTGCGGGCGCGCAGCTCCGCCTGGTCGTAGGCGAGGTCGTCGCTGGCGAGGGCGGCACGTTCCATCTCGCTCCTGCCGGCGTCGCCGGCCGCCGCACCGCGCATGTCGCCGAACATGTCGGCCATCGCCCGGTCGTTCCTCGCCGACTGCGCGATCAGGCGCTCGGCGATCGCCTCGAACCTCGTCTGCGACTCGCCCCACGCGGCCGCGGCGGCGCCGCGCTGGTCCGGGGTGAGCGACGGGTCGCCGAGCGCGGCGTCGATCGCCGCGTCGACGCGGTCCTGGTCGCGGTAGACCTCAGGGTGCATCTGCCGCCGCACGCTCCGCCGAAAGACCGCGCCCTGGGGACGCGGCATCGCCTCCGCCACCGCCTGGGTCGATGCGGCGAGCGTCGCCTCGGCACGGCGCGACACCTCCTCCACCTCGCGCTGCCACTCGGCTTGCGCCTTCTGGAAGCCCTCGAACGCCGCCGTCCGGGCCGCGTTGCCGCCGGCCTCCGCCGCCTGCATCGCCTCCTGCGCGGCCACCATGCGCTCGACCATCCGCTCCGAACACGCGACAAGGTCGTTGACCGCCGCCACCTGCGCGCCCCGCCAGTCGGCGAGCGGCCTGGCCGCCGCGCGGCGCGCGTCGGGCGAGCACGCGTCGGCCGCCCGGTCGAGGTCGGCATCGATCCAGCGGTTGCCGGTCATGCGCGCCTGCACCAGGAAGATCGATCCGCCCTCGACGGCACGGCGCACTGCCCGGCGCCCACGCTCGGCGTCAAGCGCCTCCGCCGGAATCGACGGGAACGCCGCGGCCACCGCATCGAACCATGCCATCTCGGCGGCCTCGCTGCGCCGCCCGATCGCCCGTCGCCGCTCGACCAGGCCGCGACCGAGTCCGGGATCCTGCTCGGCCTCCTTGATGAACGACTTCATCTCGGAATCGACCTCGGACGACGTCGCGACCAGGTCGTCGCAGAGCTGGTTCCAGAGGGACGCGGCCTCGTCAGGGATGCCCAGGCGCACACGCACCGGCTCCAGGTCTGCGCGGCGGATCGTCCCCGCCGACGCGATGCGCTCCATCATGTCCGGGCCGAACGGATCGGCCTCCTCCCCATCCTCCGGCTGGTCCCCGCCCATCGCCGCGATCGACCGCGCCATGGCGCCGCGCATCACCGACTCGCCCGCGAACCGGGGGCCGCCCTCGTCGTCCGGCCGCCGCTTCCACGACTCCTGCATCAACTTCATCTGCAGGGCCTCCTTGCCGAACGCGGGGTCGTCGATGAGCGCCGCGAGCTCGGCGAGTGCCGTGTCCGAGAGTTGCTGGTCGCGCTGCATCAGCGCGATACGGAGGGAGTCCGCGTCGTCCGCCGCACCAGCGTCGCCGCCCGCCAGCGCCTCCACCAGCAGCGCGTCGCGCTCCTCCGCCCACCGATCCAGGCGCGCGCGCACCTCGGGCGTGGCCCGGTCGCCGAGCGCCGACGCAAGGCCCGCGGACGGATCGATGCCCCACAGGCCAAGCTGGTTCGCGGCGCGGCCCCGGACGCCGCGGATCCACGGTGCGCCGACGTCCGCCGGCAGCATGGCCGCCACCTCGGCCGCCGCAAGAAGCCCACGGCGAACGAACTCCTCGGCCGATGCGCCCTGCTCCAGCGCCTCCGCCGACGCGCGCTCCCACGACATGATCCGCGCATCGATGCGCCCACGAAGGGCCTCGTCGGCCGGCATTCCATTCGGCAGCGGCGGGAATGTCAGCGGAAACCACCGACCGCGGAGATCCCCGCGCGACGCGACGGCGATCCGCCGACGGCGCACCAGTTCCTCGCGATCGACCGCAGCACGGGACGCATCGGACGCGGCCGTCGCGCGCACGGCCTCGAAGAGCGCACGCTCCGCCGCGCGAACGTCGGTCGACACGCTCGCCGCACGCGCGCGGAACGGCTCGAGCGCCGCCTTCTTCGATTCCTTTCGCTCCTCCCAGGCGCGATGCCGAGCTTGGAGGACGCGAGCCTGGTGGGCCTCCGCCTCCGCCTCCGCCTCGGCCTCGGCTCCCGCCGTAGGGACAACGCCCCCCGCCAACTCCTCCGCGTCCTCCATGCTCGGCATCGCCGGCACCTTCGCCAGGGCCGCAGCCATCGACGCCTGCAGCGGCCGGATGGTCTCGTCACGCAGCCGCTGCCAGCGGTCGACGTAGGTATCGAACGCCGCCACCGCCGCGGCACGCGCCTCCGGCCCCGCCTCCATCGCCTGCAGCAGGCGCTCGAGGTCCTTCGATCGGATGGGCGGCGGCGTCGCCGGCAGGTCCTGCGCGCGGGCCATGCCCGGGACAAGCAAGAGGACGCCCACGACCGCCATGGCGCACCATCGCCACGCCGACACGTGCGCGGCAACTCGGATCGATCGGGACGGCTTCATCGTGCCTCCTCGGCGCGCCTCCGGCGAAACACGTCGGATTCAAGGATATCCCCCACGAGTTCGGCAAACGACCCATGCACCCGCGCCCTGGCCGGCGCGGAATCGCCCTGACAGCCGCCCAGGCCGATCACGATGAAAAACAGGTGTGCGATGCCCCTGTGCATGACGATCTCCCGATTGGACGAATGACGCTCCACGCCCTGCCGGACGCACCGTACAAGGCCGCGTGAGCGGGGACTGATGACAATTCGCAGGCGACCGGCGGCTTCCCGAACTCGCGTTGCCTGCCTCACATGGAGGGGCGTGGTGCGTCCGAGGAGTGGATGCCGGTTGTACCCGATCGACCATGCAGTGCGCGGGGCGACCATTCATGACCGCTTGGGATGATCCGCGTCGCAACCAAAGAGCAGGTGCGCATGAACCCTGATGAATCGCCCCGACCAACCAGGAGAGGTCCAGCCGCTTCGCTCGTCCTGTCCACACTGGCACTTGCGGCCTCGCTGGTCGCCGTGGCCATGGTGACCATTGCCATCAGGGACGAGGATCGCGCCCACGCACGACTCCTTTCGGCTGAGGACCTGCAGCAGCGGCATCGCGACTCCAGTCTTCCACATCCGACCCCGGCGGACCCATCGCTTCAAGAGATCATGAACCCGCCGCTCGCGCCAGCTGACCAGGACGTCGCAGGCGCCATTGGCATGTGGCGCGCCGGTCAGCAGCAGCAAGCCATGAGCGCCGTACAGGCGCTGGCAGAGCGCTCCGCGTCACTCCGCGCGTATCGCCTCTCCGAACGGGAGTACGCCGCACTCGCCCATGCCACGCAGGTCGAAACCCTCCAGAACATGCTCGAAGTGTCCGGCGCCTTGTCGTCACTCGGGCGTGGCATGGTGGCCGCTGGACGGGAAGCCCGTGAAGCGGGCGACATGGCACGCGCGCGCCGCCTACTCTCGGCCGCGCTGAAGCTTGGAAAGGACAACATGGGTCCGCCGGAGCGGATCGTCGTGCTGGGCGAGAAGACCGGCAAGCGGATCGCGGACGCCGCCGAGTCGGAACTTCGTCTCCTTCCCTGATTGATGTACCCAGTACGACATTGAGTCAAGACAACGACTTTCCAGTAGCACGGCATGCATCTGCAAGGACTTTGTACGAGCTTTCACTACCGTTGCCGCCGCGCCCTGCACGCCCGAACGATGCCCGGATCCTCGCCACGCTCCGACGGCGCGGCGCTGGCGCCGTGTTCGTTCCCAAGGACTTCCTCGAACTCGGGAGTTCCGGAACTTCCTCCGGACATTCCGCCTGACGCCATTCTTCCCTAATGGGTCGGAATGGTGCCGAGGAGCGTCATGCGAAGCCAGTTTCAGCCCGTTACCTGTTCTCTTCCGTTGCTTGCCGCATGCGCGGCTACCATCTTCGTTGGCTGCGGAGGAAGGTCCACACCCACCCCCCCTCCCACAGACAAGGTGACCTTTGGGTCCAC
>Ga0255180_1000085_pt1 | contig 57458 bp, 66 predicted proteins | sample Atl_Colum_RepB_8_FD_189933 | JGI IMG/M metagenome (GOLD analysis project Ga0255180, IMG submission 189933) | Freshwater microbial communities from Altamaha River, Georgia, United States - Atl_Colum_RepB_8d | ecosystem: Environmental > Aquatic > Freshwater > River | place: USA: Georgia... | reverse complement strand
AAGTGGCAGCTCCCCGACGCCTACGTCTTCGCGGAGGAGATCCCGAGGACATCCGCGGGCAAGTTCCTCAAGCGGGCCTTAAGGGAGCAGTACAAGAACTACTACGGAGGCGCCTGATGTTCCTGGAAAAGTTCCGCTTGGATGGGAAGGCCGCCCTGGTGACCGGGGGGTCCCGGGGGCTCGGCCTCGAGGCCGCCCTGGCCCTCAAGGAGGCGGGGGCCAGGGTGGCGGTGGTGGCCCGGCGGGCGAGCTTCTTTGAAGAGGCCCGCAAGGCCTTAGGCGAGGACGCCCTCTACCTGGAAGGGGACGTGCGGGACGAGGCCCGCTTGGAGGCCATCGCCGAGGAGGTGGAGGAGAGGCTCGGGCCCCTCACCGTCCTGGTGAACGCCGCCGGGGTGAGCTGGGGGGCCCCTTCCCTGGAGATGCCCGTGGAGAAGGTCCGGGAGGTCCTGGAGGTGAACCTGGTGGGGGCCTTCCTGGCGAGCCGGGTGGCGGCCCGGCGCATGAAGGAAAGGGGCTATGGCAAGATCATTCACATCGCCTCCGTGGCCGGGCTCAAGGGGGAGTACCCCGAGGTCCTGGACGCCGTGGGCTACTCCGCCTCCAAAGGAGGCCTCATCGCCCTCACCCGGGACCTGGCGGTGAAGTGGGGAAGGTGGGGGATTAGGGTGAACGCCCTCGCCCCAGGGTTCTTCCCCACGCGGATGACGGAGAAGGTCCTCCCCCGGGCGGAAGCCTTCCTCAAGGCCACCCTGCCCCTGGGCCGCCCCGGGGCCCCGGGGGAGCTCGGCGGGGCGGTCCTCTTCCTGGCGAGCCCCGCCTCGGACTACGTCACCGGGGCCGTCCTCCCCGTGGACGGCGGGGCCACGGCCCTTTAAAAGGGGTGCGGCATGGACTTCGGTCTGGACCGGGAGACGGAGGCGCTTAGGGAGAGGGTGCGGGCCTTCCTCGAGGAAGCGGTCATCCCTCGGGAGGCGGAGGCCGCGCGCAACCTAGATCGTCTTGAGGCCATCGCTAGGGAGCTTCAGGCGGAGGCTAAGGAGCGAGGGCTTTTCCTTCCCCACATGCCCAAGGAGCTGGGCGGGCTTGGCCTTTCCTGGCGGCAACTCGCCGTGGTCTTAGAGGAGGCGGGACGGAGCCTTCTCGGGCCACGGGCCCTAAACGCCGCCGCCCCCGATGAGGGCAACATGCACCTTCTCCACAAGGTGGCGAGCCCTGAGCAGAAGCGGCGTTACCTCGAGCCCCTGGCCGCCGGGGAGGTGCGGAGCGCCTTCGCCATGACCGAGCCCATGGGGGCCGGGGCCGATCCCACCCTCCTCAAAACCACCGCCCGGCGGAAAGGGAGGGGGTTTGTCCTCGAGGGAAGGAAGTGGTTCACCACCGGGGCCGAGGGGGCGGCCTTCTTCCTGGTCCTGGCCCGGGCCGAGGAAGGGCCCACGATCTTCCTGGTGGACCGGGAAAACCCCGGGCTTAAGCTGGTCCGCACCATCCCCACCATGGACCACTGGTCCTTAGGGGGGCACGGGGAGCTGGTCCTCGAGGGGTGCGAGGTGGGGGAGGAGGCGGTCTTGGGCGAGGTGGGGAAGGGGTTCGAGTACGCCGAACTCCGCCTGGATCCGGCCCGGCTGACCCACTGCATGCGCTGGCTCGGGGTGGGGGTGCGGGCCACGGAGCTCGCCCAGGAGTACGCCCTGAAGCGGGAGTCCTTCGGCAAAAAGCTCGCCGAGCACCAGGGCGTTCAGTTCATGATCGCCGACAGCCACATGGAGCTCCACGCCGCCCGCCTCATGGTCTGGCACGCCGCCTGGAAGCTGGACCGGGGGGAGCGGATCCGCCACGAGGCCTCCATGGCCAAGGTCTTTGTCTCCGAGGCGGTGAACCGGGCGGTGGACCGGGCGCTTCAGATCACCGGCGCCCTGGGCGTGAGCGAGGATATTCCCCTTTCCATCTTCTACCGGGAGGTGCGGCCCTTCCGGATCTACGATGGCCCCAGCGAGGTACACCGGGCGAGCGTGGGCAAGCGGGCCCTTTTCAAGGGGCTTAGGCCATGAAGGAAGCCTTGGAAGCCGCCCTAAGGGAAATCCTTGGCCCAGGGGAGGTGGTGGCCCTAAGGCGCCTCCCCGGGGGGGCCTCCAAGGAGGCCTGGGCGGTGGACTACCGCACCGGAGAGGCCCTGCACCCCCTGTTTCTCCGCCGGGCGGGGGGCGGGGTGATCTACAGCAAGACCCTGGCCTTGGCGGAGGAGTTCCGCCTCCTCCAGGTGGCCTGGGCCCACGGGGTCAAGGTCCCGGAGCCCCTCCACTATTTCCCCGACCTCGAGGGCCGCGAGGCCTTTCTCATGCGCCGCCTGGAGGGGGAAACCATCGGCGCCCGGGTGGTGCGGCGCCCGGAGCTGGCGAGGGCCCGGGAGACCCTGCCGCAGGCCATGGCCGAGGAGCTCGCCAAGATCCACGCCCTTTCCCCGGATGAGGTGCCCTTCCTGCAGCCGCCCTCCCTTCCCTCCTGGCGAGCGGCCCTGGAGGAGGCCTACCGGGACCTGGACGCCCTGGGGGAGCCCCACCCGGCTTTGGAGTGGGGCCTGCGCTGGCTCCTGGACCACCCGCCCAGGGAGCTTCCCCCCGTGGTGGTCCACGGCGACTTCCGCGTGGGCAACCTCCTGGTGGACGGGGAAGGTCTGGTGGCCGTTCTGGACTGGGAGTTCGCCCACCTGGGCGATCCGCGGGAGGATCTGGCCTGGCCCCTGGTGCGGGCCTGGCGCTTTGGGGAGGACGGGAAGCGCCTGGGGGGTGTGGGGGAGGTGGGGCCTTTCCTGGAACGGTACAACGCCCTCACGGGCCGGGACATCGCCGAGGAGGAGCTTTTCTGGTGGGAGGTCCTGGGGAACGTGCGCTGGGGGCTTGGGGCCCTGAAGCAGGCCCGCCGGCACCTCAGGGGGGAGGAGCGGAGCGTGGAGCTCGCCGTGCTGGGAAGGCTGGCCTCGGAGATGGAGTACGAGGTCCTTCACCTCTTGGAGAGGTATGGATAGGCCCACCTTGGACGAACTCTTGGAGGCCGTGGGGGAGTTTCTGGAGAAGGAGCTTCTTCCCCACGTGGCCGACCCCAGGCTCCGGTTCCAGACCCTGGTGGCCCTGAGCGCCCTGGGCATCGCCCGGCGGGAGCTCGCCTTGGGGGAGGCCCTGGCGGAGGAGGACCGGAGGGAGCTCGGAACCCTCTTAGGCCGGGAGGCGCCGCTAGGGGAACTCCTTCGGACCTTGGCGGCCAAGATCCGGGAGGGCCAGGCCCCGCCCGGAACCTTCGCCTTCCTCAAGGCCCACGTGGCCAGGAAGCTCAAGGTGGCCAGCCCCAAGTACCTGGAGCGCTACCCGTGAGAAGGCGGCTTCTCCTCCTGCGCCACGGGGAGGTGGACTACTTCCCGCAAGGGCGGCCCGTCCCCCCGGAGGGGGTGGGGCTCACGGAGCGGGGCCGGGCTCAGGCGAGGGCGGTGGGGGTCCTGCTCCGGGAGGTCCCCCTGGACCTCGCCGTGCACACCGGCCTCCGCCGCACGGAGGAGACCCTGGCCCTGGTGCTGGAAGGCCGGGCGGTCCCGGTGGAGGTGTGGCCGGAGTTTCAGGAGATCCGTCCCGGAAGGCTTAAGGACCTTTCTGATCCGGAGCGGGCCTTTCGCGAGGCTTTCCGTCCACGAGACCTTGAGGAGCGCTTCCTGGGGGGAGAGCGCTATAGCGACTTTCTGGGAAAGGTCCTTCCTGCTTACGAGCGCCTCCTCGCCCGCGAGTGGAACACCCTTCTCCTCGTGGCCCACGGAGGGGTCATTCGGGCCCTCCTCTCCTATGCCCTCACCGGAAAACCCGGCTTTCTTCCCATGGAGGTTCATCCCTGCGGCCTCTCCGTTTTAGACCTGGGGGAGGAAGGAACCCTTCTTCGGCTCCATAACCTTACCCCCTACGACCTACTGCCCCAGACCCGCCTCTCCACCATGGAGGAGCTTTGGCGAGCCTACTGTGGGGGACAACAGCGGTAGTGGGGAGGAGGCGGACCCCTGCCCGGAGGACCTTTGGTGAGGTCTCCGGGGGGTGATCTCTGCCCTCATCTGGTTTTACCCTCGTTTCTCCTATCATTCCCTCGTGTGCCCCCTCATAGCCCCACCCCGGCCATCCTCAGAGTATGGCCATCCTCAGAGTATTCGGCTACGACCGGGCTTCTATCTGGTGAAACCCCGCGGGGTCTTGACCCCCTGAACCTAGCGAAAACCGCGGTCCCCAGAGACTGCAGGCAACCCTTCAAGGCACGCTGGCGCGTGACCCACCAGCTCCTTTCCCCAGGGCTCCCGGGCATTTCCGGGGAGAGGAGGATCGGCTCCTCCTGGAGCTCTCCCTGGACCCAAAGACCCACAAGAAGACCCGCCTCTAGGCCATGATGGTCCGCCTGGCGGCCGAGGGTTGGACCGCCCTAAGGATCGCCAGCACTTCTACAAGGACCGCACCACGGTCTACCTCGTCCTCAGGCGCTTCTTGAGGGAGGGTCTCCGGGGCCTCGCCTACCGCAAACCCCCGGGAGCCCCCAGGAAGTTCACCCCCGAGATGGCCGCCTTCGTGGAGGAAAGGCTGGCCGAGGATAGGGTCTGGACCGCCCCGCAGCTTGCGGAGCCCCTAGCCGAGCGCTTTGGGGTCCGCCTGGCCCCCAAGGTGGTGGCCCGGCACCTCAGGGCCATGGGGTATGTGTGAAGGTGCTCATGGACCGGGCGCCTTTCCACCGGTCCCGTGGGGTGGGGGAGGGGAAAGGGGTGTGGCGGGGGCTGGAGTGTGGCTTACCTGCCGCGGTACAGCCCGCATCTGAACCCCATGGAGGGCGTATGGCGGCGGGTGAAGGGGTTTTTGATGCCGAGGCGGCACTACGGGAGCGTGGAGAAGCTTAAGGAGGCAGTGGTGCAGGCCCTAAAAGCCCTGGGGGGTGTGGAGTTGAAAATCTTGGGGGAGGGTACTTAGTCCAGGTAGTACTTGACCTTGCGGAGGGTGGCGATGGCTTCAAGCTCCGCCAACAGGCCCTTCAGGTGGGCGTCCACCTCGGCCACCGCCTCCACGTGGCGGCGCGCCTCCTCCCGTCCCTCACCCCCAAAGGCTCCTGGCCTTAGCGTAGCGCCGCAGGCGCTCGTCCTTGGTGACCAGCACCGCCCCTAGCCTCAGGGCCGTGGCCAGGATGAACCGGTCCGCCGGGTCCGGGTGGGGCAGGTCCAGGTGGGCCGCTTCCAGGGCGATCCCCGCGTCCAAGGGGACCACCCCGATCCCCCGCACCCGCAAGGCCTCCTCCAGCCAACGCCGGGGCTCCAGGGAAAAGGCGATCCGCCCCTTTTGGGCGAGGACCCCCACCTCCCAGGGGGTGATGGCCGAGATGTAGAGGGCTTCCCTCGCCCGGGCCTCGTCCAGGACCCGCACCAGGCCCTTGGGAAGGACCTTTGGGCTTGCCAGGTGCCAGACCCAGGCGTGGGTGTCCAGGACCAGGGGCCCCTTCACCCCAGGGCCTCCCAGGCCTCCCCGGTGGGCTCCGTGGGGTCCTCGTAGCGGAGGAGGGTGCCCAAAAGCTTCTCCCTGGGATCCTCCTCCCGGTAGGGGCGCACCTCCAGGACGGGGCGGCCCCGGTCGGTGAGGATGAGTGGTTCCCCCGTGGCTTCCACCCGGCGGAGGAGTTCCAAGGCGTGGGCCTTGAAGTAGGACTTGGAGACCTTCATGACCGTGGTCATTGTACCTGGTCATAATGCGTCACGGCAAGAAACCCTCCCCGAGCGCCACTCCTCCACCCTCTCTTCCGTGAGGCGGATGGCCTCCGGGGAGCGGGCCAACCGAAGGAGCTTCCTGAGGGGGATCTCAAAACACGCACCTTCGGCAGCGGTGTACCGCAGGCGTTTCTCCCGGGTTCTGAATGGCCGATGCCTCCTAGGTCCGCAGCCTCTTCCCGGCGGAGAGCGATGGGAGCAAGGGGTGGGGTAGAGGGCCGTGAACCCATCTCTACCCCCAAAGCCCCTCAGGAGGCTCGCGTTGAAGACCGCCCCGGCTAGGTGGGTTCCGGCGGTCATAGTTCCCTCCCGTATATGCTTTGGTATATACTCAAGGGGGAGGCTGCCCCGTGGAGTTTGACTGGGACGAGGCCAACGTTGCCCACATCGCTCGGCACGGGGTGCGCCCCTGGGAGGCGGAGGAGGCCCTCACCGACCCCCTCCGCCTGGTCCTCAAGGTCTGCTCCCAAAGGGGGGAGGAGCGCTGGGCGGCCCTGGGGGCCACGGAAGGGGGCCGGGTCCTCTTCCTGGTCTTCACCCGGAGGCGGGGCAGGGTACGGGTCATCACCGCCCGGGACGCCACCCCCGGGGAGAAAAGGCGGTACCGGAGAAGGGGGAAGTAGATGAGGAAAAAGCGCAAGGTGCAAAGCTTGGAGGAGATCCCCAAGTTCAGAAGCGAGGAAGAGGAGGCCCGCTTCTGGGCGGAGCACGAGCTGGACGAGCCTCTCCTAGAGGCCATGGCCCCGCCCCCGGAAGGCCTTCTGCCCCCTTCTCGCCCCAGGACGCGGGCCATCTCCCTGCGCCTGGACGAGGACCTCCTGCGGCGGCTCAAGGCCGTGGCGAGGAGGAAGGGCAAGGGCTACCAGACCCTCCTCAAGGAGTTCGTGCTGGAGAGGCTCTACGAGGAGGAGAAGCGGGAAGGGGTCATTTAAGTGCCAACCCCTTATCATCTCAACATGGCGGCCCCACTTCGGATCCAGCTGACCCCTGAGGAGGACCGGCTCCTCCTGGAGCTCTCCCTGGACCCAAGGACCCACAAGAAGACCCGCCTGTGGGCCATGATGGTCCGCCTGGCGGCCGAGGGCTGGACCGCCCCAAAGATCGCCCAGCACTTCCACAAGGACCGCACCACGGTCTACCTTGTCCTCCGGCGCTTCGTGAGGGAGGGTCTCCAGGGCCTCGCCTACCGCAAACCCCCGGGAGCCCCCAGGAAGTTCACCCCCGAGATGGCCGCCTTCGTGGAGGAAAGGCTGGCCGAGGATAGGGTCTGGACCGCCCCGCAGCTTGCGGCAGCCCTAGCCGAGCGCTTCGGGGTCCGCCTGGCCCCCAAGGTGGTGGCCCGGCACCTGAGGGCCATGGGGTACGTGTGGCGACGGACGCGGTACGTGCCTCTGGGAAAGCCCACGGAGGAAGAGGTGAAGGCTTTCGCGGAGGAGGAAGAGGAAGCAAAAAGGGGGCGGAGGAGGGGGTGATGGAGGTGGGGTACCTGGATGAGAGCGGGTTTTCCCTGACCCTTCCCCCTACCTACGCCTGGGGTCGGAGGGGGGAGGCCAAGGGGGTGCCCCGGGCCTGGGGTTCCCGGGGGCGGGTGAACGTGGTGGGGCACTTGGTGCGGGGACGGGAGGGGGAGCGGCTTTTCTTTGCCCTTTTGGAGGGGCCGGTGCGGTGGGAGGTGGTGCGGGGGTATCTGGACCGGGTGGCCGAAGGTTTGGCCAAGCCCCTGAAGGTGTTCATGGACAACGCGCCCTTCCACCGGTCCCGGGAGGTGGAGGGGAGGAAGGAGGCGTGGCGGGAACGGGGGCTTATGGTGGCCTACCTGCCGCGGTACAGCCCGCATCTGAACCCCATGGAGAGCGTCTGGCGGCGGGTGAAGGGGTTTTTGATGCCGAGGCGGCACTACGGGAGCGTGGAGGAGCTTAAGGAGGCGGTGGCGCAGGCCCTGAAAGCCCTGGGGGGTGTGGAGTTGAAAATCTTGGGGGAGGGGACTTAAGATACCGGGGATGCGCCTCTACCGCGTGGGGCTCTTCACCGACGTCTACTTTCCCAACCCCAACGGGGTGACCACGAGCGTCTACCTTCTCCTGAGGGAACTCCGGCGGATGGGCCACGAGGCCTGGGTCATCGCCCCGGCCCACCCCGAGGCCCCGGAGAACGAGGAGGGGGTGGTGCGGGTCCCCTCCGTGGCCTACCCCTTCTACGAGGGGCAGCAGATCGCCCTCCCCTCCGCCCGACACCTGCCCACGGAGTTTGAGCTCGTCCACACCCACACCCCTCTGACCCTCGGGGTCTGGGGCTTGAGGATCGCCCGTAACAAAAACCTCCCCCACGTCTCCACCTTCCACACCCACTACGAGAAGTACGCCCACTACGTGCCGGGCCTCGCCTTTTTGGACAAGTACACGGGCATCGTGCCCCGCCTGGCCAAGGCCTTCTACAACCGGGTGGAGGTGGTCATCGCCCCCACCGAGCCCGTGAAGCGCCTGGCGGAAAGCTACGGCATAGAGCGCCCCATCCGGGTCATCCCCACCGGCATAGACAACCGCCTCCTGGAAGAGGCCCCCCTTCCCTCCCCCTCCCCTTGGCCCGAGGGGAAGAGGCGCCTCATCACCGTGGGGCGGCTGGGGAAGGAGAAGAGCTTTGACGTGGTCCTCAAGGCCGTGGCGGAGCTCGCCAAGGAGGAGGACGTCTTCCTGGTGCACATCGGGGAGGGCCCCGAGCTTCCCCACCTCAAGGCCCTCGCCAAGGAACTCGGGATCGCCGACCGGGTCCTCTTCCTGGGCCCCGTGCCCTACCGGAAGATCGGGGGATACTACCGCCTGGCCGAGCTCTTCCTCTTCGCCAGCGAAACGGAGACCCAGGGCCTGGTGATCTGGGAGGCCCAGGCCATGGGGGTCCCGGTGGTGGCGGTGGGGGCGGAGGGGGTTCTGGAAGGGGTGGAGGACGGGAAGACGGGCTTCCTGGTGCCGCCGGGGGACTTCCGGGCCCTGGCGGAAAAGGCCCTGGAGCTTCTCAAAGACGAGGAGCGGCGCAGGCGCTTCAGCCTGCAGGCCCGGGCCTTCGCCCTAAAGCGCTCAGCGGAAACCATCGCCGAGCAGATCGTGGCCGTCTACGACGAGGCGAGCGAGATCCTGCGGGTGGAGCCGAGAAGGCTCATCTTTCCCTTTCCCCGGCTTCCCCGAAGTAGCCTCGAGGATCGCCCAGGAGGTTTCTAGCCTGCCTCAGGAGGAACCGCCCCCACCCTCCCTGGAGCCTGCGGGCGGAGGTGAGGACGAGGGCGTCCCTCGCGTAGCGCACGGGGCCCAGGGCCTTGAGCCTCCAGCCCAAGAGGACGTCTTCCCTCGCCTCCACCTCGGGGAAGCCCCCCACCTTCAGGGCCGCCTCCTTCAGGACCATCATGTTGGCCCCGGCGAGGTTGGGCCGCCCCAGGAGGGCCATGAGGTTGAGGAAGGCCCGGTAGCCCCACTCGGAGAAGGCGGCCTCCAAGGGGGAGACCCCATAGAAGCGCAAGGGGCCGTAGACGGCCACCGCCCCCGGGGCCTTATGGGCGAGCCTCTCCAGCCAGCGGGGCGTGGGCAGGGAGTCGGCGTCGGTCATGGCCACCCACTCCCCCCGCGCCGCCAAAAGCCCCGCCTGGCGGGCGTAGGCCACCCCTTTCCTGCCGCAGAAGACCACCCGCGCCCCAAAGGCCTCGGCCACCTCCCGGGTGCGGTCGGTGGAGGCGTTGTCCACCACGATGACCTCAAAGGGCGGAAGGGTCTGGGCCAAGACCGCCTCCAGGGCGGAGGGCAGGTAGGCCTCCTCGTTCCGGGCGGGAATCACCACGCTGACGCGCACGGGTATACTCTAGCGTGTTTCGCTTCCTCCCGTGGCGGCGGGAAGGGCTTTCCGCCCTTCTCCGCCTCGTCCTCGTGGTGGGCCTCCTGGAGGGGGTGCGGAGCGGCTACTTCGCCGGGCTGCTCCCCTTTTACGCCCCGGAGCACCTGGGGCTGGGGCCCGCCGCCTTCACCCTGGCCTTTACCCTGCACCAGCTCGCGGAAAACCTCTCCAAGGCCGCAGGGGGGCTCCTGGCGGAGCGGCTCGGCTACGGGCTCACGGTGACCCTGGCCGCCGCCACGGGCCTCCTCGCCCTCCTCCTCACCCCAAGGGCGGACTCGGCCTGGATCCTTTGGACCCTCGGGGCCCTATGGGGCCTCACCTTCTCCTCCCTCTACCCCGGCCTCATGACCCTGGCGAGCCGCATCGCCCGCCCCGGGATGGACGCCCGGGCCCTGGCCTTCACCCTGAGCCTGGTGATGCCCTGGGTGGGGCTCGGCCTCGTGGGGGTGGGCCAGGTGGCCCAAAGGCACCCCCTCCAGGCCCTCTACCTCCTCCTCGCCGCCCAAGGGCTCGCCCTCCTCGTGGCCTTAAGCCTGGTGCGCTTCCGCATCCCCGTCCCGCCCCCCTCCAGGGAGCGCTACCCCCTTTACCGCCTCCTCCTCTTCGTGCCCGCGGCCTTCGGCCAAACCTTCGCCCCGGGGCTCGTCTCCCTCTTCCTCCTGCGCTTCGCCAAGGAGGAGCTCGGCCTCGAGCCCCTGGCCCTGGGGGGCCTCCTCGTCCTGGGGGGCGGGGCGGCCTTCCTCCTCCTCCCCTTCACGGGCCGCCTGGTGGACCGGAGGGGCTACCAGGCGGCCCTCGTCCTCGGGCTTTTCCTCCTCGCCCTGGTCATGGCCCGGCTCGGCACCGGGCCCCACCCCTACGAGCTTCCCGCCGCCGCCCTCCTTGGGGGCCTCGGGTTCAGCCTCTTCCTCCCCGGGTGGAACGGGCTTCTGGCCAAAAACCTGCCCCAGGAGAACCGGGCCGCCATCTGGGGTAGCCTCATGACCGTGGAGGGGCTCGGCCTCGCCCTGGGCCCGGTGGCGGGCGGGCTCTTGTGGGAGGCCTTCGGCCTCCGGGCGCCCTTTCTCGCGGGCTCGGGCATCTTCCTGGCCCTTAGCCTCCTCTACCTCCTCCTCTTCCGCGTGCGCGGGCTCTGGAGGCGGTGATGGTGGAGCTTTTCGGCGCCGTTCTCCTCCTCTTTGGCCTCTCCGACCTCCTCTTCCGCTTCCTGGGCTTAGGGGCCTACGCCCACGGAAGCCGGCGGGAGCCCAAGGTGGCCCTCACCTTTGACGACGGCCCCTCGGAAAGGACGGAGGCCCTCCTCGCCCTCCTCGCCCGGCACGGGGTCAAGGCCACCTTTTTCCTCACCGGGGAAAAAGCCCGGGCCAGGCCGGACCTGGTGGAGGCCATAAAGCGGGCAGGCCACCAGGTGGAGGACCACGGGGAGTGGCACCGCCCCCTTTGGCTTTTCCTCCCCTGGGTGGAGTGGCGGCACATGGCCCAAAACCCCGGGCGCTACTACCGCCCCCCTCACGGCCTCCACACCCCCTTCACCCGCCTCTTCGCCCGGCTTTTGGGGAAGCGGGTCGTCCTTTGGGACCTGGAAAGCAAGGACTGGCTGAACCTCCCCCCCGAGGAGCTCGCCGAACGGCTTCTCTTCTACCTGCGCCCCGGGTCCATCGTCCTCCTCCACGACGGGCCGGAGCGCACCCTGAGGCTTTTGGAGCGGGCCCTGCCGGAGATGCTCCGCCTGGGGTACCGGCCCACCACCCTGGACGACCTCGCCCCTTTGCCCCTCACCCCGAGGCTCGCCCTCATCCGGGGCCTCCAGGGGTTTGAGGAGCGCTACAACGCCAAGCACCGGGTGGCCCGGGCGGGGCTTGGCCCCTTTGACCTTTTCCGGATAGAGAAGAAGCCCTTCCCCGGCCCCGCCCTTCCCGGGCTTCCCCCGGGCGTCCCCGCCTTTGAGCTCCACCTGGAGAGCCAGAGGCTTATGGAACTCACCCCCTTTGAGGCGGTCCGCCACCTGCGGCGAAGCCTCGGGAAGGTGGCGGAGAGGGTGGCCGAAGACCCCGAGGTGCGCCTCGTCTACGGGTACACCTACCTGGCGGACGGGGGGAGGATCCTGGGCCTAAAGACCCAAGACCTCCCCTTCTGGCCGAGGCTTGTGGCGGGGCTCGCCAGCGCCTGGTTCCTTTGGCTCTACCGGGGGGAGCTCCCAAGCGGAAAAGGCCCCCGGCCCGGATGGCCTACCTCAGCCGGGAGGAGCTCCTCGCGCGATACCCACCGTCCACTCCCGCTTCCCCACCCCCGGAACCCGGTGCACGGCGAACCCCGCCTCCCGGAGGGCCCGCCTGAAGGCCCCCTGGGCGGAGTAGGTGGCGAGCCTCCCGCCCCGCTTCAGGCTCTTCCGGAGCTTGAGGAGGACGGGGAGGGACCAGGCCTCGGGGTTGGCCTTGGGGCTGAAGGGGTCCAGGTAGACCGCCGTGGCCCAGCAGGAGGGCAGGACCGCCTCCCGCACGTCCAGGAAGAGGACCCGAAGCTCCCCCCAGGGCCCCTGGAAGGAAGGGATAGGCCAGGCCCTAAGGAGGTCGGCGAAGACCTCTTCCGCCCGGGGCAAGGGGAGGGGGATTTGCGCCAGGAGCTCCCTGGGCAAGGGCTCCCGCTCCACCGCCAGGTAGGAAAGCCGCACCCCCCGCAACAGGGCGCTTTCCAGGGCCACCCGGAAGTTCACCCCAAGCCCGAAGCCCACCTCCAAGACCCGGGGGGCGGGGTGGAGGTGGGTGAGGGTCTTCTCCAGGTAGAGCCTACGCGCCTGGAGGAGGGCCCCCTGCCTCGGGTGGTAGGCCTCCCCGTACCCCGGGTGGAAGAGGGTGGGGGTGCCGTCTTGGGTGAGGCGAAGCTCCATCTTTTGGCTAGAATAGCCGCCATGGAGCTCACCCTTCTGGACAAGCTTTCGGGAACCCTGGCGAACGCCGCCACCGTGGCCCTAGGCACGGGGCTCGGCCTCGTCCTAAGGGGAAGGCTTCCCGAGCGGATGGCCCGGATCATGGTGCAAGGGGTGGGGCTCACCACCCTCTTCATCGGCCTCTCCATGGCCCAGGCCCTGGGGAAGGCGAAGGGCGGGGCGGTGGACGGGGTGGTCCTGGGGCTTGTCGCCCTGGTCCTGGGGGGGCTTCTCGGGGAGTGGGCTAGGCTGGAGGAGGGCCTCGAGGGCCTCGGGGAGAGGATCAAGCGGGCGGTGCGGGGCGGGGGAAGCTTCACCGAGGGCTTCGTGGCGGCAAGCCTCCTCTTCTGCGTGGGGCCCATGACCCTCCTCGGGGCCATCCAAAACGGCCTCACGGGAGACGCGAGCCTCCTCTTCCTCAAGGCCACCCTGGACGGCCTCTCCGCCATCGCCCTCACCAGCTCCTTCGGCGTAGGGGTGGGCTTCAGCGTTTTGGTCATCCTCCTCTACCAGGGGGGCGTGGCCCTCCTGGCAGGCACCTTGAGCCAAGCCCTCCCCGACCCCGCGCAAGACCCCAGGGTCCTCCTCGTGACCGGGGTGGGTGGGCTCATGATCCTGGGCATCGGCATCAACCTCTTAGGGCTCACCCGGGTGCGGGTGGCCTCCTTCCTCCCCGCCCTGCTCCTCGCCCCCTTGGTCTGGGCCCTCGCGGACCGCCTCGGCTAAAATGCCCGGTATGGAGCTGTCTCCTGAGCTTCTCCGCAAGCTGGAAACCCTGGCCAAAATCCGCCTATCCCCCGAGGAAGAGGCCCTGCTTTTGCAGGACCTCAAGCGGATCCTGGACTTCGTGGACGCCCTTCCCCGGGTGGAGGAAGGGGGAGCGGAGGAGGCCCTAGGCCGCCTGAGGGAGGACGAGCCCAGGCCCTCCCTGCCCCAGGCCGAGGCCCTGGCCCTGGCCCCCGAGGCGGAGGACGGCTTCTTCCGCGTGCCCCCCGTTCTGGAGTAGCCATGGTGGACCTCAAGCGCCTGCGCCAGGAACCCGAGGTCTTCCACCGGGCCATCCGGGAAAAGGGGGTGGCGCTGGACCTGGAAGCCCTCCTCGCCCTGGACCAGGAGGTCCAGGAGCTGAAAAAGCGCCTCCAGGAGGTCCAGACCGAGCGCAACCAGGTAGCCAAGCGGGTCCCGAAGGCCCCCCCGGAGGAGAAGGAGGCCCTCATCGCCCGGGGCAGGGCCCTGGGGGAGGAGGCGAAGCGGCTGGAGGAGGCCCTAAGGGAGAAGGAGGCGCAGCTTGAGGCCCTCCTCCTCCAGGTCCCCCTCCCCCCCTGGCCCGGGGCGCCCGTGGGGGGGGAGGAGGCGAACCGGGAGATCAAGCGGGTGGGGAGCCCGCCGGAGTTTTCCTTCCCTCCTTTGGACCACGTGGCCCTCATGGAGAAAAACGGCTGGTGGGAGCCCAGGATCAGCCAGGTCTCGGGAAGCCGCTCCTACGCCCTCAAAGGGGACCTCGCCCTTTACGAGCTCGCCCTCCTCCGCTTCGCCATGGACTTCATGGCGCGGCGGGGCTTCCTCCCCATGACCCTCCCCTCCTACGCCCGGGAGAAGGCCTTCCTCGGCACCGGCCACTTCCCCGCTTACCGCGACCAGGTCTGGGCCATCGCCGAGACCGACCTCTACCTCACGGGCACCGCCGAGGTGGTCCTGAACGCCCTCCACTCCGGGGAGATCCTCCCCTACGAGGCCCTTCCTTTGCGCTACGCCGGCTACGCCCCCGCCTTCCGCTCCGAGGCGGGAAGCTTCGGAAAGGACGTGCGGGGGCTCATGCGGGTCCACCAGTTCCACAAGGTGGAGCAGTACGTCCTCACCGAGGCCAGCCTCGAGGCCTCCGACCGGGCCTTCCAGGAACTCCTGGAAAACGCCGAGGAGATCCTGCGGCTTCTAGAGCTCCCCTACCGCCTGGTGGAGGTGGCCACAGGGGACATGGGCCCGGGGAAGTGGCGGCAGGTGGACGTTGAGGTCTATCTGCCCTCGGAGGGGCGGTACCGGGAAACCCACTCCTGCTCGGCCCTTCTGGACTGGCAGGCCCGGCGGGCGAACCTCCGCTACCGCGACCCCGAAGGCCGGGTCCGGTACGCCTACACCCTGAACAACACCGCCCTCGCCACCCCCCGCATCCTGGCCATGCTCCTGGAAAACCACCAGCTCCAAGACGGCCGGGTGCGGGTGCCCAAGGCCCTCGTCCCCTACATGGGCAAGGAGGTGCTGGAGCCGTGCGGATAGAGGCGGCCGAGCTCAGGATTTTGGAGCTTCCCCTGAAGTTCCGCTTTGAGACGAGCTTCGGGGTGCAGACCAAGAGGACCATCCTCCTCCTAAGGCTCTTCGGGGAGGGCCTGGAGGGCCTGGGGGAAGGGGTGATGGAGCGCCTTCCCCTCTACCGGGAGGAGACGGTGGCGGGGGCCAGGTACCTCCTGGAAGAGGTCTTCCTGCCCCGGGTCCTGGGGCGGGACCTCCCCAACCCCGAGGCCCTAAGGGAGGCCCTTGCCCCCTTCCGGGGCAACCCCATGGCCAAGGCGGTCTTGGAGATGGCCTTCTTTGACCTCTGGGCCAAGGCCCTGGGGAGGCCGCTTTGGCAGGTCCTGGGCGGGGTGCGGCAGGCGGTGGAGGTGGGGGTCTCCCTGGGGATCCAGCCCTCGGTGGAGGACACGCTTAGGGTTGTGGAGCGGCACCTCGAGGAGGGCTACCGCCGCATCAAGCTCAAGATCAAGCCGGGCTGGGACTACGAGGTCCTGAAGGCGGTGCGAGAGGCCTTCCCCGAGGCCACCCTCACCGCCGACGCCAACAGCGCCTATAGCCTCGCCAACCTCGCCCAGCTCAAGCGCCTGGACGAGCTCCGGCTGGACTACATAGAGCAGCCCCTGGCCTACGACGACCTCCTGGACCACGCCAAGCTCCAGCGGGAGCTTTCCACCCCCATCTGCCTGGACGAGAGCCTCACGGGGGCGGAGAAGGCGAGGAAGGCCATTGAGCTTGGGGCGGGCCGGGTCTTCAACGTCAAGCCCGCCCGCCTCGGCGGCCACGGGGAGAGCCTCCGGGTGCACGCCCTGGCGGAGAGCGCCGGGATCCCCCTCTGGATGGGGGGGATGCTGGAGGCGGGGGTGGGGAGGGCCCACAACCTCCACCTGGCGACCCTTCCCGGCTTCACCAAGCCCGGGGACGTGAGCTCGGCGAGCCGCTACTGGGAGGAGGACATCGTGGAGGAGGCCCTCGAGGCCAAGGACGGCCTCATGCCCGTGCCGGAAGGCGTGGGCATCGGGGTCCACCTGAAGCTTCCCTTCGTGGAGCGGGTCACGCTATGGCAGAGGTACATGTCCGCGAGCTAAAGGGCTGGGAGGAGATGGAGGAGGTGGTGGCCCTCCAGCGGGAGGTCTGGGGGCGCGCGGAAAGCGACCTGGTGCCGCGGGGCCTCCTCGTGGCCGTCCAGGACGAGGGGGGGCTCGTGGCCGGGGCCTTCGCCGAGGGGAGGATGGTGGGCTTCGTCTTCGGCTTCCCCACGAAGGACCCCGCCCTCCACCACTCCCACATGCTGGGCGTCCTGGAGGCCTACAGGGGCACGGGGGCGGCCCTCCTCCTCAAGCGCTTCCAAAGGGACTGGTGCCTGGCCCGCGGGGTGCGCAGGGTGGTCTGGACCTTTGACCCCATGCGGGGGGTAAACGCCAACTTCAACCTGCGGAAGCTCGGGGCCACGGCCAAAACCTACCTCCCCGACCACTACGGCCCCATGTCGGGCATCAACGCCGGGGCTCCCTCGGACCGGCTCCTCGCCGAGTGGGACCTCCTCTCGGAAAGGGTCTACGCCCGGCTCTACGCCCCCCCGCCCGAGCCCGAGGTGGCGGGCCTCCCCCAGGCGAACCGGGTGGAGGGGGAGGTGCCCCTCGAGGCGAGGCTGGACCTCGAGGCCGAGAGGCTCCTCTTCCAGATCCCCGAGGACTGGGGGAGGATCCTCCGGGAAGACCCCGCCCTCGCCCTAAAGTGGCGGGAGCACAGCCGCCTGGTCCTCCCCCACTACTTCGCCCGGGGCTACCGCCTGGTGGACCTCGTCCGCCACCCCAACCGGTATGTCCTGGCTAAGGACTGAGCTCTGGACCGCCGAGGTGGTCTACACCGGCTTCGGCACCCCCATGCTCCGGGGGGCCTTGGCGGTGCAGGGCGGGTTCGTGGTGGGCCAGGGGAGCCTGGAGGAGCTGAGGGCCCGCTTCCCCGAAGGAGAGGTGGTCCACAAGGGCCTTGCCCTCCTCCCGCCCCCGGTGAACGCCCACACCCACCTGGACCTCTCCCTCCTCCCCCTCTACCGGGGGCCCTTCGCGGGCTTCCTCTCCCACGTGGTGGCCCATCGGGAAAGGCGGGGGCTGGAGGGAGCGAAAAGGGGCCTGGAGGAGCTTTTGGCTTCGGGAGTGGGGGCCTTCGCCGACATCGTCTTCAAGGACGAGGTGATGGACTTTCTCCTTCAGGAAAGCCCCCTCCCCGGGGTGGCCTTCTACGAGGTCTTCGCCCCGGAGCCCTCCCTGGCGGAGGAGGTCTATAGGGCGGTGCGGCGGAAGGTGGAGGCCTGGCGGAGGCGGGAGGGCAAGGTGAAGGTGGGCCTTTCCCCCCACGCCCCCTACTCCGTGAGCCCCCCCCTCCTCAAGCGGCTTGCGGAGTGGGCCAGGGCCGAGGGCCTCCCCCTCATGGTCCACGCGGCGGAAAGCCCCGAGGAGGTGGCCTTCCTCCTCCGGGGGGAGGGCCCCTTGCGGGAGGTGTACGGGCGCTTCGCCAAGACCCCCTGGACCCCCCCGGGCACGACCCCCGTCCGCCACCTCCACGCCCTCGGGGTCCTGGGGCCCACGACCCTCCTCGTCCACGGGGTCCAGGTGGACGAGGAGGAGGTGGGGCTCCTCGCCGAGACGGGGACCAAGGTGGTCCTCTGCCCCCGGTCCAACCGGAACCTGGAGGTGGGGGAGGCCCCCCTCGCCCTCTACGCCAAGCACGGGGTGGAGCTCGCCCTGGGCACGGACTCCCGGGGCTCAAGCCCCGACCTGGACGTGAAGAACGAGGCCCGCTTCCTCTGGGGCCGGGCGGAGCCCCGCCTCCTGGTGCGGGCCCTCACCCGGGGGGGGTACCGGGCCTTGGGCCTCCCCACGCCCAGGCTCACCCGGGGAACGCCCCTTTCTCTGGTACACTTCCTGTGATGCGGCGGCCTTCTCCCCCGGCGGAGGGCGAGGCCCAGACCGGTCCCCTCATCCTCTACAGCCTCCTCACAGGAGGGCTTGCGGGCGGCGCGGCCCTCCTCGCCAGCCTGGCCCTAAAGGCGGTGGAGGCGCGGGTGGGCGGCCTCCTCGGGTACCTTCCCCCTGGCCCCCCCGGGGAGGGCGGGCTCGGCCAGGCCTTCACGGGCCCCTCCTCCCCCCTCCTCCCCCTCCTCCTTCTCCCCGCCCTCTTCGCCCTTTCCGGCTGGCTGGCCAGCCTTCCCGGGGCCTTTCCCCGGGCCCGGGCCTACCTCGCCGCCCTGGTCCAGCTCGGGGCCTACTCCCCCCTGGGCCGGGAGGGGCTTTTCGGCGGCCTGGGCCTGTGGGTGGGGGAGGTCTTGGGGAAGCGGTTTTCCCGCATCGGTCGGGTCCTGGCCTTCGCGGGCTTAGCGGCGGGGCTTGGGGCGAGCCTCCACGCCCCCGTGGCCGGGGCCCTCCTCGCCACGGAGATGCGCTACCGGGGGCTCCGCCTCGAGGCCCAGGCCCTGGCCCCCGCCCTCCTCGGGGCCCTCGCCGGCTTCACCGTCTACGGGGCCCTCCTGGGCTACGCCCCCTTGGTCCCGGTCCGGGCGGAGGCCTCCTGGGGCGCCCTGCCCCTGGGCTTCGGCCTGGGCCTCGGGGCCGCCCTTCTCGGCACCCTCTGGCTCCAAGGGGCCGGGCTTTTGGAGCGGGGGTCTTCCCGCCTTTCCCTCCCCTTGCGCCACGGCCTTTTGGGCCTCGCCCTGGGCCTCGCCCTCCTCCTCGCCCCCGAGGCCCTAGGCCAGGGGACGGGCTGGCTTGCCCTGGCCACCACCCCCCTTCTCTTCCCCGAGGCGGTCCTCTACCTCCTCCTGGCCAAGGGGCTCCTCCTCGTCCTGGCCCTGGGGAGCCGGGCCCCCGGGGGGCTCCTCACCCCCGCCCTCGTCCTCGGGGGGCTCCTGGGGGCCCTCGTGGGCAAGCTCCCCCTCCCCGCCGCCCTCCCCGGGCCGGAGGCCCTGGCCCTGGCCTCCGGGGCCGCCCTGCTTGCGGGCGTGGCCCGGGCCCCCTTCGCCGCCCTCGTCCTCGCGGCGGAGTGGGGCGGTTACGCCCTCCTGCCCCTCGTCCTCCCCGCGGTCTTCGTGAGCTACGCCCTCACCGAGGCCCAAAGCCTAGGCCCGGAAGGGCAAGCGGCGCCTCCGTCTGAAACGCCTCCGCAAACCGCACCCCCGCCCTCTGGCCCAGAAGCCGCCTCCGGGCCCGGAAGTCCTCGAGGGTGAAGGGCCAGCGGTAGAACGCCTGGTAGAAGCTGAAGACCGCCTCCGCCACCTCCTGGGTGGGGGTGGTGTCCACGTAGACCCAGGGCCGCGCGAGGTCCTCCCGGGGGTAGTGGAAGAGGCGCACGGGCTTCCTGTGGGCCTCTCCCACGAGTTTGGGGATGCGGCAGAGCTTCAGGGCGGAAAGCACCGCCCGGTGGGTGGCCCGGTGGTCCGGGTGGACGTCCATGGGGTCCCAGGTGACCACGGCGTCCGGACGGAACTCGGCCATGAGCCGGGCCAGGGCCAGGGCCTCCTCCCGGCCACCGGTGAGGAAGGTGTCCTGGAAGGGCAAAAAGCGGTGCTCGGCCCCGATGAGCCCCGCCACGTAGGCCCCGTGCCCCTCCCGCACCCGGGCCACCTCCTCCTCCGGCGTATCCCCGAACTGGCTGGCAAGCTCCCCCCGGGTCATCCAGACGAGCATCACCCGGTCCCCCTTCTGGGCGTGGAGGGCGAGGGTGCCGGCCGCCCCGATCTCGTCGTCCGGGTGGGCAAAGACGGCCATGAGGTTCACGAAGGCCAGTCTACACCGGCTTGCCCCTCGGCCCAAAACCCCTTAGGATAGGCCGTAACCATGGTCCGGGGCATCCGCGGCGCCATCACCGTGGAAGAGGACACCCCGGAGGCCATCCACCAGGCCACCCGGGAACTCCTCCTGAAGATGCTGGAGGCGAACGGCATCCAGAGCTACGAGGAGCTCGCCGCCGTCATCTTCACCGTCACCGAGGACCTCACCTCCGCCTTCCCCGCCGAGGCCGCGCGGCAGATCGGCATGCACCGGGTGCCCCTCCTCTCCGCCCGGGAGGTGCCGGTGCCGGGAAGCCTCCCCCGGGTGATCCGCGTCCTCGCCCTCTGGAACACGGACACCCCCCAGGACCGGGTGCGCCACGTCTACCTTAGGGAGGCGGTGCGGCTCCGGCCTGATCTGGAAAGCGCCCAATGAACCTTGACACGCCGGTCCCCCGGGCGTATCCTGAAAAAGGCTAAAGGAGGTGCGGGATGAAGAAGGCGTATCTGGTTTGGGGGATGGCAGCGCTTCTTAGCCTGGGAGTGGCCCAGCAGGCGGGAGGCCTCACCCTGGAGGGGGTAGAGGCCCTGCGGCAGGAGGCCCGGAAGGCCTACCCCGTGGGGTTCGTGGACCTTGCCCCCTGGAAGCGGGCCCTGGAGGCGGCGGAGGCCCTGGCGAAACAGAATCCTAATGACCTCCGGGCCCTCCGTCTTTTGGCCGAGATCTACACCGAGACCCAGTGGGCCATCCGCGCCTGGGAAGCCTGGATGAACTACCGGGAGAAGGGAGGCACCTGGGACGAGGCCGCCAGGCAGGCGGCGGCCAAGGTGGCCCGTACCCTGGCCTTCTACGCCAACCAGCGCGGGGACCGGGCCGAGGCGGAGCGCTGGGCGGCCCAGGCCCAGGCGGTGGAGGCGGGCCAGTAATACCACCCCATGCTGGCTTGCGCCAGCATGGGGGCCCTGGCGCAAGGTTCCTAGGGGCCTCCTAGGGCCCGTAGGGTGAAGGAAACCGGAAGCAAGGGTATAAGCCTAGGGAAGGCGGAAGAGGAGGACCCGACCCTCCCCCCCGCCCGTGGCCAGGGCGGGGGTTTGGGGGTTAAAGTCCAGCCCGTACACCGCACCGGTATGCCCCACGTAAACCCGCTCCAAAAGGCCCGCATCGAGGTCGTAGAGGCGCACCTCCCGGTCCTGCCCTCCGGAGGCCAAATAGCGGCCGTCGGGGCTGAAGGCCAGGCCCAGGGGCAGGTCCTTGTGGGCGTAGAGGAGCCGGGGTTCGGGCCCGCCCGGGGCCAGGAGGTCCAAAAGCCTCACTCCCCCGTCCGCCGAACCCACGGCGAGATAGCGGCCGTCGGGGCTGAAGGCCAGGGCGTAGACGGGACCTCCCGGGACCCGGACCTCCCTCCGCTTCCCCGGGAGGGCGAGGTCCCACACCTCCACCCGGCCCACGGAAAGCCCCAAAGCGAGGACCCTCCCCCCGGGGCTCTGGGCCGCGGAGAAGAGGTAGGGGCTTAGGGGGCGGGCGGCCAGGACCTTGCCCGTGGCGGGGTCAAACAGGGTGAGGTTCCCCCGGAGCTGGAGGCCAAAGAGGCGGCCCTGGGCGTCAAAGCCCACCTTGAGGAAGGCCGGGCCCTTGCCCAAAGCCCGGAGGAAGCGGCCCTGGGCCTCGTACAGGCGCACCGTCCCATCCCCCGAGGCCGAGGCGAGGTAGCGGCCGTCGGGGCTAAAGGCCAGGTCGCGCACGTAGGAGGCGTGCCCCTTGAGGTCCAAGGGGGGACGGCCCGGGGGGAGGAGGCGGACCTGCCCGGCCGCGTCCCCCAGGGCCAAGACCCCCTTGGGGCCGTAGGCCAGGGCGTAGACCAAGCCCTTGCCCCCCTTCAGGGCCTCCCCCCGGGGGTCATAGCGCAGGAGTTCGGCGGTGAAGGCCCCCAGGCCCCCCTCCCCCACCTCCACCCGGGCCTCGTAGGCCAGGTAGGTCCCCCCGGGCTCCTCGAGGCGCAGGCGGAGAAGGTGGCGGCCCGGAGCAGCCCGGACCTCGAGGGGGCAGGTCCCCAAGGGGCTCCCGTCCCAGAAGACCTGGGCGGGCCTGGCCTCCCCCCGGAAGCGGCAGTCCAGTTGAAAGGCCGGGGCCAGGTTCTGGGCCAGGGCCGGAAGGAGTAGGAAGAGGAGACCCAGCGCCCTCATCCCAACACCTCCTCCCAAGGCGTAGGCGTCTTGGGGCTCACGTAGCCCGTGTCCATCTGGGCGAGCTGCAGCCTCCCCGAGTACTCCTCGTTCACAGCGTGCCAGTAGGTGTACTCCTCCAAGACCCAGATCCCCGACTCCCTCCCCCCGTTGCCGCTCGCCTTCACCCCGCCGAAGGGGAGGTGGGCCTCGGCGCCCACGGTGGCGTTGTTGATGCTGGTCATGCCGGCCCGGATCCCCACCTTGAAGAGGTAGGCCCAGTGGCGGTGGTTGGTGTAGATGGCGCTGGAAAGGCCGTAGGGGGTGCTGTTGGCTACCGCTATGGCCTCCTCAATCCCGTCCACCTTGACGAGGTTGATCGTGGGCCCGAAGACCTCTTCCGTGAAGAGGCGCGTCCCCGGCCTCACCTCCCAGACCGTGGGCCAGCCGTAAAGCCCGGCCTCCGGGTCCCCCAGGAAGCGGGGGTAGGGGTTTTCCCGCGTGATCCGGCCCCGGCCGAAGAGGAGCCTCGCCCCCTCCGCCTCCCCCACCCGGTAGTGCTCCTGCCAGCGGGCGAAGAAGCGCTCGTTGATGAAGGGCCCGTAGGTGACCTCGGGGTGGAGGAGGGGGTTGCCCACCAGGGTGGCCTCCACCCGCTCCAGGAAGCGGCGCTTGAACTCCTCGTAGATGGGGGCGTCCACCAGGATGTTCCCCGCGGAGGTGCACCGCTGCCCTCCCGTGGCGAAGGCGCTCCACCAGGCCCCCTCCACGGCGAGGTCCAGGTCGGCGTCCCGCATGACCACCAAGGGGTTCTTGCCCCCAAGCTCCAGGGTGGGCCTGATCAGGTTCCGCCCCGCCACCTCCCCGATCCAGCGCCCCACCTGGGTGGAGCCGGTGAAGGCGAACTTCTGGAAGAGGCCCTCGTCCATGAGCTCCACCATCCACTGGCCCGTGGAGCCCTTCCCGCCGCCGAAGACGACGTTGAGGACGCCCGGGGGCAGGCCCGCCTCCTCAAAGAGCTTGGCGAAGACGAAGGAGAGGGTGGGGGCGTCCTCGGAAGGCTTCCACACGACGGCGTTCCCCGTGAGGACGGCGGGGATGAGCTTCCAGCTGGGGACGGCGATGGGGAAGTTCCCGGCGGTGATGATCCCCACCACGCCCAAGGGCCTGCGGAAGGTGAAAAGCTCCTTGTCCCGCATCTCGCTGGGGACGGTCTGGCCGTAAAGCCTGCGGCCCTCCGAGGCGAAGAAGAGGGCGGTGTCTATGGCCTCCTGCACGTCCCCCGCCGCCTCCTTGGGGGTCTTGCCCACCTCCCGCACCATGAGCCGGGTGAGGGTGGGCTTCTCCCGCTCCAGGATCTTCACCAGGTTGAAGAGGACCTGGCCCCGGATGGGGGCGGGGGTCCGGCTCCACTCGGCGAAGGCCTCCCGGGCCTTCAAGGCCGCCTTGCGCACCAGGTCCTTGTCCGCCTCGGGAAAGCGGGCGACCACGTCCTCCCGGTCCGAGGGGTTGCGGCGCTCCAGGAGGGGGCCCTCGAGGACCTCCTCCCCGCCCACGAGGTGGCCAAACTCCAAGGTGTTCCCGTACTTGCCTGCCGCCTTGCGCATCGGGGACCTCCGTAGGGGATTTTACCCTCTCCACGGCCGCCCCCGGGGTAAACTGGGTCCCATGGGCATCTACGAGGCCATCCAGGCCACGATCAAGGAGGCGATGAAGGCCCGGGACGAAAGGACCCTGGCCTTCGCCCGGGTGGTCAAGGCGGAGCTGGACCGCAAGGGCGACGGGAAGCCCCTCCCCGACGAGGAGGCGGTGAAGGTGCTGAAAGCCCTCAAGGAGATCGCCCTGGAGCAGGGCAACGCCTTTGAAGCGGAGTTTCTGGACCGCTTCCTGCCCAAGGAGATGTCCGAGGAGGAGCTGGAGGCCTGGATCCGGGAGCACGTGGACCTCTCCCAGTTCAAAAACCCCCTCGCGGCCATCGGGGTGGTCACCAAGGCCCTGGGGCCCAAGGCCCCGGGGGAGAAGGTGCGCAAGGTCATCGAGCGCCTCACGCGATGAGCCCCTGGGAGCGCATCCTCCTAGAGGAGATCCTCTCCGAGCCCGTCCGCCTGGTGAAGGAACGGGTACGGACGCACACGGGCCGGGAGCTCACCTACGTCTACCGCCCGGGCCCCGTGGCCGCAAGCTTCGTCCTCCCCGTGACGGAGAGGGGCACGGCCCTCCTCGTCCGCCAGTACCGCCATCCCACGGGCAAGTTCCTCCTGGAGGTTCCGGCGGGGAAGGTGGACGAGGGGGAAACCCCGGAAGCGGCGGCGAGGCGGGAGCTAAGGGAGGAGGTGGGGGCCGAGGCGGAAACCCTCATCCCCCTGCCCTCCTTCCACCCCCAGCCCTCCTTCACGGCGGTGGTCTTTCACCCCTTCCTCGCCCTCAAGGCCCGGGTGGTGACCCCGCCCACGCTGGAAGAGGGAGAGCTTCTGGAGAGCCTGGAGCTTCCCCTTACCGAGGTCTACGCCCTCCTCGCCAAAGGCGAGATCCAGGACGCCTCCACCGCCCTCACCCTCTTCTACGCGGAACCTCACCTGAAGCGCTTGGGCCTGCTCTAATCCCGTACCGCAAAGGGCGCCTAGGCGCTTCCCGGGCCGGCGGGGGTATAAAAGCCGAGGCCTGGCGCATAAACTCGGGCTAGGATCCGCCTCCTTTCCCCGGTAGACTGGCCCTGTATGAAGCCCAGCGTCCGCACTCCCCTTCCCGGGCCCAGGGCCCGGGCCCTCCTGGAGCGGGGAGAAAAGGTCCTCTCCCCCTCCTACGTGCGCCCTTACCCCTTCGTGCCCGCAAGGGGCCAGGGGGCCTTTTTAGAAGACGTGGACGGCAACCTCTTCCTGGACTTCATGTCCGGCATCGCGGTGAACACCACGGGCTACGCCCACCCCAAGGTGGTGGAGGCGGTCCGGGCCCAGGCGGAGCGCTTCGCCCACGTCTGCTTCTCCGACTTCACCCACGAGCCCACCCTCTCCCTGGCGGAGCGGCTCGTGGGCAAACTGGGCGGGGGCTACCGGGTCTTCTTCGGCAACTCGGGCACCGAGGGCGTGGAAGCCGCCATCAAGCTCGTCCGCTACCACACCCGGCGCCCCTACCTTTTGGCCTTCACCGGGGCCTTCCACGGCAGGAGCCTCGGCGCCCTCTCCGTCACCGCCAGCAAGAGCGCCTACCGCCAAGGCTTCGCCCCCTTCCTTCCCGGCGTCGTCCACCTTCCCTTCCCCAACCCCTTCCGCCCCCCCTTGGGGGCCCGCCCGGAAGAGGTGGGGGATGCGGTGCTGAACCACCTGGAGCACCTCTTCCAGACCGTCCTCCCGCCCGAGGAGGTGGCCGCTTTGTTCCTCGAGCCCATCCAGGGCGAAGGCGGGTACGTGGTGCCGCCCCCCGGGTTCATCCCCCGGCTGAAGGAGGTTCTGGACCGCTTCGGCATCCTGCTGGTGGCCGACGAGGTCCAGACCGGGGCGGGGCGCACGGGTCGGTTTTTCGCCCTGGAACATGAGGGCGTACAGGCGGACGTGTACGTCCTGGCCAAGGGCCTCGCCTCGGGGTACCCCATAAGCGCCGTCCTCTTCCGGGAAGAGCTGGGAAGCTGGCCCCCTGGGGCCCACGGCACCACCTTCGGCGGCCAGGCGGTGGCGGCCGCGGCGGCCCACGCCACCCTTGACCTTTTGGAAGGGGGGCTCCAGGAGAACGCCGCCAGGCTTGGGGAGTTCCTCCTTGCGGAGCTTCGCGCCCTCAAGCGCCGCTTCCCCTTCCTGGGGGACGTGAGGGGCCGGGGCCTGATGATCGGCCTGGACTTCGGCGACCCGGACCACCCCCGGCCCGACCTAAGGGACAAGGCGGTGCGCCTCGCCTTTGAGAAAGGGCTCCTCCTCCTCCCCGCCGGGCCCTCCGCCCTCCGCATCGCCCCACCCCTCGTCCTGACCCAGGAGGAGGCCGCCCTTGGGCTTGAGATCCTGGAGGAGGTCTTCCGCGCCCTCTAAGGCGAACCCCCCGGCCTCGAGGCCGGGGGGGCCCATCTGGTGGAGCGGCGGGGACTTGAACCCCGGACCTCCCGCTTGCAAGGCGGGTGCTCTCCCTCTGAGCTACCGCCCCAGGCCTAGGGGAGTATAGCCCAAGGGAGGGGGTTTCGCAAAGGGGACCCGGGGCCTATAATCGGGAAGGTGCGCCGGACCAGCCCTCGGGCAGGGGAAGGTCCCGCGGGAAAGAGGCCGGCGCGCCCGCACGCCGTCCTAGCGAAGGCGTAGACCTAAGCCCAACCTTCCCCGATGGGAGGAATATGCCCGTAGAGATCACGGTTAAGGAGCTCCTGGAAGCCGGTGTCCACTTCGGCCACGAGAGGAAGCGCTGGAACCCCAAGTTCGCCCGCTACATCTACGCGGAGCGGAACGGCATCCACATCATTGACCTCCAGAAGACCATGGAGGAGCTGGAGCGCACGTTCCGCTTCATTGAGGACCTGGCCATGCGCGGCGGGACGATCCTCTTCGTGGGGACCAAGAAGCAGGCCCAGGACATCGTGCGCATGGAGGCGGAGCGTGCGGGCATGCCCTATGTGAACCAGCGCTGGCTCGGCGGCATGCTCACCAACTTCAAGACCATCTCCCAGCGGGTCCACCGGCTGGAGGAGCTGGAGGCCCTCTTCGCCTCCCCGGAGATTGAGGAGCGCCCCAAGAAGGAGCAGGTCCGGCTGAAGCACGAGCTGGAACGGCTTCAGAAGTACCTCTCCGGCTTCCGCCTCCTGAAGCGCCTCCCCGACGCCATCTTCGTCGTGGATCCGACCAAGGAGGCCATCGCCGTCCGGGAGGCGAGGAAGCTCTTCATCCCCGTGATCGCCCTGGCGGACACGGACTCCGACCCCGACCTGGTGGACTACATCATCCCCGGCAACGACGACGCCATCCGCTCCATCCAGCTCATCCTCTCCCGGGCGGTGGACCTCATCATCCAGGCCCGGGGCGGGGTGGTGGAGCCCTCCCCCTCCTACGCCCTGGTGCAGGAGGCGGAAGCCACCGAGACGCCCGAGGGCGAAAGCGAGGTGGAAGCATGAGCCAAATGGAACTCATCAAGAAGCTACGCGAAGCCACGGGGGCCGGGATGATGGACGTGAAGCGGGCCCTCGAGGACGCCGGCTGGGACGAGGAGAAGGCGGTCCAGCTCCTCCGGGAGCGGGGGGCGATGAAGGCCGCCAAGAAGGCGGACCGGGAAGCCCGCGAGGGCATCATCGGCCACTACATCCACCACAACCAGCGGGTGGGGGTCCTGGTGGAGCTCAACTGCGAAACGGACTTCGTGGCCCGGAACGAGCTCTTCCAGAACCTGGCCAAGGACCTCGCCATGCACATCGCCATGATGAACCCCCGCTACGTCTCCGCCGAGGAGATCCCCGCCGAGGAGCTGGAAAAAGAGCGGCAGATCTACATTCAGGCCGCCCTGAACGAGGGGAAGCCCCAGCAGATCGCCGAGAAGATCGCCGAAGGCCGCCTCAAGAAGTACCTGGAGGAGGTGGTCCTGCTGGAGCAGCCCTTCGTCAAGGACGACAAGGTCAAGGTGAAGGAGCTCATCCAGCAGGCCATCGCCAAGATCGGCGAGAACATCGTGGTCCGACGCTTCTGCCGCTTTGAGCTGGGGGCGTAAGCCATGAAGGCGCACCGGGGCCCGGCGTTTCCGGGGCCCCGGTTTTCCATGAAGCCATGAAGTACAAGCGGGTTCTCCTGAAGCTTTCCGGCGAGTTCCTGACCCGAAACGGCTTCGGCATTGAGCCCGAGGCCACCCAGGCCCTGGCCCGGGAGATCAAGGCCGCCTACGACACCGGGGTCCAGCTCGCCATCGTCATCGGGGCGGGCAACCTCTGGCGGGGCGCCCGCCAGGGGGTGGGGATGGACCGGGCCACCGCCGACTACATCGGCATGCTGGCCACCATCATGAACGCCCTCGCCCTCCAAGACGCCCTGGAATCCCTGGGCGTCCCCACCCGGGTCCAGACCGCCCTCACCATCACCCAGGTGGCCGAGCCCTACATCCGCCGCAGGGCCCTCCGCCACCTGGAGAAGGAGCGGATCGTGATCTTCGGCGGGGGGACGGGCAACCCCTTCTTCTCCACGGACACCGCCGCCGCCCTCCGGGCCCTCGAGGTGGGGGCCGAGGTGGTCCTCATGGCCAAAAACAAGGTGGACGGGGTCTACTCCGACGACCCGCGCAAGAACCCCGAGGCGGTGCGTTTTGACGAGCTCACCTACCTGGAGGTCCTGAACCGGGGCCTCCAGGTGATGGACACCACCGCCATCACCCTGTGCATGGAGGCGGGGCTCCCCATCGTGGTCTTTGACATCTTCAAACCCGGCGCCCTGGTGGGTATTATCCAGGGGGAAAAAGTGGGCACCCTCATCCACTAGAAAGGAGGCGGTATGACCCTGAAGGAGCTTTACGCGGAAACCCGAAGCCACATGCAAAAGAGCCTCGAGGTCCTGGAGCACAACCTGGCGGGCCTCCGCACCGGCCGCGCCAACCCCGCCCTCCTCCTGCACCTGAAGGTGGAGTACTACGGCGCCCACGTCCCCCTGAACCAGATCGCCACCGTAACCGCCCCCGACCCCAGGACCCTGGTGGTCCAGTCCTGGGACCAGAACGCCCTCAAGGCCATAGAGAAGGCCATCCGGGACTCGGACCTGGGCCTGAACCCCAGCAACAAGGGGGACGCCCTCTACATCAACATCCCGCCCCTCACGGAGGAAAGGCGAAAGGACCTGGTGCGGGCGGTGCGGCAGTACGCCGAGGAGGGGCGGGTGGCCATCCGCAACATCCGCCGCGAGGCCTTGGACAAGCTGAAGAAGCTGGCCAAGGAGCTCCACCTCTCCGAGGACGAGACCAAGCGGGCGGAGGCGGAGATCCAGAAGATCACCGACGAGTTCATCGCCAAGGCCGACCAGCTGGCGGAGAAGAAGGAGCAGGAGATCCTGGGCTGACCCCGGCATGCCGCGCCCCCTCTTGCCCAAGGGGGAGGAATGACGGACCACCTCCCCACCCGCGTCTTCTCCGCCCTGGCCGGGGCCCTTCTCCTCCTCCTCGTCCTTTGGGGGGGCATCCCCCTCATCCTCCCCACCCTCCTCTTCGTCCACTGGCTCGGCACCCGGGAGCTCGCGGAGATGCTGGCGAGGAGGGGGATCGCCCTCAACACCCCCCTCCTGCTCGCGGGAGGGGTTTTGGTCTTCCTCTTCTCCTTGCCCCAGCTCTACTGGCACTTCCCCCAGGTGCCCTGGCGGGAGGTGGCCCTGGGCCTCTTCCTCCTCGCCAGCTTCAGCTACGAGCTCCTCTTCGGGGCCAACCTCCCCCGCTTCGCCTTCGGCCTCATGGCCTTCCTCTACCTGCCCTGGAGCCTGGGGTACGTCCTCCTCCTCAGGGAGACCCCGGACGCGGCCATGGGCCTTTGGACCCTCACCCTGCCCCTGGTGGCGAGCTTCGCCACGGACATCGGCGCCTACTTCATAGGGCGGGCCTTCGGTAGGCGGAAGCTCGCCCCGGAGATCAGCCCGGGCAAGACCGTGGAGGGCTCCTTGGGGGGCATCGCGGTGAGCTTCCTCGCCCTGGTGGTCTACACTGGGCTCGTGCGCGAGGTCTTCCCCTTCGGGCTTTTGGAGCTTTGGCTTTTCAGCCTCCTCCTCTCCCTGGGGGCCCAGCTCGGGGACCTCGCCGAGTCCATGCTGAAGCGCTTCGCCGGGGTGAAGGACTCAGGGAACTTCCTCCCCGGGCACGGAGGCCTTCTGGACCGGATAGACAGCCTCCTCTTCGCCTTCCCCCTCACGTACTTCCTGGTGGTGCTCTTCACATGAAGCGGGTCGTCGTCCTCGGATCCACGGGTTCCATCGGCCAGCAGGCCCTCGAGGTCTGCCGCCTGAGGGGTTACGAGGTGGTGGGCCTCGCCGCCGGGAAAAACCTCGAGGCCCTCTCCCGGCAGATCGCCCTCTGGAAGCCCCGCCTGGTGGCGGCGGAGGAAAGCCTCCACAAGGAGCTCAAGGCCCGCTTCCCCGGGCTTAGGCTCGCCACGGCCGAGGAGGTGGCCGCCCTGGAGGCGGAGGTGGCCGTGGCCGCCATCCCTGGCCTCGCCGGGCTCGCCCCTACCCGGGCGGCGGTGCGGACCGGGAAGCGGGTGGCCCTCGCCAACAAGGAGGCCATGGTGGCGGCGGGGCCTCTTTTGTGGCGGGAGGCGGAAGCCCACGGGGCCGAGATCCTCCCCGTGGACTCGGAGCACTCCGCCCTCTTCCAAGCCCTCCTCGGGGAGAGGCGGGAGGACGTGGCCGAGCTCATCCTCACGGCGAGCGGGGGGCCTTTCCTCAGGGAGCCTGAGGACCTCGCCCAGGTGACCCCGGAGATGGCCCTCCGCCACCCCCGCTGGCGGATGGGCCCCAAGGTCACCGTGGACTCCGCCACCCTCTTCAACAAGGGCCTCGAGGTCCTGGAGGCCAAGGAGCTCTTCCGCTTCCCCCTGGAGAGGATCAAGGTCCTCATCCATCCCCAGGCCTACGTCCACGGCCTGGTGCGCTTCGTGGACGGAAGCCTCAAGGCCCAGCTCGGCCCCACGGACATGCGCCTTTTCATCCAGTACGCCCTCACCTACCCCGAGCGGGCGGAAACCCCCCTGAAGGACCTCCCCATCCCCGGGGTGCTGGAATTCTTAGAGCCCGACCTCAAGCGCTTTCCCGCCCTCGCCGTGGCCTACGAGGCGGGAAGGCGGGGGGGCTTGGCCCAGGTGGCCGTCTCCGCCGCCGACGAGGTGGCGGTGGAGGCCTTCCTCCAGGGGAAAATCCCCTTCCCCCGCATCCCCGAGATCCTGGCCCGGGTGCTGGAAGCCACCCCTATAGAGCCTCTAACATGGGAGAGCCTCTTCGCCGTGGACGCCTGGGCCCGGGAGGAGGCCAAGAGGTGGGCATGAGCCTGTTCTGGTTTCTGGTCATCATCGGCGTCAGCGTCTTCGTCCACGAGCTCGGTCACTACCTGGCGGCGAGGCTTCAAGGGGTACGGGTCAAGGCCTTCAGCGTCGGCTTCGGCCCGGTCCTTTGGCGAAGGGAGGCCTGGGGAACGGAGTGGCGGCTTTCCGCCATCCCCCTAGGGGGGTACGCCGACATCGAGGGCCTCCTCCCCGAGGAAAAGGGGAGGGGGTACGACGCCCTCCCCTTCCTGGGGAAGCTCCTCGTCCTGGTGGCGGGGGTGGCCATGAACGTCCTCCTCGCCTGGGGCCTCCTCGCCTACCTCTTCAGCGCCCAGGGGGTGCCCGAGGCCACGGGCCGGGCGGTGATCCTCGAGGTCCTGCCGGGGAGCGTGGCCGAGGAGGCGGGGCTCAAACCGGGGGACATCCTCCTCGCCGTGGACGGGAAGCCTTTGGAAAGGCCCCAGGAGATTGAGCGGCTCAAAACCCCGGGCGCCCACACCCTGGCCGTGCTCCGCCAGGGGGAGGAGGTGACCCTCTCCCTCACCTGGGAGGAGGGGATGGAGCGCCTGGGGGTGGTCTACCAGCCGGAGGTGGCCTACCGCAGGGTGGGCTTCCTGGAGGGGCTCGGCCTCGCCGCGGGGCGGACCCTCGCCTTCGGGCCCGCCCTCGTCCAGGCCCTGGTGGGGGGGCTTCTCGGCGTCCTCGCGGGGAACCCCGATAGCGGCGTCCTCGGTCCCGTGGGCATCCTGGCGGAGACGGGGCGGGCGGCCCAGGAGGGGCTTTTCCGCCTGGTGGAGCTCGCCGCCGCCATCAACCTCTCCCTCGCCCTCTTCAACCTCCTCCCCATCCCCGCCTTGGACGGCGGCCGCATCCTCCTCCTCTTCCTCGGCCGCTTCCTCCGCCTCCGGCCCGAGCAGGAGGCCACCGTCCACTACCTGGGCTTCCTCTTCCTCCTTCTCCTTCTCCTCCTGGTCACCTTCCAGGACCTGAGGCGGCTTCTCGGAGGGTGAAGTGGCGGAGGCCACGGTCCTGATCCCCGCCTTCAACGAGGAGGCCACCGTGGGCCGGGTGGTGCGGGTGGCCCGGGAAGCGGGGTTTCCCGTGGTGGTGGCGGACGACGGCTCCAAGGACGAAACCGCCCGAAGGGCCCTGGAGGCCGGGGCCGAGGTGGTGCGGCTAAAGGAAAACCGGGGGAAGGGCGGGGCCATCGCCGAGGGGCTCAAGGCGGTGCGGACCCCCTTCGTCCTCCTCCTGGACGCCGACCTCCTCGGGCTCCGCCCGGAGCACCTCTTCGCCCTGCTTAAGCCTCTTAAGGAGGGGGAGGCCCGGATGGCCGTGGGGGTCTTCCGGGGAGGGCGGGCCTCCACGGACCTGGCCATGCGCCTCACCCCCTTTCTCTCGGGCCAAAGGGCCCTCCGCCTGGAGGACCTGAGGAGCGTGCCCGGCCTGGAAAGGGCCCGCTACGATCTGGAGCTCCTCCTCACCCGGCACGCCAAGCGGGCGGGCTGGCCCGTGGTGTACGTGCCCATGGAGGGGGTGAGCCAGGTGATGAAGGAGGAGAAGCGGGGGGTTCTCGCCGGGCTCGGCCACCGGCTCCGCATGTACTGGGAGATCCTGCGCTACCGGCTCAGGGCGCGCTGAAGCGGACGAGGCCCACGAGGCCCTCCCCCGCCTGGAAGGCCACCACGCCGAGGCCGGGGACGAGGTAGAGGAGCTTCACGTCGGCCCCGCCCCGCTCCGTGGTGAAGGCCACCCGCAGGCGGTAGGCGTTGAAGCGCCCCGCGGGCACCCTAACCCCCTCCACCCCCTCCACCCGGACCGCCAGGGCCACCCGCTGCTCCTGGAAGCGGGCGTTCCCCGACCAAAAAGCGCCCGGGACAAGCCTCTTCGGGTAGAGGAGCAAGGGCGGGGCGAAGGGGAAGAACCCCTCGGGGAGCGCGACCCCTTCCAAGTAGATCCCCTCTGCGCCGAAGCGGAGCCGGTCCTCGCGGAAGACCTTCCCGTCCCGCCGGTAGGCGAGGCGGTACCCTCCTTCCACCGCCTCGAGCGCCTGGACCGTGCCGTCGCTGTAGACGTAAAGCCCCCCCTCAGAGGGGAGGATCTGGGCCCAGGCCAGGCCGAGGAGGAGGCCAAGGCCGAGAAGCCGCGCCACCACCCCCATACCCTTCTTTCCCGCTTTGTTCGCCCTCCTGCCGCCCAAAATCCCCACCCAAGCCTTCTGCCGGGGCCCCCATGCGGGCGCAAGCCCGCATGGGGTGGCCTCACTCCGACTCGCCGAGCTCGTGCCCCCTCTGGGTGGCCGCCTCCACCGCCTCGTAAAAGGCCGCCCGCACCGCCCGGGCCTCGAGGGCGTGGAGGCCGTGGATGGTGGTTCCCCCCGGGCTCGCCACCTCGTCCTTGACCTGGGCGGGGTGCCTGCCCTTGAGAAGCTCCCCCGTGGCCGCCAGGGCGTCCGCGGCGAGGCGGAGGGCCAGGGCCCGGGGCATGCCCATCTTCACCCCCGCGTCCGCCAAGGCCTCGGCCACCACCGCCAAATAGGCGGGGGCGGAGGCGGACATGCCGGTGAAGGCGTCAAAGAGGTGCTCGGGGATCTCGTACACGTCCCCCACCGTGGCGAAAAGGGCCCGGGCGAAGGCGAGGTCTTCCGCCTCCCTGGCCTCCTTTAGGGCGGTGAGGGCGGTGGAGCTCTCCCCGATGGCCACCGCCAGGTTGGGCATGGCCCGGACCACGCGGCGGTTGTCCAGCCTGCGGGCGAGGACCGAGGTGGAGATCCCCGCCATGATGGAGATGTAGCCCAGGCGGTGGTGGGCGATCTCCGGGGCCAGGGCGGGGAAGTCCCGGGGCTGGACCGCGATCAGGACGCGCTCGGCCATGCCCAGGTCCGCCCGCGTCAAGGGGCGGACGCCGAAAGGCTCGGCGAGCTCCCGGCTCCGCTCGGGCGTCCGCCCCAAGACCCCCACCTCCTCCGGGCGCAAGAAGCCCCGCTCCAGAGCCCCCTTGAGGATGCTCCGGCCCATCTTGCCGAGACCCACGAAGGCCAGCCTCATGCCTGAGAGTTTACCCTCCGCAGCTTGGCGTAGTAGAAGCCGTCCAGCCCTCCCCTCGGGTCCACGTAGACCCCAAGCCCCCGGGCGAGGACGGGGAAGGGGGGTTGGACGGGCTCGGGGCGGAACTCAGGGTGGCGCGCCAGGAAGGCCCGCACCACCCCTTCCCCCTCCTCCTCCGTCAGGGTGCAGACGCTGTAGACGAGAACCCCCCCTTCCTCCGTGGCCTGGGCCGCCGTCTCCAGGAGCTGGAGCTGGAGGGCGGCCATGCGGGCAGGGTCCTCGGGGCTTAGGCGGTAGCGGAGCTCGGGGTGGGCGCGGAAGGTGCCGGTCCCGGTGCAGGGGGCGTCCAGGAGGACCTTCTTCGCCCGCTCGGGCACGGGCCGGGTCAGGTCCTGGGTGCGGTAGTGGACCCAAAGGCCAAGCCGCCGCGCCGTCCTCGCCCCCGCCTCCTGCCGCCTGCGGTTTAGGTCGTAGGAGACCACCTCCGCCCCCTGGGCGGCGAGGTAGAAGGCCTTGAGCCCGGCCCCGCCGCAGAGGTCCAGCACCCGCTCCCCAGGGCGGGCCTCGAGGAGCTTGGCCGCGAAGAGGGAGGCGGGGTTTTGCGGCTGGAGGCCGAGGGCGGAAAAGTCGGTCTTGGGGCCTTCCCAAAGGTAGCTCCCGGGGACGGGGCCGGGCCTTAGGTCCACCTCCCGGTAGGCGGTGACGAAGAGGGGGGCGGGCTCGTTGAAGCCCTCGGCGAAGGCCACGTCCCCGAAGAAGCCCCGCCAGGCCTCGCAGAGCCAGTCGGGGAGGGAAAGGCGCACGCACTCCGGGGCCTCCCTAGGGGCAAGACGCCGCAAAACGGCGTTCACCAGCCCGGCGAGGCCCGGGTAGCGGCGCTTCGCCTCCTCCACCCAGGGGCTCACCCGGGCGTGGTCCGGCTTGCCCTCAAGCCACTCCAGGGCCCCCAGGCGGAGGATCCAGCGCACCTCGGGGGGCAGGCCCTCGGGCCGGGGCAAGAGGGGGGCGAGGAGGTGGTCCAGAAGGCGGAGGCGGCGGAGGGCCCCGTAGACCAGGAAGGTGGCGTAGGCCCGGTCCCGCTCGGGCCAGGGGGACCGCCTCAGGGCGCGGTCCAGGAGAAGCTGGGCCCGCCCTCCCCGATCCACCTCGAGGAGGACGGCCACCGCCAGGGCTCGAGGCGTCCCGGCCCTCAAGTTTCCAGGGGGTGGGCCTTGATGCTGAACTTCAGGGCGGTCCGCTCCTCGTTCTCCAGCTCCAGCTTGACGAAGGCGGGCTTCACCACCAGGTCCAGGTTGTCGGGGGCGATGTAGCCCCGGGCGATGGCGATGGCCTTCACCGCCTGGTTCACCGCCTGGGGCCCGATGGCCTGGACCTCCACCTCGCCCTTGGTGCGGAGAAGCGCCGCGATGGCGCCGGCCACGGAGTTGGGGCGGGACTTGGAAGAGACGCGCAGCGTTTCCACTTTGACCTCCTATGAGCTCCCGGCCACCCTCAAAGCGTCTTGGGGCGGCTCAGGTCCATCCTAGAGCAGAGGCCCTCCCGGTTCAAGAGGAAGCGGCCAGGACCCGCTCCTCCAGTCCCTTGAGGAGGCTTTCCACGTTCTCCTGCATGAGCTTCTGCACGAGCTTCCGCAAAAGCCCGCCGAAGATGGGGATGGTGAGCTCGTAGGTGAGGGTGAGGACCACCCGGGTCCCCTCCCCTTCCGGGAGGAAGACCCAGGTGCCCTCGTAGCGGTCAAAGTCCCCCTCGGGGGAGAAGAAGCGGTTCCTGAGGTTCTCGTCGTCCCACTCCTCCTCCTCCAGCCAGCGGACCTTCTTCCCCATGGCCACCGCCACCCACCGGCTCCTCGTGCGGGCGCCTTCCCGGGCCACCACCTCGAGGCTCTCCACCTCCTTCAGGTAGGGCTTGAGCCCCTCCAGGTCCTTGGCGAGCCGGTAAACCCGCTCGGGCGGGGCCGGGATGTAGCGCTCGGCGCGTACCTCGGGCATGGCCTACTTATACCCTTCCCCCTCCTCCTGGGCAAGCCGCCAGGCCTCCAGGGCCACCCCCAGGGGAAAGCCCCGCCCCTCGAGGAAGCGGACCGCCCGGGCCTTGTCTTCCCGGTGGCGGTAGCGGCGGAGGACCGCCAAGGCCTCCTCCACCCGGGCCTCGGGCAGGACCTCCTCCACCACCTCCTCCGGCACCCCCCGGGCGAGGAGAAGGGCCCTAAGCTTCCTCGGGCCGTACCGCCGGGCCCGGGTCTCCACGAAGGCGCGGGCGTAGGCCCGGTCGTCCAGGTAGCCCATGGCCTCCAGGCGCCCGAGGGCCGCCTCGGCCTCCGCCTCGCCGAAGCGGGCGGCAAGCTTCGCCCTCAGGACCGCCCGGCTGTACCCCTTGCGGGCGAGAAGGCGGAGGGCGTACGCCAAAGCCTCGCTCCCCATGGGATAATCTTAGGGCCATGCGCGTCTACGCCATCGCCGACCCCCACCTCTCCCGGGTCCACCCCAAGCCCATGACCGTCTTCGGAGCGGGCTGGGAAGGGCACCCGGAGGCCTTCTTCCGGGGGTGGCGGGAGGTGGTGGGCGAGGAGGACCTGGTGGTGGTCCCCGGGGACATCTCCTGGGCCATGCGCCTCTCCGAGGCGATCCCGGACCTCTTGGACCTCGCCCGCCTGCCCGGGAGGAAGGTCCTCCTCAAGGGCAACCACGACTACTGGTGGCCCTCCATCAGCCGCCTCCGGGCCGCCCTGCCCCCGGGGATGTACGCCCTCCAAAACGACGCCCTGGTGGTGGACGGGGTGGCGGTGGCCGGGACGCGGGGCTGGCAGTACCCGCCCCAGACGCCGGAGGACGAGAAGGTCTTCGCCCGGGAGGTGGAGCGCCTGAAGCTCTCCCTGAAGGCCCTCGAGGGCCAGCCCTACCGCCACCTGGTGGTGGCCTTCCACTTCCCCCCCTTCGGCCCCGGGGGGGAGGCCTCGCCCCTCCTGGAGCTCGCCGCAGGGGCCCACCCCCAGGCCATCGTCTACGGCCACCTCCACGGGGCCGACCCCGCCAAGCTGCCGCAAAGCTACCGGGGCATCCCCCTCCACCTGGTGGCGGCGGACGCCCTCCGCTTCCGGCCCAAGCTGGTTCTGGAAGCGGACTGAGGTTATACTCAGTACATGCCTTGGCGGCCCGTGGGGCACGGGGTGGAGGCCCTCTACCTGGCCACGCCCCTGGGACGGCGGGTGGGGTACGGGGTCTACGTGTACCGCTACCGGGGGCTCCTGGTGGACACGGGCCCCCCTAAGGCCCGCCCCTTCGCCCCCGAGGCCGCCCTCCTCACCCACGCCCACGAGGACCACGCCGGGGGGGCCTCCCGGCTCGGCCTCCCCGTCTACGGAAGCGCCCTGACGGCCGCCCTGGTCGCCGCCCCCAAGCCCCTCCGCCTCTACCGCCGCCTGGTCTGGGGAAGCCCCCGCCCCGCACAGGTGGAGGCGGCCGAGCGGGTGGGCCCCCTCCACCTCCTCCCCACCCCGGGCCACGCCCCCGACCACGTGGCCCTCTACGACCCCGAGGCCGGTCTTTTCTTCGGGGGGGACCTCTTCCTGGGGGTGCGGGCGAGCCTCGCCACCCCGGGGTTTGACCTCCAGGCCCTCCTCCAAAGCCTCCGGAGGGCCCTCGCCCTAAAGCCCCGCGCCTTCTACTGCGCCCACGCGGGGCCCCTCCAAGCCCCCCTGGAGGCCCTTCAGGCCAAGCTGGACTTCCTGGAGGGGAAGCGGGAGGAGGCCCTCCGCCTCAAGGCCCGAGGCCTCACCCCCAAAGAGGCCCTCCGGCGCCTCTTCGGGGGGGAAAGCCCCTTGGCCCTCCTCTCCGGCGGGGAGATGAGCCGCCTCGCCTTCGTGGAGGCCCTTATGATGGAGCCATGATCACCGCCTTCGTCCTCATCCGGCCCCGGGGGAACCGCGTCCAGGCCCTGGGGGAGGCCATCGCCGAGCTGCCCCAGGTGGCCGAGGTCTACTCGGTGACGGGGCCCTACGACCTCGTGGCCCTGGTGCGCCTGAAGGACGTGGAGGAGCTGGACGACGTGGTGACCCAGGGGATCCTCTCCCTGGAAGGGGTGGAGCGGACGGAAACCCTCCTGGCCTTCCGCGCCTACCCCAGGCGGCTTTTGGACCAGGGCTTCGCCCTGGGGCAGGGGTGAAGTCCCCCTTCCTCTTCCTCCTCGCCCTCCAAGGGGGGCTCCTCCTCGTGGGCGGGGGCGGGATGCTCTGGCTTGGCCTCCCCCTCGCCCGGGAAGCGGGCGGGGCGGGGTTTTGGGCTTTGGTCCTCCTCCTCGCCCTCCAGGGCCTCGAGGCCCTCTTCCGCCGCCTCTTCCCCGCCTCCTTCCGCGAGGCCGAGGCCCTGCACCGCGACCTCGCCCTGGCCCTTAGGCGCTCGGGGGCAAGGCCCCCTTTTCTCCTCGCCCTCGCCCTCGCCGCCGCCTTGGGGGAGGAGGTCTTCTTCCGGGGGTTTCTCCAAAGCCTCCTCGTGGCGTGGCTCGGGGGCCTTGGCCTCCTGGCCCAGGCCCTCCTCTTCGCCCTCCTCCACCCCGCCCCCTTGCGGGCCTACGCCTACCCCCTTTACACCGCCTTGGCGGGCCTCCTCTTTGGCCTCGCCTACCTCTACACGGGAAGCCTCGTCCCGGGCGTCCTCGCCCACTTCCTCCACAACGCCAAGAGCTTCTACGGGCTCTGGCGGGAGCGCTAGCAAAAACCTTCCCCAAAGTCAAGGGTAAAGGCCCACAATCCCCGCCCTCCCCGTGCTACAATGGGCGCAAACCCCTACCCTATCCCAGGCCCGGTATGAAGGAGGGCTTCCATGAGCGAGCTGGATTTCGTCCGGCGTGGACAGGACCTAAAGGCCTACCGGGCCCTCAACTGGGAAGGGTCCTTCGCCGACTACCTCCGCCTCCTCAAGGAGGACCCTAGGCCCCTAAGGACCAGCTTCCAGAGGGTCCACGACATGATCCTCGCCCACGGGGTGGAGGAGTACACCCGCTTCAAGGAGAAGCTCCTCCACTACCGCTTCTTTGACGACCCCTTTGAGGGGGGAAAGGACGCCGTCTTCGGCCTGGACAAGCCCCTGATGCGCCTGGTGGCCACCCTCAAGGCGGCCGCCCACCGCCTAGGCCCCGAACGGCGCATCCTCCTTCTCCACGGCCCCGTGGGCTCGGCCAAGAGCACCATCGCCAGGCTTCTCAAGAAGGGCCTCGAGGCCTACAGCCGCACCGAGGAGGGCAAGCTCTTCACCTTCTACTGGAAGACGGAGGAAGGCCCCCTCCCCTGCCCCATGCACGAGGAACCCCTCCACCTCCTGCCCCAGGACCTCCGGGAGGCCTTTCTGGAGGAGCTCAGGGCCCTCCACCCCGACTACCCCTACCCCCTCGAGGTGGAAGGGGACCTCTGCCCCGTGTGCCGCTTCCAGATGCGGGAGGGTCTGAGGAAGTACGAGGGCGACCTCGCCGCCCTCCTGGAACACGAGGTGGTGGTGAAGCGCCTGGTCCTCTCGGAAAAGGACCGCGTGGGCATCGGCACCTTCCAGCCCAAGGACGAGAAGAACCAGGACTCCACCGAGCTCACCGGGGACATCAACTACCGCAAGGTGGCCCTCTACGGCTCGGACTCCGACCCCCGGGCCTTCAACTTTGACGGGGAGCTCAACATCGCCAACCGGGGGATCGTGGAGTTCATTGAGATCCTCAAGCTGGACGTGGCCTTCCTCTACGATCTCCTCACCGCAAGCCAAGAGCACAAGATCAAGTCCAAGAAGTTCGCCCAGACGGACATAGACGAAATTGTGCTGGGCCACACAAATGAGCCTGAATACAGAAAACTCCAGGCCAACGAGTACATGGAGGCCCTGCGGGACCGCACCATCAAGATTGACGTCCCCTACATCCTCCGGGTCTCCGACGAGGTGAGGATCTACCAGAGGGACTTCGCCAAGGTGCGGGGCAAGCACATCGCCCCCCACACCCTGGAGATGGCCGCCACCTGGGCCGTGCTCACCCGCCTCGAGCCCCCGAAGCGGGCGGGCCTCACCCTCATGCAGAAGCTCAAGCTCTACGACGGCAAGCTCCTCCCCGGCTGGACGGAGGAGGCGGTGAGGGAGCTCATGGGGGAGGCCAAGCGGGAGGGCCTCGAGGGGATCAGCCCCCGGTACATCCAGGACAAGATCTCCAACGTCCTCGTCACCAGCGAAGAGCCCTGCATCAACCCCTTCATGGTGATGAACGAGCTGGAGGAAGGCCTCAAGCACCACTCCCTCATCTCCGACGAGAGGACACGGGAGCGCTACCGGGCCCTCCTCCAGGAGGTGAAGGCGGAGTACGCCGAGATCGTCAAGAACGAGGTGCAGCGGGCCATCGCCGCGGACGAGGAGGCCTTAAACCGCCTCTTCCACAACTACATTGACCACGTGAAGGCCTACGTCCTCGGGGAGAAGGTGAAAAACCCCTACACCGGCGCCCCCGAGCCCCCCAACGAGCGCCTCATGCGCTCCATTGAGGAGCGGATTGACATCCCCGAGTCCCGCAAGGACGACTTCCGCCGGGAGATCATGAACTACATCGGCGCCTTGGCCCTCGAGGGGAAGCCCTTCACCTACAAGGACAACGACCGCCTGCGCCGCGCCCTGGAGCTCAAGCTCTTTGACGACCAGAAGGACACCATAAGGCTTTCCGCCCTGGTCTCGGGGGTGGTGGACCCGGAGACCCAGGCCAAGATTGACGTGGTCAAGGCCCGGCTCATCCGGGACTACGGCTACTGCGAGCACTGCGCGAGCGGCGTCTTGGAGTTCGCCGCCTCCCTCTTCGCCCGGAGCTAGGATGCCCGAGGGGATCCTGCCCATTGAGCGCGACCTCCTCCGCTTCAAGGAGATCGTGCGGGGGGAGGTGAAGAAGCGCGTGCGGGAGTTCCTCACCCGGGAGGAGCTCTTCGGCCAGGTGGAAGGCCGCCTCGTCTCCATCCCCCTGCCCCAGCTGGAGATCCCCAAGATCGTCCACGGGGAGCCCCTAGGGGAAGGCCTGGGCCTCGGGGGGCCCGGGGAGGAGGCCTTGGGCCCGGGGGGGCACATTCCGGTGGCCGAGCTGGAGCTGGAGGAGTTTTTGGACCTCGTGGGGGAGGCCCTGAGGCTTCCCCGCCTAAGGCCCAAGGGGGAGGGGGAGGTCACGGAGGAGGCCCTGCGCCACACCACCATCGCCCGCAAGGGGCCGAGGGGGCTCCGCCACGTGCGCCGCACCCTCAAGGAGAGCCTGAAGAGGGCCCTGCAAAGCGGGGAGTACCGCCCCGAAGACCCCCTCCTCGTCCCCGAGCGGGAGGACCTGCGCTACAAGGCCCCGAGGCGAAAGCCCATCCCCCACGCCCAGGCGGTGGTCCTCTTCGCCCTGGACGTCTCCGGGAGCATGCGGGAAGAGGAGCTTAAGCTCGTCAAGACCCTCTCCTTCTGGATCACCCTCTGGATCAAGCGGCACTTTCCCAGGCTGGAAAGGCGCTACCTCCTCCACGACGCCGAGGCCTGGGAGGTCCCCGAGGAGGAGTTCTTCAAGGCCCGGGAGGGCGGGGGAACGCGGATCTCCAGCGCCCTCCTCCTGGCGGAAGAGATCCTCAAGGCCTACCCCGAGGCCTTCTACAACCGCTACCTCTTCCACTTCTCCGACGGGGAGAACTGGCAGGGGGACACGCCCTTGGCCCTCGAGGCCCTAAGGCGCCTCCTCCCCTCCCTCGCCCTCTACGGGTACGCCCAGGTGGAGAGCCCCTACGGCCAGGGGCACTTCCTGGAGGAGGTGCAGGAGGCCCTGGGAGGCAGGGAGGGGGTCGCCCTCGCCGCGGTGCGGGGCCGGGAGGACCTGCCCGTGGCCTTGAAGCGGCTTCTCGGAGGTTGAAATGGAGCGGGAACTCGCCCACTGGGTGGAGCGCCTCAGGGAGCGGGCGGAGGCCGAGGGGCTTTCCTTTCCCCCCGTGGCCTTCCAGGAGGTGGGCCCCGAGGAGATGGCCATGCTCGCCGCCTACGGGGGCTTTCCCCGCCGCTACCCCCACTGGCGCTGGGGGAGCGCCTACCTGCACTACCGGGAGACCTACCGCTACGGCCTCGCCCGCATCTACGAGCTCGTGGTGAACACCGTCCCCGTGCAGGCCTACCTCCTCAGGGGCAACCCCCTCCTCGCCCAGAAGCTCGTCGTCGCCCATGTCTACGCCCACGCCGACTTCTTCCAGAACAACCTCGCCTTCAAGCCCATCCCCAAGGACATGCTCGCGGAGATGGCCCACCACGCCGCCTACGTGGAGCGGGCCATGGAGCGGCACGGGGCGAGGAGCGTGGAGGAGTTCCTAGACCTCGCCCTTTCCCTGGAAAACCTCATTGACCCCCACGCCCCTTACATCCAGAGGCCCGCCCAGAAAGAGGAGGAGGCCCCCAAGCGCCTCCCCGTGCGCCCCTACCTGGACCCCTACGTGAACCCGCCCCCCGCCTTCCCCAAAGAGGCGGAGGAGGGGGCAAGCCCCGAGCCCCTCCCCCCGAGGCCCACCCGGGACATCCTGGGCTTTTTGGCCCGCCACGCCCCCCTCGCCCCCTGGCAGAAGGGGATCCTGGAGATCGTCCGGGAGGAGAGCCTCTACTTCGCCCCCCAGGCCGCCACCAAGATCCTGAACGAGGGTTGGGCCACCTACTGGCACACGCGGCTCCTCCTCCCCCTCCTCACCCCGGAGGAGGCCCTGGAGTTCGCCGAGATGCAGGCGAACCTCCTCGCCCCCCACGGCCTGAACCCTTACCGCCTGGGCTACCACCTCCTCATGGAGGTGGAGGAGCGCTGGGACAAGGGGCGCTTCGGCCCCGAGTACGAGGCCTTGCCCCTGGGGGAAAGGCTCCGCTACGAGCGGCCCACGGGGGAAGGCCGGAAGAAGCTCTTCCAGGTGCGCACGGTCTACACCGACCTCAACTTCCTGGAGGAGTTCCTCACCCCGGAGTTCGCCCTAAGGCGGGGCCTCTTTGCCCTCGAGGACCTGCCCCGCTTCGCGGAGGCCAAAAAGGCCCTCCTCTTCCGCCTCACCAACCTGGGCTACCCCATCGTGGAGCTCGTGGACGCCAACTACCAAAACCGCGGGGAGCTTCTCCTCGCCCACGCTTATGAGGGGGTGGAGCTGGACCTGAGGAAGACCAAGGCGGTGCTGGAGAACCTCCACCGCCTCTGGGGCAGGCCCGTCCACCTCAAAACGGTGGTGGGCGGGAAGGAAACCCTCCTTTCCGCCGGCGCCTAGCGGAGGACCCGGAGGTAGCCCAAAAGCAGGGCCTCGGAAAGCTCCCCCAGGTGCCGGGCCACGAGCCGCCCCTCCCGGTCAAAGAAGAAGGTGGTGGGAAGCCCCTGGATGCCCAAGGCCTGGGCAAGCCGGGTCTCGGGGTCCAGAAGAACCCACTCGGGAGAAAGGCCCCTTTCCTCCAAAAAGTTTTTCACCACCAGGGGGCCTTCCCCCTGGCTTACAAAGGCGAAGCGCACCTCCGGGTTCTCCTGAGCGAGGCGCACCATCATGGGGAGCTCCCGGCGGCAGGGGGGGCACCAGGTGGCCCAGGCGTTGAGGACCAGGGGCTTCCCCCGGAAATCGCTGAGGCGTACCTCCGTCCCCCCAAGGGTCGTGAGGGTTAGGTCGGGGAGGCGCGCCTCCTGGGCCGGGGCCTTGCGGACGAGGAAGACCCCCGCCACCAGGGCCGCGGCCAGGGCCGCCCCCAGGGCGTAGCGCCAGAGGTGTTTGGGCAAGGCCATGAGCGTATACCCTCCTCCAGCCAAGATACCCCACCAGGGGTCAAACCCCCCCTGCCAGACGTAGAGAACGGCGAGGGGGTCCTTGGCGTAAACCGACGCGTTCTCCAAGACAAAGCCAAGCCTGGCCCCCAGAAGGCCCACAAAAACGGCGCCCTGGCCCCAGGAGGAAAGCCTCCGGTCCACCCGGCGGGCAAAAAGCTCCGCCACCCCCACCAGGGCGAGGAGGGCCAAGGCCACCTGCACCCTCACCCAGGGGATGGCCAAGGGGCCCACCTGAAGGGCGTCCATCACCGGACCAGGGGATACCCCGCCCGCGCTATGGCCAGCACCCCGCCCTCCACGTTGTAGAGGTTCGTGTAGCCCTTCCGCGCCAGGTACTCCGCCGCCTTTCGGCTCCGGTTGCCGCTACGGCAGTAGAGGTAGACGGGCCGGTCCTTGGGGATCCGGTCCGCCCACCGGGCCACCTCCTCCACGGGGAGGTTAATGGCCCCGGGGACGTGGCCCTGGGCGAACTCCCCCGGGGTCCTCACGTCCACCACCACCGCCCCGGCGGCCAAGGCCTCGTAGAGCTCCTCGGGGCCCACGTTCTCGTAGCTTCCCTTGGGGCCGCAGGCGGCGAGGAAGAGGAGGAGGGCGAGGGTCAGCGAGGCCGCCTGGATCAGCGGAGCGACCTTGGGGCCGAAGAGGGCGCGGCGGGTCATGCTAGGCCCGGACCCCCACGGCCTTCCGGATGGCCTGGAGGAACTGGGAGAGGGGCTGGGCCCCGAGGACGCGCTCCTTGCCGTGGTTGATGATGGTGTCCGGCACGCCGTGGATGCGGTAGCGGTCGGAGAGGGCGGGGAACTCGTTGGCCTCAATCATCTCGCCCCACACCTTGGGGGAGGCGTAGGCCAGGCGGTGGGCGGTGCGCACCGCCTGCGGGCAGTAGGGGCAGGTGGGGGTGACGAAGACCTGGAGGACCACCTCCTCGGGGAGGTCGTTGAGCTCCTGGACCACGTTCTCAGGGAGGCCGTGCCCATCCCGGCCCAGCATCTCGATGTCCTCGAGGAGGCTCGCGAACTCGTAGCCCGCGGGGATCCCCCGGTAACGGAGGTTGATGGCCTCCGAACCCTTCTCGCGAAGGATAAGGGTGGGCGCGGCCTCCACCTTGTAGGCCCCGGCCTTCTCCCTCCCCTCGGGGGTGGCCAGGTCGTAGACCACCAGGTGGAGCTTGTCGGAGAGGGCGGAAAGCTCCTCCAGAAGCTGCTTCGTCTCCTTGCAGTAGAGGCAGGGCTCCTTCCCCGGGGCGATCAAGGTGGAGGAGTCGGTGAAGAGCACCATCTCCACGTCCCGGGTGAGGTTGGCCAGCCTTTCCCGCACGATCTCTTGCTCTTTGGGTCCCAAAAGCGCCATGTTCACCTCCGGAATACCCCGGTAGGGGTACGTCCAGGCCCTAACTATACCAGATAAAGAGCCCCGAGGAAAGAGCGCACTTTCACGTTCCCGCGGCTTGACACCATTACCCCCCATGGGTATACTCTGCCCCGAGGAGGGACAAAGGTCCCTCACCGGAGGTGAAGCCATGATCTTTCGCCAGATCCACGAGGAAGGCCTCGCGCAGATGAGCTACCTCCTGGGCTGCGCCGCCACCGGGGAGGCCCTGGTGGTGGACCCCAGGCGGGACGTGGACGTGTACCTGGAGCTCGCCCAGTCCTTGGGCCTCCGCATCACCGCCATCGCCGAGACCCACATCCACGCCGACTACCTCTCGGGGGCGAGGGAGCTCGCCCGGGCCACGGGGGCCACCCTGTACCTCTCCGACGAGGGGGACGAGAACTGGAAGTACAAGGGCCTCGAGGGCTTCCCCCACGTCCTCCTCAAGGACGGGGACGAGTTCAAGGTGGGGAACATCCGCGTCCGGGCGGTCCACACCCCGGGCCACACCCCCGAGCACCTCTCCTTCCTGGTGGCGGACGGGGCGGTGACGGACGAGCCCCTCCTCTTCCTCACGGGGGACTTCGTCTTCGTGGGGGACGTGGGCCGGCCGGACCTTTTGGAAGAGGCGGCGGGGATCAAGGGCACGGCGGAGCCCGGGGCGAGGCGGATGTTTAGGAGCCTCAAGGAAAAGTTCCTCACCCTTCCCGACCACGTCCAGGTCTGGCCCGGCCACGGGGCGGGCTCCGCCTGCGGCAAGGCGCTTGGGGCCCTCCCGGCCACCACCGTGGGGTACGAACGCCGCCACGCCTGGTGGGCGGAGTACCTGGAGCGGGACGACGAGGAGGGGTTCGTGAAGGCCCTCCTCCAGGGCCAGCCCGAGGCCCCCACCTACTTCAAGGAGATGAAGCGGCTGAACCGGGACGGGATGGCCATCCTGGGCGGCCTTCCCCACCCGGGCCGCCTCACCCCGGCCCAGTTTGAGCGCTGGCTGAGGGAGGGGGCCATCCTCGTGGACACCCGGGACAAGTTCGCCTTCGCCGGCGGGCACATCCCGGGGAGCATCAACATCCCCGCGGGGAAGAACTTCTCCACCTGGGCGGGCTGGCTCCTCCCCTACGACCGCCCCCTCGTCCTCCTCGCCCGGCCCGAGGAGGTGGAGGCCCTCACCCGGGCCCTCGTCCGCATCGGCCTGGACGAGGTGGTGGGGTACATCCCGGGGCTGGAGGGCTACGCCCAGGGCGAGCTGGAAACCGTCCCCCAGGTCACCGCCAAGGAGGCCAAGGAGCTCTGGGAGAAGGGGAAGGCCTTCGTCCTGGACGTGCGCGGGCGGGACGAGTACCTCGCGGGGCACATCCCCGGGGCCCAAAACATCCACGCGGGCCGCGTCCTCGCCCACCTGGACCGGCTCCCCAAGGACAGGCCCCTCATCGTCCACTGCGTGGGCGGGGACCGCTCCAGCACCGCCATCAGCGCCCTACTGGCCCACGGTTTTAGAAACGCCCTGAACCTCACCGGGGGGATCAAGGCTTGGCGGGAGGCGGGCTTCCCCGTGGTGCAGGGCGAGGAACTGGTGCAGGCCTAAGCGAGCCCACCCCGGCCTGGGCCGGGGTGGGCCGCCCAGACCCCAAGGAGGTTTTCCATGTACGAGACCCAGGTGCAAGAACTTTCCCCCGAAGAGGCCAAGCGGCTTTACGACCAAGGGGTGCCCTTTTTTGACGTGCGCGAGGTGGAGGAGTACGCCCAGGCCCGGATCCCCGGGGCCCGACTCCTCCCCCTTTCCGAGTTCATGGCCCGCTACGGGGAGATCCCCAAGGACACCCCGGTGGTCCTCTACTGCCGCACGGGCAACCGCTCCTGGCAGGCGGCGGCCTGGCTCAGCGCCCAGGGCTACCGGGTGTACAACCTCGAGGGCGGCATCGTCCGCTGGTACCGGGCGGGCCTCCCCGTGGACACCACGCCCATGGAAGCGGCCTACAGGGCCACGCCCTACCAGGAGGTGGGGCCGGAAGAGGCGAAGGCTCTCCTGGAGGAGGCCTTCGTGGTGGACGTGCGGGAGGCGTGGGAGTACGGGGAGGGCCACGTCCCGGGCGCCGTGAACATCCCCCTCTCCACCCTGCCCCAGAGGCTTGCCGAGCTTCCCAAGGACAGGCCCATCCTCCTCGTGTGCAACTCGGGGAACCGCTCGGGCGTGGCGGCGGAGTTCCTCGTGGCCCAGGGGTTTGACGGGGAAAGGGTCTACAACCTCGAGGGGGGCACCTACGCCTGGGCGTCCCGGGGCCTCCCTCTAGAGCGGTAAGATGACGCTTCCTGCCCTCGTGGGCGCCCTCCTCATCGGCCTCTCCCTGGGGCTTTTGGGCTCGGGGGGGTCCATCCTCACCGTGCCCGTCCTCGTCTACCTCCTGGGGGAGCCCCCCAAGCAGGCCATCGCCGAAAGCCTCCTCATCGTGGGCGGGATCGCCCTCCTCGGGGCGGTCCCCTACGCCCTGAGGGGCCTCGTGGACTTCCGCAACGTCCTCTTCTTCGGCCTGCCGGGGATGGCGGGGACCTACCTCGGGGCGTGGCTTTCCCGCTTCGTCTCGGGCCAGGTCCAGCTCCTCACCTTCGCCCTGGTCATGCTCCTCGCCGCCTACTTCATGGCGAGGCCCCTCCCCTTGAGGCGCCAAGAAGGCGGGCGCACACCCTGGAAAATCGTCCTGGAGGGCCTTTTCGTGGGAGCCCTCACCGGGTTCGTGGGGGTGGGGGGCGGGTTTTTGATCGTCCCCGCCCTGGTCCTCCTGGGGGGGCTTCCCATGCACCTCGCCGTGGGCACGAGCCTCCTCATCATCGCCATGAAGTCCTTCGCCGGCTTCTACAAGTACCTCCACCTCCTCCCCGCCCTCGGCCTCTCGGTGAACTACCAGGTGGCGGGGCTCTTCGTCCTCGTGGGCTTCCTCGGAAGCCTCCTCGGGGGGAGGGTGGCGGTGCGCCTGCCCCAGGAGAGCCTGAAGCGGGGCTTCGCCCTCTTCCTGGTGGCCATGGGGGTCTTCATCGTGGCCCAGAACCTAGGCTAAGCGCCCCTGTGGTAGGCTTCGGGGGATGCCGCGCTACGGGTTCCACCTTTCCATCGCCGGGAAAAAGGGCGTGGCCGGGGCGGTGGAGGAAGCCACCGCCCTCGGCCTCACCGCTTTCCAGATCTTCGCCAAAAGCCCGCGGAGCTGGCGCCCAAGGGCCCTCTCCCCGGCCGAGGTGGAGGCCTTCCGCGCCTTAAGGGAGGCCTCCGGGGGCCTCCCCGCCGTGATCCACGCCTCCTACCTGGTCAACCTGGGGGCGGAGGGGGAGCTTTGGGAGAAGAGCGTGGCGAGCCTGGCGGACGACCTGGAGAAGGCCGCCCTCCTCGGGGTGGAGTACGTGGTCGTCCACCCCGGCTCGGGCCGCCCCGAGCGGGTCAAGGAAGGGGCCCTCAAGGCCCTGCGCCTCGCCGGCGTCCGCTCCCGCCCCGTCCTCCTCGTGGAGAACACCGCTGGGGGTGGGGAGAAGGTGGGGGCGCGGTTTGAGGAGCTCGCCTGGCTCGTGGCGGACACCCCCCTCCAGGTCTGCCTGGACACCTGCCACGCCTACGCCGCCGGGTACGACGTGGCCGAGGACCCCTTGGGGGTCCTGGACGCCTTGGACCGGGCCGTGGGCCTGGAGCGGGTGCCCGTGGTCCACCTCAACGACTCCGTGGGCGGCCTCGGAAGCCGCGTGGACCACCACGCCCACCTCCTCCAGGGAAAGATCGGGGAGGGGCTCAAGCGCGTCTTTTTGGACCCGAGGCTCAAGGACCGGGTCTTCATCCTGGAAACCCCCAGGGGACCGGAGGAGGACGCCTGGAACCTCCGGGTCTTTAGGGCCTGGCTCGAGGAGGCCTAAGCGCCCCACCCTGGCCTTGGGCCGAAGGGGAGGCCCCTAAGTATCCCACCGCGGCTTTCGCCGCGGTGGGGGCCCCAAATTAGCTTCCCAAGCCTTATTCCGCGCACCTCATGCTGCGAAGCCGACGTGCGGACACTTAGCCCAAAAGGAGGGTGAAGAAGACCCGGCGGGCGAAGGCCAAGACCTCCTGGATGGGCCCCCTGAGGACCGTGAGGATGAGGAGGAAGGAAAGCCAGGCGTACTGCTCCAGCCGCCAAAGCCAAGGGTGCCAGGCCAAAGGGAGAAGGCTTTGGAGGATCTTGGAGCCGTCCAGGGGGGGTATGGGGAGGAGGTTGAAGACGGCGAGGACGAGGTTGATGGAGCTCGCCACGTAGGCGGCGAGGGCCAGAAGCCCCAGGGCGGAGCCCCCGCTCCCCCGGAAGGCCCCATAGACCCCCTCCGGGTCCAGGGCGAAGAGGCCCCGCACCGTCAAGGCGAAGAGAACGGCGAGGGCCAGGTTCACCAGGATCCCGGCCACGGAGACGGCGAAGAGGCCCAGGCGGTAGGCCCTGAAGGCGGGAGGATAAATGGGCACGGGGCGCGCCCAGCCGAAGCCCACGAGGAGGAGAAGGAGGGTTCCCAAAGGGTCCAGGTGCCGCAAGGGGTTCAGGCTGAGCCGCCCCTGGCGCTTGGCCGTGTCGTCCCCGAAGAGGTGGGCGGCGTAGGCGTGGCCCACCTCGTGGAGGACGAGGCTCATCACCAAGGCCGAGAAGGCGAGGAGGAAGGCGAGGGGGTCTTCTTGCAGGAGGGCGATCATAGCCCGAGGGCCCGGTAGAGGGTGGCGAGGAGGCCGGAAAGCCCCCGGACCACCGCGTCGGTTACGCCGGTGTAGGAGAGGAGGAGGAAGATGACGAGGAAGCCCACGGGGCCGTAGGAGGCGAGCTGGTCCAGGAAGCGGCGGGCCTCGAGGCCCCCCACGGCGTAGAGGGCCCTGGCCCCGTCCAAGGGGGGCACGGGGAAGAGGTAGATGGCGGCGTGGAGGAGCATCAGGCGCTGGCCCAAAGCGAACCCCTCGCCGAAGGGGTAGGGCAAGAAGCGGGCGAGAAGGCCGTAGACGAAGGCGGCCGCGAGGAAGCCCAGGGGCCCCATCAGGGCCACCATCGCCCCCTTGCGCCCAGGGAGGCGGCTTGGGACGAACCGGGGCCAGCCGAAGCCCAGAAGGGCGAGGAGGACGAGGCCTAAGGGCTCCAGGTGGACCCGGGGATCCAGGCGCAAGAAGCCGTACCGCCTTGGGGCCACCTCCCCGTAGCGGTCGGCGAGCCAGGCCTGGAAGAGGTTGTGGAGGATGAGCCCGAAGGCCCCGAGGAGGAAGGCCAGGAGGAAGACCGGCGGATCATTCAGGTAGGGCAAGAGTCCCATCGCCCAACAGTTTACGGGCTAAGGCCAGCTCCTCCTCAAAGCTCCGCACCTCCCCCCGCCTGCGGGCCTCGGCCACCCGGCGCAAAATCTCCCCCACCTTGGGGCCCGGCTTCAAGCCGAGCTTGAGGAGGTCCCGGCCCATGAGGACCCGCCGCTCGGCCTTAAGCCAGGCCTCCTTTTCCGGGAAGAGGGCGAGGAAGGCGGCCCTGAGGGGCTCCCGCCCCAAGGCCTCCTTGGGCACCTCCTCCCCCCGGGAGGCGGCGAGGAGGAGGGCAAGCCCCTCCCTTAGCCTCCCGGGAAGGGCGAGCCAGGCCGCCCGCTCCAGGGGGTCCTTCTGGTGGAAGAGGAGGAGGAGAAGCCGGGCCTCGCCGAGGCCCTCCTCGGCCCGGAGCCTAAGGAAGGGGGCCTCGGGAGGAAGGTCCAGGCCGTAGAGGGCCTTAAGGGCACCGAGCTCGGCGAGAAGGGCCAAGGCCCGGTAGAAGGCCTCCTCCTCCAGGGTGAGGAGGAGCTCTTCCCGGAGGCGGCTCCGGCTCGCCCCCGCCACCACCTCGGGGAGGAGGGCGGGGGCGAGAAGCCGCGGCACCTCCTCGGCGAAGCGGAAGCCCAGGCGGGCGGCCAGCCTCGCCCCCCGCACCACGCGGGTGGGGTCCTCCACGAAGGCGAGGGGGTGGAGGGGGCGGAGGAGGCGGGCCTCCAGGTCCCTAAGCCCCCCGTAGGGGTCCAAAAAGGCGAGGCCGCCCAGGTCCACGGCCATGGCGTTCACGCTGTAGTCCCGGCGCTCCAGGTCCCGGGCGATGGGGGCCCGGCGCACCTCGGGAAGGGCCCCGGGGTAGGGGTAGACCTCCTCGCGGCTTTCCGCCAGGTCCACCACGAGCCCGAAGGGGAGGCGGACCCGGGCGGTGCCGAAGGCGTAGTGGAGGCCGTAGCTTCCGCCGAAGCGGTCCACCAGGAACTGGGCCACCCGGGCCACCTCCACCCCGGGCCCCACGGCGAGGTCCAGGTCCGGGCCAGACCGGCCCAAAAGGGCGTCCCGCACCGCCCCCCCCACCAGGTAGACCCCCTCGGGGAAAGCCTCCCTCAGGGCCTCCACCACCCGAAAAACCCCGCTGGGAAGGGCTTTTAGGACCCGCTCGGCCAGGGTGGGCTCGGGCCTGGGGGCGCTCCGGTAGAGGTCGGTCCGGGTGTAGATCCCGAGAAGCCGCCACCCTTCCCCCGCCCGCTCCCCCACGAGCACCCGCCCCCCGGCCTCCCGCAGGCGGGGCTCCACCTGGGAAAGGGGGGTGGAGGGGGGAAGGACCACCGCCCGGACCAGAAATCCCTCCACCGGGTGGTCGCCGAACCCCAGGCGCACCGCCTTGCGGAGGTCCCGCCTGCGGGCAAGCCCCAGCACCCTAACCCCCTCGCCCAAAGGCTCCACCACGGGCATGGCCCCGTAACCCCGCTCTTCCAGCTGGCGGAGGGCCTCGCGCACGGAGGTGGGGCGGAGGGTCTCCACGGGGGCGGTCATCGCCTGGCCCAGGGTGGGCTCGGGGTCCAGGAAGGCCTCCAGGGTTTCCAAAAGCCGGGCCAGGGCCCGCCCCTTGCCCCGCACCCGGGCGAAGGCCGCCCGGGCGTGCCCGCCCCCGCCCAAGGCGCCAAGCCACCGCCCCACGTCCAGCCGGGCCTTGCTCCGGGCGATGAGGAGGGTGTCCCCCCCGAGCCGCAAGGCCAGGAGGACCCCGTCCGCCTCGTAGAGGTCCAGCAGGGTGTGAGCGAGGGGGGCAAGGGCGGGCACGTACCCCTTCTCCCGGGCCCGGGCCACGAGGAGCCTGAACCCTTTCCGCTCCACGAGGTGGGCGGTCTTCAGAAGCTGGGAGAGGATCTCCCGGGCCTCCTCGCCGAAGCGGGGGCGGACCCAGTCCCGGACGCGGGCGACCTCGGCCCCCTGCCGGAGGAGGTGGCCTGCGGCCTCGAGGTCCTCCGGGGTGGTGGAGGGGAAGCTGAACCCCCCCGTGTCCTCCCAGAGGCCGGCGTAGGCCAGGGTGGCCTCCAAGGGGTCCAGGGCCACGCCCCGCTCAAGGAGGAGGGGCACGAGGAGGCTCACCGTGGCCCCCACCGGGGCCACCCTCCCCCCCACGGCGGGCACGTCCCCCGGGGTCCTCGGGTGGTGGTCGTAGACGAGGAAGGGCACCCGGCCCACCAGGGCGGCGAGGGGCCCGAGGCGCTCGGGGCGGGCGTTGTCCACGAGGACCACCTCCCGCACCCGGTCCAGGGGGATCTCGCTCGCGGGCACCAGGTCCAGCCGGTCCTCAAGAAGGGGAAGGACCTCCCTCAAAACCCCTTCCACGCCCCCCACCAGGGCGAGGACGCTCCCCGGGTAAAGCCGCCCCGCCAGGACCATGGAGCCCAGGGCGTCAAAGTCCAGGTTTTCGTGGGCCGCCACGACCCGCACGGCCCCAGTCTACCTTGACGGAGGCGGACGGCGCTGGTACACTCCTTTTTGGCACTTGGAGAGGTGCCCGAGTGGCTGAAGGGACACGACTGGAAATCGTGTAGGGGGGCTTAAACCTCCCTCGCGGGTTCGAATCCCGCCCTCTCCGCCAAAAGGCCCCGGCGAAGGCCGGGGCTTCCCTTTTCCCGTGGGCCCGCGCCGCCTCCGGGGCCCTTTGGGCGCGGAAAATGGTATGGTTCTCCCGTGCGGCGCTGGCTCCTGCTTTTGCCCCTGCTCGCGGCCCCGGCCTGGGCCAAATGCGCGGACCGACCCTACGTCCTGGAGACGGAAGAAGGGCTTCTCGGCGGGGAGAACCTGAGCTACGAGGAGGGGGTGCTCCTCGTGGAGGGCCGGGCCTGCCTGGAGCGTCCGGGCCTCGCCCTCGAGGCCCCCTGGATCCGCTACCTGGAGGAGGAGGGGGGCTTCCTCGCCCCCAGGCTTTCCGGGGAGGTGGAGGGGTGGCGGCTTCAGGCGGAGGGGATGGAGGGCAAGGCCCTCCTCCGGGTGCGCCTCGCCAAGGGGAGCCTCCGGGCGGAGGCGGAGCGCCTCCTCCTGGAACGCCCCCCCAAGGGGGAGGGGGTCTTCCTGGAGGCCCCGGCCTACCGGGTCCGGGCCGAGCGGGCCACCTTCACCGGGGAGGAGGCCCGCCTTCAGGGCTTCCTCGCCACCCCCTGCCCCTGCGGCGAGGACCTGCGGCTCGCCATGGAGGAGGCCCTTTTCCGGGTGGACACGGGAGAGCTCGTGGGGGACGCCGCCCTGGGCCTCTTTGGCCTCGAGGTGCCCCTGGAGGAGGCCCGCCTCAACGTCCACCGGAGGCCGAGCCTGACAAGCCCCTTCGTCCTCTCCGCCACGGAAGAGGAAGGGCTCACCCTGGGCCTCAAAGACCTCCCCCTCCCCCAGCCCGGGGAGGAGGTCGGCCGCTGGAGCCGCCGCCTCACCGTCATGGGGACGGGCCTCAACTCCCCCCAGGCCGCCCTCCTCCTGGGCCTCAAGGAGGGAGGCCTCGGGGCCGAGGTCCAGCTGGGCTACGCCGCCGGGGTTCGGGCCTTCGGGGAAGGCGTCTACCTGGCCTACACCCCCGACCCCCCCGACGCCACCACCCCGAGGCTCGAGGCCCGCTACGCCCCCTCCCTCCGCCTGGAGGGCCTTGCCCTCACCCCCTTCCTCCGCTACGCCGAGACCGAAGCGCGGACGGGCCTCACCCTGGGGGCGGAGGGGAGCTACCGCCTCGAGGCCCGGGAAGGACCCTTCCGCCTCGCCCTCACGCCCTCCGCCCTCCTCGCCCTCTACCCCGGCCTCGGCCACGACCCCTACCTCGTCCTCGGGGGGAGCGCCGAGGTGGGCTACGGCGAAGGCCCCTTCCGGGCCCGCCTCCTCTACGCCGGCCGGTACGCCGCCCTAAGCCCCACCCCCGCCTTCGCCCACGAGGAGCGGGCCGAGTTCCAAAGCCTCCAGGTGGAGGCGGGCTTCGCGGGGGCAAGCCTCCTCTACCGGCTGGAAAACCCCTTGGGGGACCGGGTGGACCGGGTGGAGGCCGCCTACGCGGCGGAGGGCCTTGGCCGCCTGGCCCTGGCCTGGGTGCGGGGAAGCTACGCGGAGTGGCGCCTCGCCTACGCCCCGCCCCTGCCGCAAAGGACCTGCTGCCAGGCCCTGTGGCTCGCCCCCGAGCTGGGCCTGGGCCCCGAGGGGCCAAGCCGCTACGGCCTCACCCTGCGCTACTACGACGGCTGCTTCGCCTACGAGGTGCGGGCGGCCCGGGTCCTCCAGGGCCAGCACGACGAGGCCACGGGCTACACCCTAAGCTTCGGCCTCACCCTGCGCTAAGCGGACCTTACCCCGGACGCACGTCCACCACCCGCTCCCCGGCGGCCTCGAGCCTCTTGGGAACCCCCTCCACGTCCTCCCCCACCACCCGCATCACCAGGCGCTGGTAGCCGGGAAGGTGGGCCGCGGTGGCGATGGAGACGATGTTGGCGGGGGGAACGGCCTGGGCCATCTGGGCCAGGGCCCCGGGGACGTCGGGGATGTCCACGGTGATGCGGAGGCCCCCAAGCTTCAGGCCCAGGACCTCAATGAAGGCCCGGAGCACGTCCGTCACCGTAATGATCCCCACGAGCCTCTCCCCCTCCATCACGGGAAGGCCGCCGATCTTCCGCTCCTCCATGAGGAGGGCCGCCTTCTCCAAGGGCGCGTCCGCCTCCACGGTGACCACGGGCCGGGCCATGACCTCCCGCACCGTGAGCTTGGCGAGGAGGTAGTTCATCTCCCAGACGGAAAGGGTGGTGGCCTTGGAGGGCATGGCGTCCTTGAGGTCCTTGTCGGTCACGAGCCCCACGAGCCTCCCCCCCTCCATCACGGGAAGGCGCCGGAAGCCCTTCTCCTTGAGGAGGCGGATGGCCTCCAGGACGGGGGTGTCCGGGGCCACCACCACGGGGTCCTTGGTCATCCAGTCCCTGACCAGCATCCTGCCACCTCCTAGGGGCCAGTCTAGGCCCAAAATCTAGAGAAAAATGTCCCGCCCCCGTGGAGGCGGGAAGCCACGCCTTCTTCCTTCAGCGCAGGTTCACGCCGAGGACGACCCGGCTGGACCCACCCCCGCCGAAGGGGTAGTAGTACTCCCCGTCCAGGAAGAAGCCCGTGCGGGGGTCAAAGAGGACCTCCGCCCCCAAGGAGAGGTGCACCCCCACGGCGCTTGCGTCCGCGATCCTCGCCCCGAGGCCCCCGCCGAAGTAGGGCCGGATCCCCCGCAGGTCCCGGTCCAGCTGGCCGAGGTCGGGCTTGAAGAGGACCTCCCCGCCCAAAAGGAAGCTGGGCCCCGAGGGGAAGAGGTCGCCGAAGGCCCGGAAGGCCAGGTTCCGCTCCAGGGGGGCCTCGAGGGCGAGGCCGAGCCCCGCCCCCCCAGGGGGAAGGACGAGCCGGAAGCCCACCGCCCGCTGCCCCAAGGCCATGGAGAAAAGAAGCGTTCCCAAAAGCGCCACAAGCCCAAACGCCTTGCGCATACCGAACCTCCGAGGCCAAGCCTAACGGGTTTGGCCTAAGCCCGCCATAGACCTTTCTCTCACAAGCCCTTCACCCAAAGAGGCTAAGCTTGGCGGCATGAAGAGGCTACCCTTGATCGGCGTCCTCCTCGCCCTCGGCGCCCTCCTCACCCCGATGCTGGCCCAGAACAAGACGGTGGCAAGCCGCGTGGGCTTCGTGGACGCGGACGCCCTGGTCCAGGCCCACCCCGACTACAAGAAGATCCAGGAGGTCCAGTCCCAGGCCCGCAAGGAGCTCGCCCCCCTGGAGGAGAAGCTCAAGCCCCTGGACGAGAAGGTGCGCGCGGGCCAGGCCACGGCCAAGGAGCGCCAGGACTACGAGGCCTTGGCCAAGACCTACCAGGCCACCCTCAAGAAGTGGCAGGACCGGCAGAACCAGGTGCTCAAGCCCATCCTCGAGGACGTGGACAAGGCCATCGCCAAGGTGGCCAAGGCCCAGGGCTTCTCCGTGGTGATGAGCCGCCAGGTGGCGGCCCAGTCGGGGCTCGTGGTCTACGCCGACGAGGACACGGACCTGACCCAGGCGGTGATCCAGGAGCTCAAGCGCTAGCGGCCCAAGGCCCAATAGGGGGGCGGCCTGCCCCCCTATAATGCCTCTGATGGCCAAGCGAGGCGCGGCCAAGCGCAACAAGCCCAACCGGAGCGGGGAGACCCGGGCCCTCCTCCTCGGCGCCTTCGCCCTCTTCCTGGCCTCGGGCTTCCTCCCGGGGACGGGGGCCGTGGGGGATTTCTTGCGGGAGGCCTTCTACGGGGCCTTGGGGCTTCCCGCCTACCTCACCCCCCTGGGCCTCCTCGCCCTGGCCTACCTCGTCTACCGGGGCCGCCCCCTCAAGGGGTTCCTCCGCCACCTCCTCTTCGCCTACCTGGTGGCCTTCGCCCTCCTTCCCCTCCTGGGGGAGGCGCTGGGGGGACGCCTGGGGGCCGGGATGCGGGCCGGGCTGGAGGCCTGGCTCGGCTGGCCCGGCCTCGCCTTGCCCCTCCTCGCCGCCCTCGCCCTGGTGGACCTCTGGCGGGGAAGGCCCCCTTGGGACCTCCTCCGCCGGGGGCTCGTCCTCGGGGTGGGGCTCGTGCGCCGGGCCCGGCTGGGCCTCCGCCGCCTGGCCCTCAGGCGGCGGCTCGGCCTCCTCGCCCGCCTCTACCCGGAACACACCGCCCTGAAGGCCCTCGCGCAAAGCCTCGCCCCCGAGGAGCTTCCCAAGGTGGAGGAGGCCCTCCGGGACTTCGTGCGGGAGCGGGTGGAGGAGTACGCCAGGAGGATGCGGGAGGACCAAAGGCCCCTGGAGCCCCGCGTCCAGGCCCTCCTCCAGGCCCTGAAGGCCCCCGTGCCCGGGGAAGGCCCCTTGCGGGACGCCCTGGAGGAGCGCCGGGCGGCCCTCCTCCTCGAGGCCTCGGCCCTCGCCGCCCGGATCGCGGCCCTCTCCGCCCTCCCTGCCCTCTCCCCCACCCTTTCCGGCCTGCTCCGCGCCCGGAGGCTAAGGGAGGAGCGGCGCGCCCGCTGGGAGGAGGTGGCGGGGCTTCTGGAGGACCTGGAGGCCCGCTTTGACGAGCTCTCCCGCTGGCTCGCCTTCCTCGAGGCCAACCCCCAAAGGCAGCAGGAAGGCCTCCGGGCCCTCCTCACCCAAAGCCCCCCGCCCGCGCCCGCCCAGGCCCCTGAGCCCGAGCCCGAGGCCTTTGACCTGGACCTCGTCTTCCCCGAGCCGGAA
>Ga0255180_1000079_pt1 | contig 61732 bp, 71 predicted proteins | sample Atl_Colum_RepB_8_FD_189933 | JGI IMG/M metagenome (GOLD analysis project Ga0255180, IMG submission 189933) | Freshwater microbial communities from Altamaha River, Georgia, United States - Atl_Colum_RepB_8d | ecosystem: Environmental > Aquatic > Freshwater > River | place: USA: Georgia... | reverse complement strand
CTGTAGGACCAGTATAACCAGTGGAACCTTTCTCACCAGTATGTCCAGTATCTCCCATTGTTCCTTTTTCACCGGTAGGTCCAGTATAACCAGTGGAACCTTTCTCACCAGTATCTCCTTTTTCACCAGTAGGTCCAGTATCTCCCATTACACCTTTTTCACCAGTAGGTCCAGTATCTCCTTTTTCACCAGTAGGTCCAGTATCTCCCATCACACCTTTTTCACCGGTAGGACCAGTATAACCAGTAGAACCTTTCTCACCAGTATGTCCGGTATCTCCCATTGTTCCTTTTTCACCGGTAGGTCCAGTATAACCAGTGGAACCTTTCTCACCAGTATCTCCTTTTTCACCGGTAGGACCTGTATAACCAGTTGGTCCTTTTTCACCGGTAGGTCCAGTATCTCCTTTTTCACCAGTAGGTCCAGTATCTCCCATTACACCTTTTTCACCAGTAGGTCCAGTATAACCAGTATCTCCTTTTTCACCAGTAGGTCCAGTATCTCCCATTACACCTTTTTCACCAGTAGGTCCAGTATAACCAGTGGAACCTTTCTCACCAGTATGTCCAGTATCTCCCATTGTTCCTTTTTCACCGGTAGGTCCAGTATAACCAGTGGAACCTTTCTCACCAGTATCTCCTTTTTCACCAGTAGGTCCAGTATCTCCCATTACACCTTTTTCACCTGTAGGACCAGTATAACCAGTATCTCCTTTTTCACCAGTAGGTCCAGTATCTCCCATTACACCTTTTTCACCGGTAGGACCAGTATAACCAGTGGAACCTTTCTCACCAGTAGGACCAGTATCTCCCATTACACCTTTTTCACCTGTATGACCAGTATAACCAGTGGAACCTTTCTCACCAGTAGGTCCAGTATAACCAGTATCTCCTTTTTCACCTTTAGGACCAGTATAACCAGTGGAACCTTTCTCACCAGTATGTCCAGTATCTCCCATTGTTCCTTTTTCGCCGGTAGGTCCAGTATCTCCCATTGTTCCTTTTTCACCAGTAGGTCCAGTATAACCAGTATCTCCTTTTTCACCAGTAGGACCTGTATAACCAGTTGGTCCTTTTTCACCGGTAGGTCCAGTATCTCCCATTGTTCCTTTTTCACCTGTAGGTCCGGTATCTCCTTTTTCACCGGTATCTCCAATAGAGCCCTTTTCACCTGTCATTCCAGTAGGTCCGGTTGATCCAGTTAAACCATTACTAGAGCTAGTTGAACTAGAAATGCCATATGTTCCTTCATATCTCCAAAATGTTATCAACGGAGATTGGGTTAAATATGTATTTTTATTAGTATCACTACCATAAAATGTAATATAACCAGCATCTTTATCATAATTCCAAGGCATAATTGTGCTAGAATTAGCAACGGTAATACTTTGACTTGTAGATGTACCATTAAATAATCTAACAGTAATATTATAGCTTGATAATGGGTCATAATTATAAGGTATTGTTTTGCTTAATAAATTTACACTGATTCCGCCGACAGTAGATGTTCCTCTATATGAAGTTTTAGCAACTTGACTAGTTAATTGTACATTTTCGTACTTAACAATATGAGGATTAGATCGGCTAAAATATCTTCTTCTTATCAATGCTGTTGAATTAACAGTATAATTTAGTGTTAAAGTAAAACTATTATCTTCTTGTAAATCAGTAGGAGCAGTTGCTGGAATTTCTTGCGAAAATATTTGTAAAGATGGTATAATCGTAGGGTAAGAAATAACTGTTGGTTCTGATGTTGTTTGTAATCCAGGAAAAGTAGTAGGAATACCTAAATATTTTTTATATAAGATCTCTGTTTTTTGTGAATCGCTTATATTAGAACTTCCTGTAGACATATATATATATATATATGTAATAAATTATATTATTCTATAGATATAGACGCTTTTACAGTTGTAAAAGAGAAATTATTATTCATAGGACACCCTATTCTTAAATATAAATAAGTAGAGCTACTTGGAGGTTTACCAGGAATGAATACAGATATTTTTGCTGTATTTGAAGTAGTGTCATCAAAATTAGGGCTCACGATTGATTGTAAACCGTCACGATTCGAGTTATAATATGAAGCCGAATTTACTATATTAGAATCGCTATTAGCATTTATCCATTGTGTATTTATATTGTCTCCATCATAAGTGTTAGTTGTAGTATCTCTTATAGCATAAAATATTGCGAGTGAATTGTTATCAAAAGTAACTTCAGAAGCATTATTTTTAAATAAACTTAATGTACTATTAATTGTAAAATATAAAAATGTATATGGATTTCCATTATTTTCAAATTGCCAACAAAATGTTGCGAATCTATATTTTGTTTCGGATGCTAAGGGTAAATAATCTATATTGTCGTTCAAATAATAACTGTTATAATTGATAAAAGGATCTGTTGTATTTCCACTTGTTAAAAATGAGCCATTGTAAACTAGTAATTCATATGTAGGATCATATTCAGTATTAACAGAACTGCTTATATTCCAACTATTATTATAAGAAATACTATAGTAATCCATTCCATTATAACTTATATCTGGATAATTTTTACCTTCAATACTTGGTGCTGACCATATTCTAAATCCTGTTGTTTCTGATGTACTTACATATGGTATTGTTTGCGGTAATGTATTATAAACTAAAGAATAAGATGGACCATCTGTTATAACTTCTATAGATTTATTTGGTAAAACTGTTGAGCCATTTATATTTTTCAATGTTGCATTAACTGAAATATTTTTTGAATATACAGAAGATAAAGAATCTAGAGTAATTTCTCTTTGAAATTTCAAAAATCCATCAGTTATAAGGCCTCCAAAATTTTGATTTCCACTTGAATTAAAAGCATACGATAAATCATTATCTGTTTTAGAAGTTGTAGATGATTCTATTGTACACGTATAAGTAATTGGTTGGTATCTATAAAAATAATAACCCATATTATTTGCGCTTATATCTACTGATATGGAAGGTGTATCGCGTAATACATATATACCTGATATTTGTTCGAGTGAATCATTAGGAATACTAATAGAATTTACACTTCCTGATGGGGTATTAGTAGATATAGCAGTATTTTCATAATAAAAAGAATAAGTTGCTTGTGATGTAGAATTATCATAAAAGGTTTGTTTACATGTTACAGTATTAAGAGATTGACCCGCAACAAATCCTGTAGAATTAACAGTTACACTAAGAGATGCTTGTAAATAAAATCCTTTTTCATAATCATTTGAATATTTATCAGATACAGTGCTAGAAGAAAATGTAATGTAATTTAATGAGTTGCCATTTTGACCTAAAATTGGAAAACCTGAATAATTAACAGAACATTCAGAACCACTATTTAACTTCGCAGAAAATGTCATTATAGTTCCAGAACCAGAACCTTGTAAATTTCCTCTATTATTTTTAAGATGTATAGGAATATTCGAAATATTTGATGTAATATTTGAACCTTTTAATAAAAGTATAGTTGAACCAATAGTCGTACCGATTGTTCCAGAATTAGGAACTTTAAAAATACCTCCACTAAAATTATTAAAACTGTAAGATGAAACAGAAAAAGAAACACTTGATAAAGGTGAGTTTGGTTCCAAAGAACTAGTTGAAAAAATAAATGGCGACGAATAATCACCTACAACATTACTATTATTAGTTGCGGAAATTTGAATTGAATAAGATGCGTCTGGATATAAATTAGAAAGAGTATAATTATTTGTTGTAGGGTCTGAATCTGTATTTCCAAATTGTGTAACTGGTCCATAATATCTTATAACACTTCCTGTAGTATTATAACTAATATCATAAGAACTAACAGAACCTTCACCATTATTTAAAATATCAGCAGATGGTATGTTCCAAGAAAGATCTAGTGATGATGATGATGATCCAGTTAAATTAATTACAGTTATTTTGTCAGGTTTACCAGATGTCAAAAAACCGTAAAAATCTATAGATGATTCATTTGGTTTTCCTATACCATTAAAATTTTGATAATATGCTACTATTGTATTTTTAGATGTTTGATCGCCTAATAATCCTGCTAATTCAGAGTCATAAAAATTATAACCGTATCCGGTAAATGTATTACCGTTTGAGTCATTATAGCTTATATTAGAAAAAGTATTTGAATTTGTTGTATTTATTTTTTGAATGGCTAATATAGTTGCGTAATTATCTGAGCTATTTGAATTGTCTTTGATCCAATTACCATCTGTGCTTGAATTAACAACAGAATAGCTAGAATCAATTGCGCCTGAAGGAATAATATATTGAGTGAATTTTTTTATATCTGGTATCCATTGTGTAAACCACTGAACTTGATTAGGGTAATTCCAAGGAATATAAATTTCAGCGGATTTAGATACAGGTTTTCCAAAAGTTAAAGCTGGAGGTTGACCAATTAAATTATTTAATAACCATGTATCATTTGAATAAGTTCCCATTAAACCAGTTGGTCCCATTGGACCAGTTGCTCCTGTATTTACAGCTGTCCCATCTATTCCCTGCGGACCAGTATATCCAGTAGGTCCAGTATGACCAGTATGTCCTATAGATCCAGTATGTCCTATAGATCCAGTATGTCCTATAGATCCAGTATGTCCTATAGATCCAGTATGTCCTATAGGACCTATAGATCCTCCAGATCCTCCGGGTTGTCTTAATTTTTGAAGAGAATAATTAACATCATGTAACTGTCTAGAATATGACATATATATATTTATTAATTATTATTAATTTAATAAATATCTTAAATAAAATTTACTGTATATAATATATGAACTTTGATTTGAATATTGAAAATTATACAAGAGATGAATTGATAGAAATGTTTGAGCTTCCAAGAAACTTTGATAAAAATGTTGTAGAAATTAAAGAGGCAAAGTTGAAGGATAATATATTTAAAAATACACAGATTAATAAAGATACTAAAGTCCAAACAATAAATTTTTTAACAAAAGCAAAAAATATTATTTTAAATGAAAATAGTTCTAAAAAAGAAGATAATTCCTTGAAAGACATTTTAATAGATTTGTATCATACAAGTTATGAACTTAAGCCATCTGAATTAGAAGATAATAAAGAACATATGGTTCAAATTAGAAAAGAACGTCCTTATATTTCTTCATCTCCAAGTAATTTTTTCCCTGGTGTAATAAATCCTCTTAAGAAAAAAACGATTATACAAAATTTAAATATTGATACTAAATTTAGAGATAATTATTATAGTTCTCCATCAACCAATTTCAATATTAATTTACCTTTAAATATAGATAATGTAGTACAAATGCAATTGAATGCCATTGAATTACCACTTTGTTATTATGTAATTTCCAAGCAATACAATAATAATTATTTTAATATAAATGTAAATGATACAAATATTGTAATAAAAATTCCAGATGGTAATTATAGTTCAAATACAATAATGGATGTTATAAATCAGTTATTAGTAAATGCTGGAGCACCTTTTAGTTACATTAGTTTTATTGCTAATATAACAGGAAGTCAAACTGGTAGTTTACAAACTTTAGTAGGACCAAATGGTACTGGTACTGTTACTAAACTTGAATTAAATTTTCAAGCTGATATAAATGGATTAGATGATAGAACTACACCATTACCATTAAAATTTGGTTGGAATTTAGGTTTTAGAAATGGAATTTATGTTGGAAATATAAATTATGTATCTGAAGGCATCATTGATATAACTGGACCAAAATATTTATATTTAGTTATTGATGATTATAATAATAATGTAAATAATGGTTTTTATAGTGCTTTTAATTCATCTATATTAAATAAAAATATAATAGCTCGTATTTCATTACAAGCAAATAATTTTAATATTTTACAACAAAATAATTTAAATATTGTTACAACACCACGTGAATATTTTGGTCCAATAAATTTACAAACTATGAACGTTCAACTACTTGATGAATATGGACGAATAGTTGACTTAAATAATATGGATTTTAGTTTTTGTTTAAATTTAACAACTATCTACGACTTATAATTCTCCAGTCATTCTATATTTTGTCCATGATGTAGGTTTTTTCTTTGTTCCTCCATCATAAGCAACCGCGTAACGCTGTTTAATTAATAATTCATTTAAATGAATATCTCCAATATAAACATCAGCTAAAATACGACCATATTTTTCACTTTGAATATTTTCTAAACGAATTACTTTATTCAATACTAAATTTGCTACAAAATCGCGCGCTACCTTAGCTGCTTCTTTTTCTTCTTCTGAAACGCCTTTTCCTTTTATCTCTGGGGTATCAATACCATTTAAACGCACAGATAATCTATACATAGGTGATTCGTTGTAAGGTAATTTTGAAGCAATCGTAATAGTATCAGCATCATAACACTTTATAACTCTACCTCCAGTGATAGGAAAGGTAAACTCAACAGTATCTTCCCATTTGATATCTGAATAATCTTCCATATAATTTTGATTTATTTTATTTTTCTTATTAAATTTAAATATATTTGGTGTTGAGAACGAAAACATTTCTTATTTTATTTTATTAATAATATTAATTATTTGTATCAATTTTAAATATTAATAAAATATATGTCAAGACAATATAAAAATTTTCAAGCAAATAAAACATTTGCTCAATTCAATGAATCATTAGATGCGAATGAATATATTATGAATAAAAGATCTAAATATAGGGTTTGTTCTCGAGGCATTTGTGAAAAAAATAAAAATTTGACTACACAAAATAATTATTTGTCCAATATAAAAGATAATAATTTATTATTAAATTCGTGTAAAAATTCAATTGATAAGACTCAATTATATATAAATCTTATTACCAAACTAGATTTAGGTAGTAATATTTCAGGCGATATGATACCTGTAATTTCAGATTTATCTGGAAATACTTATCCTGCTATAATTGATGAGATGAATATACCATTTTTAACATATAATATTGATCCTAGTGGTTATTTATTTGGTAAGTCACCTTGCGGTATTAATAACTTTGAAAATTATATTGTATATAATAATATAAAAAAGTATCTTGTATATAATTAGTATTTTATCTTTATAATATAAAATAAGCAACGTAAGTCAATAAAGCGGTTATTATAGTAGTTGAACCAACTTTATAAATAAAATTATAAATTTTTTGTTTTTGTATATTTGGTTCGATATTTTCATTTTGTAATTCTTCTATATCTAAATCTCTCAACGTTTTTTTATAATAATCATATTCGTTGTCTTCTTCGATAGTTTCCAATATATTTACTCGAAAATTTTTTCTATTAGATATTCCTATTTGTGTTTTAGATTCATAATCAATATCAATAAACCATCCCCATTCGTCACTAAAAGTATCTTGATTTAATGTCATTTTGATATCAGTTGAAATATATTTATAATTTATATTTATATTTATAAATATAAATCAATTTTTTATTTATCTCTTTAATCCCATTTTAATAAGCATTTTATTTGCTTTACGTGAAATATTTGAGCGGTGAAATTGTCTTGAACGAATAAATGCGGAATAAACACCTTTTGGGTTTATTTTACAGGTATTTTTAGAACAAATTGGATAACTTTTTCCAGGTCCAAGAAAACATTTTTTACCACAACGTTTTAACATGACAGTTCGTTGGTGATATCCAGGTTTTTTGTTCTTCCATCCACGTGTAGTTGACCCTCTTCCATTTTTACGAGTTTTAGTCATAATAAAATAAGTATATATTTTATTTTATTAATATTTATTATTAATAAAATGGAAAATCAGATAATAAAAGAAGGTAAAATAATAAAAAATGTCGAAGGTATAAAATTGTCCATACAATCTAGTAATAATTTTCATGATATGAGAAAACCATCACAGAATTTATTTGTTGAAGGTGATAGAATTGAATCTAAAATAGGAGGTATATGGTGTCCAGGATTAATTATGCGTGTAAATGACGACAATACTTATAATATTGAATATGATAATGGTGAAAATGAAATAAATGTAGACGAAATAAATATTCGCACAAAGCAGTCTGAATTTTGTGAAGATAAAGCTTATTATTATACACCTAAAAAAAATGAAGGAATTAGTAATGTAGCATATAATTATAGTAAAGATATATTGAATGATAGTGTGACGCCTGCTGATGATGAATCGTCTTTAAATGATTTATCTGGAAATAAAATTAAAAAAATGTATAAAAAATTTACATATAAAGAAATACAAAAACAGATAACTGATAATTATTTTGACGATAGAACAAGTTATTCGAGTGCTTTAGATATAATTGGAACTTATTTAAGAGGTCAAAAATTAATATATATGGAATCAAAATCGTATTGTGAAAATAAATTAAATAAGCTGATGATGCCTTCCATTTTTCTCTCAACTGCCGCAACTGTATTAGCAGCTATAGTAAAGGATTTTGTTTGGGGAGCATATTTAATTGCTGCTGTAAATGGTATAATTGCTTTTTTACTAGCAATTGTGAATTATTTAAAATTAGACGCAGCATCAGAAGCGCATAAAATAACGGCTCATCAATATGATAAGTTACAGACTAAAATAGAATTTTTATCAGGGCAAACATTACTTTTTGAGATTGATAAACAACATATTCAATCAGAATTAGAAAGTGTAAAGAAAAAAATAGAAGAAATTAAAGAAACGAATCAATTTATAGTTCCGAAAAAAATAAGAACATTATATCCGATAATGTTTAATACAAATGTATTTTTGATAATAAAAAAAATAGATGATACAACTAAGAAGAAGATAAATTCAATTAAAGATTTAAAAAATGAGAAAAATTATTTGATAGAAGTATTAAAGGCCAAAAGAATGGCTGGTAAAAATGATAAAACATTAGCCAAAATAGAAGCGCGTATTACAGAATGCCAAATTGAAAAAAAGAGACATGAAAATAATATTGTTGTATTAAAATCCGCTTTTTCAGTAATAGATGAAATGTTTATGAAGGAGATGGAAAATGCTGAGAAATATAAGACTATGACTATAAGAAGATGGCTTTTATGTGGTTTTGGACTAGAAGAAAAAATTATAGATCCGCGTGAAATAAATAGATTTATCCAAGATATTATGAATCCTTATAAAGATAAAATAGATGATGATATAAAGGAAGACAATATAAACGAATTAGTAAATAGATTAACTCAATCAAAAAAAATTTTAAAAAATAAGAAAATGGATGAGATAAAAAAGAGAGAAAAAAGTATAAAAGAGATGAAAATAGCAAATAATCTTTTTAAAGAGAACGTTAAATTAACGGAAGAAATATGTAATAAAATGGAAATGTATGATAAATTGGAGAGAGGCGAATATGATAAACAATATGATAAAGTTATAAAACTGAACAAACCAAGTAAAATTGTAAAACTGAGTGGTATAGAAAACATAGAAGACCATATTAATTTAAAAATACATTCAGATGACGAAAAAGCTAGTATATCCGGTTCAGAAAAATCAGACCCATATACAGATTATGAAGTATGTAAAAAAGATTATGAATTATAAATTCAAAATTTAATAAGTATTTGAATAATTCTTATTAAATAATATGTTATCTCCGCTAGCGGATTTGAACCGCTGACATTTCGATATTTGCTAAAACTACTACAGTCGAATGCTCTACCAACTGAGCTAAGCGGAGATTGTGAAGTTAGAGGACCCCCTAACTTACAAATATATATGACACGTTGTCTTTAAGTAGTTTTCATATATATATTTATTTTCAATTTAAATAAAATTGAAATATTTATTATCACTTTTACACTTGTTAAAAGTATTTTAAAATGTCTAATAACATTATTTATAATAATCTAAATTATAATAATCAAAATTATTATAATATAAATAATGATATTCATATTGAAGAAAACGAGATTGAAATAGATTGGTTAATTGATAGGGCACCTGATTATAATTCTCTTAATGATATTATCTATCAAATTAATCAATCCTTAATAAATCGTGCAATTCAATTCAATGAAGATATTCTCTCAAACCGAGATGATTTTATACCGTTTGAACAAGGAATAACAATTCAAACTATAGTAGAGGAGATTTCTATTTCGGAAGAAGATAAATATTGTTCTATTTGTTTAGAAACGAGAGAACACCAAGATATTTCACAGATTAATTGCGGTCATAAATTTTGCGTAAATTGTTTAACAGAACATATTCGGTATAATAGAATTCAACCATGTTGTCCATTATGTAGAGACAATATCGGTCATATAACATGTCAATCTCTCCAGCATCAGTTATTATTTCAAAATATTTAACTAAAATTCAATCTTCTTAAATTATTTTTTGTTGGCTTAATATCTCGTGGATTTATACCCATTCCAGGTGTTGTGGTAAATAACATTTTTTTTGACTTTATTTGTTCTATCATTTTTCTATGTTCTATTGCCTTTATTCTATCTTCTAATAACATTTTACGATATTCTTCCATAGTCTTTGGAACTCTTGGTCCTTGTTTTTGTGCGTTTGGGTCAACATAATCTTTAAAATATTTATTATAAATATAACTATGTTTTACCGTTTGATCTAATGGTTCTGGATTATTATTATGAATTAACGGATTTTTTGAAATTTTGTTATTTACATTTTCTATACCATTTGCGTTATAATATTTGTTATCAGACGATTCTTCTTGTTGAGGAGTTGGTACCATAAATTGTAAAACACCTTGATTATTTACTACTAAATTCATATTTGACAATATATCATTAAATGACACCTTCTTCTTTTTTGTTTCTATTTTCGTCTTTTCCCAATAATTATTTCCGTTGTCTTCTTGATATGAATTATAATTAAATGTTTCGTATGGATTCATTGTATCTAATTCAGATATTTTAAGTTCCATATTTATTATATCTAATATTTTTATTGCTTTATATTTTACATAAAAATAATATATTTTAAATATAAAGATGCTTAATAATTATATTAAAAATCGTGGCATTACACAAACTATTCTTCATAGTAATAACGAAAATCATTTTAATCAAGTTAATTGGGATGCTGATTATGATGGAAATATAGCTAATATATCAATTGATTCTATTAATAACGGTAAACGAAATCAATATAATTTTACGTTAGATAATCAAGATTTAGCAAATATTTTTAATATACCTAGTATTAACGTTCCAATTGATAAGCGACTTCAAATGGATTTTCAAGATTCATTTAACAGCGAACCTTATTTAATAGAACTTCCTAAAAAATATGAAATTGAAGAACCATATGCTAATAAACTTTCTAGTCCGCTTCCTAACGAAGAACTCATAATTCCATTAACAATTGATAGAAAAACTAGTCATAAATATACATTAACACCTAGAAGAAGACATAAACGCCATAAAACACATATCACACATAAAGTTTATAAAAAATCTAAAAGTAGTAGAAGAAAATCTAAAAGTAGTAGAAGAAATTCTAGATTATAAAAATTCTAGATTATAGAAAATTTACAAATTAATTAATTTATTCTTTTATTAATAAAATTGATATTGATAAATATGATAATAAATAAATCATATATTATTTATTATGAAACCTATTTTACACGAAGTATTATCTGTTAGAAATTCACATTCACGTGATAAACATATTGAGTTCTTTGAAGATGAACATAAATATATTATTGATTTAGAACCTGATGTTAAATATACATCAGTTACTACATGGGTTCACGAACATTTTGAAAAATTTGATGCCGATAAGGTCATCCAAAAAATGATGTCCGGAGCTGGATGGAAAGAAGGACATAAATACTGGGGTAAAACTGCTGACCAAATTAAGAGTCAGTGGAATACAAATAAAGATGCTGTATCTGGTGCGGGAACCGATATTCATTTTCAAATTGAGTGTTTTAATAATGATATCAGATTTTCATCTGATTATACCAATCAGGAACTATACGAAATATATATTTCTAATAACAGCGATAAATTATCTGAAGCTCCACTTGAATGGCAATACTTCATTAATTTTGTGAAAGACACTCCTTTTCTAAAACCGTATAGAACTGAATGGACTGTTTTTAATGAAGATATCAAAATTTCTGGTTCTATTGATATGGTATATGAAAATCCTGATGGAACTTTATCCATTTATGATTGGAAACGTTGTAAAAATATTACTAGAATTAATACTTTTAATAAATTTGCTATCACTCCTAGTATTTGTCATTTACCAGATTCTAATTTTTGGCACTACGCATTACAACTCAATATCTACAAATTTATTTTAGAATCTAAGTATGATAAAATAGTTAAAGAACTTTATCTAGTAAGACTTCACCCTGATGCGGATGAGAAAAATTATGAACTAATACAATTGCCAATATTATCTACTGAAATTAATGATATTATTGAAGATAGAATAAACATCATTAATACATAAATTACTTAAAAGAATTGTAATATATAAATATATGATTGATAGTTCAATAATTTTTTTATGGTTTGTGTGGTATATCTATGCTTACGGACCACCACCTATAGTATTAAAGGCTTTTTTTGAGTTTTATTATTTATGTAATGATTTTTTAATTTTTTATGATAAATTATTATATTCTGATTATTGGGATGAAAATATTGAAAATAATGAAGTCATAAAAGCAGAAGAACCAATTAAAGAAGCACCTAAATATGAGGATAAATATCTTAATGATATCAGAAAAATGAACAAGGAGTGGATATTTACAGATGAAGAGAATTTAGAGGTTGAACAACTTCATAAAGATTTTTTAAATGGATATATCGAATGTAAACAAAATAGAATTCAAGAAATTATTGATGAAATAGAATGTTTGAATAAAGAAATTCTAGATGATACAGATGTAGTTAATTATGTTGAAGCATCTGATAGTGAAGGCGACGAATTAATTCGACAAACTACTTTAGAAGAGAGAAATATAGAAAGAAATAACCAAATTTCAACTCTTAAAGATGAAATGGAAATTCTTAGAACCGAAATAACTAGTGAGGAAGGAATAAATAATTTAAAGCAAGAATCACAAAACCAAGCTATTAAATATATTATCAATAAAAGAATTGATAAACTCAATAATAGCTTTGTAATTGAAAAAACGCCGATTGGAAATGTCCTAATGATTTATAAGAAAGAAACTGAAACTTTTCAATATTATTCTGACTCTAATATTCCATATAGATATTTGGAAGTTGTTGGTAGAAAGTATGTTAAATTTTTTAATTGTAGACCACTTTTTGTTGATATGGAAGAAGAATTAAAATTATTTGAAGAAAAATGGGAAAGGGAACATGAAGCAAAAAAAATGAGGGAAGAAGAGGAAAAAAAACAGATGAATGAAACATCGAAAAACAATGAGTCTACACCAGTTAAGAAGAGTGTTTTCGCAAAATTTAAGAGTTATAATAAGGAAGCAGGTGGAAAAATCAGTATGGCAGCTCCTCCTAAGAATAGTATACCTAATAAATCTGTAAATGAAACTAAAGATAATGAAAAAATACTATTAAAAGAGAGAGCAAATCGTTATACTTATGAAGGTAAATTTGCGAACTTTAATTTTTTACAAAAGATTGAGAGAAAGGTATTTAATAAAAAACTTGGATTAACATTCGCAGATTTTAAGAAAATGCAACAAAAATAAATTAATTTATCATATTATAATAATTTAAACTTCTTATTATAATATAAGTATGCCTAAATTAACTAGACGTAGTAAAAAATATAAAAAAAATATGACCGTTAAATTTGGTGGAGCGTATGATGGGAAAGGAGTAATTGATATTCTTAAAGAAAAAGCGTATGGAACCGCTCAAGCCATCAGTGAAACAGCATTAGATACTGGACTTAAGATTGTTGGTCTTGAGAGAATATCTAAAAAAGAAAACTATAAAACTGACGAGAATATTAATACTGACGAGAATATTAATACTGATGAGAATATTAATAAAATTAGTGACACTATTTCCGGTGTTGGTAATACAATCGATAAAACTGGCGCAACAGTACTTGAAAATGTAAATGAGGTTTTAGATAGTAATATCGTTCAGGAATCTACAACGCAAGCTGCCAAAAATACTGCTGAAATATTTAAAAAAAGTGCTGGCAAATTTAACGAAGCTATTAATAATCCTGAAGTTAAAAAAGAAGTTATTGAAGCCATTGATAATGCCTCGGAAATTCTCACTACAGGTGTAAAAGCCATGAAAGAACCTATTTCTAATGTCGTTGAGGATACGGCTGAAACTCTTCATAAAACATCGCCAAAATTTACAAAAGCTGCTGTAAATGCTTTTAACGCTGGAATGGAAGAAGTACCTATTGTCGGTACAGTATATGCCGGTTTAAATATAATTAATAATGTTTCGAAAGCTATTTCTGCTGCCACAGAAGCTGGAACTGAAGTTATTGAATCTACTTCCGATGCGATAATCGAAACAAAAAAACAATTTGATGAAGGTATTAAAGAATTAGAAGAGAAAAAGAAACTAGGTAATCAAATTTCGAATCGAACTACACAGTCAATTAATCAATTTGAAAATCCTATACCACAAAATAGTCAAACTCAAGCTCAATTTGGTGGTAAGAAAACCAGAAAAAGATTGTTTAAAAGAAAAGTAAAATCAAAGAGAGTTAGATTCGCTATTTAGACTTTTTATGAGCAACCCATTCTTTAAAACCATTACTACGTGCTATATTGAAAGATGTTCCTAAATGTTCGTATGCTATATGATATGCTTTTTTATGAGTTTCATCCATTTCACTTAAATATTCAAAGATTTCCTTCTGTTGTTCTACTGGATATCTTTTTACTAATTCTGATATTTTTATATTTAATGAATCAAAATTTAAAGTTTCTGACATTTCTTTTATAATTTAATTTTATTCTATAAATTTAAATCAATTTTATGAATTAATATAAAATTAAAATTTTAACCATTATAAGTAACGAAACATATTAATTTATTTCCAGTGTTTGTATCAAATTTAATGTCACTACTATTAAACATTTTTGTTATACTGGTATCAACTGAATAACCATTTGACACTAAAAATGAAATCAAATTGGGAATTTCATCTACTACCATTAAATCATTTCCAAATTTAGAACAGCCTTGGTCATTTAACGACATTAAAGCAAACCCACAGTCTTTTAATGGACTACAAGGTCCTGGTTGTTTGAATTTGCTTAATGCTGGAAATTTAACAAATTTAACAAGTTCGCCTAATGGTCCTTGTGGTTTTAAATTTACTACCACAATATTTTTATAACATTGATTATATGTGTCTAAAAAAGGTTGACTAAATAAAGAAACTGTCTTTGATTCTTGAATTGGTGGTGGTGGAATACCACGATTGAGTGAATTTGGTTTATTTGAACTACCTCGAGTTTTATAATCTTTATTCATATTATTTACAAAGTTATACATATTAATTTAAATAACGAAAATAAAATTTATTTATATATATATGTCAAAAAATTATAAAAATTATACACAATATTATAAAAAACATGTGAATGATATGGAATGTAATTCTTCCTTAATAAATCCATCTAATTATTGGAGTTGGCAAAATCCAAATGGTTTACCAGATCTAACTTATGAAATTGATGATCCCCCTGATGAAAATGCTCAAACAGTAACAGCAGTTACGATAGGAACAACCGGCAATACTGGCATGACTGGACCAATAGGTCAAACCGGCTCTATTGGTCATAATGGTGAAACTGGTCCTACTGGTCATAATGGTGAAACTGGTCCTACTGGTCATAATGGTGAAACTGGTCATAATGGTGAAACTGGTCCTACTGGTCATAATGGTGAAACTGGTCCTACTGGCCCTACTGGTGAAACTGGTCCTACTGGCCCTACTGGTGAAACTGGTCCTACTGGTGAAAAAGGTGAAATTGGCCCTACCGGACCTATTGGATATACCGGAAATATAATAACTTATACTGGACCAACTGGTCCAATGAATTTAGAGCGGGGTCCCACTGGACCTACTGGATATACAGGAACAATATTAACATATACTGGTCCAACAGGATTAACAGGTATGACAGGTCCAACAGGTATGACTGGTTCAACAGGACCAACAGGTCCAACCGGTGAAGCAAGCACAGTGACGGGTCCAACAGGTATGACTGGTCCAACAGGACCAACAGGTCCAACCGGTGAAGCAAGCACAGTGACGGGTCCAACAGGTATGACAGGACCAACAGGTATGACAGGACCAACAGGTATGACAGGACCTACTGGCCCAACAGGACCAACAGGTATGACTGGACCAACAGGTATGACAGGACCAACAGGTATGACAGGACCAACAGGTATGACTGGACCAACAGGTATGACTGGACCAACAGGTATGACAGGACCAACAGGTCCAACAGGTCCAACAGGTATGACAGGACCTACAGGTATGACAGGACCAACTGGGCCAACAGGACCTACAGGATCAATAGGTCCAACAGGTCCAAAGGGAGATGGTATAACTGGCCCACAAGGGCAAACTGGACCAGTAGGAAATATACCCGGAACAACATATAGAGATTTAGTTACATTTTGTTTTACAACTTCTAATGGAATAGCAGGATTAACTATAACTAACACTCAAAATACTGTAATATTTTATCAACCAAAATATTTATCAATAGCATTTGTATCATTTGTTTATGCTTCATCGTCTAGTGTAAATATAACTTTATACCTTGTTGATATGACTAATCTTACATATGATAGTACTACCTCAACTAATTATATTGGTCCTTCAACAGGTATTTTGTCTGTCCCATCATCAGTCGATAATAATATTGTTACAGCTGTAGAAGTTAACACACAAAATTTATCTCCACAAGGACCTTATACAACTACGAATGATAGATCAGTAGCTGTTAGATTTACTACGGGCGCTAGTGGAAATACTTTAAGAATATTAAATATCTGTATAGGATTTACAGCAACTTTTTAATATATAAAAAAATAAATAACTAATAATTAGATTTTTACAAGTTGAATAATTTTTTACAATTTCTAAATTAACGCTTCCATATGTCGTGATCTTCTAAATCATTTTCCAATATTTGTAATCTCTCCTCTAATTCCGCAATTTTTTTCTCACACGCGTCGCCTTGAAGAGTAGTAGGATATACACCCCACTTATTCTCATCTTTAAAATCGTGATTTAATTTATCACTACCAAATAAAATATCATCATGTAATTTTTGTATTCCCCGTTGAGTTTCTTTATTGAACAATCCTGAAACCAATTGGTAAACTACCGATCGCATACCATCCATATTTTTCTCTAACTCCTTCAATTTCTCTGCTTGCTCTTGAATTGTTTTTTCTTGTGCCTCAATCAAACCTTCCAAATAGCGACCATTCTCTACGACCTGATGAATATTCATCATAGTGCGCTGAACTGGGTTTTTATTTTTTAAACATAACCAATATTCGCGATCAGTTATCTGAAGTTTATAGGATTCTCCATCCGAAATATTTTTCCAAAATTGTGGATTTCCGATAAATCCAAAAGTTTTATCTAATTTATAGCGGTATGATTCGTCGAAACATATCTGAGGATCAGAGAAGTGGACAAATGCGGACTTAACAATTTGCCCAATATTTTCTCTGAACCCAGGCTTCTGATTTACTGGCGTAAAATCAACATGACTAACCGTGCCAATATAATTATATGCCATAATATATTTAATAAATTCCTCAGTGTGTTCTGCGTTCATACGAGGAATATAGATGCTTGTGAAAATAAGACAACTCATTATTGATTAGTATGCTTGTATAATTATGATTTTATCTACTCGACATTAAAGTATTCAATTTTATTTTCTAATAAAAAAATAAAATTAATTAAATTTTTTACAATTAATAAATTACAATTGGATTATTTAACTATATTTCTCAAAAAATACTGAATTCTTTCTCTCCGCAGCTGCTAGTTTTTCTGTAAAAACTTGTAAATTTATTTTAATATTTTCTAGTTCCTCGCATAATTCAGGATAAATATCAGAAAATGTTTTCCAATAAGGCAAACATACATAGGTCATAAATCCAATTTCACTTGAGAAGAATGAAATATCACAGGTTATATCAAGCGAACTAAATGGGTTTAGTCCTAATTCTTTTTCCTTGACAATTTGATTATGAAATTCATAACCAACTAGCCGCGCCCATTCTTCGCATAATTCAGGAGGATGAATTGGATTTCCTATATCAGCCGCATGTAGCAGCATTTTACATAATAAAATTTGTTCATCCATAGATGTTAAATTGAAACCACTTACCTTTTTTGTTGCCAATAAATCTGTCATCGATTTATGGTGAGCCATATCTGTACCTAGAATGCTTGTGATAATAGTTTTTCTAAATAATATAAACTCATTATGTGATAATAGTGAATTTAATTTATGCTTTTTTATAAGTTCAAATGCGATTGAACAATGATATTGTTCCAGAACACTCAAGTCATTATACCTTAATGCTAGTTCAGAGCAAGTATTTATCTCAAATAAATTATTATTACCAGGATGTCCGATATCATGAACTAGCGCAGCAATTAAGCAGCCAAATAATACATCATGATTTAATTGATCAAATAAACCGCATTTATTTATTAAGATAAATGTAGAATGTAAGACGTTAGTCGCGTGATGTAGGTTGTGATAAGGCACATCCTTATATGTATCACATACGTCAATTACAAACTCCTTTAACGCTAAAGGACTAACTTTTTGGTAATCTATTGTAATAATAAATCTTTTAAAGATTGCCAGAATTATATTCGACAACAAAGAAGCTTCTATATTAAGAAGATTTAAATTTGTTGTGAATAATTCTTCAGGCACTGAAATATATTTATTTTCTAATACGGAAATATCGTCTTTCGGTGATTGACGACCCATATTAAAAGAGGGAGTTCTAGATAATCTGCGAGTTGCCATTTTATGATTTCTATATAATTATTATAATTTTAATTCAAAATTATCAATTTTTTATATAATAAAAAATAAAAAAGGTATTAACCAAGTGGTTTTAACCTTCTGATATTAGTTAAAATGTAATTACAGTTGATATTTTTATACGTGAATATTGATTCTTGGAATATTTCTTACCTGAACGGTCTTTGGTTGAGCTGCGAAATCGACCTCTGGCTCTGCTGGCAGAGATGGTTGAGATGCGACTGGTTGAGATGCGACGACTGGTTGTTCTACTGCTTGTTCTGGTCTGTAATTCGAGACAATAATACGAATCTTACCGAATAGCTCATTTCCTAATCTTTCAGCGGTTTCATCTTCATACTCTTCATGATCGTAATTACATAACACATTTACAAGCTGTTCGAAGGTTACACCTTGTTGACGAAGCTTTTGGGCGACAAAGTCAGTTGAAGGAATATTAGGGTCTGCTTCCTGACTAGTCTCAGGCATTTCAGCCCATTCTTCAAGCTGTTGTTCGTCAGCCTCATCATCTTCGTCATGTTCTTCTTCATTTAGAAGATTCCAGAAGAATCTGAAACCACGTAACGCGTTATCATCGAACATCTCGACTTCCTCTTCATTTTCCTCTTCCTCATCCCAAACAGTCTCTTCATCTTCCTGAGGTTCTTCAGCCATAGCAGTACGACAATAAGGACAACCAAAGCCATTATGGGCTACACTCTGCATTAAACAATTAGTATGAAAACAATGTCCACATTCAGTGGTAACACAGTTCTTGGTAGTGGACTCGATGCAATCCATGCAAATAGGGCAATCAATTTGTGCGGACATTTTAAAAACTTGATGACACTTAAGAAATATACTTTCAATTTATGATCGAAAAGTATTTCATTTTTTTATTTTTTGCCCTATAATTGATATTAACTAAAAATTTATAAATTAAATAATGATTAATAAAAAATTGGCATTATGCCATAGTTAATTACGTTCGTTACAAATCAGTGGCTACAATTATTTTTCTTACTGGATCCCATTTTCCTACGCGGTCTGCTTCTCCCTCTTCTACATATACCTGCCAATCGTATAGGTAGTTATTTGTAGTATTTAATAAATATTTCTTACCATTTATTATTTTTTTTTGCAATATTATAGGCTCTGGCTCTGGTTCTTGCTCTGATTCCAGAATATTTACCATATCTGTGCGACAATACGGACAATTAAATCCGTTCATCGCAACGTGTCTCATCAAGCAACTAGCGTGAAAACAGTGGCCACAATTAGTTACAGTAGTATTATTACATTGCGCATCAATCGCAAGCAAGCAAATCGAACAGTCGGTTGGTGCGGACATTTTATAAACTTGATGATACTTAGTCTGAATATGTTTCTAATAAATATTGGGCAAAAGCATTTCATTTTTTTATTTTTTGCCCTATAATTGATATTTACTAAAAATTTATAAATTAATTAGACATGGATTATATTGGTAGCATAACCGTGAATTTAATTTATTTTAATACTGACTTCTAGAAAAATGCGCCCTAATTCTATAGACCACTTATAAATTTTCAGTTAATCTTAATTATAGCAAAATAACAGAAAAAATGAAATGCTTTATATTATTATTTTACTGTATATAGATAACGTAAATCAAGTATAATTTACAAAATGTGTAGTGATGAAAGTATTTCTATCGGTGATATTTTGGAGTTTCTCGGTCCAAATTGGGTATATGAAGAAGCACCACGTCAAGGTCTTTATAATCATTTTCGCTATGTTTCAGATGAGGCACCTATTCAAAGTCTGGGCTTTACAAAACATAGACAAGACTTTACAAAACGATTTCCAGGCTATAGCTACGATATGTATAAAATTGGAGGAGTAGGTTGGGTCATTGTACCGGATAAAATTAGAGGTCGTTAAAATAAAGGTAAAATTATAGTAGCGGGATAAACTATAGACATTAATTATTTGTAAACATTTTAAGTATTGAGGCGCAAAGCCTATTTTTTTGCTATTTCTATTTATTTTATAAATTTTCAGTTAACAGTATTTTATGTCTGAATAAAAAAAAATTGAAATACTTTTATCCAATATTATTACAAGCATATACTATACAAAGTCCTCAAGTTTTTAAAATGTCCGCTATCGATATTAATAAAAGTTTATTTGTTCCTCACGTGTTCCCTAATTTAAACCAGGAATATGTTGCTGATGCGTTTGCTGATGTAGGTGAGGTAGAACGCGTTGATTTTGTTGCCAAGAGAGACCGCGATGGTAAGTCGTATAATGCCGCTTATATTCATTTCAAATCGTTATATGATAATGCTGTTGTTGAGCGTATTCAAGATGAGATATACGATTATGGAAGCTACCATATGTATCACGATGATTCTGAGTTCTATTGGATTGTTCTTCCCAATAAGGCAAAAAAGCATATTCCAGGAGAGCGTAAGCCGATAATTGACCTCGGCGAGGCTAAGTCAGTTAGCGTAAAGTCCACTGAAAAGTCCCCTGAAAAGCCGCCTGCTAAGCAATGTCCTGGTGCGCCAAAGAAGACCAGTTACGCAAATGTTATCGCCAACAAACCTGAACCGACCAAATTAGAAGTAAAGTTTGACGAATACGTACAAGTCATTCAGGATATGCAAGAAGAATTTGACGAAGACTTGGAAGCTTCTGAAGAGGCAGCTCAGATGGCAGAAATTGAGGCAGAATTAGAAGCAGAAGACCAGAACTTGATTAGTATTGATTGGCGTTATGTGAAGGCGATCGAAGAAGATAACGTGTGGCTACACGGAGAGGTTGCTCAGTTGAGATTGGCGCTCATCAATTTGGACCAGATGTATCAGGCTGAAAAAGCCAAGGTAAGAGCTTTTAGTAGTTCAGTAGATTTGTAAATTGTAACAATTAATTATATGAGGCCGAATGGCTAATTTTTTACTGTAATTATTTTTGTTGTTTTTCTCTCAAGTTATTATATGCCAAAGACAAATAATAAACGAAAAAAAGAACAAACAAAGAAAAAATTTCTTATAATAGAATCTTCTTCATCCGAGAGAAGTTCAAAGAAAAGTATTACAAAAAATAATAAACAAAAGAAAATGACACAAAAAAAGAAGCCTTTTATAATTATTGATTCATCTACTACATCCACACCCAAAAAAGCTTTAGAAGAAAAAGAAAAAATTGATATTTTTTTACCCGAAGAATTGAAGGATATAACTAAAACAGATTTAAAGATATCTCAAGAATCAAATCAAATGTCTAATAATTTAAAAAGTGGTCGTTTAAATGAGAAATTTATTGAGCTTATGGAAAAGCTTTCTGATATTATGTTGAAACAAGGAGAGCCATTTAGAGCTAGAGCTTATCAAAAGGCTCAAGAGACTATTATGGCTTATCCAGACGACATTTTATCGCCAAATGATTTAAAAGGTAAGTCTGGTATTGGAGAAACTATTATGGAGAAACTTAATGAATACGTTCAAACTGGAACATTGAGAATTCTGGAGCGTGAAAAAAATAATCCTGTAAATATTTTAGCGGAGGTATATGGTATTGGACCTAAGAAAGCAAAAGAATTAGTTGATCAAGGAATAACCTCAATCTCTCAATTGAGAGAAAATCAAAACCTACTTAATGATATTCAAAAGGTTGGTCTTCAGTTTTATGAAGATATTTTGAAGAGAATTCCACGCTCAGAAATAGAAGATTACAAGGTTATTTTTGAGAGAGCATTTCCGACAGGTGGAAAAATGGAGATTGTTGGTTCCTATCGTCGTGGCGCTGAAAGCTCTGGAGATATTGATGTTATTATTACATCTAATTCGCCAAGAGTTTTTACTGCGTTTGTAGACAATTTAATTAAAGAGAAGATTATTCTTCATGTTCTCTCGAGAGGTCCAACTAAATGTCTTGTAATAGCAAAAATTCCTTCATCTGATTCTGCTCGTCGTGTTGATTTCTTATATACAACTCCAGAGGAATTTCCGTTTGCTATCTTATATTTCACAGGAAGTAAGATTTTTAATACTGTAATGCGTCATGTTGCGTTGGAAAAAGGATATACAATGAACGAACACGGTATCTACAAAATGGAGGCAAAAAAGAAGGGCGAAAAAGTAGAACGTACCTTCACATCTGAAGAAGACATATTTAAATTCTTAGGATTAGAATATAAGACACCAATTGAACGAACTGATGGTAGAGCAATTGTAAAGAAGACAAAGTTCATAATTGAAGATTCTGACTCGGATTCTGAAGAATTTATATTGGCAAAGAAACCTGCTGCGAAACCTGCTTTTAAACCTGCTGCAAAAAAGTTTATTATTATTGATGAAGATGAAACATATAAAAATATTGCGAATGACTTTAAGAAAAATGGTATTTCAGTTTTGGAGTCGTTAAATGAAAAACAATTGAGCGAATTATTGAGAGAAGCTAATAAAGCTTATTATAATGAACAGCCATTCTTTAATGATAATCAATATGATATTGTTAAAGAATTTGTAGAGGAAAAATATCCAAGTAATCCTGTTCTACATGAAATAGGTGCCCCAATCGAGAGAAATAAGGTAATATTGCCTTATCCAATGGGTTCAATGGATAAAATAAAACCTGATACTAATGCGTTAGCAATTTGGACAGCCAAATTTATCGGACCTTATGTTTTATCATGTAAACTTGATGGTGTAAGCGGTCTTTACACAACTGAAGGCTCAAAACCTAAACTTTATACAAGAGGCGACGGTAGAGTTGGTCAAGATATTAGTCATCTTATTCCGTTCTTACGTTTACCTAAAACAAAAGGTATTGTTATTCGCGGTGAATTCATTATTCCGAGAGCTTTATTTGAAGCTAAATATAAGGATAAATTCGCCAATCCAAGAAATATGGTGGCTGGAATTGTAAATCATAAAACAATAAATGAATCTGTTAAAGATCTACATTTTGTTGCTTATGAGGTAATGAAACCTATTCTTAAACCATCAGAACAAATGGCTTTATTATTAACATTAGATGTTGAAACTGTATTGTATAAAATTGAACCAACTATCAGTAACGAGCTCTTATCTAACATATTAGTTGATTGGAGATATAATTATACCTATGAAATTGATGGTGTTATTGTATCAAATGATGCTGTTTATGAAAGAAAAGCTGGAAATCCAGAATACGCATTTGCGTTTAAAATGGTTTTATCCGACCAAGTTGCTGAAGCAAAAGTAGTTGATGTTATTTGGGCTCCAAGTAAAGATGGATATTTAAAACCGCGTGTTCAAATTGAACCAATTAATCTTGGCGGTGTTCAAATAACATTCGCAACTGGTTTCAATGCTGCGTTTATTAATGATAATAAAATTGGTATTGGAGCAACAATCGAGTTAATTCGTAGTGGAGATGTTATTCCATATATTCGCAAAGTTGTTGTTCCGGCTGAAGAGTCAAAAATGCCAAGTATTCCTTACAAGTGGAATGATACTCATATTGATATTATGCTTGAAAATCTTGAATCAGATGAAACAGTTAGAGAGAAAAATATAACTGGATTCTTCAGGGGAATCGGAGTCGAAGGTTTAAGCTCTGGAAATATAAAGCGAATTATGGATACTGGTTACGACTCGGTACCTAAAATTTTAAAGATGACTATTGGTGAACTTTTAGAAGTTGAGGGTTTTAAAGAAAAAACAGCTACAAAATTATATAATGGTATTAGAGAGAAAATTGATGCGGCATCTTTAATAACAATTATGGCAGCTTCTAATATGTTCGGAAGAGGTTTTAGCGATAAGAAAATTGAACTCATTATGGACGCATATCCAAATGTTCTCTTATCAAAAGAAACGGATTCTCAAAAAATAGCCAAGGTTTCAGCAATTAAAGGAATGGCAACTAAAACTGCTGAAGCATTTGTCGAGAGAATTCCTGATTTTATAAATTTTATTAAAGAAGCAGGACTTGTAAAAAAATTGGCTGAAGGAATTGAGAAAAAAGAGGTCGATCAATCACATCCATTATTTGGAAAGTCAATTGTTATGACTGGATTTAGGGATACCGGACTTCAAGAAACTCTAACAAATATTGGTGCTAAACTCGGATCCAGTGTATCTAGTAAAACTTTTGTGGTCTTAGTTAAAGATAAGGAAGAAGATACTGGAAAAGCAAATGAAGCCAGAAAATTAGGAGTTCCATTGATGACACCAGATGATTTTAAAAATAAGTATTTATAAATTTTATAAAAAATTGAATTTATAAAAAATTGAAATAAATTAATATAGATATTATTTTTTTTATATAACAATAATATCTAACTAATTCAAAATGACCTCAATTCATAAATTAAGTCTTATTAATCCTGATTTACTTAACCGTCATGATTTTGATTATTCGTTAGAATATATTAACAATACAAATGAACCGAATGGTTATTTGTCCTCAGTAAAAGAGTCTAAATTGTTACCTTGTAATACCCCTATAAAATTTAATGGAATAAATTTGGGGGATGGTAAAATGGAATATATTCTGGATAAAAATGATAAATTAATGATGACAAATGCTTGGCAGGCAATCACTCTAACAAATACTTGGGATTTTATCTCTCAAGAAATCGAAACTTTTATGTTGTCTACAGATCCAAGAATATTACAAATTTCTGAAAAAATGGAAGAGCTTGGATATAGAGAACATTCTGGTTGTTCGTTTAATTTTACAATGAGAAATATGCTTTTCTTAGTAAGAAAAGGAGAGGAAGAATTTAAAAAATTATTTGATGTAAAAAATGAGGAAAATGGTCAAAAAGTAATTATAAATTTCTAATACGTTGAATAATTAAAATATATAAAAAAAGATAATAAAAACTTTTCTTTTATAAGTGTATAAGATGTTGACACTATTTTTACTTCTTACTTCTTTTTTCTCTGTTTATTCTGCTGACTCCAATCTTCGTAAGAGAGAACTTACTACCTTCTTGAGTGAAGGGGATGAATGGAAGCAATTTTCTAATTTTCAAGATAGATTTAGCAAAAGATATGAAAATATTCAAGAGTTAGAAACACGTTTCCAAATTTTCCGCGCTAATCTTCGTAATATTATTCTCCATAACTTAGATCATACTCAAAATTTCACTATGGGAATTAATCAATTTACTGATTTAACTCCACAAGAATTTAAGGATACGTATGTAAATGGTAGAAAGATTGTGAATGATAGAAAAGAAAATTTAGGTTCATTTGGTTGTAAATCTTTTTCTTCATCTGGTTCTAATCTTCCTTCATCCATTGATTGGCGAAACAAAGGTGTTGTAAATTCTGTAAGAGATCAAGGACAATGTGGTTCTTGTTGGGCTTTTGCTACAACAGCTAATGCCGAATCTGTTTGGGCAATCTCGTCTGGTAAATTACTTGATTTATCTGAAGAATTTTTAGTTGATTGTGCATCAGGTGTTGGATATTATAATATGGGATGTAATGGTGGAGAACCCGATTCCGCATTTAAGTATATGATTAATAACGGACAATGTATGGAAGCCTCTTATCCTTATAAAGCAGGCGTTACTAAAACAGCTGGAACTTGTCAAAAATGCACATCTGCTGGTGTTTCATTTTCAAGTTGTTATGATGTGCCCCCTAATAACCAAGTTGCTTTAGCTGCAGCAGTTGCTAAACAACCAGTTGTAATTGCCATTGAAGCTGATACTCGTTATTTCCAATCTTACTCTGGTGGAATTTTGGATTCTACTAGCTGCGGTACATCACTCGACCATGCTGTGGAAATTGTTGGATATGGTTCGCAAAATGGTGTTGATTATTGGATTGTCCGTAATTCCTGGTCATCAAGTTGGGGGGAATCTGGTTATTTTAGAGTAAAGAAAACTTCATCAACAAACGATATTGGCATATGCGGAGTAGCGGCTGAGCCTAGTTTTTTGGTGGTTTAAAAAATTTAATTTATAGATTAGAATAAATTTATAGTGATAATATTATAAATTTATTTAAAACTAAACGAATAAACAAACTATGGCAAAATTTTCAGAAATAATAGATACATATTTGAGAGAATATTCAACCTATAAAAATGGAAAGGTAGAATTTGAATGTGAATATGGAGAATTAATTTTTTATAAAAATGACCCAACTATTTTGAATTTATATGGTATATATATTTATCCAGAATATAGACAACAAGGTTTATGTCGTAATATAATACATTATTTGATTGATAAAGGTTCACATACTTTCAAATATTTATTAATCGAATCTGTTTTATCAAAAATTTTATACGAATACTTATTACGTTTCAAATATAAAAACCGAAAATTCAAGCTTATTAATGATGGATTTATTTATAAAATTGAATAAAATAATATAAGAAATGAATAAGTATTTAAATAAAATGATTTCATTACCAATTAATGTTATTAATTTAATCTGCGAATGGGCCGCGCAGGAAGATATAGACTGGTATCCATTCTTCTCTCCAAAAAATCATAGATTAAGTTGGAAGGTGAACAAATACTCAAAAAAATTTATGAAAAGAGCAGATATAATTATGCGTAATAAATTTACAAATCCGGTAATTCATGGCACAATAAGACTGTATAACATTACATCATTAGATATGTATACTACAAACTATAAAGCCATATTTTTACAATATTGCGAAGGTAGAATTCCTACTTGTGAATTATATATTGAATTTGATTCAGAAACAAAACTTGAAAACCAAAATAAATTTATTTTTAGAGGTAAAGTAAATTTTGATATATTTGACAAAGATGGATATCAAAGACTCCCATCATTATTTACATTATATTTGAATAATACACCTTATGGTTTGATAAAGTATTGTTCTTTTGACGGGGAAGATTTCAATATGTTAATGAGAATTGAATTATTTTGATATATCTTCTTTAAGTAGGAGAAATATATATTTAAATAACCAAATTAAAGAGATTGAATAATAATAATTATAATGAATTCTGATAAAGAAATGGCTGATTTATTTTATAATTTATATATGGGTTGTTTAAAATATAAAAATAAAAAAGACAAATATAAAAATATTAATTGTAATGATTATTTTATACAATATCAGTTTTTTTCTGAAGCATCAAAACAACAATCTTAAAATTCGAATTCATATTCTACTAATCCCTTCATATCTGCTTTCATTTTTGAATACATTGATGTTTTGATTTTCCCAAGAATTGAATCTTGTCTATAATCAGATGTTGTCATTAATTTGACTGAAGTTTTATCGCATAATAATGCTAATTTTTCATCGTCTTGAATTTTTTCAGAATTTATGTCTTTATAGTTCATATAAACAGAATGTAATTTTCTGAAAACCTTATCTAAAAACTGGATTAATTTTTCTTTAGATAATTCCATCCACATATTCTCTTCATTTTCATAAATATAAAATGTGTTTGATTTTTGTGTTAAAGCAAATATTGGATTCGCTTCTGGACCTTCTGATATATCATATATATTTTTTGAAAATATATGATTTAGTGTATCTAAATAAGAATTCTCGAATAAATAATTGATATCATCAAAATCGATCTGTATTTTTTCAATTAGTTTATCGAATTTTATTTTTGGTTTTAAATTTGTATTTAACCATTCAATTATATTAATAGTTTTCTTCTTCTTTATGACCCATTTATTTAATTCGTCTACTTTCTTTTCAAGTCTACTATATTTGTTACCTAATTCTAATAACAATCTATACATTTTTTTCTGTGATGGAATTTCTTCTTCGTCATCTTCGATAATTATTTTTTTACTATTATTAATTAATTCGCATAATTCCACGTGTTTATTTAAATTACTTTTCTTTTTATAACTTTTACCACAATAAATACAACATTCGGCTGGTTGTTTTATAAGATTTGGAATACTTGGAGATAGTTTATTCATTTTAATTTATGAATTGTTTTTGAAATGATAAATTAAAATCAATTTTTTTGAAAAATAATATTATAACGTTTTATATATAATGACACAAAATTCACTTACAGCAATTGTTACTAATTCGCAATATGCCAAACAATTAGGCATTCCACCATTTTACTATAGATGGAGAAGTTGTAATCCTAATTATCCAAATAGAACTCAGACTAGCGTTGGAGGATTTACACCAGCAGAACAATATCAAAAATTAAAATTAATACAAAATACTAATCGAGTTTATTCTTCTTTATATGTAGCAAATTTAGCACCACTAAATGCCTTTGCGAATCCGATTTCTAATCCAGATGCTGGATTATATGGTGTATGTTGGAATCAAATGAGTGATAGACCAGTGCCTAGTGTTCAACGCGCAACTATTCCTACAGGTTTTAATACATCGAGTATTAACAGACGACATACATCTGTTACATCTAGTAGACCTGGATGTCAAACACCTGGTGGAGTTGGTTGTGATATTAAACATAATTCTTATGATAGATATCTAAATAGATTAAAAGGTAAGGGACCTCTAAGAAGGGGTGTTATTCCACCAACTTTTGGTAAACCTATTCCATTTAATCGTGCTCTTCCTATTTATGGAGGTAAAACTACTAAAACGAATATTGTAAATGGATGCGATTGTCCTATTACTATTATTCCAAACTTGGAACAAAATATAAGAATTTATAATAATCCATTATGGCAACCATATCCTAATCCTGCTAGCGGATTTAATGTTGGCGATTTTGTATATGCGATTGAAACAGGTAATAATTTTTATTCAAAAGCCCAAGTTATTGAAATTAATGAAGGTGTATATACAATTAGATTTGAAGATGGAACGATTCAAATTGTTGATGATCCAACTGATTTATTAATATATTTTCCTTGTAACTGTGGGATTGAAAAAAAATCCGTTACATTTATTGAGCAAAATTGTACTATTCCAATAACTGAACTCTTAGGTGAATAATTTATTTTATTTAGGTAAAATTTTTAGCACAAAATAAATAATTATTATATTTACATTTATTATAAATATGCCACAAAAAATTAACATGGTTATTAGCAATGGAAATATCCAACAACAATTCATTCAAAAACAATTTAATACAGCCAGTTTATCAAGTGTTTCTATGTCGACTGCTAAAGCTCCTTCTGGATTAAAAGCACCTATGCTCGCTCGTGTTCATAATGTTAGACCAGGATGCGGTTCATGCGGAAGACATTAAATTTATAATATAATATATAATATTTTATAATATTATATATGCAACTTTCTACAATATATACTACTCCTTATCCATCTAATAGATTAAATAAGGCTACTAATTTTAAAACTATGTTTGATACGACACTACTTCCATACAATAAAATGTATAATGGTATAAAATTATGTTACAATGTCAGTAAAGGAACATTTATTTATAAACCTCATACAGATGTAGGAATGGTGGGTAGAAGTTCTGCCGGTTATTTAGCTCAAAGAAAACGCATGTAAAGTTTAAAAATTTTTATGTATTATAATATAATTATGTATTTATAATATATATGGAAGAGATTAATTATAAAGACTTAAAATCAGGTGAAGAATATTATATATATCAAGAATTTATAGATAATAAAACAACATGTTCAGGAAAAAAAATAGGAAAATTTAGACAGCTTAAAAATATGTTTAATGCTGATTATGATGAGGATGGAAATATTATTGGTGAAAATTCTGAAGATCAAGATTTGTATGCGGGATTTTATGATTTAAAAGATTTGCCAGGAGCCAAATTATCATCTTGTATGGGATCCGCAACAGAAAATGAATTTCCAGTAACTAGTACAAAATTTTATCCACTAACAACTAAATTATTAGAGAGAAAAAGCTTAGAACGTCAAGCATTTAATCAATTATTGAATACAAAAACGGGGAAAAATATAGGTGATTATATGAGTAAGGATTATTATAAAGGTGGTAAAAAATCAAGGAAATCAAGAAAATCAAGGAAATCAAGAAAATCAAGAAAATCAAGAAAATCAAGAAAATCAAGAAACTTAAGAAAATGAATATAAAATAATGAAAATATCATAATTATTTTATGTATAAATGGCTAAATATAGAATCACTCAAATTATTGAACATTTAGGTTAGCAGTCTTACTTGACTATATTTTGAATCATTTTTAATAATGGAGATTCTTTTATAAATACATCCCATTTCGCAGTTATTAACAGAATAAAACCAAATAAAAACAGCAATAATTTTGTCTCTTTATCAATCAAAGTATTTCTATCTACTCTAGGATTGAAAAGATAAATTAATAAAATAGACATTAACGCAATAAAAATAAACTCAAATCTCTCTTTCCAATATAAAATTTTTTTATCTAAATCACTTTGTTCTTTACCTTTGAATTTTAGATAAATATGTAATAAGGCCATTAAAATAAATCCTACTTTTATAAGAAAAATAAAGGTTACATAAATATTATAGTTTTTCATATAATATAAGTAAATAAAGTTTTTTATAATACTATAAATTAATATGAGTAATTCAAATATGTTCAATGGTGAATTAGGTCAAACTTCAATAGATGAAGCATATAAATTTACTTCATTTAGTCAATATATTATAGATGGTGGATTAAATACAAGATTCTCTCCAATCTGTATTTTTTGTTCTTCAAATAATACATTTAATTTGGCAAAAGACGGTTCTTTTAAGCAATGTAATAGTTGTCGAAAACAGTTTAAGGCAAAATTAACTAATCATCAAAATTTTTATAATTTTAATAAATAAATATTATAAATAATTTAAATAATAATTTATAATATAATGGCTTGTGCTATAAGTTGTATGGTATCAGCGATATTTATTATCGGTATGATTTATTTTTATAATATGACAGATAAAAGCGCGATTGTCAAACATTATAAATCTTCTCTCTCAAGCGACCTTCAAAAAAGATATGAAAAAATAACAAATGAGAGAGCAAATATATCCTATCAAGGTTATGCTTTAGGTGTTATTCTTTCTCTCGGAATCATATTTTATAACCTTAAAATTAAGAGTTCAAAAATGAATACCGCTTCTTTAGTTTGCACAGTTATAGCAACTGCTTTCGTAACAAATTATTTCTATTATATGTTGTCTCCAAAATCAGATTGGATGTTAAATCATATGAGTAATCAAGAAGAAGTAAAGTCTTGGCTTTTAATGTATAGAGAGATGTCTTATAATTATCACATGGGTTTAACATTAGGTATTATTGGTGTAGGTGTGCTCGCTTTTGCTTTTAGGTGTTAAGAAAGGTGTAAATAATTTATTTGTTTTTTCTTGTTTTATTTTTTCTTATTTTTTTACCTCCTGTTCCGGGTAATTTCACAGGTGGTTCTGGGGGTGTTTGTTCGCTATGTGATTGTTGCCATTGTTCGTATGCGGCGTGGTATGCTGAACCAATGCCAGGTACATATCGTAATTCATCTAAAAACTTCTCTAAAAATTTATCATTTAATTGACTGCTATATTTTACAAATGTTTGATACATAGTTTTATTACCTTCAATAATGGGATTACCGTATGGTTCAAATCCTGGATTTTCTTGTAACCACCTATTGAGCGCATTATTAACCTTCGAATCAGAACCTGTTAATGATGAATATTCATCTCGATAAGTAAAAAGTTTAAATTCTGTCATATATATTATTAAAAACAAAATAATTTAAACATTATAAAATATATATTATTATGAACTATACAATTACAACGATACAATCTCCAGTTGATGCTTATTCTAATTGCGTATATTTAAAAACTAAAGTATCAGATTATGTAAATATTCATATAAATAAAAAAGGTTACATTTTCAAAGTTATTGAAAAAAATAACTTAAATAATTTTATGCCGTATATTTGTATGAATTCATTACAAAGAACATTTTTAGGAGTTAAAGTAAATGACACTGTTAATATAACACCAATTCAAAATATTTCAGAGGAAAAGATTATTTTTTTAGATAAGTTAAATATAAATCTTGCTGAAGATGAAAAGTATATCAATGAATCATCAATTAAAAAAGTTTTGTTAAATATTCCTGTATATAAAAATATGGTTTATGCTTTTAAGGATAGTAAATTTAATTTAAAAATACTAAGTGATTTGGAAGATGATACGTGTTATATGATTAATGAAAATACAAATATTGTGTTTGGAGATGAAAAACCAAATTTTTAAATTGAGAGAAAATAATATAAATATAATAGAAGTATATTTATATTATAAGATGACTTTCGGAAGAATTATTAATGGTGTTAAATATATGTATCTAACGAATGATAATGATTTAAAGAAAAAATCATTATATGATAATGTATATTTTACTTTGAGGGATATATTTGCGAATGCTGAAGCATGTGATACTTTTATGGAGGCAAATAATTTTAATACTTGCTTAACAAATAATATTTGTTTTGAAGACAGAACCGAGAGATTTGAATACTCAAACGCATTACATGAAAAGTATTTTGTATCACGGTTAAAGTCATGGTTACAATATTTTGATATTCATTATTTTGAATTTGAAGAACTAGAAGAAGATGACCCGGAGGTTAATGAAATTGACATGAATAAATATATGAAATTTGATGATTGGTGGGTTCAGTTTTTAGAACTTAGAGATTTAATTGATATACAATATGAAAAATGTTGTATGTGGGAAGAAGAAAATATTAGTCGAGATATGGATAATTAAAACCATCTATATGGATTAAATCCGTATTCTCTCTCAACGCCGAGATGGATGAGCCCATGAATACCAATGGCAATAACAAATAAAGATAAAATATTTAGTTTGCGATAAAAATCTAGACGCATAAATTGTTTATAATTTTTTATAAATATTACTAAAATAAATAATAGTAAAAATCCTGTTACAAATAAAGAGTTTAAAGAGGGTGCTATTAGTATATTGCTTAACATATATATTATATAATATAAAAAACTACTTAAAGATAAGATACTATATTTATTTGACCAGGAGGATGCGATGGTCGATAAGGTAAGTGATTTTATTATTATTTATTATGAGAATAGTTACTAACAATTTTTATTATTTTTTAAATTATATAGGTTATTATGTTAGGGTACAGCAATTAAATTATAAAATGAGTGATTTTTTAAATTTCCTAACAGTATTTAACTCGGTTTAGCTCAGTTGGTAGAGCGGAGGACTGTAGTTCCTTAGGCCGGCGGTTCAAATCCGTCAACCGAGAGTATGCCCTGCTGGCTCAATCGGATAGAGCGCAAGACTTCTAAGTATAATAATAGATGAAATCTTGAGGTTCCGGGTTCAAGTCCCGGGTAGGGTTTTCAGTGTTATCTAACAGCAAGTAAAAACTAGTTTAATGGTAAAACGCTGGATATAATCTTCCAGAGCTTTGGGTTCGATTCCCATGACAAATAGATAACAGCAAATATATGGGCGATTAGCTCAATTGGTAGAGCGCACGCTTAGCATGCGTGAGGTAGGGGGATCGAAACCCCCATTGTCCAAAAAATAGAAACTAATATTTAGTGGCCGACTGGCGTAATTGGATAGCGCACCTGACTACGAATCAGGAGGTTCTAGGTTCGAGTCCTAGGTTGGTCGAATATTGGGGGCTTAGCTCAGTGGTAGAGTAGTGGATTCCAGATCCATTGGTCGTAGGTTCAAATCCTGCAGTCCTCATTATCTTAAAGATATTTTAATATATAATATGTAAGGTTCTATACAGCAATTTAAAAATTAATGTTTAATATGGAGCCTGTAAATGGCAACTTGTCCGAGCGGTTAAGGAGACAGACTTGAAATCTGTTGTGAAAATCACGCGCAGGTTCAAATCCTGCAGTTGTCGTAATTAAATATAAAATATATTATAAAAAACTACTTAAAGACAAATTATATATATAATATGTAATAGTATCTTACAGCAATAACTTTTGAATTGTATAAACTTCATCCAACAGGTTTATTCTGTGTCATTATTTTTTTGTAGAATAATGGGTAAGGAAGAAATTTAAATCTAAATGATACTAGAAACAAAGCTCGTGTAGCTCAGTTGGTTAGAGCATTGGTCTTATGAGCCAAAGGCCTGCGGTTCAAGTCCGCACTCGAGCATCTGTGGTTTCGTAGCTCAGTTGGTTAGAGCATTAGTCTGTTAAACTAAAGGTCGCAGTTTCGATCACTGCCGAAACCGTTTTAATATAATTATTTTTTAAATACTTATATTAAATTTCATATTTAAAGATAAAACCTTTTGCTGATTTTCTTTTTCCATTACATACCATACAAATATTATTTTTTGTCGTATTTAATATTTTTGCGGCTTCAACTGTATTTAAAAATGTATTTATAACATTTCCAGACATATCTAATTGTAAAACTTTGCTTTTTGTTCTTAATTTAAATTTTTCAATAGTTTCTATTTTATGTGTTTTATTCCTTTTTATAATACTTAATTTATATTTAGTTTCTTCTGTGTGAGGTCTACCTAATTTACCTTCTATTCTGCTGGTACATAAACTATTTTTTAAAGTTTCAGATATTTTCAATTTTGTTTCTTCATTTTGTTTTCCGCCATTTTCTCCACCAGATTTTAAATTATATCCATTTGGTACTATGCTATTATATTTTTTAATATATTCAATTTCAAATCTATTTAAATCACTATCGAAACAAATACATATCAACTTAAATTCAAAATTTTCTATTCCATATTTTTGAAACGCATGTTTTAAATAGCGACAATTACTTTTAGAACCTTTATGTTGTCTCCATCTTTCTTCAAGATATTGTATAGTTTGTCCTATATAGCATTGATTTGTTATTTTATTTGTTATTTTATAAATAAATCCCATTTCATTTATTTATAAAGATATTTCTATATTATTTAGTATATATTATTGTGATCAATATTATTATTTTAAATATACTAATAAATAATATAAAAATAATAAATTATCTTATTATCTTTAAATTAAATAACAATACTTAAAATCTTAACTAATATCGTCTAGTTTTCTTTCTGTTATTTTTTCTTCGTTTTGTTCTTCTTCCGCCCCTCTTTTTGAGGGAAAAATAAGGTGGTGATGAATTTATTGTCATATTATACAAATCCGGATAATCGACCACAGTTTCAACATTCTCTCCAATTTTTTTAAATAATAATTGAGGAGATGAACCATTATTATCAAATATATATAATTGATTTACGTTTGATATAGTTTCAGGATTTGCCAATAAATAGTATGATAATGTGCCCTTATCAGCTGATGGTTCCATAAAACTATCATAAGACCCATTCACCATAGCTGGTGTCATAGGTTCTCTATCTGTTTCAGTTCTATTTCTCATTTCTGCTCTTTGTAAACAATTTTCACGAGATGTGCTAACAACTATTAATTGTATTTCATAATTTGATTCTGATGTTTTATCGATTACTTCTGTTACTAAGTCTTTCATACGACCTGTTGTATCGAATAATATATTTATATTCTCTCTAATTGCTGTATCTAATAAATATTTGGCTATTCTTTTTAGTTGATGAATTATACCAAACCCTTGTATTGATCTATCATCAGGAAAACATTTCTGTAATATTTTTTTTATCTCATCCAAATCAATATTAACGTAATTTTTAATATTAAATTGGCGTTTTATAGTTGATTTACCTGCGCCAGGCGGTCCCATCATAATAAATACTTGTGGTGTTCCTGTGTAATCTGTATCAATATTTTTCAATTTATTATAAACAAATTGAGAGAAAACTTCTCCTTTTAATCCATCGCTATCTGATTCACAATCACCAATGGCAGGATTTGATACATATTCAGTTCCAGGTATATTTCTTGTTGAAATGGTAGTTTTTTGAATACGTTGTCGTTTGATTGGGGGTTCGTCTACATCCATTATTTCAGGCGCTGATTTTGAACTTCTTGTTTTCATATATATATTTAATAATAAAAATACTTAAAGATATCTTAAATATATAATATGTAAGGTTTCATACAGCAATCATTACTTAAATATTAAAATTACGAGAGCTTTTTTTCTTTACCTTTAATTACAAATGAAACCTGAATATACAGCACGGATGGCCGAGTGGTCTAAGGCGACGGTCTTAAGATCCGTTATCGAGAGATGCGAGGGTTCGAACCCCTCTCCGTGCATTTAAAAATATATAAAAAACTATTTAAAGATAATATTACTTATAATATTGTAGGATACCGTAGCAGAGAGAGATATTTATTTGTATCCTTTACAGCAAATATACAATTATTATTGAAAACATATGTTTAGTCTTTTTACAAAAGACCAGTTTGAAAGAACTGCTTTTTATAGAACTGGCCATTCTATAAATTGATTTTTTGTGGTCTTATAGTGTAGTGGTTATCACTCAGGACTTTGATGAGTAAAAGCTTAAAGACATCCTGAAACCTGGGTTCGAATCCCAGTAAGACCTTTTAATATTAATAATTATTCAATTACTTATTAATATTTATAATCAAATATTTTCTTCTCCAGTTATTTGTGGCATTCTTATATCAAATTCATCTTTTAATTCTTCGGAAGTAATTTGAATAATTGGTCTTATTTTATTTCTCTCTTTCATAATAAATTTGTAATATTCAATTATTATAACAATTAATATAAAACAAATTACAGAACAAAACATAATATAAAGTGTTCTTATTTTTACTGACATTTTTATTATCCTTATATTTTGTATGTATAATATATTCAATTTTTAATTATTAGTATCATATATATTATATTTAAACTACTTAAAGAGATATTAATACTATAGTATGTAAAGGATTCATACAGCAAATCGATAGCCTTGAAGCATGTGGTGTAACGATGCACACAATTTATTGAATCCTGTAACGATTAGTACCTGGTTAATACAATTGGTTAGTATGTCAGCCTTTTAAGCTGAAGGTTGGGGGTTCGAGTCCCTCACCAGGTGTAATTTTTATATTTTTATATAAATTCAAATACTTTTTAGTATTAATTTTATATAAAAATATATATATAATAATGCCAATTACTAAAAGAAAGAAAAATAATAAAAATAAAACTAAAAAAATCAAATTCAATGAAAAAGTGATGGTTTTAACGGACACTATAAAACCTTTTGAAGAAATCATATTTGATACGAAAGATAAAAGTGTAAGTGACAATATTAATTTACAAATTGAATCATTTTTTAAAATTCCATATTCTAGTAAACTTAAGGAAATAGGTAATAACGATTTCTATGGTTATGTCAATGATATTTGGGATAAAGATAATAATAATAGTAATGATATTACTAATATCAGCGATGAAATGAGATATTTAGTAAAATTAGATAATTTCCGAGTTGTACAGTTTAAAATATATAATCAACTTGATAAAATAATTAATGATTATGTAACTAAACATAAGACTATTGTATCATCTGAATTAGAAAATTTTTACTCATCCGTATTAAAATTAAATTCAATATCCAGTAGTAGAAATTATCTTAAAAATATAGTTGAACAAATTGATTTATTGAGAAAAGACAAAAAGAATTTATGGAAGATGCTTGCTCTTATAAATAAAAACGAATTTATCAATATTTTTGCTCCATTTTCATGGCATTTTTTACCCGATAAAAAAAATTCTACTAATTATGTTAATTATATTGAACCACATCAATTTTCTATATTTGATCCAGCAATTTATGAAGATCCGCAGTATAGCGAAAATGAAAGAAAGCAATATATTATTAAATATAAAAAGTTTTTTATCTCATATTTAAAAAAATTATTTGGAACTACATTACCTCACGATAAGTCTTTAAATCCTAATGATGTATTTGAAATTGGTAGAAAATTTTATGCGATTTTTGGAATGTATGATAAAAAAATAGTTGAATCGGATGATTTTTATAATAAAGTGACTAAAGAAGAGGCTATAAAAAAATATAAATTTAATTGGACTGAATATTGTAAAGAACTTGGTTATGAAGAGAAAAATATACCAGATTTTTTTATAGTATCTAACTTACAATACTTTAAATTTTGTACGGAAGAATTATTAGAAAATTGGAATAGCAAAGAATGGCGTTCATATTGGATTTGGCTTTTTTCGAATTTTTATGCTAGATTTACTAAAGACTGGCATCATATATTCTTTGATTTCTATGGTAAACAAACGCAAGGTTTAACAGAATCTTTCACAAAAAAGAGAAATATCGTTCACGCTGCCGTTGATGCTTGCGCTTTTGTTTTTAATCCATTATTAAATAACGAATATATTGATATTGCTTATAATGAAGATAATATTGTATTTACAAAACAAATGGCTAATAATCTTAAAAATATGTTTATCAATAAAATAAAGAGAAATACATGGCTAGAACCTAGAACCAAAAAATACGCTATATTCAAAATTGAAAATATAGATATTGAAGTTGGTTCAAAAAAATTCGACGCTAATTATAACGATATATTACCTCTATTAAATTATAATCCCAATGAATTTATAGAAAATTATTTAAAGGTTATTGAATGGCGACATAATCTGTACATAACTGGAAATATTGATATTATTAAAAGTTTAGTTTATTTTGATTATAATAGTTATCCATATAAAATAACTGGCTTACCATCTTATATGGTTAACGCACAATATATATTAAATGAAAATAAAATAAAAATATCAACTGCTTATCTTCAGAAACCATTTATTAATATTATAGACCAAGGAATCGAATATAACCTAGCGCAAATTGGATTTACAATTGCTCATGAATTATGTCATGCGTTAGATGTTAATGGCAGTAAATATGACGTAAATGGTAATTTAAAAGATTGGTGGGGTAAAAATGATAAAATTAGATTTAAAAAAATACAACAAGATATTATCAGAAACTTTATTACTTTTTCAAAATATGATAATATAGAATACGACCCGACAGCTAGTTTGGGTGAAGCTATTGCTGATATTAGTGGATTTAATTTATGTGAGGAATATTTGAGAAATTATTGTTTACAAAATCATTACACGCCTATAATGATATATTTATATTTCCGTTTATTTTATGTGTATTTTAGTGTTCAGATGAAACAAAAAATAGGAAAACAAAGTATCAAATATGAACTGATTACTAATCCTCATCCTATTGATAAATACCGAACAAATGTAACATTATCTCGTTCTAAGTTATTTAAGTCTTTACATAATATTAAAAAGGGTGATAAAATGTATTGGAGGGACAGTAAGATTTGGGAATAATTATTTTAATAAAAGACTTAAAGTAAAGTATCAAATATATAACAATGTTGAATAATATACAGTCGTTGAATACTATACAGTCGTTAAATACTATACAGTCATTGAATACTATACAGCCGTTGAATACTATACAGCCGTTAAATACTATTATAGAATTACCTTCTGATGGTGGATATCATTTCTCTTCTAACTATCATATAAAGCCGTTTATTGGTCATTATTTTCAAGAAATCAATTCTAAATCAGATTTTGTTAATAAAGCAACAATCATTCAAATCGAATATAAACCAGATGATATTTATTCATCATCAGACGGTCATGCAGGTAATTGTTGGGAAGCAATCATCAATGATTCGAGAGAAACAAATAATATTGCCTATTATTTTAGAAATTTTAGAGATTTAGTTAGATATTATGAAAAACTTGGCTTTAAATTACAATAATATATATTATAAAAAAAGACTTAAAGACAAATATATAATTATATATAGCAGGTTGGGGAAGTGGAAACCCGTCTGGCTCATAACCAGAAGATCGTCTGATCGAAACAGACACTTGCTATAACTTTAAATTAATATATTTAAATACTTATATTAATTTACTATTTATTCTATGAAATTATTTATTTTTATTGTTAATTCTTCCGATTCTACATAATCTATAATACCCCTAGGCATACTACGAATACACGAAAATCTATCTTGTTCATATTCAGAAGTGTAATTTTTTAATAGTAATGTTGTTGATGTCAATCCAAAGAAATTTGCTGTAAATATACGGGTTTTATTTTGCGCATAAAATGTATATTTTTTACCTAATTCCAAATTTTCTAACTTTAGCTTTCTATAAACAGACATTGTTATTTGATGATATATTATATTATATATAAAATTTTTAATTTCAATTTTTTTTATTAATCCTGTTTCTTATCATCTATTGAATTAGTTATTTTATTTCTTAACGATGACATTATCTCCACTAATAAATTTTCCTTATATAAATTGTTTTCATAATATTCTAATTCATTCCAACCTTTCTCTTCATCATAATTATCTTCTTCAATATCTTCTTCAATATCTTCTCCAATAAATGGCGAATACATCAAATCAAAAAAATCTCTAACTAATTCATAAATTAATTTTATATTCATTAATAATAGTTAATATAAAATACTTTTAAGCAGGTTTTTGGAATATTTTAATACACTCCCAAATTTTCGCAGCCTCGTCAATTGAAAAAGCACCTCTTTTTTGGGCCACTCCCAAAAAACTTACCATAACATTTAGCGCTGCGTTTTCATCTTTAATAGGAACATCAACTAGTCTTAATTCTGTTTTTTGCGATAAAACAGTATTCTCTTCTTTTAAATAACTAATATTATCCATTTTATTTATTTAATACTTTTTTATTTTTAAATCTTTTTACACAGATTAATATTAATAATATTTTATACTAAATTTATTTAAAGAATTATTCATATATAAATGTATAACATGAACTCAAACCATAATATGCTGTCAAATGAAACAAATGATGTTAAAAATAAAGGATTCGCCATTCTTCATTCAATTTTTAAGAAATATGGATGGCATATTATTAAGAATGAAATGAATTGGTTATATTACAGCAAATTTGGTGACGAAACCAGTTATTTTGATATCAGAATTTTACCTGATAAAATTATTACATGTGTTCCTATCAAAAATTCCTCCTATCAATATACGACGACATTTAAGAACTATTATGATGCAAGTGAATATCTAGAACAAAGATTATATGATTATATGTTATAAATGATATGTATTTTGTTTTTGTAATTCAGTTTGTAATTCACTTAACAAAGGAAATTCATTTGCGTTTATAGATTCACTTAAGAAAGATGGTTGTGATTCCAAAGGATTGTCGTTTATACCCCATAGGTACTGCCAAACACTACTAATAAATGGCGGTTTATCTTTTACTCTTAATCTATAAGCACATGAGTAATCTGGAGTATCAGCCATTGAAGCGCAAGGATTACATGGCTTATTTAAAAAAGTAAATCCTGGAATTATTTTTTCTAAATTATTGTAATCTACTGGTGTTACTTTTTCTGTTTGTTCCCCAAAAATACCACCTTTTCCTGTGTATCTTATTCTCTCTAATGTTGGATTTTTAGTATTCTTCATATTACATTTTATTATATCATCTACTCTATTACCTAATAATCCTGATTCATATGGAAAATTTCCAAACCCACTTGGTAATTCCTCCATTTTATTGCCTGATGGGTCTTTTACAAGAATACCATTTATAAGAAATTGACCTTCTTTTGTTTGATACGAGAGAACTCTTAATATAGCAGCCTCGTTGTAAATTTTTCTTGCGTAATCAACTGATTGTGTACTAACACTTCTAACAAATGGATTTCTACTTATTGCTTCTTTGTATAATTCAATAACTTTTTGTGACCAAGGCCACATTCCATTCTTATTAAAATAACTTAATTCTTCTTGAGATGCTTGTGAATTAATAATATTCATATCAAAAACTTTATTTTTATTTATTGTATTTTGGATTTTTAAAAAATCCTCGTTCAATTCATCTTTAGATGTATCTTCTTCATCAATATTAAACGTTCCAGATACATTTATTTGAAAGTTTTCTTTTGATAAATGAGAGAATCTATATAAAATAATTAGAACTAAACCTAATCCTAAAGCGTAAAGTTTATTATTCATATATACCAATATTATGCTGATTAGCAAAATCAAATTTCCTAAAAGTGTATTAAATAATGACACAAATAAATTTGGTATTAAATATAATACTAACCATAAACTTATTAATATTGTTAATAACCCAATTATTTTTGTTTTATTTAAATTTATTATATTTGTTAACTTCATATATTATTCAATTATTTTTTATAATTCAATAATGATACAGAAAATATATATAAAGTTAAAAATTTTATATACATTTATTAAATTCCTGTTGAGCCAAAACCTCCATCTCCTCTAGCAGTTTCTTCTCCCAAATCCTCTATTCTCTCAACTAAATTTACTATTATTGGTATCAATCCTGGGGCGCAAATTTGTAAATGTCTATCTAAGTGATTAATTGTTTCTTCGTTGTTATAAATAACATCAAACATACCCATTAAATGTCCTCTATATCCAGCATCAATAATACCAACGTTATTTGCTAACCGAATTTTACTTTTTGAAATACTTGATCTCGGATACATATAAAATCCTGTATTATATTCCTGTTGTTTATTATGAATTTTAGCACTACAAATTACTTTATAGTCTAATTTATTCACACCCGAAGAAGTCACTGTTCTTGATTCTGGAGAGAATAAATCAAACCCGGCATCTATATGATTTATATTATTTGTCATTTTCAAATGATGGTCATTTATTGCTTTTACATAAGTATTAATCAATTCTTTATTATCTGAATCGACAAATAATTTTAAATGCATATAACTACCATAAATATTCAATAAATCTTGACACAAAGTATTTGACATTATTATTAATAATATTAATTTAATAATTTTAAGTATTTTTAATCTGATAATATATATGAATTTACCACGTTTAGAATTATCGAGCGAACAAAATAGCCAAGGAAAAAATGAATTTATTATTTTTCGTAATGATTTTAGAAGACAATCTAAAAAATCTTTAAGAAAAAATAAAAAATCTAGAACACATAAAAGACATACTAAATCTAAAAAACATAAAAAAACTAAAAAATCCTTCTTTAATATTTTTACTTAAATATTCTCCTTATTATATAATATGAAACCTATAATTATAATAAATACATTTAATTCTGTTTTTATACCAGATGATAAAAAAACACTTATTATTTGTGATATTGATCATACATTTTTAAAACCACAATTTACTTTTACCCAATGTTATGAACAATTAAAATCTAATAAATTAAAATTTATTGATGAAAATGAACTACAACAATCTGCGTTTGAAATGTATAACAAATGTATTACTTTCGGATTTGTTAAACAAACAGATTCAGAGGGTTTTTCTCAAATGTTAAATAAAATTAATCTTCTTAACGGCAAACTTATTTTTTTAACTGCTAGGTCATGTGCGTTTCATAATAAAACAATTAAAGATTTAAAAAGAACTAGACTTCAAAATGTCGAAGAATTTAAAATTCATTATACTGGAAATATTATTACTAAAGGAGATTATATCAAAAATAATAATTTACTTAATGATTACGACCATCATATTTTTATTGATGATTCGCCTAGTTTTTTAGAGTCTGCCTTAGCAATTTATCCTGATATGAACTGCTATTTATTTAAACATGATTAGGTTTCATGGTCTATTAAATTTAATGCGTCTAAGCGATGATAAAAGAAACGATATCGTCTTTTTATTTTTTCTTTTTCCCAATTTGTATTGGCTAATAATTCGTTTGCTTTAGATAATACATTTTCATCTCCACCTAATTCTCTGGTCTTATTAATGATATTATTAATTTTTTCAATGTCATTATTTATATTTGTTATTTCTTCATTATAAATTTCATATCTAGAGCGCATTTCCGCTACTATTTCTGTATATGTTTTTGTTGGCATATCTTCGAATTCCATTATTTCATCTATTGTTGCTTTTTCATATTCTGTTGTATTCTTTTCATAATCTACACCATAATATCTTACTGAATTTGTATTGAAATCTAAAATAAATACTAACCCTGAATCACCACCATTATTCAGGAAATAACCTGATTCCAAAATATTTATATAACTATGCTGGCAATGGCGTGTCAAACAATACCAATCTGATGTAGTTTGGTAAGACACTTCTAAATCTGTAAACATCTTACATTTTTCTATAGCTTCTGGTTTTGGGGTATTTTTTGCTTCTTTTAAATTTTTAAATACTTGTAGTAATGCTTCAATTGAACCATAATGTTTCATTAATACATAAATCTCTCTAACTAGGATTTGCCAAAGCATATCAGTATCATATTGAACTCGCATTAGACGAATTTTACGACCAATTTTATAACCAAATGAACCTTGAGTTCCCATTCTTTATATTGTATTTAAAAAATATTTATATAATTTTCTCTCAATTTTAAATTAAATAAAATACTTATTTTAGTTTTAAAAAAAATGAATCAAATTAAATACTTTTTTTATCGGCATAAAAGTTATTAAAATGTTTCATCCAGAATATATTGTAAATAAAAATGTGGATTGGCGTGAATTATCGTATAATCCAAATGCGATTCCTCTTTTAGAACAAAATATAGATAAAATAAGTTGGGGGCGTTTATCAGCAAATCCAAATGCGATTCCTCTTTTAGAACAAAATATAGATGAAATATGTTGGGTTTATTTATCAGCAAATCCAAATGCCATTTCTTTATTAGAGAAAAATTTAGATGAAGTGGATTGGGAATGGTTATCAGCAAATCCAAATGCGATTTCTATTTTAGAAAGAAACTTAGACAAAGTAGATTGGGAATGGTTATCTTCGAATCCTAATGCCATTCACATATTAGAGCGAAATTTAGATAAAGTATATTGGCCTTGGTTATCAGAAAATCCAAATGCGATTTCTATTTTAGAAAAAAATTTAGATGAAGTAAATTGGGAATGGTTATCTGCGAATCCAAATGCGATTTCTATTTTAGAAAAAAATTTAGATGAAGTATATTGGCCTTGGTTATCAGAAAATCCAAATGCGATTTCTATTTTAGAAAAAAATTTAGATAAAGTATATTGGGAATGGTTATCTGCGAATCCAAATGCTATTCTTTTATTAGAGAGAAATTTAGATAAAATATATTGGAAAGGATTGTCGTCAAATCCAAATGCCATACATCTTCTAGAGAGAAACCCAAATAAAATAAATTGGTTTGAGTTGTCCCGAAACCCAAATGCGATTCATTTATTAGCACCTTTAAATACAGAAAAAATGCGAGAAAATTGTAAAGCGTTTGCTGAAGAATTAGCGGCCTATGTCTTTCATCCGGTAAGATTAATGAAAATATGTGAGACATATGGTTTGGAGTTACCAGACTATTTCGAATTGGTATAAATTTTATAAAAAATTGAATTAAATTAAATACTTTTTTTAATGGTATAAGAGTTATTAAAAATGTTTCGTCCAGAATATATTATTAATTCGAATATCGTATGGAAATATTTATCAGAAAATCCTAATGCGATTCCAATTTTAGAACAATATATTACGAGGGTATATGTTCCTGAGTTAGCTATGAATCCAAATTGTCTTCAACTTTTTCAAAAAATAAATATAAATTCACTACAAGAAAGACCAACATATTTAAAGTTAATATTTCAGGTATTATCTTGTAATCCGAATGCTATTCCTATTTTAGAAAAACATTTGGATAAAGTGGATTGGCAGGATTTATGTACGAATCCAGGTGCCATTCATATTCTAGAAAAAAATATGGAAAAAATAAACTGGAGTTTATTATCAATGAACCCAAGTGCTATTCATCTATTAGAACAAAATATAGATAAAATTAATTATACGAGATTATCATATAATCCAAATGCGATTCATCTTTTAGAGCAAAATCAAGATAAAATAGCATGGGGGATTTTATCGGGAAATCCAAATGCGATTCATCTTCTAGAACAAAATTTAGATAAAGTGAATTGGCAGAAGTTATCGGGAAATCCTAATGCGATTCACATATTAGAGAGAAATTTAGATAAAGTAAATTGGGGTATCTTATCATCTAATCCAAATGCGATTCCTATTTTAGAAAAGAATGTTGAAAATATTTATTGGAAGGGTTTATCAGGTAATCCAAACGCGATTCACCTTTTGGAAAAGAATATGGATAAAGTAAATCGAGAGATGTTATCAAGAAATCCTAACGCGATTCCTTTGTTAGCGCGTTTAAATACTGAGAAAATGAGAGAAAATTGTAAAGCGTTTGCTGAGGAATTAGCGGCGTATGTATTTCATCCTGTAAGATTATTACGTATATGTGAAGTATATGGTTTGGAGTTACCAGATTATTTTGAATTAATATAAATTTAAAAAAATTGAATAAAATTAAATACTTTTTTATATTGGCATAAAAGTTATTAAAATGTTACGTCCAGAATTTATTGTTAATAATAAAGTGAATTGGTGTTGTTTGGCAGAAAATCCAAATGCTGTTCATATTGTAGAACAACATTTAGATAATCCTGAAGTAAATATTTATTTGCTCTTTTATCCAAGTGCGTATTTGTTAGAACAACATTTAGATTTAGATGAAGTGAATTGGCGGATTTTATCAGAAAATCCGAATGCTATTCCTATTTTGGAAAAGCACTTAGATAAAGTATATTGGAATGATTTATCAAGAAATCCAAATGCGATTCATATATTGGAACAAAATATAGATAAAATAAGTTGGAATAATTTATCGGCAAATCCGAATGCGATTCCTTTATTAGAGAAAAACTTAGATAAAGTATGTTGGTACAATCTATCTTCAAATCCAAATGCGATTCATTTATTAGAGAGAAATTTAGATAAAGTCGATTGGAGAAATTTATCAGCAAATCCAAATGCGATTCATTTATTAGAGAGAAATTTAGATAAAGTCGATTGGAGACCATTATCGTGTAATCCTAATGCGATTCGTTTATTAGAGAGAAACCTTGATAAAGTCAATTGGAGATATTTATCGGAAAATCCAAATGCGATTCCTCTTTTAGAAAAACATATGACTAACATAGATTGGGATTTATTGTCGAACAATCCAAATGCGATTCATCTTTTGGAAAAAAACTTGAATAAAGCAAACTGGTTTTATTTATCACAAAATCCTAATGCGATTCATTTGTTAGTGCGTTTAAATACTGAGAAGATGCGAGAAAATTGTAAAGCGTTTGCTGAAGAATTAGCGACCTATGTCTTTCATCCTGTAAGATTATTACGTATATGTGAGACATATGGTTTGGAGTTACCAGACTATTTCGAATTGGTATAAATTTATATTATAAATTAAATTTCATAGAAGCGTAAACTATTACTTCAAATTTTATATAAAATAATATTAAACATGTTAATATTATATGAATCATAATAAACCAAAATCTCGGAGTATCAATATTAATTACATAATTAATAAAATTAATTATATAATCATAATTTCCATTGATAAATATATTATTGAATAAATTTATTATTAAGGCTATTCCACAAATATGGAGACCATTAAATGTTACGCGTTTATCAACTTCAGTCATTTTATCGTTTTATGAAATACTTTTTATCTAATTATTTCATTCAATTTTTTTAACAATAAGGTAAACTTTGAGGTGGTTGCTCGGTAGAAGGAGGTTGTCTTTGTGGTCCTGATTTTATATACCATTCTGGAGGTGTTAAATAGATATTTGATGTACCACATCCTGACGCGAATGACGTGATACTCGAACCTGCGGCTGCCTGACTCGAACCTGTTTGAACGGCATAAGGAAAAGGTTTTTGAGCGCCAATGGGGTTATTACATCCTCTTGTCAAATATAAGTTATATTGGGTGTAAGAAGCTGGTTGATATAATGTCTTTGTATAAGGAGCATTACGAGCCATATCATTGTATTTAAATCTTGCTGTAGACCTTCCTGGAGTACATAAGGTTGGACCACACTTTACTATATGACCTTCATAAGTACCGACATTATTTACTTTAAGACTAGCCGTGTTTGCTGCTGATAAATTTTGAACGTATAACCCTTGACTTGCTGTGCTTATTTGATTTCCAGTATAATTTGGTTGAACCCAGAAATTTGGATATTGTCCATAACGAGCCCATCTATATTTTTTATCAAGCATACCATATGTTGAGAGCGTAGAAGGTTTAATATATAAATATTGCGTTCCCATTGTATCAACAACGCGTGAATTTAAGACTGGTTCTACTGCTGATTGTTTGCTGCCTTCATTTGGAATCGCACCGCTTGATTGATTAGCTGTGTTTCCAACGATAGTAGCTGAGGGATATTTACCAAATGTTCCGCCAAATCCGATTGGTTGAGTGCCTCTATAAGGAGTGCCTGATTTTGACATTTTCATATCTCTACCAATACCACCAACATTTCTATGACCTCCATTGAGAGAAAAACCAACAGAACCGTAATTTTGAATAGCCTCTTTTAATGCTTTAGTTGAATGCCCAAATGGACCTTGTGGAAGCCAAAATCCACCAGGAGCTGTTCCTGAACGTTTTGAACCATAATTTATTACCGATTTTTTTTTAAAAGCAGTTAGCGACATTTATAAAATAGTATGATATTATTTTTACACATTTCTAATATTATATTAGAAGAATACTCCTTTTTTTTGCTTCTTCAACTAAACATCTCGAGAGAAGCCAATATATTTTTGTATCTTTTACTGGATGATTATTTAATAATTCTAATAGTTCTCCTGAATGTTTTTTATTTAAATAGTCACTATAGAATTCATTATCTCCTAATAAACAATATAATATTAATAATGCTAGGCTAAAATATGATGTTTTATAGTGAATTAATGATGGAATTTCTTCTATTTTTAATAATTCGGGTGACGCAAAAAAATCGGTTGGTGTAAAAGGAAAACTTATTACACTCATTCCTTTATGGTTTATATTTGCTATTAAATCACTACCTAAAAAAGCAAACTTTTCATCATTTATCACTATGATTTCATTTGGATTATAACCTATTATCGTTTTCTCTTCCTTATCTATTAAATAAGATAACTGTATAACTAAACTACGAATTAATTTTGCTATATCTGAAACTAACATATTTTTTCTTCCGTGTTGTTTCTTTTTTTCATTATGATATTGAGTTAATGTTTTTACTGAGTCCGCTTTAAATGTTATTGATTTGTAACTATCATCTGCTGAACCGCCTTTTATTATATTGGTTATTAATATTGAATTAATTATATCATATGAAGTATATTTAAAATCTATTTTAAATAAACTATCTTCTTTTTTGATTTTTATATTTTCATTTATAAAATAATATTCCATATATATATTTTGTCGATTTAATTTTAGATTATTTTCAATAAAAAAATTAAATTATTATTACTATTACACTATTCTACAATCTACTTTTCTTCTACTACTTCACCTTCCTCTAATTCTTCTTGTTCCTTCTTCTTCTTGGCGAATGGCCCTGAAACGTCACCGTACGCTACTTTTTTTCCGTCATTTGGGTAAAGGTCGACCGAGTCTCCTGCGATGGTCTGTTTCTCAGTTGAAGGCAAAACTTTTTCATCATCACATACGATGAGTTTTTTTCTGCGTTCATCCGGTCTTCTGCGGTCTTCATGGTGTCTTCTATCTTCCGGTCTTCTTCTATCTTCAGGGTGTCTTCTATTTTCTGGTCTTCTATCTTCCTGTCTTCTGCGGTCTTCAGGGTGTCTTCTGCTATCTTCCTGTCTTCTGCGGTCTTCAGGTCTTCTATCTTCCTGTCTTCTGCGGTCTTCAGGTCTTCTATTATCCGTCGGTCTTCTGTCATCCGTAGGCTTTTCTTCATCGTCAGAATCGAACATAAGAACCGCTTTACGCTCTCCTTCTGGGCGAGTAACCGCTTGTCTTCTCTCAGGTTCCCTATAAGCTGAAATTTTCCAAAACCATGGGTCATCATAAATAATTTTAATTTCCTTACCGTTTAATAGCCTTTCGCGGGCTATGCGTGAATTTTCACTGTCATTCCAGTTGCGTAAATGAACAAATACACGATTAAATTTAGCTGCTTTTTCCGAGCCCTTTACGCTGACTAAGTCGATATGATCTATAGTCCCCATATTTAAGTCATCAAATATTTTACGAATACGAGATTCGGTAATATTAGCATAAACACGAGGAATACACATCACCGGTACATTAGCAGGTAAAGTTCTTAAATCAATTTGGCTGGACATCTTTGAGATCTTAATACGCTCTATAAGTAGTATGCTATTCATTTATAGCGCAAAAAGTATTTCAATTTTTTTTATATTCTACCTATTTTTGGTGTATACTGAAAATTTATTTTATTTTTTATTTTTTATTTTAAAAATTGAATTAAAAATCAAGTGGTTATGTTATAGTATTCAAAAATGACTTGTAATATTTGCTGCGATAACTATAATAAGAGTACGCGAACTAAGGTTTGCTGTCCGTATTGCGACTTTGATGTTTGTAGGGCTTGTTGTGAAACATATATATTATCTGAAACAATACCTAAATGTATGAAACCTGATTGCGCTAAGGAATGGTCTAGAAAATTCTTGAGAGAAAATTTCACTAATACATTCTTGACTTCGAAATTTAGAGAGCATTTAGAAGATATTTTATTCGACCAAGAAAAATCATTATTACCTGCTACACAACCTCTAGTTGAAGAGATAAAGGCCAAAAGAATTATGAAAAATCAAATAAAAGAATTGGAATTATTAATTGATGATTTATATAGACAAAAAAGAGAATTAGAGATAAAAATTCAATATGGATTAGTAGATATACCTGAAAAAGAAAGGACGCGTTTTGTTCGACAATGTCCTGCTAATGGTTGTCGTGGATTTTTGAGTACTCAATGGAAATGCGGTATTTGTGACCAATGGACCTGTCCGGATTGTCACGAATTAAAAGGACCTAACCGAGATTGTGACCATAAATGCGACCCGAATAATGTAGAAACTGCTAAATTAATTGCTAAAGATTCTAAACCGTGTCCTAAGTGTCAAAGTATGATATTTAAAATAGACGGATGTTCCCAAATCTGGTGCACACAATGTCATATTGCGTTTGACTGGAAAACTGGAAAATTAGAGAAACATATTCATAATCCACATTATTATGAATGGCAGCGCAAAAATGGTATCGCTAATCGTAATCCTGGTGATATTGAATGCGGTAGAGAACTTAATCATAATATAGTATTTAGAATTCAAACATTATCCAAAAAACATCCAAATATTTGTGGAATTGTTGAAAAAGAAGTTAGACAATGGAATGGCTCTATAAGAAAGGACACAATAGTAAAATATAGTAAATTTATTGAAGATATCTGTGATATTATTAGAAATGTTCTACATAATAATCATGTAGAACTACATAATTTTCAAACTGATTATGTAACCAAAAATCAGGATTTGCGAATTAAATATCTAGAAAATTTAATATCTGAAGAAGATTTTAAGATGATGATACAGCGAAATGATAAAAAGAATAGAAAAAATACTGAAGTTGCGCAAGTGTTACAATTGGCCAATACAGCTGTTACTGATATTATCTATAGACTTATTGATAATTTAGATAACTCTGAACCTGGAAAGCATAACATCGAATCATATTTAAATGAAATTGAACAAATCATAATGTATTGTAATGATATTTTTAAGGATATTTGTTTTACTTATAATACAGTCCATTATGCTTTTGATAAATTGTTTAGTTTTGTTCGAATTGAAAAGGAGAAAAAGGGTAAAAAAAATGCGGCTATTGCGGCCACAAAGGATTCTGATGAATATTAAAATATAAAATTTATTAATATTTATATAAATTTATTGATACATATTCAATTCATTTTCGAGTTTTTTTATTTTTTTCCCCATCGATAATATCTTTTTGTTAGTTTCTTCGCAATATGTCTTGAATTCTTTATTCTGGATTTCTTCAAGTTCTTCGCGCATTCTCTCTAATTTCTTTGAATGATTGATTTGTTTTTTGAGAGATTCTATTTCTTCATTTTGAGTTACAATTTTTCTTTGCTGTTTTATGTCCAAGTATAGTATCATAAATAAATTATATATAGAAATGATATATATAATTTTATCTATCGTAAAATTTGTAGATGCTTCGGTGAAAACCTCCTTTATAATAAAGACGGCTGTTTGAAGACTAATTTGTAAAATATTGAAGAACAGTAATGAGTGTTCATAAAAGTTCTGAATACTGAACATAATTAATGGTGTAATTGTGTTTGTATCTGAGACAAATACAGACATAACTGGGTTAATAAAATCAAAGCTCAACATGGCACAGAGTTTAGAGGATGATTCTAATTTATTTATTTAATTTGATTTCAATTTTATTTTATAAAGAGTGATATATTTTGATGGACTGTCGCACTGTGCGATGTCCCCTGCCACTGTGTCAACCGTCCCGCCATACTCTGCCATCTATTTTACCTGCTAATTTGACGGTTAATTTGTGGCCGGGTTTTGCCTGCTAGGACCAGCAGCAGCAGTCAGCAGGATAAGAGCAGCAGTCAGCAGCAGAAAAAAAGACCAAATGGCCTCTATAATTAAAATTACAATATTAATTCAATCTACTAGCTATATTTAATCCCATGCGTCGTTGAATTCTTCTTCATCCTCGCTGTCAGACCAGTCCGCCCAACTCTTAGTTTGAACGGATTCCTTTCTAGCCCAAGGCGCTAATATCGGCTCCTGAATCGGCTCCTGAATCGGCTCCTGAATCGGCTCTTGAATCGGCTTCTGAATCGGCTTCGATCTTGTCAAGAATAGTAGGCCCGTATTTTTTACTTCCTCTTTAACTTCCTTTGGCTTCGCTGCGATCGCTGCCCAACCCGTTAACGATGCTTCGACTTCGTTTTTCGCTGTTTTACCTATAGATAAATTAATATTTGTACTTACCTCTTCGTCAGAATCGCTGTCGTAGCACAAGGCTGCGAATCCTGATACTATTTCCCTTTTCTTGTTGATTGATTTCATATTCACTGTTTGCCTATTTATTGCTGGTTTCTTTGCTGCCGCAGACTGAGTTTTACGTTCGACACTTGAATTTTGAGCTAAAATATCGCAAAATTTTACCGTATGACCCGATTTATGGCAATAACGGCATTCTTGATTTAATAAGGTCGGACAAGTTGTCTTGCCAGTGAGGTCTTTCACCCAATGGCTAGTGTACTCTAACTCAGTCTTGCCAGCATCATGGCAGACCTTGCAGTATGGCTTTCTGGTAACGTTCTTTGACATCATTTTAGACTATCTTAATAATCGTTTATGCTGTCTAATATAGAGAGAATAAGTTATTCAATTTTTTATATTATAGGCTATAAATAGCTATTACTAAAAATTAATAAGTTCATATAATTATAAATTTTTAGTAAAGGCCAAAAATACCTTTAATATAAAAAAAATGAAATACTTTTTTTCAAAATTAATGATTGGTACATACATTAAATTACCATCAATTTTATTAAAAATGGAGACCGATATGGATACTCGTATGGAGATGTTCAAAAAATACTTAGACCGAACTAATATGGAGCACAAACAATATCAGTATGATGGCGTCCGTTGGTGCTTGAATAATGAGTTGAGAGAAGACCCTGTCTGTAATGTTCGCGGCGGTTTCATCGCCGATGAAATGGGATTAGGTAAGACCATTATGATGATTGGATTGATGTACAGCAATTTTGTGCCCCGCACGCTTGTTGTTGTACCACCAATTCTCATTGACCAATGGTATGTCCAAATCTATAAGACAACCGGGCATAAGTCACTCATTTATCATGGCGACAATAAGAAGACAATCACCCTAGACAATTTAAATGCCGCTCGCATTGTTATTACGACATATGGCGCCGCAACCTTAACTAAAAAACAACTCGCTAATAAGGATTACACTTTGCTACACAGGGTGTCATGGAGTCGCATTATATTTGATGAGGCACATCATCTCAGAAATTCGTCCACTACTCGCTATATGGGCGCACGCCTTTTACCCGCGAAAATTCGCTGGCTTGTTTCCGGCACTCCGGTTCAAAATAGCAAGAAGGATTTCTACAGCTTATGTGCTTTCATTAGATTACCCGCCAGTTTCTATACTGTGACTGACAATTTACGACTTTTAACCCGCGCCTTCATATTGAAGCGAACTAAGAAACAAGTCGGCATTGTCATTAGCGACATACATGTAGACAAATCTGTCGTCAATTGGAGCTCACAGAAGGAAATGTTGTTAGCCGAAGGACTTCATTCCACGTTAAGTTTCAGTCGGGTTAACCCACAAAAAAGTTTCGACAATCAAATTGTTAACATTTTCCGAGAAAGTGGACCACTCTCGCTTATGTTGAGAGCCAAACAGAGTTGTATTTATCCTAAATTAATGACTAGACATCTCGACAAGCTCGTGGAGAAAGGTTTTATTAGCGATTATTCTTCTTATAAGGAAATGTTCGATCATAGCAGCAAATTAGATGCGGTTGTTAATACGATTCTTCAACATAAAGATAACGGATGTGGTAAGCTCATATTCTGCCATTTCCGCGAAGAAATCGATGAAATCGCTGACCGATTACGCAGCGGAGGTATGACTATGGTCGCCACATTCGACGGCAGAACCAGTGGCACTAAGCGTTATGAAATTCTTAGTCAGAAAAATGAAGCATTGGTTCTACAAATACAGACTGGTTGCGAGGGATTAAATCTACAGGAAAATTATAGCGAAATCTATTTCATCTCACCTCATTGGAATCCTGCTATTGAAGACCAAGCCATCGCCAGATGCCATCGTATCGGACAGACCAAACCCGTTCATGTTCACCGCTTCGAAATGTGCCCGTTTGTTCCAGAAGAAGAGGATGTTTCTACTAAAACCATTGATAAATATGTCAATGATATTCAAGAAGGTAAGCGTATTGTAGTAAACGAAATATTAAACGAATAAAAAAAACAAATTTTGTAAACCTAATTAATTAATTAATAGAGAGACCATAGGTCATTTTTTTTATTTAAGTTGTTTTTCGGATTTATTATATAAAAAGAATCGATTTCAAAAAATGCAAAGTATCTGAACTTTTTAAAAATGGACAAAAAAAATGTCCTTTTTTGAAAAGCGAAAATACTCCTTACTGACCGTTTTTTTTTGTTACTATGTAAAAAAGTTATGGTCTCAGAATAAATCAAATAAAAAAATTTTATTACTGAAATTTTTTTATATTTTTTTTGCGGAAAAGAATTTAGGGATTTTTTCCTAGCATATATTAAGGAGAATGGCTAGTATAAAATCCCAAAAAAATCCGGATAAATATTTCTGCGAATCTTGTAACTATGAAACATGTAGTAAAAAAGATTTCAATAAACATATTTTAACATCAAAACATCAGAGGCTAGTAAATGCTAGTAAATTGCTAGTAGATTTATCCTTAAAAAAATTTGTATGTAATTGTGGGAAAACATATGCTCATGATAGCAGTTATTATAGACATAAAAAAAGTTGCTCATATAAGGAACTCAATAATAGTAATAATATTGTTAAAGATAATGAAAACAATGAAATCAAACAAGAAACAACTAAAAATGACTTTAATTTTGATAAAGAACTTATGCTTATGATAATAAATCAAAATAAAGAATTATTAGAAATAGTTAAAAATGGCACAATGAACAATAGTAATAATAATAATACTACGAATTCTCATAATAAAGCATTTAATCTTAATTTCTTTTTAAATGAAACCTGTAAAAATGCTATGAATATAACAGATTTTATTGACTCCATTAAATTACAGCTGAGTGATTTGATGGAAGTTGGAGAATTAGGTTATGTAGATGGTATTTCTAAAATAATCGTGAAAAACTTAAATAATTTAGATGAGACTATTAGACCAATACATTGTACAGACAAGAAAAGAGAAACAATGTATATCAAAGACGATAATGAATGGCAGAAAGATGATGACAATAAGACTAAGTTAAAGAGAACAGTTAATAAAATAGCAGATAAAAATATAAGATTACTTCCAGACTTTCGAGAGAAATATCCTGATTATAAAGATTCTAGGTCTAAAACATCAGATATTTATGATAAGATGGTTATTCAAATAATGGAAACAGACGAGAATAAAAAAGAAAAAATTATTCATAATATATCAAAGGCAACTACAATTAGAGAGAAGTAAAATTTTTATTTACCATAGGTCATTTTTTTAATATTCTTGATTACCCCAATGGTCATATATTGGTTGATATGCTGGACCTTGACGCAAATATGACGGGATACATTCCAATTCATATTGCGCACGACACCACTCTACATATTCAATATAATTACCATGATAAGCATAATGATACATTTGGATTCTATTGTGAAAATTTCTAGCCGCTTTTATTTTTAATTCTCTCTCCTCATTAGCATAAGATTCGCGCGATGAATTGCCTCCCATTTTGATTTCTATATTTATGCCTTCATTTTGTAGGCCATTTTTTATCTCAATTTTTTTTCAAATACTTTTTTTTTCTTTAAGTTGTTTTTCGAATTTATTATATAAAAAGAATTCAATTTCAAAAAATGCAAAGTATCTGAACTTTTTAAAAATGGACAAAAAAAATGTCCAAAATTGACTTGTCCAAAACACTCTTACTGAGAAAAATTTTTGTCTTGATAGTGAAATTTTATGGTCACATTTTAAACCTTAAAATTATTTTTTTGTGATGATATTTTTTAAATTTTTTTGCGGAAACGACTTAAAGTTATTTTCTATGGTTACTGTATGGAAACTTTAGGAAACATAATCGACGACAAACCGACGAGCGAATTTTACTGTGATATTTGTGACTATAAAACGTCACATAAAGGACATTTTAAAGAACATTTAAATAGCTCGAAACACTGTAAACGGAAACATATAGAAACTAATGGAAACCAAATCGACGACGACACTAAACAAAACTGTTGTAAAAATTGTAATAAAATATTTAAAACCCGTTCTGGTTTATGGAAACACAATAAAGTTTGCATAAAATTTGAAACAAATAATGTCTCTTATGACAATAAAAATGATGCGTTAATTGAATATCTTATGAAAGAAAATAAAGAAATCAAAGAAATGATTTTAGAAATTGTAAAGAATGGCATAACAAATACAAATAATAGTCATAATACTACTAATACGAATTCTCATAACAAAGCATTTAATCTTAATTTCTTTTTAAATGAAACATGTAAAAATGCTATGAATATAACAGACTTTATTGACTCCATTAAATTACAGTTGAGTGATTTGATGGAAGTTGGAGAGTTAGGTTATGTAGATGGCATTTCTAAAATAATTGTGAAAAACTTAAATAATTTAGATGAGACTATTAGACCAATACATTGTACGGACAAGAAAAGAGAAACTATGTATATCAAAGACGATAATGAATGGCAGAAAGATGATGACAATAAGACTAAGTTAAAGAGAACAGTTAATAAAATAGCAGATAAAAATATAAGATTACTTCCAGACTTTCGAGAGAAATATCCTGATTATAAAGATTCAAGGTCAAAAACATCAGATATTTATGATAAGATGATGGTTCAAATAATGGAAACAGACGACAATAAAAAAGAAAAAATTATTCATAATATATCAAAGGCAACTACAATTAGAGAGAAGTAAAATTTATAATCTAAGGTGATGGTAAATCAACACCCATATGTCGGTCAATTCTCTCGATAATTGAATCCAAATTCTCTTCATCGTATAGAATAAATTTCCCACCCTTATCATTCCAAGCGTTTAAGTTGTCAGTTCTGTCATCTATAAGAATAGAATTAGAGAGACAGAAATAAGGTTTTTCCTTAGTAGCGCAAGTAATAACTTGGACGTCAGGTCCTAATTCTCTCTGACACCATCTAATTTTTTGTTGAGCAGCGGTTGAATTACCACGAGGAACGCCGGTTAATATAATAGGATGATAATATTTAATACGGTCCCATAATTCGCGGCCTTTTGGCATCCAAGGTAAAGACTCAAAGAATGTATTAGATTTATTAATTACGCCCCACATAAGGGATGGTTTAATTTCGTCAATAGGTTTATTAAATCTATCTTTAACGCCTTGTTCGAAATCGACGAGAACGCCATCAAGGTCGCAAAATATAGTATGTTTGCTAATTTTTCCAGTTGCCATTTTTTCACTTAAAATTTCTCTCAAACGTTGTGTTCCATCATTAATATTTTGTGAGTTTCCTATAAAATAATCGTGTCCTTCGGGCCAATGTTTGCTATTTTCAGTTAGTCCCCAGGCTAATGCGTAAGTTGGACAGCGGCCATTATTAATATGAAACATGTCTTCTTCATTTCCAATTGAATAACTTCTATTTTTTCTTAAAATAGTTTCCATCTTATATATTTGTTATAGAGAGAAATATATAAGTAAAAATCAATTTTATTAAAAATAGAATATAAATATTTACACCATTGAAGATTTAAAATAACACCTTTAAGGTTACAATATTTATTTTTTACATTTCTTAAGAAATTTTTTATATTGGCGTTCATCGTGTATTTTTTTTTCAAATTCAAACCCAATAACGCCTAATTTATGTAATTCACCTGTTGTATCACTTTTTAAATCATCATCATATGTGTCTTTACAATTGTATTTTCCAAATTTTCTATACTCATTTATGTAATATGATATAAAATTTTCTATAATTATTTGTTGTTCTTCATCATAATTACCTTCAATATAATTTAGAAATTGGCTATAAGTTTGAAAATTATTCATTGTTATTATTATCATTTATTATTATCATTTATTATAAAAATAATATTAAATCAATTTTTTATTTATCAAAAGGTGCGGTTTTAAATCTTCAAAGGTGTAAAGATTTAGTCCAGAAGAATGATATAGAGCAAGGGTTAGAAGAGTATATTCCTATACAATTACAGTGTAGTCAAGATGATTTGGTATAATGGTTTAAATGGTTTAAATAGTATAATTGTATAATGGTTTAAATGGTATAATAGCAGCAGCAGGCAGCAGCCGAATAATGGCCCAATAGAGTGCCGAGGTAGTGTTTCAAGGTAGTGTTTCAAGGTAGTGTTCAATGTAAAAAATATTTTCGCCATAAATTTGGCTGTTAATTTGTGGCCCGGTTTTTTGCCTACTATTATGTAGCGGACCAGCAGCAGCAGGCAGCAGGAATTTCGCCCTTCTATTACGCAGTAAAAAAAAACAATTAATTTTGGTTTACAAATTACACTACAAACTACACTACACTACAAACTACAATTACTCTTCATATTCATCTTCTTCTTCTTCATCGTCTTCCTTTTCATTGAAGTCGATCTTTTCTGTTTCAGTATTCCACTTACCTACTACAACACGCTCTTGGTTTTTTGCGTACTCATCATGATCATAAATTAGACCTGATTTCACCGACTTCAAATACTTTTTTCCTTCGAATGTAATTCTCTTGACAACTTCTTCTTCTTCCTCTTCTTCTTCTTCCTCTTCTACAGGCGCTGGCTTAGAAGACTTTTTCGACTTCTTTGATTCCTTTTCGGCCTTTGCCTTTTCAGCAGCGGCTTTCTTGGCAGCCTTTTCCTCCTCTTCAGCCTTCTTTTTTGCTTCTCTAGCTAGACGCTCCGCTTCCTTTTTCGCTTCCTTTTCCGCCTTTTCAGCTGCTAATTTAGCTTCCTTTTCCGCCTTTTCAGCTGCTAATTTAGCTGCCTTTTCCTTCTTTTCGGCTTCTAATTTTGCTGCTTTTTCCGCCTTTTCAGCTGCTAATTTTGCTGCTTTTTCCGCCTTTTCAGCTGCCTTTTGCTTTTCTAAAGCATCGGTATCGATAATAGGTTCATCCGGTTCTTGCGACGCATTCTTCACTAAAGTGTCAAACAAATCACCGTCATCACCTTCAATTACCAGCACCTTCTTCTCCTTCTTTGGGCGACCTTTCACACCCTTTACCTTTACTTCTTTGTTGGCTTTCGAAGATGGACGACCACGTTTCACGCTTTCTGGTTCAGCTATTTCAAAATGAATTGGATTAATAATTATATTTAACTTACCCGCCTCTTCGAGGACTTGTTCTTGACTTACCTTGTACTTCTTCATGACTTTTGTGTAAGCAATTGGCTTACGTCCTTTTGGGTCCACATACTCAAGAATACCTACTGCCATGCGCTGTTGAATGGTTCCATATTCTGGCAATTCAGCACCCGTTTTCTGCATCGTAGTAGAGCAACTCTTACAGAATTGATTTTCTCCTTTGCGAATACCGGTACATTGCGTATATAAACCATTATTTTGACGCAACGCATTACAGCAATTTTCATTGAACTCACCGTTGTAAGGAAGCGGGAATGCTGCTTTTGGCGTTAAAACCTTCGCAGTCTTCTTCACTTCTTTTTCCTTCTTGCGTTCCACTTTTAACATTCCTAGGCCTAGTAAGCGATAAGCTTCTTCAGCATCGAAATGATAGTGTTCCGCGCAAGCCTTTACACAGCGGTAAGCCACATCTTGAGACATATTTACCAATTGACGATTCAATTGCTCTGACACATAGACAGAAGCATTAAATTCATTTGACAACGACATTATTGACGACATTTCACAGTTTTAAACTTGATTACGGTTTTGGCACTTTGTGCGTACTATGCTTTTCATACTACAACAAAAAAGCATCTCAATTTTTTTTTATTATTACCTATTTTACTATTCACTCATTATTTATATTTATTCCACCTTTCT
>Ga0255180_1000069_pt1 | contig 74676 bp, 68 predicted proteins | sample Atl_Colum_RepB_8_FD_189933 | JGI IMG/M metagenome (GOLD analysis project Ga0255180, IMG submission 189933) | Freshwater microbial communities from Altamaha River, Georgia, United States - Atl_Colum_RepB_8d | ecosystem: Environmental > Aquatic > Freshwater > River | place: USA: Georgia... | reverse complement strand
CCGTTCCATGTGCCGTCGGGGCAGCCGTCCGTCGGCGAGATCCGCGGCCATCCATTCGGCGACACGCTCCGCCGAGTCGAGCACCCCGTTCAGGGTCGAATCGTAGAGATAGTCGCCCACCATGAAGAGCCCGGGGTGGCCGTGCGGGTCGGGGCAGTGGCGTCGTTCGACCGGCATCGGGGTCCATCCCCCGGGCAACGCGCTCACCGCGGCGTTCCAGCGGTGCACGCGCGCTTCGATCATCCGTGCGCGCCCCGCCGCCAGCTGCGCCGAGAGAAACGCGGGCAGGGAGTCAAGCACCGACCGCACGATCTCGTCATCGGGTGCGGCGGCCAGGTCGCGCGCGGCATCTCCTCCGATGAGCCATCCGAGGACGCCGTGGGACGCCAGCGGATCGCGGCCCGACTCGTCGTACATGCAGCAGCCGCCGAATCGGTCCAGCATCCAGAAGGACTCGGTGAGGGACGCCCTCCAGAACGGCCGGTCGAACAGAATCGTCGCCCGGAGGTAGTGCGCGGGATGGTCGTGGTGCGCGTGGTGCCGCTCGACCGCCGCGCGGAGCCCTTCGCCGCCGAAGGTCACTTTGGGGATCTGGTCGTGCGGAAGCGCCACCACGACGGCGTCATGCCGATCCTCGGCATGGCCGCGCGCCGACGAGTGCCGGAGGACGAATCCACCCGACGGCGATGCCTCCACGGACTCGACCCTGTGCCCGATCCGCATGGTGCAGGAGAGGCGCGCGGCAAGTTCGTCCATGAGCCGCTGGTTGCCGCCGTCGATCCCGTAGAGCCGCATGTACGACGGATCGTTCATGAGGTAGTTCTGGAGCCCGTAGTTCGCGTTTGTCTGCGTGGGCTCGGCCGCGAGGTCGCTGTGGATCAGGTGCTCGACGTAGCGGCGGGCCGACGCGCTCCCGATCGTCCCGAGGACGGTGGCGAATCCGCTCGCAGGGTGCTCGGCGGTCGGATGGTCGTCGTCGCCGGATGCGTAGAACTCGCGCGGGGTCATCCGGTCGCGCGCGAGGCGATCGAAGGCAAGGAGCGCCGCATGGGCGTGCGCGCCCATGTGCTGGCGGACGTCGTCGGTGTTGGCGATCACGGCCCCGTCGGCGATCATCGCCGAGCCACCCATGGCGCGGATCGGCAGCCCCAGTTCCTCCACGAGCTCCCGCAGCGGATCGTGGCCGAAGTGCGAGTAGTCGTAGATCTCCGCGGCTCCCGCCTCGTAGCGCACGTCGGCCGAGGTGAACCGCATGGTCCGGACCTTGCCGCCGAGCCGGTCGGACGCCTCGTACAGCGTGACCTCGAGCGGGCGATCGACCAGTCGCTGCAGTTCGTAGGCGGTGAAGAGGCCTCCCGGGCCTCCGCCGATGATGGCGACGCGAGGCACCATCCGCCGGGATTCGGTCAGGCGGGTTGGGCTGCTGGGGGGATCGGACTTCATGGCCGCGCGGAGCGAGATGCGCGGGAGATCAACGCACGACGTTCGCCATGCATTGCGCAGCGAGAGCGGATCCGCTCCGTTTGTCCGCCCGAGGGGCACAGGCCCGCCGACCGGCCGATCCTGCAAGCGGTTCGGCCGTTCAGGCGTATGCCGGGTCGTACACCTTGGATCGCACGAATGCGGCCACGTCCGCCGGGCGATCCACCCGCGCAAGTCCCCGGTCGAAGATCAGTTCCGCCACCCGGATCGCGACCTCGATGCTCGCCTCGCGGATGTTGGCGATCGGCGGATAGATGAGGTTGACCTCGAGGTCCTGCACGGTGACCTGCGCGGCGAGGCTCTCGGCGGCCCGCAGGAACATCTCGTCGGTGACGCGTCTCGCCTCGGTGGCGTACACCGCCATGCCCACCGCCGGATAGATGTAGACGTTGTTGCCTTGGCCGGGCACGTACAGCTTGCCTCCGTGGTGCAGCGGCGCGAAGGGGCTTCCCGAGGCGAAGATGGCTCGCCCCCCCGACCACTCGATCGCCTCCTGCGCGGTGCACTCGCTCTTGGAGGTGGGATTCGAGTACGGGAAGATGACCGGGCGCGGGTTGATGCGGGCCATCGCCTCGATGACCGGCCGGCTGAAGCTGTGCGGGATGGTGCTGACGCCCACCAGCACGCTGGGACGCACCGCCTCCACGATGGAGGCCAAGTCCTTGACGGGTGCGTGGACGTGCGCAAAGGGCTGCTGGAACTCGCTGAGGCCCGTGGTCTCCGCGGTGACCAGCCCACGGCTGTTCACCAGCCAACACCGGGCGTGCGCCTCCGCGTCGGACAGCCCTTCGCGCACCATCTGCTGGCAGACCAGGTCGGCGATGCCGACCGCCGCGCTGCCCGCGCCGAAGAACAGGTAGGTGTGGTCGCGAAGCTGCTTTCCCAGGATCCGGTTGGCACCGAAGAGCCCCGCCACCGCCACGGATGCCGTGCCTTGGATGTCGTCGTTGAAGCAGCAGATGCGATCGCGATACCGGGCCAACATGGGCATGGCCGTGCGATTGGTGAAGTCCTCGAACTGGATGCAGCAGCGCGGGAACGCCTCCTGCACCGCCTCCACGAACTCGTCCACGAAGGCGTCGTACTCCGCGCCCTCGGCCCGTCGACGGCGCAGGCCCGGGTAGAGCGGGTCCTCGAGGAACGCCTCGTTGTTGGTGCCGACGTCCAGCATCACGGGCAGCGTGCAGTGGGGCGGCACGCCGGCGCACGCCGTGTACAGGGCCAGCTTGCCGATCGGGATGCCCATCCCGCAGACGCCGAGGTCGCCGAGCCCAAGGATGCGTTCGCCGTCGGTCACGACGATGAATCGGACGTCCGCCTCGGGCCAGTTGCGGAGCACCTCGCGGATGCGTCCCCTTCGCTGCAGGCTGACGTACAGGCCCTTGGGACGGCGCATGATGTGCCCGTAGTGCTGGCAGGCCTCGCCGACGGTGGGCGTGTAGACGATGGGCATGTACTCCGCGGGCGCGCTGGTGAGCAGCTGGTAGAACAGTCGTTCGTTGCGGTCCTGCAGCTCGGACAGGAAGATGTAGCGGTCGAGCGCCGTGGGCTTGCGCGCCAGCTGGACGCGCTGGCGTTCGAGCTGCACGTCGACGCCCTCGATCGCGTCGGGCAGCAGCCCCACGAGCCCGTGGCGTTCGCGCTCCTCGGCGGAGAAGGCGGTGCCCTTGTTGAGGCGCGGGTTGTACAGGAGCTCGAATCGGGTGGGGCCATCCATGGCGGGGCGAGGATACGCACCGTGCCAAAAGCGCGCCGCCCGCACCATGAGGTGCGGGCGGCGGAGGATTCAGCAGGTCACGGGGCCGAGGCCCCGTCGGTCAGGGGCAGGCGCCCCAGCCGCCGAGCAGGATGCCCAGGTCTTCGCCGTTGACGAAGCCGTCGCCGGTGAAGTCGCCGGCGCAGCCCGCGCAGGCGCCCCAGTTGCCGAGCAGGATGCCCAGGTCCTCGCCGTTGACGAAGCCGTCATCGTTGAGGTCGGGGATGCATCCGCCCGGCTCGGGGCCGGAGATCACCACGTTGAACGGGCCCGAGGCAGCCGCGCTGTAGCCGCCGACGCACAGGTAGTACGTCTCGCCGGCGTTCAGCTCGATCTCGAAGCGCGAGGTGAACGGCGCCGCACCGTCGGTGCAGCCGTCGTCGTCGCAGATCAGGATCGAGAAGGCATCTCCGCAGCTCGTCATGAGCGCCATGCGGGCGTCCACGGTGGTGCCGGTGTCGCCGCACTGCTCGAACAGGTGCAGGCCGGTGGCGCCGGGGACGAACTTGAAGAACTGCGCTTGCGCGATCGCCTGGGGGGCGAACGGGAAGGTGCAGGGCGAGCCCGCCACGTCGAAGGACGGGAACGCGCCGCTCGGGATCACCACGTTGTTGCCGATGACGGCCGTGCCGACCGACTCCGGCGCGCACGGGTCAACGGGGGAGAAGATGTCGATCGACATTTCCGCCGGGAGCTGCTCCTCGAAGCCGTCCTCGATGTAGCCGCCGACCGCGATGAAGTAGGTCGTGCCGGCCACCGCGTCGAACGTGAGCGAGGAAGAGAAGCAGTCATCGCCGCAGCCATCGTCGTCGGCCGCCACGAAGTTCGAGGCGTCCGCGAACGTGGTGCAGCTGGTGAGCACCGCCAGGCGCGAATCCACGCACTGGCCGCACGCCGCCACCGTCACCTGGCCCGAGCTCGGGGCCACGTAGCGCACGAAGTTGGCCTTCGCGATCTCCGGGAAGCCGAACTCCGGCGTCCAGCAGCACGAGAGGTCAAGGCTCGGGGCGCCGCAGTCGATGGCCACGGTGTTGGCACCGTTGGACACGTTCTGCGGGTTGGCGCACGGGTCGAAGCCCGGGGTGCAGATCTGCGCCGAGATCTCGACGGTGCTGACCTCCGGGAACGCCGAGCCGAGCGTGTAGCCGCCCACCCCGATGTAGTAGGTCACGCCGGCCTCGCCGTTGAAGGTGGTGATGCCCGGGCCGGGAGCCTCAAGGCACTGGCCACGACCACCGCCGAGCACGGAGTCGGCATCGCTGCACGCGGTCGCCGTCAGCACCCAGCTGTCGAAGCTGGCGTCCGCGCAGTTCGACACGGTGTAGATGCCGGTCTCCTTGGGCGTGAACTCCATGAACATGCACTTGTAGACGGTGACGCCCGCCCACGTGATGTCGAAGTTGGGGGCGGCGGGGTCCATCGGCAGGCTGTTGGTGCCGACCGTCGCCACCACCACGTCGACGCAGGGGTCGATCGGGGGAAGCGATTCCGCGACCGTCACCAGGTACTCCGCGGGCGGGGCCGCGGTGGTGCTCCAGAGGCCGACGGCGATGTAGTACTCCTGGCCCGCCTCGGCATTGAAGGTCACCAGCGACGCCAGGCCGCAGGTGTCGTCGTTGCAGGCGATCTCGGTGAACGAGTCGTTGCAGGTGGTCAGGACGGAGATGATCGTGTCGGTGGTGGCGGCGCAGGTGTCGACCTGATAGAAGCCCGTGACGTCGGGCGTGAACTTCAGGTAGCTGGCCTTGGACGCAGCCGTTGCGCCGAACACGCCGCACGAGACGGGCAGGTTCGGGTTGCTGGCGTTGCCCGGCAGGCTGTTGAGGCCGAGCGTCGCGACCTGGACGTTCTCGCACGGATCCGAGGGCGGAGCCGCCTCCGTGATCGTCACCACAAACTCGGCGGGCGGCGCGGTGGTGCCGCTCCACATGCCGACGGCGACGTAGTACTCCTGGCCGGCCACCGCGTCGAAGGTCACCTGGGACCGAAGGCCGCAGGCGTCGTCGTTGCAGGCGATCTGGCTGCCGGCGTCCGCGCATCCACCGAGGATGCCCATGACCGTGTCAGCCGTACCGGCGCAGGTGTCAACCGCGTAGGTGGCGCTGGCCGGCGCGGTGAACTTCATGTAGCTGGCCTTGTTGGCCGTGCCGCAGGAGAGAATCAGGTTCGGGTTGGTGGCGTTGGTCGCCAGGTTGTTGACGCCGACCGTCGCCACGGCGACGTTCTCGCAGGGGTCAGACGGCGGCGGGGGCGGGGCGGTCTCGGTGATCTGCAGGTCACCGCTGGTCACGCCGCTGGTGGCGCTGTAGCTGCCGACCACGATGTAGTAGGTCACGCCGCCCTGGAGCTGCTGAGTCAGCGGCAGGCCCGAGTTCGACGCGAAGATGCGGCTGGACCACGAGAGGTTGCCGGCGGTGCCGCAGCCGGAGCTGCAGGGGCAGTTGTCGTCGTTGTAGCCGAGCGAGATGAAGTTGCCGGAGGGGCACGCGGTGCCGATGGCCATCTTGGTGTCGCCGTTGGAGCCGCACACGCTGAACTCGAATGAGCCCGTCTGCGCGGGGGTGAAGGCGAACCAGCCGGCGTTGAAGATCGTGCTGGTGGTCGTTCCGGCGGCGTTCGTGGTCACCACCTGGCTCAGGGTGTTGGCCGAGTTGTCGAACGGGTTGCTGCCGACCGAGGCCGCGGGCGCCCCGCTGCAGTCGCCGCTCTGGGCGAGGGTCGTCGCCGAACAGAGGCCAGAGAGGACCGTGGCCGTGGCCACGACCGATCCGAGCCGTTGGAAGGGGTGAGTCATGTGCTCAGTGCTCCGAAAATGTGGGAAGGACTCGAACCGGGCAACGACGAGGCCCGAACCGAAACGAAACGCCTCATGGCCCGACCGCCGCCGACGATCGGCGGACGGACGGATCCGAGACATGGTCGGAATGTAGCCCGGGTTGCTGAAGCGACAAGTTTCGATTATCACGAATGTCGGGGCTCGATCACGCGTCGGGCGGATTGCGTGAGCGGGATAACCGTGGTCGGTCACCCGGATGGAGTGGTTTCACGAACGGGTGAAATGAGGGTGGTCATCGACGGCGGGCAATGGTTACCATGCGCGACTCGCGTCAGCGGGGTGTAGCTCAGCTTGGTAGAGCGCTTGCTTCGGGAGCAAGAGGCCGCAGGTTCAAATCCTGTCACCCCGACTCCTCACTCGAAAGCCCAAGGCCAATGGCCTTGGGCTTCTCGTTCCGGGTCGGTGTGCGCATCCCGGCTTCGCCGGTCCGCGGCGTCCACCTGCGGAGGCCGCACTACGGGCACTCGCCCCAGCTGCCGAGTTGGATGCCCAAGTCCTCGCCGTTCACCAGTCCGTCCGCGTTGAGGTCGGCAACGCAGCCCGCGCACCCGCCCCAGTTGCCGAGCAGGATGCCCAGGTCCTCGCCATTCACGAGTGCATCCCCGTTCAGGTCGCCGGCGCACGTGGAGGGAGATGGCCCCTCGACCACCAGCGTCCCGCTCGCGGTGCCGGCGAGCGTGAAGGTGCCCACGACCACGAAGTACTCCTCACCCGCCTGCAGCGGCTGCGTGAGCGGGATCCCGGAGTTTCCGGCGTCCAGCGTGCTGGAGTAGTTGGCAGCCCCGTCGCCCGTGCCGCAACCGGTGATGCAGGCGCAAGCATCGTCGTTGTAGGCGATCGACTCCAGCATCGCGCCGTCGGCGGGGCACGTGGAGGCGATGGCCATCTTGGTGTCGCCGATCGATCCGCAGGTGGCAAACGCATGCTCGCCCGTGACCGCCGGCACGAACCGGAACCACGTGGCGTTGTAGATGGACGTGGTGGCGGTGGACGAACTGCGAACGACCTGTTCGACGCCGGTTCCGCCCAGGGTGTCGAACGCAGTCGCCCCGATCCCGATCGGCGTTGCCGACACGCACCCGGAGACAAGCGGCGCGGACACGTCGACGCGAAGCAACTCGGGGAGTGTCGTTCCCACGGTTTCGCCGCCGACCAGCACGAAGCATGTGACGCCTGCCTGCAGGCTCGCTTCAACGCGTGATCCGCTGCCGCATGCATCGTCGTTGCACCCGAGCACGGTGGCGGATGGGCTGCAGCCATCGAGCACGGCGATTCGCGTTGCCGCACCGGAAGCGCACGTACTGAACGCGTACGTGCCGGACGTGGCCGGCGTGAACCGGAACGCATTGGCGCGGTGCGCCACGAACGCGCATCCGGCGCCGGCGATCGTGCGGTCGGCCGCGGAGTCGCGATCGACGTACACCGTGTTCGGCCCGACGAAGACCGATGGGTTCGTGGGTGCGCACGGGTCGTAGGCCGAGGGGGTTCCCTGGTCGCCGACCACGATCCCGACGCCGGGTTCGCTCTCCCAGGCGATGGCGGTGATGCGACGGTCGCTGCCGTTGATCGCGTTCCCCACCTCGAACGCGCCCCAGCCGTAGTGCGTCTGCCCGCTGGCGGCCACGAACCGGAAACCGAAGTGATTCACGGCGTTGAGCCGCCAGTTGCCGGGCGCCGTCCCGACCGCGACCGGGCCGCCCGTGAAGCTCCCGGATCCGTCGACGACGACGCCGGGCTCGAGGCTTGCGACCGAGCCGACGACGGCTCCGGGGTAGCGCATCAGGCCGGACCCGTTGGCCGGGTACCACGAGAGTCCGCTCGCGGAGTACGGGTTCAGGTCCCATCCCGGGACCGAGGCGGCGCTGGTTCCCGTCTGCCGGGTCTCGACGTTGATGTACCGGCCGTCGAGGTTCGCGGGGACCGGCCAGTCCACGGGCGCGTAGATGATCTCGGCGTGGGCCGTCACCGTGGCAAGCACCGCGGAGCAGGTGGCGAAGTGGGTCCCGAGACGATCGGCGAGGCGAGACATGGCGCTCCAAGGTAGCCCGGGTCAGGCCCGACACCAAGGCAGACTCAGCCGTTTCCGGGCCTCTCGCGGTTGCGGTACAGGCCCGGATCCACTGCCGCGAGCATGCGGTCTCGGTCCATCGGGCGGTCGGCGAACGCGGCGATGGCGTCGATCATCGAGCCGGGCTCGGACACGAGTTGCGCATACGGCACCTTCAGGACCCGGAAGTTCGGCCGTGCGGCGAGCCAGGCCATGGTGGCGTCCAATTGCTGCCGGTAGATCGCCATCAGTCGGTCCGGGGCGAGTCCGCCGCCCGCGCGTCCGCTGCGCTCGAGCATCACCGCCTGGCTGCGCACCACCTCTCGGAGGTCGCGTTCCATGAAGAACACCCGGTACGGGCGGTCGTCCGGCAGGTGCTGCAGCAGCAGGTGGATGACCTTCACCGCCTTCCCGGCGGCATCGTCGAGCCACCGCGCGTCGGTGCGCAGTTGCTTCACCCGCTCGAATTCGAAGTACCCCCGCGGATTGTCATCATCGCTGGCGCGCTCCCCGTCGGTCACCGCGGGGATGCCGCCGGCGTGCAGCATCTGCATCGCCAGGCTGGTTCCGGAGCGCGGCAGGCCGCTGACGACGAAGACGGGATCGCGTTCGGTCATGGATTGGCAGGACTCTATCGGAACGTGGATACTGTGGCCATGGCCACGACCACCGCCGCCGCGCGCGCGCCGCTCTGGAACCGCGGGTTCGTCTCGCTGCTGGCCACCCAGTTCTTCGAGGCCGCCACCGACAACCTGGTGAAGACGGCGCTCACCTTGGCCGTGGCCGCGGGCAAGCCGTGGGAACCCGTACTCGGCAAGGGCGGCGGCGGCATCGTGGCGATCGCCTTCACCGTTCCGTTCATCCTGCTGTCCGCATGGGCCGGCCGGCTGGCCGATCGGTTCTCCAAGCGCAGCGTGACGGTGGTGCTGAAGTCCGCGTCCTTCGCGGTGGCGGCGTTGGTGGCCGTGGCCTTCGCACGCGGGCAACCGTGGACGGCGTTCGCTTCGCTGGTGCTGTTCTCGACGGTGAGCGCGTTCTTCGGGCCGGCGAAGTACGGCATGATCCCCGAGCTGGTGGCGCCCGCCGAGGTGGCGCGCGCCAACGGCGTCGTCAACATGGCCACCAACCTGGCGGTGATCTTCGGCACGCTCCTTGCGGGCGTGGTCAGCGATCGCTGGGATGCGTCGATCGCGGACGGTGTTCCGTCGGGCCCGGGGGCGTGGGCGCCGGGCCTGGCGGTTGGGGCGCTGGTGGTGCTTGGGTTCGCGACGTGCCTGACGCTGCCGAGGCTCGCACCGCAGGCTCCGGGCCTCCCGGTGCAGCTCAACCCGTTCGCCACCTACGTGGCCACGCTTCGCGAGATGGCCGCGGGTCCGCTCCTGGCGACGGCGCTCTATTGGTCGTTCTTCTACTTGCTGGCGGCGGTGATGCTGCTGGTGCTGCCCGACTACGGGGCGTGGCTCGGGACGGGCAACAGCGAGGTGGCCGCGCTGATCGGCCTGCTCGGGGTGTCGATCGGGGTGGGCTGCGTGGCAGCCGCGTGGCTCGATCGCCCGCAGCGGCGCCCGCACTTCGTGCCGGGCGGTGCTCTCGCGCTTGCCGTGGTGCTCGCGGGCTTGGGGTTCTCGCCGCCCGACTACTGGACGGTCGGGGCGTGGCTCGCGGCCACGGGACTCGCCGCCGGCTTCTACATCATCCCGTTGCAGAGCGCGCTGCAGCAGCTGGCGCCGGACGCATCGCGCGGCCGCGTGCTCGGCACGTCCAATGGGCTGAGCTTCGTGATGGCGGCCGTCGGCGGCGCGGCATTCCTGGCGATGCGACGCATGGACATCCCGAGCAACCGGGTTCCCGCGGTGCTCGCGGTCGCGTGCGTGGTCGTGGCGATCGCGGCGCGCCGATGGCTGCGGCGTCAGCCGTCCTTGGCCAGTTCCTCGGCGTAGGCCTGCATGAGGCGCTCTCGCGTCAGCGTGCCCATGAAGCGGCCGGTCCCGGGCTCGACCACCGCGATCGAGTCGACGTCGGGCACCGAGAGCTTGCCGAAGGCCACGTCGAGCGTGTCGTCCTCTCGGGCCGTGGGCAGGTCGGTCCTCATGAGGTCGGCGGCGAGCGTCGCCGCGAGCGCTTCTCGGGAGAGCAGCACCGATTGCAGCTCGCGGCCGGTCACCATGCCTCGGTAGCGGCCCTCGCCGTCCACCACCACCGCCTCGAGGGCGCCATGGCGCTCGGCAAGCTCGACCAACGCGCTGCCCGGCGCATCCGCGGAGATCACGACGCCGGGCAGGTGACCGATGCCGCGGACGTCCAGCCGGCGCAGGATGGCCAGGTCGCCGAGGGCTCCCTGCCGAACGCCCAGGGCCGCGAGGCCCGCGGTGTAGATGCTGTGCGGATGCATGGCGCGGCAGGCCAACGTGGCCACCACCGTGGCCAGCAGCACCGGCAGGATCACCGCCTCCTCGCGGCAGAGTTCGTAGACGAGCATCGCACCGGCCAGCGGCGCGTGCGTGGTGGCCGCCACCATGCAGCCCATCCCCGCCAGCACCAGCTCGGCGGCGGGTGCGCCCTGGACGCCGGCCGCGCGCAGGGCCTCGGCGACGGCGCCGCCGATCATCGCCCCGGTCACCATGCTCGGCGCGAACAGGCCACCGGCGCCACCCGAGCCGAGCGTCGCCCCGGTGGCGAAGCTCTTGCTCACGAACCACACCAAGAGGATCGCGGCGCCGCCGAAGGTCGGTGCCACCACGCCGGCGTTCTCGATCAGGTCTCGGACGTTCCAGTAGCCGCTGCCGAAGAACGGGGGGAGCGGGTCCTCGCGGTGCGTCCACACCCACGCGGCGCCGCCGAGTCCGAGCAGGGCGGCGCCGATGATCGGCTTGGTGAGGCGCGGCACGCGGAGCATGGTGAACGCGCGCTCCACCACCTCGAGGGAGCGCATGAAGAACACCGCGCCGACGGCGCATGCGAGCGCCACGCCCGCGAAGTACGGCGTGACGCCGATGGTGACGTTGGTGAGCCGCGACCCCACCTCGCGCGCCGACGGACCGAACAGGCTGTCCACGGGGCCGAGCACCGACTGCACGGTGGCGAAGGCGATCACCGAGGCCACGACGATCGGGGCGAACGTCCGCGCGGAGAAGTCGCGGAGCACCACCTCCACCACGAAGAAGATGCCGGTGAGCGGGGCACTGAAGACCGCCGAGAGCCCCGCCGCCGCGCCGCATCCGAGCAGCGTGGCCGTGGCGCCGGGGGCGCGCGTGCCCAGGAGTCGTGCCACGTTCGACCCGATGGTCGCGCCGATGGTGACGATGGGCCCTTCCGGACCGGCGCTTCCGCCGCTGGCGATCGTGAAGCTCGAGGCCAGCCACTGTCGCACGCCCAGCTTCGGCTCGATGCGCGATTGCGTCCGGTGCACCGCGTAGAGCACCTGCGTGACGCCGTGGCCGCGCGAACGCATCGGGATGAGCGCGTACACGATCACCGTCAGGATGGCGCCGAGCACCGGCGCCGACGCGGCCACCAGCGCGCCGGTCTCGCGGCTGCCGCGCAGCGCGTTCTCGAGCGCCTCCTCGGCCCAGCGGAGGGGGAGGATGAACCCGAGCGCCGCGAACGCGACCGCGGCGCCCAGCCCGGCCGCCGCGGCGACCAGGTGCCAGTCGGTGCCCAAGCGCAACATCTCCTGCGCCCGCTGGGCGGGCGTCAGCAGCCCGGCCAGGAAGGGATTGTCAGCCGCGTTGGCGGGTCGCTTCGCCATCGTTCATTGGCCCTGGGCCAGCGAGAACCCGCGCGCGCCGTCGAAGGTGCGCAGCAGCGAGTACTCGCTGACGGTGAAGTGCTCGGCGACGCGCGCCAGCAGGCGAAGCGCGTCGCTCTGGTCGACGCGGGTTCCGTCGCGCGCCTCCACGCGGATGCGCCAGTAGTCGACGCACTCGGTGAAGGGCGAACCCGTCGGCCACACCTGCGTCCCGCGACAGGAGATGAGAGTGGTGCGGAAGGGGGTTCCCTCGCACGCGCGCTCCATCCGCTGCGCGCTCTCGCGGGCCGAGAGCAGCCCATCGACGTACAGGTCCACGCCCACCACCTCCTTGGGGAGGTCGCGGAACGTGTGCATGATGATCGGTTCCGACGGCTTCGGCGGCGGCGTGAACGTGACTCGGTCGCCGGTGCCGGCCTGGGCCGGGCGCACGGTCCGGGGTTCCTGGCCGAGCCGGTCGATGATGCCCGCGATGAACTCCGACGTGCCCAGCACGGGCTTCGCTCGGTCGCCGAAGTCCCCGGTGCGCACGCCGTCCTCGAGTGCGCGCAGCAGCGCGTTCTCGATGGCGGCCGCCCGGGCGCCGAGGCCGACGTGCCGCAGCATCATCAGTCCCGAGAGCACCAGTGCCGTGGGGTTGGCGATGCCCTTGCCGGCGATGTCCGGGGCCGTGCCGTGCACCGCCTCGAAGATCGAGATGTTGCTGCCGATGTTCGCGCTCGGGGCGAAGCCCAGCCCGCCCACCAGCCCGGCCGCCAGGTCACTCACGATGTCGCCCTGCAGGTTCGGCAGCACGACCATCTGGTACTGCTGCGGCTTCATGACCAGGTTCATGCACAGCGCGTCGACGATGACGTCCGCCGCCTGGATGCCGGGGTAGCCCGCGGCCATGGCCCGGAACCGCTCCAGGAACAGGCCGTCGGTCATCTTCATGATGTTCGCCTTGTGGCCGCAGTGCACGGTGGTCACGCCGGTCCGGCGCGCCGTCTCGAAGGCGAACCGCAGCACCTCGTCGCAGCCCGGCGCCGAGATCACCCGCTTGCACACCATGACGTCGTCGGACACGCGGTGCTCGATGCCGCCGTAGGTGTCCTCCACGTTCTCGCGGACGATGGCGAAGTCGAGCGCGAGGTGCGAGAACGGGGTCTGCACCCCGGGCAGCGACCGGAAGTGCCGGTAGTTGGCGTAGGCCGACCAGATCTTGCGGGCGGTGACGTTGATCGACTTGCCGCCGCCGCCCTTGGGCGTCTCCATCGGTCCCTTGAAGAGGATGCCGCAGTCCTCGACCGTGCGGATCGCCTGTTCGGTCATGCCGCGGGTGTTGCCCGACTCGAACACCGACTTGCCCATCTCGACGGGAACGAACTCCACCGCCTTCATGACGCCCGCGGCGTCCATCAGCGTGAGGGTGGCGGCCATGATCTCCGGACCGATTCCGTCGCCGGCGGCGAGCGCGATGCGCATTGGGTGTCCTGTGGTGGGGTTCGGGGGCGTCGTTCGCGGCGGTGCGGGCTCGTCCCGCCGCCGGGTCGAACAGGATAGGGCGCGTGTACCTCCGCGCGGGGTACGCTTGCGCGCCCGTGAACCATGAACGCCGCCCCGAGCGCCCCGATGCGGCGCATGACCCCTACGCGGCGCTCCGGTTGCCCGATTACCGACGCTTTGCCGCCGGGTTCCTGGCGGGATCGACCGGGCTGCAGGTGATGAACACGGCGATCGCCTGGGAGGTCTGGGAGCGCACGCACGATCCGCTCGCCCTCGGGATCATGGGCGTGTGCCGCGCGCTGCCCGTGGTGCTGCTGGCGCTCCCCGCCGGGCACGTGGCCGACGCACGCGACCGCAAGTCGATCGTGGTGGGCACGCAGGCCGGGTTCGCGCTCGTGGCGCTCGCCTTCGCGGCGCTGTCCGCATCCGACGCGCCGCTGTGGGCGTTCTACGCTGCGCTGGTGGCGAGCGCCGGGGTGCGCGCCCTCAACGGCCCGGCCCGGCAGGGGTTCCTGCCTCTCCTGGCGCCGCCGGCGGACTTCCAGAACGTGGTGACGTACCAGAGCGGCCTCTTCCAGGCCGCGGCCATCGCCGGACCGGTGGCCGCGGGCTTCCTGATCAGCGCGCTGCCCGCCATCTGGCCCGTGTACCTGCTGACCGCCGTCGCCTGCGGGTTCTTCGCGGCCTGCGTGGCCACGACGCGGCCGCGCCCGGCGCCTCGGAGCGGCGCGGCCATGACGGTCCGCGCGATGCTCGCGGGCATCTCGCACATCTGGCGCGAGCGGCCGGTGTTCGGTGCCATCCTGCTGGACATGCTGGCGGTGATCTTCGGCGGCGCCACCGCGCTCCTGCCGCAGTTCGTCGACGAGATCCTCGGCGGCGGTCCGGAGCTGCTGGGCATCCTCCGTGCGGCGCCGTACGTGGGTGCCCTGGCGATGGCGGCGTGGCTGGCGTACCGGCCGGTGCTGAACCACACGGGTCCGGTCCTCCTCTGGAGCGTCGCGGCGTTCGCGTTGGCCATGATCGGGTTCGGCCTCGCCAAGGACCCGTGGATCGCGGGCGCGGCATTGGCGCTGGGCGGCGCCGCCGACAACGTGAGCGTGGTGATCCGGCACGTGCTCGTGCAGCTGCGCACGCCCAACGAGTTGCGGGGCCGGGTGGGCGGCGTCAACACCATGTTCATCGAATGCTCGAACGAGCTCGGCGGATTCGAGAGCGGTCTGGTCTCGCGGTTCTTCGGGCCGGTGGCCAGCGTCGTCAGCGGCGGCATCGGCACGCTGGTGGTCGTGGGTGCGGTGGCGTGGTGGCTGCCGCAGCTCAGGCGGCTCGGGCGGATCGAGCCGCTGCGCGAGCCGATGCAGGGGTGAAGTCGCGCCCCTCCCGGGCGTGGACCGGGTGCCGGGCTACGATCCGGGCATGCCCATGCTCCCGAGCGCGTCGTTCGCCTTCCGCACGATCGAGTCCCGTGCCCGGGCTTCGGCGTCGCCGTCGGTGGCTTGGGGGGGACTGGCCATGGCGGTGCTCGCCCTTCTCGCGCCGGGATGCGACCGCACGCCCGCAACGCCGGCGCCGGCCCGCGGCGGCAGCGCGTACCTCGATTCGCTGCCGCTGCAGTCGGTGGACGGCACCATCGACTTCGGCCCGGTCAAGCCGTGCGGCGACGACGTGGTTCGGGTCACCCGGATCCGCAACGCGTCCGCGCAGCCCGTGGAGGTGCTGGCCTACGCATCCAACTGCGGCTGCCTCACGGCCGAGCTCATCGGCGATCGCACCATCGGCCCGGGGGAGGAGCGCGAGCTGCGCCTCACCGTCCATGCGGGCGGTTCGGGCGACCGCTCGATTCGCGTGGAGTTCGGCTCCAAGACCGGGTTCGCCGGGATGGTCCGCGCGCAGTTCACGCTCAACCAGGGAGTCTCGGCGGTGCCGCCGTTCGCCGAGGTCACGCGCGGCGAACGCATGCAGGCCTTCGAGGTGGCGATCGTCGGAAACGACGGGTTCCCGGTGAAGGTGCTCTCGATCGACCCGCCGGTCGGCTCGATGGGCGGGGTGGAGGGCGAGGGCGCGCGCGTGTCGCTGAGCTCGGCCGAAGCCGAGGCGTTCCTCGCCTCCGAGGCGGCGCGCACCAGTCCCGCCGTGATCCCCGGCCCCGGGGGTGAGCCGTCCGGGCTGCGCGTGACGATCCTCACGGACCATCCGCACTGCCCGGTCACGCATTTCGATTTCTTGTTCCGCCGGTGACGGCCGCGAACCCGGCCAGCCATCGCATCGGGGCGCGCGGCGGGCGGTTCTTGCCGCGGCGCCGCGAGATCAGCACGTGCGCCACGCCCATCAGGCCCACCACGGCGAGCGTGGCGCCGATGTAGAGGATCCAGCGGTGGGCGGCGCTCTCGAACTGGCTGCCGATCTTGGCGACGCCCACGCCGATCCCCATCTGCAGCGGGGCGGTGACCAGCACGCCGGCGGCCTCCACCGCGAGGATCTTCCACCACGAGAGCTGCATCAGCCCGCTCATCGTGACCATGGGCGTGCGTGCCCCGGGGATGAACCGCGCGATGAGCAGCGCGACCGCTCCGCGGCGGTCCATCTCGTACTTGAACTCCAGCAGCGTCCGCGGCCCGATGAAGCGGCGGAACCTCCGCCAGCCGAGAAGCTTGCCGCCGAAGTGCCGGCAGATCCAGATCCAGCCGGCATCGCCCACCACGATTCCCAGCCACGCGGCGATCGAGGCGTGGATGAACCACTCCCATGACCCGGTCTGCGCGTACTGTTCGTACGCGAAGATCCCCGCGGGCACCAGGATGAAGTCCTCGCTCAGGTGCAGGCCGATCCCGGAGATCACGAAGGCCGCGAAGATCGCCACCGGGCCGTACTCCACCAGCTTGGAGCCCCACTCCCGCAGGGCACTGGTCTCTTCGGGAGCCGCCTGCGCCAACACGGCGACGGCGGCGGTGACCATGATGGCGCGTCCGAGCATGGGGAGCCGAGTATAGGCATCGACCCGCGGCGCCCCGGATGCCGGCCCCGCACGCGGCCACGCGGCGAAAAGCGCGCGGCCCGCTCCGGCGTGGAGCGGACCGCGGGAAGGTTCAGGTCCGGTTGGCCGGGATCAGTCCTTGGCGTCGACCGGGATGCGCATCTTGTAGAAGCTGGCCCAGACGAAGGCCAGGGCCACGCCCAGCAGCGCGATGCCGATCCACGTCTTGGCGGCCTCGTTCTGGATGGTGAGGACGATCTCCACCGCCAGCAGGCCGAACAGGGTGGTGAACTTGATCACCGGGTTCAGGCTCACCGAGGACGTGTCCTTGAAGGGATCGCCCACGGTGTCGCCGACCACGGTCGCCGCGTGGATGTCGGTGCCCTTGGCCCGCATGTCCACCTCCACGATCTTCTTGGCGTTGTCCCAGGCGCCGCCGGCGTTGGCCATGAAGATCGCCTGGAACAGCCCGAAGAAGGCGATGCCGATCAGGTACCCGATGAAGAACACCGGGCTGAAGAAGGGCAGGCCCAGCGACAGGCAGAACACCGCGATGAAGATGTACCACATGCCCTTCTGCGCGTAGATGGTGCAGATGCGCACCACCTCCTTGCTGTCCTGGATGCTGGCCTCGGCCTTGTCGAGGTTGATGTTCTTCTTGATGAACACCACCGCGCTGTAGGCGCCGGTGACCACGGCCTGGGTGGACGCGCCGGTGAACCAGTAGATCACCGCGCCGCCCATCAGGAAGCCCAGCAGGATCTCCGGGCGCACCACGCTGAGGATGCCCTCGATCGACTTGCCCTCGGGCACGATCGAGGTGTTCTTCGACAGCGCCAGGATGATGCCGAAGATCATCGTGGTGGCGCCGACCACGGCGGTGCCGATGAGCACCGGCTTGGCCGTCGCCTTGAAGGTGTTGCCCGCGCCGTCGCCGCGCTCGAGCAGCAGCTTGGCGTGCTCGAAGTCGGGGCTGATGGCGTAGTCGCGCTTGAGCTCCTCCTTGATGTTCGGCAGGCTCTCGATGCGGCTCAGCTCGTACACGCTCTGCGCGTTGTCCGTCACCGGACCGAAGCTGTCGACCGCGATCGTCACCGGGCCCATGCCCAGGAATCCGAAGGCGATGAGGCCGAAGGCGAAGATCGGGCCCGCGAAGTCGCGGTACTCGGCCGGCATCAGCAGGGCGAGGTCCGGGTTGAGGCTGAGCTTCCAGCCGGCGGCCATGAGCACCAGCAGGAGGAAGCCCATCCAGAACGCGCTGAAGTTGCCGGCAACGAAGCCCGACAGGATGTTCAGGCTCGCGCCGCCCTGGGCGGAGGCGTTGACCACCTCGTTCACGTGCTTGGAGTTGGTGCTCGTGAAGATCTTGGTGAACTCCGGGATCAGGGCGCCGGCCACGGTGCCGAGGCTGATGATCGTCGCCAGCACCCACCACAGGTTCTCCAGCTTGTTCTCGCCGTAGTTGAGGTTCCCCAGCAGCGCGTGGCTGGCGAAGTACGTCATCACGATCGAGACGATGCTGGTGATCCACACCAGGCGGGTGAGCGGGGCTTCCTCGTCGAACTCGCGCTTGCCGCCGAACGACGCCGTGGACCATGCCTCGTTGACGTAGTAGCTGACCAGGCTGGTCACGATCATCAGGGCGCGCATGGTGAACATCCACACGATGAGCTGCATGCACATCGTCTGGCTGTCGCCGCTGCCGCCGCCGAGCGCGTAGGCCAGGAACGCGATGAGGGCGACGCCCGTCACGCCGTAGGTCTCGAAGCCGTCGGCGGTGGGGCCGACGGAGTCGCCGGCGTTGTCGCCGGTGCAGTCGGCGATCACGCCGGGGTTCTTCGGGTCGTCCTCGGGCAGCTTGAAGACGATCTTCATCAGGTCGCTGCCGATGTCGGCGATCTTGGTGAAGATGCCGCCGCAGATGCGCAGCACGGTCGCGCCCAGGCTCTCGCCGATGGCGAAGCCGATGAAGCTCGCGCCCACGAGGTTGGCCGGGATGAACATCATGATGGCGATCATGAAGAACAGCTCGACGCTCACCAGGAGCATGCCGATCGACATGCCCGACTGCAGCGGGATCGACAGCGTCTTGAGGCCATCGCCCTTCAGGCTCGCGAACGCGGTGCGGCTGTTGGCCTGGGTGTTGATGCGGATGCCGAACCACGCCACGCCGTAGCTGCCGAGGATGCCGAGCACCGAGCAGGCAAGGACGATCATCACGGAGACCGCCGGGCTGATGTGCGCGTCCGGGGCGGACTCGCCGGCGGCGGCCGCATGGCCGTGCCCGCCGATCGGGTTCAGGAAGCCGAAGTAGACGATGATCGCGCCCGCGATCAGGAACCACAGCACCGCCAAGAACTTGCCCTGCTGGGTGAGGTAGCTCTTGCAGGTCTCCCAGATGATGTTGGAGACGTTGCGCATCGACGGGTGGACGGGCAGGGCGTTGACCTGCCCGTACTGGATCAGGCCGAAGACCGCGCCGATGATGGCGATGACCAGGCCGCCCCACATGAGCGTCGCGCCCATGACGGGCTTGCCGAAGACGTCGAAGACGATCTTCTCGTCGATCGGCGGGAGCTTCAGGTCGGCCTCGCTGGCGAGGGCGACGGGGGCTGCCGCGAGGGCGGCAACCACGGCGGGAGCGATGAAACGGGTCCAGTTCTGGGCCTTGGCCATGTGTTCGTCCTGGGTGCGGGTCGGGCTCCGTGGGCCCGATTGAAGGGGCAGAGTGTACCCCCGGCCCGATACCCTTGCCACCATGCTCGGGAATCGCCTCGCCAAGCAGTTACGGCACCTTCGCGGGTGGGCTCGCGCGGGGGGCATCACGTGCTTCCGGCTGTATGAGCGCGACATTCCCGAGTTTCCGGCCATCGTCGATTGGTACGACGGGGACGTCGTGGCCTGGGTGTATCGCCGGACCCGCGACGAGACCCCGGAGCAGGTGCGGGCGTTCGAGGATCGCTGCGAGGAGGAGATCCTGGACGGCCTGCAGGTCCCGGGCAGCCGGCTGCACATGAAGTACCGCGGCCGGATCCGCGACCGCACCGAGCAGTACGACCGGGTCGACGACCGCGCGGTGGTGCGTACGGTCGCGGAGCAGGGCCTCAACTTCGAGGTCAACCTGAGCGACTACCTCGACACGGGCCTCTTCCTGGACCACCGCAAGACGCGCGGCATCATCCGGCATTACGCCGCCGGCAAGCGCGTGCTCAACCTCTTCGCCTACACGGGGAGCTTCACGGTCTACGCCCGCGCGGGCGGCGCCGCGGCGACGACCACCGTGGACATGTCCCGGACGTACCAGGACTGGACCGTGCGGAACCTGGAGCTGAACGGGTTCGCCGTCGATGGTTCGCGGCACCGGATGGTCCATGCCGACTGCCTGCAGTTCCTGGAGGCCGGCCCGGGTCCGGGCGAGCGGTACGACTACATCGTGCTCGATCCGCCCACCTTCTCGAACAGCAAGCGCATGGAGGCCGACAGCTTCGCGGTGGACCGCGACTGGCCTCGGCTCCTGGAGCTGGCGTCGCGCTGGCTGGCGGACGATGGGTGGCTGTACTTCAGCAGCAACTCCCGGCAGCTGCGATGGGACGACTCGCTGGTGCCTGCAGGATTCGAGTCGCGGGAGATCAGCGAGCGCACGGTGCCCGACGACTTCCGCAACCGCCGCATCCACCGATGCTGGACGCTGCGGCGACGTCAGCCGGCATCGGGCGCGTCCTAGCGTCCGCCGGCGGGTACGACGAACTCCGGACCCGATGGCAGCCGGGCGAAGGTGCCGAGGAATCGTCCATCCTCGGCGTGGAAGGTGAGCAGGGCGTTGCCGTGGCGGCTGCCCACGAGGAGCACGTCCCCGTCCAGCGCGATCGCGCTCGGCGCATCCAGCCCACCCGAACGCGGCTTCACGAGCATGGTCATCGCGCCGGAACGCGGATCGACGCGCCACACGCAGTGGTGGAGGTTGTCGGTCACGAGGAGCCCTCGGCCATCGGCCGTGAATGCAATCTGGATCGGATGACCCATGCCCTGTGCTTCGTCCGCCACGATCCGTCTGAGCGCTCCGGTCGCGGGATCGTGGATCACGATGCGTCGACGGCCGCGGTCGCAGATCCACAGTCCGCCGTCGGGGCCGAACGCGAGGCCTCGGGGGTCCGCGAGGCCATCGGGCTCGATGTGCCGGGACTGCACCACCACTCTGTCCCGAGGACCCGCGGCGGGTGAATCCCCCGTGCCGGGGGCCCCCGCGGCGGCCTCGTGTCGCGTCACCGTCGCGGAGTCCTGGTTGCTCACCCAATAGGCACCGTCCGGGCCGACCACCGCCTGGTACGGGTGCTTCATCGCCTCGTTGCCGGGTCCCCGGCGAGCGGCAACGCCGCGCCAGGACCGGGTTCCGGACGCGGGATCCGGCACGTCGAACTCGATCACGCGCGAGGCCGAGCTCTTGGCGTTGACCACCGCGAGCCCGCCGTCGGCCAGCCGCGCCATGCCGCGCAGCTCGCTCAACGCCGGCTCGCCCGCGGGGCCCGGACCGAGCACCGGACCGAGCACGCCCCCATCCGCGCCCACCGCCATCACTTGGGCCAGTGGTCCGGCCTCGCCGTGCATCGTGACGTACCAGCGTGCCGAGGCCAGCGACGCTCCGGGCGAGCCGGGCCGCGGCGGGGATCGGACGGCCGGCCCCGAGTCCGTCGGGGCGATCCACGGGATCACCATCATCAGCGCCAAGGCGATGGCCGCAGCGAGAACCGGGATTGGGGCAGCCGGGCGCATCGGCCCTTGCAAGGCTACCCCCGGCCGGGCACCATACGGGGGTACATGGAGGTACGCATGTTCAAGAACCGAGTCGCGCACGGTCGCATGATCCGCCCCGCATCGCTTTCGATCGCGTGGATGGTGGCCGTGGCGGCAACCGCCTTCATGGCCGCGTGCACGTGGCAACCGTCCGGCGGCATCTGGCCCGAGGGAACGCGCAAGGCGCAATCGATGGGCCAGCGCATTGGCCTGGACGTGGGCACGCCTGCACCCGGTGCCGCGCGAGGCGAGGGCGACATCGACGGCCTGCTTCGTCCGGGCGGCGAAGCCGGGGCGATGCCGAGCCCGGACGACTGGCGCGTGATCACCTCGTCGCTCAACCTGTTCCGGCACCCACCGTACGTGGTCGACCTGGTGCTCGGGCTCGCGGCCGCGATCGGCGTGGCGCTGGCGCTCACCTCCGCGCCCCGCCGGGCGCTGCGCACCGACCCGCTCGCGCGCGCCGAGCAGCGCAAGGCCACCGTCACGTGCGCGCTCATCGGGTGCATCGCGGCCGAACTGGTGCAGGCGAGCGAGCAGATCCTCCTGGGCGCGGAGATCGCGCTGGTGCTCTTCGGGATCGGCGGTCTGGTGCGCTTCCGCACCGTCTTCGAGGACGCCCGGCAGACCGGGACGGCGATCATCGGGACCGTGCTTGGGCTCGCCTGCGGCATGAGCGAGTATTCGCTGGTGGCGCTGGCGCTCGCGGTGGTGGTCGTCGTGCAGTGGTGGCTGACGCGCCGCACGCTGGTTCGGCTGCGGGTGCGTGCGCGCCGCGGCGTGGACGTCGTGCAGCTGCAGGCGGCGGTGACCGGGGTGCTGCAGCAGAACGACTTCCGCGTGTCGCGCGTCACCCCGACCTCGGCCAAGCGCGAGATCGAGGTCCAGGCGTCGACGGAGACGGACTTCGACGTCGACGCGCTGGTGAGCACGCTCCACGGCGCGCTGCCCGGCGCGCGAATCCGCATCGATGTCTCCTGAAGCCCCGACGGGCGCGACCATCGTCGTCCGCGACGTCCACCGGACGTTCGAGGACGGGTCCACCGCGCTCGGCGGCGTCGGCTTCACGGTCGATCCCGGCTCGATCGCCGTGCTGGTGGGGCCGTCCGGGTGCGGCAAGACGACGCTCCTGCGCATGATGGGCGGGCTGGATTCGCCGACGCGGGGCTCGGTCACCGTCGGCGACCCCGCGGGGCCGCCGGTCTCCGCATCGTTCGCGTTCCAGGAGCCGCGGCTCCTGCCGTGGCGCTCCGCCCGGGCGAACGTGGCGCTGCCGCTGGAGCTTGCGGGAGTGGCCCGCGCCGAGCGCCACGAGCGCGCCGAGGAGATGCTCGAACGCGTCGGCCTCGTGCACGCGGTGCGTCGTCTTCCCGGGCAGCTGTCCGGCGGCATGCGCATGCGTGCCGCCATCGCGCGCGCGCTCGTGACCCGGCCGCAGGTGCTGCTCCTCGACGAGCCGTTCGGGGCGCTCGACGAGATCACGCGGCACGTGCTCGACGACTTGGTGCTCCAGCTCCGGCACGAGCTCGGCATGACCGTGGTGGTGGTGACGCACTCGATCGCCGAGGCCGCGTACCTCGGCGACCGGATCGTGGTGATGGCGCCCGCCCCCGGCCGGGTGCAGCGGATCATCGATCCGGCGCGCAAGGAGCGCTCCGCCGGCCTTCGCGCGTCCCCGGCCTTCGCCGCGCTGGTGGCGGAGCTGACGCAGTCGCTTGCCGAGGGGATCGCCGCCGCCGAGCCCGCCGGGGCCGGAGCGCGGCGAGCGGGGAGGTCGGCATGAGCGCACTGCGTCGCATCGCCTCGAACGTCCTGCCCCCGGTCACCGTGGTGGTGGCGGCGATCGCGCTGTGGCAGGGCGCCGTCTGGGCGTTCCGGCCGAGCGAGTACCTGCTTCCGGGGCCGTGGGAGGTCGCGGGGGCGTGGTGGGATTCACGCGCGGCGCTCGCGTCCGCGGCGTGGCTCACTGGGCGGTCGGCGGCGATCGGGTTCGCGATCGCCGGACTGTCCGGCGTGGCCTTCGGAAGCGTGCTCGCGGCCAGCCGATTCCTGATGCGCGGCCTGTACCCGATCGCGACGCTCCTGCAGATGGTGCCGCTGGTGGCGATCGCGCCCCTCTTGGTCGTGTGGTGCGGCTACGGCACGCGCACCGCGGTGGCCAGTGCCGCGATCGTGTCGGTGTTCCCGGTGCTCGCCGCCACGCTCGACGGGATGCGCGGCACCGATCGCGGCTTGACCGAGCTCTTCTCCACGCTTCGCGCCTCGCGCGTGCAGCGCTGGTGGAAGCTCGAGCTGCCGTGGGCGGTGCCGTCCATTGTCACCGGGCTGCGCGTGGCGGCGGGGCTGTCGGTGATCGGGGCCATCGTCGGCGAGTTCGTCGGCGCGTTCGCGGGCGACGAGTCCCCGGTGGGCATCATCATCCTCTCCGCGATGCGGGAGAACCGAACCGAGCTCGTGTTCGCGGCCGTGGGCACCGCGGCGGCAGTGGGCTTCATGCTCTTCGGCGCGGTGAGCCTCGGCGGATGGGCGCTCCTGCGGCGCTGGCACGCATCGGCCGACTGACCGGGGCGCCTCCCCGAGGGCGCCGCTAGTCTTGCGCCGATGAACGCGAAGACCACCGTGCCCGGCTGGATTGCGCGCGCCGCGGTCGCGCTGCTGCTCCCGCTGCTCGGCTCATGCGGACCGGCGAACGAGCCCGCGGACGCCGCCGATGGCTCCGGCCGGGTCCTGCGCCCGGTGCGCCTGCAACTCAACTGGGTGCCCGAGCCGGAGTTCGGCGGGATCTACGCCGCGCTGCAGGACGGCCTGTTCGCCGACGAGGGCCTGGCCGTCGAGGTGATCAAGGGGTCCGCGGGCACGCCCGCGCCGCAGATGGCCGCGAGCGGCCAGGTGGAGTTCGCCGTGGTCAGCGGCGACCAGGTGCTGCAGCTGCGCGAGAAGGGCGGCAACCTCGTGTCGATCTTCGCGATCTTCCACACGAGCCCCATGGGAGTGATGGTGCGAGCCGATGCCCCGTATGCGGGCATGGGTGAACTGTGGGCGAGCGACGCCACCGTGGCGATGGAGGCGGGCCTGCCGTTCGTGCGCTACCTCAACCAGCGGTTTCCCGGCGGCCGCGTTCGCCTGGTGCCCACGGGCACGGGCCTCGCCGCGTTCGAGCGCGGCCAGGTGCAGGCGCAGCAGTGCTTCATCTCCGCCGAGCCGGTGCAGATGGAGCTGAAGGGCATCCCCGTGCGGGTCTTCAGCCTCGCGGAGGGCGGATACGACCCGTACACGGTGACCGTGGCCGCGGGCAAGGCGTTCTTCGATGCCGATCGCGAGGCGTGCGCCTCGCTCGTGCGTGCGCTGCGCGAGGGCTGGCGCCGCTACCTGGCCGACCCGGGGCGCTACAACCCCGGCATCGCCGCGCTCAACCCGGGCATGACCGTGTCCGCCATGGACATCGCCGCGCGGAAGCAGCACGACCTCGTCGCGCCCCGCGCGGGCGGAGCGGACGAGGTCGGCTGGATGGAGCGCGAGCGTTGGGAGCGGCTCGCGCGGCAACTGGTGGAGCTGGGCTCCATCAAGGAGCCGCCTGCCGTCATCGACGACGTGTTCTGGAACGCGCCGCGGTGACACCCAGCAGCGCGGCCAGCACGCCGGGCGCGGGGACGAGGTTCGACTCGACCCACGCGATCGCCGCCTCATGGTCTTCCTCGGAGGCGCCGAGGTTCCAGACGACCCACAGCGTGCTGCTGGTTCCGAAGCCGGCCGCCGAGAAGGTGAACTCCGATAGGTAGATGCCGCTGGCCGGGTCAGCGCCGCCGGCCCCGAAGATCGTGAACTCCGGGTGAAGGTCGAGGCCCGCGGTCACCGTGAACGAGAAGGCGCCGCCGGTGGTGCTGAAGGCGTCCTGCCCGCCGAACGAGGCCAGCAGCCCGGCGTCCGATGCCGAGAAGCCGGCACCCGTCCACGAGCTCATTCCCTGCAGCAGGTTCATGGTGAGCGACGTGCCCACCAGGTCGGAGCCGATCCCCGGCTCGTCGATGCTGAAGGGGAAGTCCGGGTCCTCGCCCATCTCGGCGCCGAAGACGCGCAGGCCGGGGAACGTGATCTCCCCAGAGTCGTGGTCCCAGCCCGAGGTCACGAGCGTGCCGCCCTGGGAGGAGACCCAGATGTCGGGCGCGTCACCATCGGCACGTGCCGATGCGGAGGCGATGGCGGAGGAGGCGATGGCGATCACAATGAACTTCATGAGCATGTTCCCCAGATCCCGAGCATGATTCCCAAGTCGATGCCGTCGACGACGCCGTCGTCGTTGAGGTCCGCCGCCCCGGGCCGGCCCCAGTTGCCGAGCAGGATGCCGAGGTCGACGCCGTCGACGGTGCCGTCGCGCGAAAGGTCTGCCGCACACTCGGGCGGATCGACCGCCCGCTCCGCCGCCGTGAAGGCGGCGGCGAAGTCCGGGCCGCCGCCATCGAGCACCAGCCACATGGGAAGCGACGGCGCGATGCCGGCGGCCGTGGAGTAGAGCTCCACCTGCATCGCGTAGGTGCCAGATGCGGGTGCATCGGCCCCGACCGCGGACAGCATGTTCATCGACAGGTGCCGGTGCCAGCCCCCGTCGCCTTGCACCGCCAGGTCGAACCCGGGTGCGGCAGCGGCGCCGGACGTCGCCGCGAGCGTCAGGAACGACACGCGCAGTCGCTCGCCGAGCGTCGGGTCGGCGGCCGTGGTGACGAAGCCGGAGCCGTCCCAGGCAAGCAGCGGCCCGGTGAATCGGAAGCCGATGCGTGTTCCCGTGGGGAAGGTGCCGGCAGGTGCATCGAAGCCGGGGTTCGAGGTGAACCACGGGACACCGGTGTCGCCGAACGTGCCGGCGAAGACTCGCCGGGGTGAACCGAGGGCCGCGCCCTCGATGGTGGTGGTGACGATGCGGCCGTCGACGACGGCCAGCCCGATGTCGCCCTCGTGTTGGGCGTGCGCGGCGGTGGCCGCGCTCAAGGCGATCGACGCGGCAAGGCCGCGGCGGAGCAGTGTTGGCTGCATGAAGTTCCTCATGTCTGGTGTGTGGCTCCTTCGGCGGAACGAGTTCCGCCGAAGGAGGGGTGCGGTCATTCGAGCGAGGGGTCGAACCGGTTCTCGGTGACCGAGCGGTACACGTCCTCGAAGGGCATCGTCCGGACCGCACCGTCGATGAACGCCCAATTCCCCAGGCTGGCGGCCTGGGGCGTGCGGCGGTCGACGGCGTTCACCAGCACCTGGGCCGCGGCGCTGCGCGCGGGGACGGGGCTCGCGGCCCAGTCCTCCACGTGCGGGTGGTCCGCGGACGCGTAACTGCCGCGCTCGGCCATCAGCAGGAAGCACACGATCCGCGAGGGATCGCGCACCTGCTGCAGACGGTCCACTCCCGCGCCGGCGCCGTCGAGGGCCACCGTGGGGGAGTAGGAGCGCGACAGGTAGTTGTTCATCCCGTAGCTCGTACGCCGCAGGAGCGGCGGGCTTCCCGCGTTCACCGGTTCGCCGTCGCCGCCGAGTTCGGTCGGCCAGTGCGGGCTGGTGTCGAGCGGGCTGCGCAGCGCCCGAGCGTCCCCCTCGAGGAAGGGCTGCAGCCCCACCACGAAGGAGTTCGTGGGATTGCCGAGCGAGCCGTGCGGAAGCCCCACGTCGGCGAACCGTTCCTCGTGGAGCGACATGTACGCCGAGTGCGCCATGGTGAGCCCGCGGAGGATGGCCAGGTCGGCGGTCGCGAGCGCCGTGCGGCGCGCGCCGGCCAACGCCGGCAGCGCCATCGCCGCCAGCGCGGCGATGATGCCGACCGTGACCAGGAGTTCGACGATGGTGAACGCGGTCCGTGAGGAGCGCGCACCGTGGGAGCGTTGCACGAGGATGCCGACCTTCAGGGACGATCGCCGGCGGTGGCCGGGCCGTCCCCCTTCGGGTGCGTGGTGCCAGTGGCGCGATGGTGCGCCCGGTCGGTCAGCAGCAGGGCGGCGGGCGCGCGGCGACGGCACGCGGCGGAGTCGGATCCTCCACCGGTGATGGGCTCGGGTCATCGATCACCGCCACCAACGCGTGCACCGCCGGGACCGGGGTCACGCGGACCGCGTCGACGGCCAAGCCCTCGATCGCGGCGCAGGTGTCGCAGTCGCTCTCGCCGTCGGCCGGGGCCGGGGCGAGCGGAATGGCGGACCGACCGGCGTCGCCGTGCGCGCAGGCCTGCGCCGAGCAGCCTGAACCCGGCCCCGCATGCGCCACCGCCAGGTGCAGCGAACGCATGCCGGTGCCGCCCACGGCCATCAACGCGGCCAAGACGGCCACGACGACGGCGGAGGGGCGGAGTCGGTCTCTCAGGCGCACGACGGACCAAGTATAGGCAGGCCTACACTCGGCCCGATGCCGCGCGCCGAGCGACCGCCGTTACGGGTCTTTCCCACCACGCTCTGGGAGTACCCCAGCCAGCACTACGACTGGGTGGACGAGTCCGGTCGCCGGCACACCATGCAGGGCGACAAGGACTACGCCGGCGCCACCCCGTCGTGGGTGATCTGGCAGCTCCTCATGCGCTACACCCGGGCCTCCGACCGCGTGGTCGACCCGTTCTGCGGCAGCGGCACGACCATCGACGTCTGCCGGTCGCTGGGCCGGCCGGTGAAGGGCTTCGACCTGGTGCCGCGGCGCGATGACATCATGAAGGCCGACGCGCGCGCGCTGCCGCTCGGCGACCAGTCGGTGGACTTCGTGTTCATGGACCCGCCGTACTCGACGCACATCGACTACTCGGACGACCCCGCGTGCATCGGCAAGCTCGACGCCGGCGGCGACGACGGAGGCAAGGAGTACTACCGCGCGATGGAGCAGGCCATCGGCGAGGCGCATCGCATCCTGAAGAACCGGCGGTACTTCGCGCTGTACGTGAGCGACAGCTGGCGCAAGAAGAAGGGCGCGCCGTCCGGGAGCGGCGCCGGCGCGTTCATGCCGATCGGCTTCGAGCTGTTCGCGATCATGCGCCGGAAGTTCGTGCCGGTCGACATCATCAGCGTGGTTCGGCAGAACCAGAAGCTCGACAAGGGCAATTGGCGCAAGACCGCCGTCGAGGAGAACTTCTTCCTCCGCGGGTTCAACTACCTGTTCATCATGAAGAAGGTGGACGACGTGGTGCGGGGTGCGGGCGCACATGGCCGTCCGCGCGCTCCCCGGCCGCGGTCACGGTGACCACGAGACGGGCGCCGCCGGTGCGCCGCCGCGAGGTGCATCGCGCATGCGCGCGTCGGGCGCCTCTCCGGCCCCGACGGCCGTGGCCCGCAGCAGCCGCCACGCGCTCTCGTCCCGCAACGTGCGCAGCGTGCCGAGCGTGACGTCCTGCTGGGCGCGCAGCGCGAGCGCCTCGAGGTCATCGGGCACCGGGACGCCGGCCGGGCGATCGTCCTGCCACCGCAGCAGCCGCGTCACCATGTCCGCGTCCACCGTGCGCCAGCGCTCGGCCGCGGCGAGGACGTCGGCCGGGGCGCCCGGTGCGGTCGCCGCGCTGGCTGCGCTTGCGTCACGCCATGCCGTGCCGTCCAGGAAGAACTCGGGGAACGTGGCGCGCGCCCAGGCGCGCATGAACTCCGCGCCGAGGGCCGGGTCCACGGCGGCCACCGACTCGATCGCCTGCCGCTGGACCGCGCGCCGCGCGCGACCCGCATCGGCGATCCGCCGCACCATCGCCTGCACCTCCGGGTCGGACATGTAGTCCTCGGGCCGGCCCACCGCGCCCACGCGCTGCTTGCGCAGCCCGAACACCACGAGGTCTCGAAGCGATTCCAGCCCCGCGCGCCGGGCCGCATCGGCACTCTCCTGCAGGCGGGTGGCGTGAAGGGCGACCACCGCCACCGCGGCATCGCGCACCAGCGGCTCGCGAAGGAGCAGGGCGTACGAGAGCGGGTCCGCGTCCGATTCCCACAGCGGCCCGAGGAGCCACGGCTGCTGGAACCGCCGCCAGGGGAGCGCGGCCCGGCGCGCCGCCGAGATGGCCCGGGCCAGCACCATGCGCGAGTCCCCTTCGGGCATGTCGATCACGATCGCCACCTCGCGGAAGGTCTCGTCGTCGGCGGCCAAGCGCTCGGCATCGGCGTTGAGGAGGGCCTGCAGGTACTCGCCCAGCGACCGCTCGAGCGCCCGGGCGCGGTCCTCCGCCTCCGGTCCCTCGCCGTCGCCCCGGGCCAGCTCCATCGTGCGCGCCTCCATCGCCTGCAGCGACTCGCGCTGGCGCGTCTCCAGCGCCTGGCGCCGCGACTCGTGGCGCTCCCACACCTGCTCCACCAGCGGGTCGTCGGGTCGTGCCCCCAACGCGCCGGCGGCCCGGCGGAACGAGTCATGGTCCATCCCGGGGGCGAGGAGGAGCTGTTCCGCGATGGAGAGATCCTGGCGCCATTCGGGCTCGGGCTCCGCCGACTCGGCCCGGAAGAAGGATCGCGGCGCCCGTGCCACCAGCTGCGATGCGGCCCGAGCCCCGAGCATCGGCGCCAGCCGCTGGCTCGCCTCGGTGGCGGTGAGTTCGTCGAGCGAGTCGATCGCCTCCACGAGCCCGTCATCCGCCGTGCCGCGCTCGGCGGGGTAATGCTGCTTGGCGAGATCCAGCTGTTCCGCGAGTCGCCCGATGGACTCGGTCAATGCGGGCGCCGCGATCGCGTCCGGATTGGTGCCCTGCACCGCGGCGGCCAACCGCTGCGCGCGCCGCAATTCATCCTCGCGCTCGGCGTCCTTGAGGTGCCGCCTTGCCTCCGCGACGGCTCGTGCCGTGAGCGGAAGGCGGCCGGCGCGCACCTCGGGGTGGGACGCCAGCGCAGCGAGCGCGAGCCTCATGGCGGGCAGGGTCGAGTCGGTGGACTCGGTGCGCCGCTCGAGCATTCGTTCGGCCACCTGCGCGACGCGATCCGGCGGCAGCACGGCAGCCAACGTGGCCATGGTGCGGCGGTTGGCGGCATCGACCGCGGCCATCGCCTCGGCCCGCGCGCGGCCGGCCTCGAGTCGTGCCTCGCGGTTGGCGTCGTCCGCCTGCTTCCACGCCTTCTTGCGCTCCTCTCCGGTCGATTGCGCCTCCCGCAGCGCACGGATGGTGGCCGGATCAAGGCCCCGCGCGGCCAAGGCCTCCATCCATGCCAGTGGGTACGCGACGTCGGCGTCGGCGAGCGATTGCGCGGCGGCGGCCAACCGCCGGCGATGGTCGATCAGCAGGGGCTCGATGGCGATGCGCTCCGTCGGCGCGAGGTCCATCGACTCGAGCAACGGCTCGACGTCCAGGATGGTCGCGCGCCGCAGGGTCCCGTCGTCGAGGCCTTCGTGCACCTGTGCCGCCCGGTCGATGGCGCGTCGCATCATGGCGCGCTCGACGAATGCGGGCCGCGCGGTCAGTGCCTCGCCGAGGTCGGAGAAGAGCCGTTCGTCCAGCGCTCGGATGCGGCCGAGCGCGGTGCGATGCCGGCGCGCCAGCGCCTCGACGCTGGCCGTGTCGTCGGGCAGCCCGCCCGCGGCATCTCGGTCGGCGGTTGCTTGCCGCGCGTCGCGGACCACCGACACGAGCAGTTCCGCCCGCAGCGCATCGAACGCCGTGAGGTACGCGTCATGCACGCGGTCCACGGCCTGCCACTCCGCCGGCGTGAGCGGCGCGGACTCGGCAGCGGCAGCCGTGGCCAGGTCACGGGTTCGGACGGGGCCGGGCACCGCATCGAAGCGGGTCTCGACCCATCGCCCGCAGCCCCACGCCGTGATGGCGAGAAGGGCCAGGGACAGCAGGGCGGCAAGCCGTGCCGGGAGCACGGGGGAAGTGTAGGTGGTCGGTAACCCTGCGCCGTTCGGCCCCACAAAGGGCATGACGCGCCCCATGCGGCGCGGATTGCGGGTTTCTTGGCCAAACCCGCCGGGTTCGCTTGTGGACCCCCCACGACGAATCCGACCTTTGTCCGTGGCGTTCGCGCCGGAGGTACTCAGGCATGGCCAGAAGCACGCTCGACACCGCACGATTCACCACCACGCTGGGCGCGGGCTCGGTGCTGGCGCTCGTGGCGTTCGTCTCGATGCGCAGCGGGCTCTTTACGCGCGACGCGGGCGCCGAGTTCGTGCGCGCCGGGTTCTCGCCGATGGCGCTCGTCGACGGCGTGATCGACGTGCCCGGTGAGCTTCCCTCGCTGGAAGCGGCGCTGCGGCAGGTTCCGGACGGCGGGACCATCCGCCTCGCGCCGGGCGTGCACTTGGGCGCCGTGGAGGTGGTCGGCCGTTCGGTGCGCATCGAGGGCGCCGGTGCGGAACTCTGCCAGATCCGCGGGTTCGGCCGGGCGCCGGTCCTGTCATTTCGCGGCAGCGATTCGGACCGCGTGGAACTCTCCGGGTTCGCGGTCACGGGAGGAAGCGGCGCCGAAGGATGCGGCATCGCGGTGACCGGCGTGCGCCTCGATGCGCGCGCGCTCCGCATTGAATCGAATGAAGGGGGCGGGGCTCGATTGCAGCACGTCAGCGGGCGGTTCGCCGACTGCGCGTTCGCGGGCAACAGCACCCGGGGCTCGGGCGGCGCCGTGCGCGCCGACGGATGCACGATCGATTTCGTGTCCTGCGCCTTCACGGGCAACGTGGCCGAGACCTTCGGCGGCGCGGTCTACGGCGCCGGCGGCACGGTCTCGGTGATGGCGTGCACGCTCGACGGCAACGCCACCCGCAGCGGCGCGTGGGGCGGCGCGGTGTTCGGCGACGGCGCGGTGCTCGAGCTGCACGGCTCGGACTTCGCTCGCAACCGCAGTCAGGAGGCCGGCGGCGCGGTGTTCGTGCTCGGCGGCGTGGCCGACGTCTCGAAGTGCACGTTCGAGAGCAACTTCAGCGACGAGGGGCGCGGCGTCTTCAGCCGCGGCGCGGGCGTCCGCATCGCCGGCAGCCGCCTCTGCGGCACGTTCGAGGTGGCCCTCGGCGGCGACCTGGTGGCGGAGGAGTGCAACACGTTCGACGACTCCTGCTTCGGGGACTGCAACCAGAACGGCGTGGCCGATGCGGAGGAGATCGAGCGCGGATGGGCGATCGACCGCGACGGCAACGGCGTGCCCGACGAGTGCGACCCGGACTGCAACATGAACGGGCTGCCCGACGGCTACGAGATCATGGCCGGGTTCGCCCAGGACATGAACGGCAACGGCCTGATCGACATCTGCGAGATCCGTGCGGGACTGGCGCTCGACGTGGACGGCGACTGGATCCCCGACGACGCGCAGGGAGCGGGCTGGCCCGCGCCGACCGAGCAGCCCGCGGCCGACGGCTTCCCGGAGCCCTGGAGCGCGGCCGGGACCGAGGTTCCCGTGCCCGAGATGCCCGCCACCGATCCCCTCCACTGGGGCCCCGGGATGCGCTCGGGCTGGATGTATGAGCAGGGTCGCTGAATCAAGCCAAACGCACGCGGAAGGATTCGAACCTTCAACCCTCGGTTCCGAAGACCGATGCTCTATCCGTTGAGCTACGCGTGCAGTGAGTAAGTTGGTCCCGGTACTCCTGATCCATTTTACAGGCCGATGGTCGAGTACCCCGCATCCACGTAGATGCACTGACCGGTGATGCCCTTGCTGAGGTCGCTGAGCAGGAAGAGGGCGGTGTCGCCCACCTCCTCGCCGGTGATGTTCCGGCGCAGCGGGGCCTTCTGCTCGACCCAGCCCAGGATCTCGCCGAAGCCGCCGACGGCCATCGCGCTCAGGGTCTTGAGCGGGCCGCCGCTGATCACGTTGGCGCGGATCTGCCGCTCGCCGAGTTCCATCGCCACGTAGCGGTTGGTCGCCTCCAGCGCAGCCTTCGCGACGCCCATCACGTTGTAGCCGGGCACGGCCTTCTCGGCGCCGTAGTAGCTGAGCGCGATCATCGATCCGCCGTTCGGCATGAGCGGCGCGGCGCGTACCGCCATCGCCTGGTACGTGAATGCGCTGATGTCCATCGCCTGCGTGAACACGGCCCGCGGCGTCGCGCAGAACTTGCCCTTCTCGAGCCAGCTCTTGTCGGCGAAGGCGATCGAGTGCACGACGAAGTCGATGGTGCCGAAGTCGGCCTTCAGCTTTCCGAACACGGCATCGAGGTCGTCGTCGCTGCCGGCGTCCATGGGCATCAGCCACGGGTCCTTCGCGCCCAGTTCCTCGAGCGCGTTGCGGCAGCGCCGCTCCATCTTCTCGCCCGGAAGGTGCGTGAACATGCACTCGGCGCCGGCCTTGAGCAGGCTCTGCGTGATGAACGTGGCGTAGCTGCGGTCGTTGGCGATGCCCACCACGAGGCCGCGCTTGCCCTTCATGAGTCCGCTGGTGTCCATGGGGGAGGAATCCTACGCGAAGCGCCACGGGCGGGGATCGTGAAGGTCAGCGCGGGGCACGAGCGCCTCGCGCAGCGCGGTCGCCAGCGCGTCCAGACCGATGCCGTCGCGGGCCCCGATGGCGTGCGCCGCGTCCGCGCGCTCTGCACACGCGGCGGCCTCGGGTCGGTCGCACTGGTTCAGGACGCGGATCCGCGCGGCGCCGTGCGGCACCGCGAGCGCCGCCCATCCCAGGCCGGGCGCGGTCATCTCCACCACCAGGTCGGCGGCGGCGAGGGCCCGTTCCGCGAGCCGCGCCGCGGCGCGTTCCACCTCGTCCATCCCCGGGCGCACGCCGGGCGTGTCGAACACGTCGACGACCACGCCGGCGAGGTCGATGCGCGCGGCCACGGCATCGCGGGTGGTCCCGGCGGTGGCGTGCGCGATCGCCACCGTGCGGCCGGCGAGCGCATTGAGCAGCGTGCTCTTGCCCGCGTTGGCCGGCCCCGTGACGACCACGCGGGCCGGGACCACCAGCCGCATCAGCCGGCGGTCACGCGCCCGATCCTGCTCGCTGCGCCGCGAACCCGCCGCCCGCCATGCGTCGTCGCCTCCCGCCTCCCGCCACCGGCGCGGCTGGTCGGCGAGCAGGTCGATCGCCGCAGGGCTCGCGGCGCACGCCATGGTCGTCAACGCGCATCGCTCGACCTCGTCCTTGGCCTCCGGGAAGCACACCGCGCCCGCATCGGCGCAGGAGATCCCGCGGCCCGCCATCCATGCATCGAGCGCCGCGCGGATGCGCGGGCCGCCGTGCGGCATGACCAGCGCGTGTCCGGGCAAGACGCGCGCCACCACGCCATCGTCGATCGCGGCGAGCCGGCGCCACGGCGCCGCGCCGACGCCGGGCGCGCGCGTCCCGCACAGGGCCTCGAGCACGTCATCGAGCGCCGCGGGGTCGGCGACCAGGTGGGCCACCGCGATCGCGCCCGGCCGCGGCGCGGTCGACCACCGCCACGACGGGCGCTCGCCGCGTGCCGCCATCACTCCGCCTGCGCGGCGGCCTGCACCGCGACGCGGATGCCCTGCAGCACGAGGTCGGGGACCACGCGCTGGGCGATCTCCTGGTCGTCGAACAGCACCTCGGCGTCGCCGCCGGTGGCGATCACGAGCGGGAACGCGCCGTAGCTGGTGGCGTACCGCTCCACCAGGGCGCGCACGCCGCCGCGGATTCCCTCGAACACCCCGAGCCTCATCGCGGCCACGGTGTTGCGCCCGAAGGCCTCGCCCGCCTCCGGTGCCGCGAAGCGCACCTCGGGGAGCGCCGCGGTGCGCGCGTGCATCGCGTCCAGCTGCATCTGGGCTCCCGGCATGATCGCGCCGCCGTGGAACACGCCCTCGCCGTCGACGAAGTCCACCGTGACGGCGGTGCCGGCATCGACGACGATCACCGACTGCTTGACCATCGCGAACGCCGCGGCCGCCGCGAGCAGCCGGTCCTGCCCCGGCGTCGCGCCCTCGTCGAGGCATCGCCCGATCGGCACCTCGAGGTCGCGGCCGAGTCGCCAGACGTCGGCATGCAGCGCCGACGCCACGGCGGCCTCCACCGCGATCGCGGTGGCGTCGTTGACGCTGGCGACCACGATCTCGCCGTCCTCCTCGCCGCGATGCGCCCACGCCTCGCGGACGCGCTCGACGATGCCCTCGAGGTCCGCGTTGCCGAAGCGCCGAACGCCGGCGGCGCGTTCGTCATGGAAGTGACCGACCGCGGTGCGCGTGTTTCCGACGCTGATGGCGACCAGGAATGGCATGGCGCCGAGTATAGGAACGCGCGGTGGCCGACCGCCCGCCACGCGCGCGCCGCTCACGTCGCCGCGTGCGGCCCCGACGCGATCCGGGCGCGCATCTCGCCGAACAGCGCACGGCACGCCGGCCCCGGCGCGCCCTGGCCGACCGGCTCGCCATCCAGCGCCACCACCGCGGCCACGAGCCGCCTGCTCGACTGCACCAGCACCTCGTCGGAGGCGTGCAGCTCGGCCGCGGCGATCCGGCGCACTTCGGTGCGCACGCCGGCGCGCTCGGCCGCATCGAGCATCCAGCTGCGCATGGTGCCGTGCAGCACGGGGGCTGCCGCGTCATCGAGCGGGCACGTCACGAGCACCCCGCCGCGGACGATCGCCACGTTCGTGTACGCACCCTCTCCGACGAAGCCGTCGCGCACCAGGATGCACTCCTCGGCGCCCGCGGCCTGCGCCTCGATGAGCGAGAGGATGTTGCCGGCGAGCGAGATGGTCTTGATCTCGCAGCGGTGCCATCGCCGGTCGGGGCGGACGATCGCGCGCACCGCGTCCGGACGGTCGAACGCCGCGAGCGACGGCGTCGCGGCGGCGATCCCCACGACCGTGGGCACGAGGCCCGGGGTGGGCATGTGCGAGCGCGCCGCGCCCGCGCCGCGCGTCACCTGCACGTAGACGCTCGCGTCGCGCAGGGCATTCGCGGCCAGCAGCGCGCCGCCGACGCGTTCCAGCAGTCCGGGCTCGGTGCCATGGATGCCGGTCAGCCGCAGGCTTCGGTCCAGGCGCGCCGAGTGCAGGTCCATCGCCACGGGGCGTCCGTCGAAGTACCGCACCAGCTCGTAGACGCCGTCGCCGAACAGGAATCCGCGATCGAAGATGCTGACCGTGGCCTCCGACTCCGGCACCAGCCTTCCGTTGACCCAGGCGAGCATCGATCAGGCTCCCAGCACCGCGCGGACCGAGTCCATCCCCGGGGCGCGGGCCGCGCGTGCCGCGCGGGCGGCCATCACGAACGCGCCGGCGCGCTCCGGGCACACGGAGTTCTCCCACCGTCCCCCGACCTTCACGGAACTCCCCACGATCACCGCGTCGGCGATGGCCAGCAGCCGGCCGACGCTTGCGGCATCGGCGCCGCTTCCGGTGATCACCGGGAGCCGCGTGGCGCCGCGCACCGACCGCAGCTCGGCATCGTCCACCGCGGCACCGGTCTCGGTGCCGGTCACGATCACGCCGTCCGCGAGGAAGAACTCGGCGGCGCGCGCGCACCCGGCGATGTCCACGTCCGCGGTGATCGCGTGCGCCGCGTGCTTCTTCTTGATGTCCGCGAGGATCGCCACGCGCTCCGCGCCGATGGCGCGCCGATGACGCAGCAGCGGCCCGGCCGCGGCCTCCGCCATCAGTCCCTCGTCGGCCACGTGGCCGAACACGAAGTTCTCGGCGCGCACGAAATCGAGCCCGGCCGCGTGCGCCACGGACAGGGCCTCGCGCGAGCCGCCCCCGAGCACCTGGATGCCGAGCGGGACGTCGATGGCCGCTCGGACGGCCGTCGCGACCACGGCCATGCACGCGGTCACCTCCGGGCCGATGCCGCCCCCGAGGTACGGGCGGTCGTGCATGTTCTCGACGACCACCGCGTCAAAGCCGGCATCGCGCAGGATGCGCGCCTCGCGCACGGCCTCGGCCACGATCGCCTTTGGCGCCAGGTGCGCGCGCGGCGTGCCGGGCAGGGCGCCGACGTGCACCATGCCCACGGTGCCGCGGGGTATCGATCGCTGGACGTGCGCTGCGTCGGTGGCCATGGCTCGATGCTACGGCTCCTGCGCGTCGCCGCGCGGCGGGTTCAGGTCGGCGACGGCGTCCGCGGTCCCGAGCATGGCGGCGCGGAACGTGCGGTACTCGCCGCTCTCGGCGGCCTTGACCACCTCGAGCTCGATCCGCTTCTCCAACGCCGGGTCGAGCCCGAAGCGCAGACCCAGGCCGACGAACTCGCGCAGCAGCGGCCGAGGCAGCACGGTCATGCCGTGGCGCTCCGCGCGCTCCACCAGGTACACGAGGGTCGCGGTGGGCCCGATGACCGCATCCACTTGCCCTTCCGCGAGCGCGGCCACCGCCTCCTCCATCGTCTCGAACGCGGTGGCGGGAAGCCGCGCCTCCGACAGGAAGGCCTCGCTGAGGGTGCCGCGCATCACCCCGTTGCGGGACCGTGCCAGGTCCGCGGGGCCGCGAACCAGCGGCGTCAGCCGCTCGACCGTCAGCACCGACGTCACCACCGCCGCGCTGATCGTCATGAGCACGAACCCGGCGGCCATCCACAGCGCGCCGAGCGCGCGTCCGCGCATGGTCACGGGAACCCGGTCGCCGTATCCGACGGTGGACAGCGTGGAGAAGCTCCACCATGCCGACTCCGCGAGGCCGCGGGCGATCGAACCCTCGAGCGGCGGGTTGCGGCGGCGCTCCAGCACCCAGAACCCGATCGCGAACGCGAGCGCGAATCCCAGCAGCACGAGCAGCCAGGTCACGACCTCGGAGTGCAGCATCCTGCCGAGCACGGCCTCCACGGAGAGCGTGTCGCGGACCCGCGTCGCGATCGAGAGGCCGGTCTGGTCGAAGGGCGGGGTCAGCGTGAAGCGAACGAGGTTCTCCGGGACGATCGGTATGCCGGTGATGCCGACGTCCACCTCGCCGCGCTCGAGCGCCCCGAGCAACTGGGCGTAGTTCATGCTCGTGATCGAGTAGTCGAGCGACAGTTCGCGCACCGCCTGGCGCCACACCACCGCGGCGAGGCCGGACCAGTAGTCCGTGCGCGGCGACGGCGGGATCGACCAGGGCGGCAGGTCGCAGATGCCCACGCGCAGCGGGGCGGCCGTGGTGAGCTCGGGCAGCGCGCCGCCGATCTGCAGCGATCGGCCGGTGCGCTCCCCGAAATGCGGGGCGGCCTCGTGCGCGGGCGGCGGGGTCGGGGCGGCCGCCGGCGGCGCCGCTGCGGGTTCGGCCTGCCAGGCGACGGCGGCCATCGCGAGCGCGACCGTTGCGATGCTGTGCATCCTGCGCAGGATAGGGCGGGGGTATCGTCCCCGGTCCGTGTCCGAAGCGCCCCTGCATCCCACTCCCGTCGCGGTGATCACCGGCGCGAGCGCCGGCATCGGTTCCGCCACGGCCGTCGAGCTGGCTCGCCGCGGCCACGACCTGCTGCTGGTGGCGCGGCGCCGCGAGCGCCTCGAGCAGGTGGCGGAGCGCGCCGCGCGCGAGGCCGGCCGGGCGGTGCGCACCGAGATCGTGGTGGCCGACGTCGCCGAGCGCGGGACGGGAGCGCGGATCCTCGACGCCGCCGAGCGCGCGTTCGGGCGCTTCGACGTGGTCTATGCCAACGCCGGGTACGGGGCCGAGCGCCCCATGCATGCGATGGACGACGCCGAGCTGCGTCGCATGTTCGAGACCAACTTCTTCTCCTCGGTCGAGCTGTGCAACGAGGCGGCGCGGCGGATGATCGCCACGGGGCGGCGGGGGCACCTCCTGATGTGCTCGAGCTGCGTGGCCAAGTTCACGCTGCCGGCGTTCGGCGCCTACAGCGCCAGCAAGGCCGCGCAGGCGCACGTCGCCCGCGCCATGGCGTACGAGCTCCGGCCGCACGGCATCATGGTCTCGAGCGTCCATCCCGTGACCACGGCAACCGAGTTCTTCGACGTGGTGCGCGAGGGCGTGCCGGCCGGCGAGGTGCAGCACTACTCGATCCACGACATGAGCCGGTTCTTCGTGCAGCGGCCCGAGAAGGTGGCCCGGGCGATCGGCCGGGCCATCGGCACCGGGCGCACCGAGATCTGGACCAGCTTCCCCACGCGGGTGGCGGCCGGCATGATCACGGCCTTCCCGTGGATGATCGACCTGGCGGTGGCGGCCTCCCGGCGCCGCCAGCGTGCGCCGGGCGCGTGAGCGGCGTATATCCTTTCGGCCCATGTCCCTCCGCATCGGCATCAACGGTTTCGGTCGAATCGGTCGCCTCGTCTACCGCGTCGCGGTGCAGCAGGGCCTCGAGGTGGCCGCGGTCAACGACCTCGTCCCGGCGGACAGCCTGGCGTACCTGGTGAACCACGACACGATGCACGGGCGCTTCGCCCACCGGGTGGTCGCCGATGCCGACGGGTTCACCTGCAACGGCAAGCGCACGCGCTGCCTGAGCGAGAAGGAGCCGTCGAAGCTGCCGTGGAAGGACCTCGGGGTCGACGTGGTGCTCGAGTCGACCGGCCGCTTCGTGGACTTCGACGGCGCGTCCCAGCACCTCGCCGCGGGCGCGAAGCGCGTGCTGATCAGCGCGCCGACCAAGAGCGACGACAAGGTTCGCACGTTCGTCTACAAGGTCAACCACGAGCAGTACGACCCGGCGCGCGACGTCGTGGCGTCCAACGCGAGCTGCACGACCAACTGCCTGGCCCCGGTGGTGAAGGTGCTGCTCGACCTCTGCGGAATCGAGGAGGGCCTGATGAGCACGGTGCACGCGGTGACCGCGACGCAGCCCACCCAGGACGGCCCGAGCAAGAAGGACTGGCGGGGCGGGCGCAACGCCTACATGAACATCATCCCGGCCTCCACCGGCGCGGCCAAGGCCTGCGCGCTCGTGCTGCCGGCGGTCAAGGGAAAGCTGACGGGGATGAGCTTCCGGGTGCCGACGGCCAACGTCAGCTGCGTCGACCTGACCTTCCGGTCCGCGCGCCCGACCTCGCTGGAGGCGATCCACGCCGCGATGCGCGCCGCCGCCGAGGGCCCGATGTCGGGAGCGCTGGGCTTCTGCGACGAGGAAGTGGTGTCGAGCGACTTCATGGGCGATGCTCGCAGCTCGATCTACGACTCGCTCGCCTGCATCCAGCTGAACGACCGGTTCTTCAAGCTCGTGAGCTGGTACGACAACGAGGCCGGGTACTCGCACCGCTGCGTGGACATGATGCGGTTCATGGCGGCGAAGGGCCTCTGACGTGGGCCTCCTCGCCGAGTCGCTGCTGTTCCCGTTCTCCGAGTACTGGGCGTTCTACGCGGGCTTCACTGCGTTCGTCCTGGTGCTGCTGGCGCTGGACCTCGGGGTGTTCCACCGCAAGGCGCACGCGGTGTCGATGCGCGAGGCGTCGGCGTGGGTGGCGGTGTGGATGTCGCTGGCCGGCCTGTTCTGCCTGCTGCTGTGGCTGTACTGCGGGCACCGGTTCCCCGACCGCTTCGACGCCATCGTCGCCGCCGGGCATGGCAGCCCGCAGCAGGCGGCCAACGCGGTGGCGCTGCAGTTCCTCACGGGGTACGTGATCGAGCAGAGCCTCTCGGTCGACAACATGTTCGTGTTCGTGGTGATCTTCGGGTTCTTCTCGATCCCGTCGAACCTGCAGCACCGCGTCCTCTTCTACGGCATCGTCGGGGCGCTGGTGTTCCGGGCGATCTTCATCGCGCTCGGCGCGGCGCTCATCCAGTACAAGTGGGTGGTCATCGGCTTCGGCGCCTTCCTCGTGCTCACGGGCATCAAGATCATCTTCGCGCCCGAGAAGGAGAAGGACCCGGAGAAGAACCCCGTGCTGAAGTTGCTGAAGCGCTTCATGCCGCTGACCCAGCGTTTCCACGGCCAGCGGTTCCTGGTGAAGGAAGAGGCCGACGATCCCCGCCGCCCCGGCCACCGGTCGCTTCGGTGGGTCGGCACGCCGCTCTTCGTTGCGCTGTGCATGATCGAGGTGAGCGACATCATCTTCGCGGTGGACAGCGTGCCCGCGATCTTCGCGGTGACGCGCGAGCCGTTCATCGTGTTCACGAGCAACGTGTTCGCGATCCTCGGGCTGCGCAGCCTGTACTTCCTGCTGGCCGGGGCGCACGACAAGTTCCACCTGCTGAAGTACGGCCTGGGCGTCGTGCTGGTGTTCGTGGGCATCAAGATGACGCTCCCGCCGTCGTGGTATCCCGCGAGCTGGGAAGGGCACTTCCCGATCGGCTGGTCGCTGCTGTTCATCGTGGGCGTGATCGGCGGCAGCATGGTGCTGAGCGTGCTGCGGCCGAAGCGTGCGCCGCACGGGGCCGCGTGAGCGTGTTCCGCGGCGGTTGACAGCGGGCGGGATTTCGCTATCATTGTGGGTTCGCATTGCGGGGTAGAGCAGCCTGGTAGCTCGTCGGGCTCATAACCCGGAGGTCACTGGTTCAAATCCAGTCCCCGCTACTTCACGAGGCGCGCGCGAAACTGGCGCGCCGACCGGTTCAGAGTGAACGCCCTGGCCTCACGGCCGGGGCGTTCGCGTTTTGCGGCGTGCGTACGCGCTTTTGCGACAAGGGTTTGCGTGCACGGAGGTCTCTCGGGGTGGGCCAGTGGAGCGGCGTCGCAGAGTGCCTGGCCGACCGTCGCCGAGGTCTCGCCGGATTGTCTCTCCGCGCATCGAGAGACCTCGCGGCGGTCCGGTGTCTCTGTTTAACGCTCGCGGCCGGGTTATGTCTCCGAGGTCATAACCGCGGATTCGGGGGGCTGTCTGCCCGGCCCGAACTCCCACTGCAGCGCAGCATGGCTTCCTCGCATCCCGCGTGGAACGCCGGAAACGGGCTTGCCATCGGAAAGTCAGGAATTTTGCAAGCATCGTGATGGGGGGGGGGGCTTTGCGTTCTTGCTAGTGGAGCGTGGTGCATCGCCCCCGGCAGCGTGCCGGAGCGGGCATCGCGAAGAAACCTCGACTGGCCCGGGTGGGCAGTCACGGGAGAAGAGCCGCTCGCCGACGGTCTCGGCTGTGTCACGCCTGCACGGGAGTGTGGGCCATCAAGCGGGGCCTTGCCCCAGGAGTTTGGCAATGCGTACTTCTTCGATTCTGATCTCGGGTGCCGTGGCCGCCGTGGCCGTGGCGGGTTCGGCGATGGCGTCGGCAGTCACCATCTACGACAGCATCAGTGGTGCTGGCGGGGTCGGCGTCCTCGATGGCTCGTATCCCAGTCTCGGCTTCCAGGCGACGCAGACCGCGGAATTCGGTGATCGCATCTCCTTTGGCGGCAGCGCCCGCACCCTCGCGACGGCCACGTTCACCATGGTCAATTGGGCCCGCTACGAGGATTACAACGTGGGCGGACAGTACTACGGCAGTGGACAGTGGGCAGGCAACGGTTTCAATCACAGCTTCACGCTCAACCTCTACGAGGCCGGCACCGGTGGTAGCAGGGGCAACCTGATCACCTCGGTCACAGAGACCAAGTTCATCAGTTACCGGCCAACCGGCTGGTCATTCAACGGCTACGCGCAAAACATCAGCTTCGATCTGTCATCGCTCAATGTCGCACTCCCTGAGAGCATTGTCTGGGGCCTTGCATACAACACACAGACGTGGGGCAGCAGTCCGACGGGTGTGAACGGCCCGTACAACTCGCTCAACATGGGCCTGAATGACTACGCCAACGGAGGCATCTCCGTCGGCTCGACCGATCTGGACACGGTGTTCTGGAAGACTGCGACCGCAGCTTGGTACTCCGATGGTGGCGCCGCTGGGGTCAATGTGTTCCGCCAGGACTCGGGTTGGGCCGGCTACAACCCCATGGCATCGTTCACCGCCGTCCCCGCCCCCGGCGCGATGGCGCTCCTCGGCGCGGCAGGCCTCGTCGGCGGTCGCCGCCGTCGGGCCTGAGCCCTCGCTTCACGTTCGCACATCCCCGCTGGCGCACGCACGCCAGTGGCCACACTCCTCGCCGCGTCGCCTTCGGGCGGCTCGGCGAGGTTTTTCATTGCGCCCCCGCTTCCCACCAACCTTCTCCCCCGATTCGGAAGACCCGCCTTCGGACCGCGGAAATACAAGGGTAGAGGCATCGCGCACTCCGCCCTTCCATGACCCACCACCACGAACACGCCACCGACCCGCGGCGCATCCGCGCCGTCGGCGACATCCTCGCACGCGGCATCCGGCGGCTGGCCGACATGCGCCACCGGCGAATCGTCGCGGAATCCGCCGCGACATCCCTTGATCTCGTGGCCGAACCGAGCGTCACTGTGCAAGGCGCGGGGAACCCGCCGCCAGAGGAGGCACGATGACCGCGACCAGAGAGCGATTCGACGTGGAGGCCGAGCGCAGGACGCTCGGAGCGATGACCGCAGGCGAGCTGCGGCGGCGGTACCAGGAGGTCGGCGGGGACGAGGCGCGCAGCCGCAACCGCGAGTACCTGATCCGGCGCATCCTGTGGATGCTGCAGGCAGGCGCGTACGTTGGGCTGAGCGCCCGGGCGGCCGGGCTGGCCGACGGGCTGGCGCGTGAGTTCGACGTGCGGGCCACGCCGCCGCGCACGCGGGACGCGGCCGCACCGGGGCCGAGGACGGCTCCCGAGCGCGACGGGCGGCTGCCTGCGCAAGGGCGAGCATGAGGGGTACTACGTCATCAACGGTCGCGTTCGGGCGACGTTCGAGCACCCATTCCTTGTCCGCCGCGGCGACCAATGGGGTTTCGCTTCCGCGAACCTCATCGAGATCGGCGATCTCCTCATCCTCCCCGACATGCGCGAGGAACGGGTCCGCTCCATCGATGCGCGCCCTGGCACCGTGCGCACGGTCTCGATCCACGTGCCGATGACGAACACCTACCTCGCTGGCGGCGTGTGGGTGCACAACGCCCCGACGCTCGAGACGCAGGGCAGTAGCAGCAGCGGATCTGGCAGCAGTACCGCGGCGTCCTCCGACATGAGCGACTCGTCGGGCAGCAACAAGTCCGGCGGATCATCCTGGAACTCCGGCGACTCGGGCGGCACGCCGAGCGTGTCGGTCTGGTCGCAGAGCTCGCAGTCCTACGACTCCGGTGGCGGAGGCGGGCTCTCGGGCGGCGGCATCGACAGCGGCGGAGGACTCGGCGGCGGAGGCTTCGGCGGCGGCGCCGGTTGGGGCGAAGTGGGCAACGGGAAAGGCTGATGGCACGCCGCTGGCACGTGATCGCCCACCTCTGCCGAAAGCACGGCCTGCGTCGCGGCGTCGAGCTCGGCGTTCGCGAGGGACGCTTCACGAAGCACATCCTCCTCCACGTGCCCGACAGCCACATGACCGGCGTCGACTCGTGGTGCGCGCTGCCGACGCGTGACGAGCCCGGCGCGGAGACCTACGAGCGCTGGCCCATGGCGCGCTACCGCGCCGAGGCGCTTGCGCTTGCCGGTCACTTCCCGGGCCGCTGCCGCATGCTCGAGATGACCACCGACGAGGCCGCGCTCGTCGTGCCCGACTCGAGCGTCGACTTCGTCTTCGTGGACGCCGACCACACCGAGGAGGCCGTCGCGCGCGACATCGTCGCGTGGACTCCCAAGGTGCGGTCGGGCGGACTGATCGCGGGCCACGACATCCGCTGGCCCACCGTGCGCCGCGCCGTTGCGGCGAGCGGACCCTTCGAGGAAGCGGGCCACGACCAGGTGTGGCTCAGATGGAGGTAGCCATGGGCATTCCGACTCCCGTAATCGCTTGCGTTCTCCGCTCCGGCGGCATCTACACCGCGGACTGGGTCCACCGGCTCGCCAACGGAGTCCGGCGTCACACGAAGAGCATGCCGTACCGCTTCGTCTGCCTCACCGACATGGAGGTGCCAGGCATCGAGACCATCCCGCTCATCCACGGATGGCCCGGGTGGTGGTCGAAGATCGAGCTGTTCCGGCCGAACCTGTTCGGCAACAGGTCCGTGCTCTACCTCGACCTCGACACCGTGGTCGTCGGCGACCTCGAGCAGATCGCGATCGCAGGAATGGGCATGACGATGATGCACGAGCCAAGGCGGCCGAGGTACTTCAACTCCTCGGTGATGCAGTGGTGGCGGCTCGACATGCGCATGCTCTACGACGAGTTCGTGAAGTCGCCAGACAAGTACATGCGCCGGTTCCGCAGCCACCCGCGCATCGGCGACCAGGCGTTCATCAGCGACTATCTCGTCAAGGGCCTCTACCTGCCGTGCGCGTTCCGCGACAGCGTCGGACCCGACGCGGTCCTCTCGTACAAGCACGACCGATGCGAGCTCGGGCCGCGGCCGGGAACGGCGGTCGTCAGCTTCCATGGTCGCCCGAAGCCTTGCGACTTCACCACCGGCTGGGTCGCCGACGCGTGGAAATAAGAATCCCCGGTGGAGCGAAGCTCACACCGGGGACTTCCGGGGGTCGGGACGAATCCAGAGTCTAGCGCTCCTACTCCCAATCCTTCGTCTTGAACCCAAGGCTGCCAGCGTTCTCGCTCACGCTCCGCTTCAGCCCATCATCCACGCCGCGGTCGAACTCGGCGTCGATCTCGAGCGTGACGTTGACGGTCGCATTGGGGTCGGACGTCAGCAGCTTGATGACCTCTTCCGCGATCTTGTTCAGCTCTGACTTTGCCAGATTGGGATCTACGGCGATTGCGCCGCGGAACACGCGGTAGCGCTTCGAGGGCGTCATGCCGCCAGGGCCTGGCGGGATCGGAGGAGCGACGACGGTCGTGCCGCCGGCAACACCACCTGGCGTACCAGCCGTTCCACTGGTGCCGCCGCCAACGACCGGCGCGGGCGCCTTGTTCGCCGCCTCGTACGCAGCCGCAGCGGTCGGCTCGACCAACAGCAACGTGTCGTCGAAGCTCGCGCCACTGCCGAACTGGAAGCCCTCGTACTTGTCGCTGGTCTTGCCGTAGGCGGTGCCGAAGAAGTCCCGGCTGGACGCACCCTTGCGCACGACGTCTTCAAGCACCGAACGGCTTCGGAGTCGCGGCAGATACAGGTAGCGCAGCGAGTCCTCCCAGAACTGCTTGGCCTCGACCGCCTCGCGGCCACCCTTCCAATACAGCTCCTTGAGCTTCGCCCGAAGGTGGATCGGTGACCACGCCTCGATGACGAGCTCGTTGTCCGAGCAGACCTTCTCGAGCTCAACGCCTGCAGAGCCACCCGACGTCGCGATCGCGAAGATCTCGATTGAAGCCTTCGACGCAGTGGGATCGTCCTGGACGGGGCAGAGCAGCCACTTGAAGCACTCTCGTGCAACACGCGGCAGCGCTTCCTCGGCGATCTGCAGCTCTTTCTGCACCTGCTTCTTCTGCACCTGGTCGATGTTCAGCTTGCCGGCATCGACATCGTCAACGATGCTGTCCCATGCCAATGCGCCGCGCACCGCATCGGCCAGGCGGTTGATCACCGCTGAGTCCGGCGCCACGAACAGCAGTCGGTTGGCCCGGTGCCGCGGTTGCGTTCCATGCGACCGGAGGTACTCGCGCACCGCATCCTCGGCAGGCTGGCGAAGCTCCTTCATGTAGCCATAGTCCGGTGACAGGATGACCAGCCTCAGCGCACTGTCATCCGGCACGTCGGCCGCGGCTGTGAACACATGGACGCCATCAAAGATCGACGCGCCGACAAACAGCTTCTTCGCGACCTCTTCGATCTTCTTGCGCACCTCGCCGCGCTCGTCGAACCGACGCTTGCGATCCTCCATCTCGCGGCGGAGATTCGCCCGGGTGTCGAACCAGTAGCGCGTGGTGTCCTGTGCCTTGTCGCCGGTGCTGTTCAGGTAGTGCAGTCGGTCCGCGATGCGCCCCAACGCGTCGTTGAAGACGGCACTGGCCTGCCCGGGCTGCACGCAGCCGAGCAGCACGCGGGCGCGATCGAGACCGCGAGCGCCACGCCTCGCCGAAACGCTCGACGGTGCCGAACCGAGGAACAGCGTGCGCGCGACGCGCCTCGCCGCATGCAATTGCCCAAACCGCGGCTCGCGCCCCTCGAGCTCCGTAGTCTCCGCACGGTCGCCGTCGATGTCGCGCTCGATCACCGGCTCCCATCCCTGCGTCAGCAGATAGGTCATCTCGTTGCGCACATCGTTGTCGGAGAGCGGCAGGCTTCCCGGCAGGATCATCAGGTCGGTGTTGTTCGCTTTCCAGAGCCTGCTGATCACCTTCGCCATCAGCTTGAGCACCCCACGGGTGCGCTGGAAGCCGTCGATCGTGGTCCAGTCCTCGTAGAGGCGATCGAAGAACTCAGGATGAATCGGATAGGCCTGGCGCAGCCGGTCGTAGTACCGGCTCTCCTGCGTCTCGCCGGGCACGCTCGGCCCTTCGGCGACGTACATGTCCGCGAAGGCACGGCAGACGGCGTCGCGGCTCTTCTCGTCCTTGATGGGTTCGAACAGACGACGGCGCACGATCTCGAACGCCTCTTCGGTTGCCACCGGGCGCCACAGCGCCTGAACGCGGCCGAAGCGCTTTTCGAGCGCCTTGAGGGCCATCACGCCACGCTGGCTGCCTGCTTCGATCTCCGACTCGGGAAGGCTCGCCAACAGGATCGCGTTCGGCACCAGCTTCACTGCCTCGGTGAGCGCCTGGATGAACGCCATGTTGCTCTCAAAGGAGCCACCGCTGATCTGCTTGCCTTCCTCAAACTGCCCGATGTAGGCCACAAGCTCGTCAATCAGCACGACGCAGGGCGCGTGCTTCTCGAGCAACTGGCGCAGGACCTCCTTGCCCGGCGAGGTCCCGTTCGCGTCGGCGTCAGCCACCATCGCGTAGCCATCGGCCTTGCCAAGCTGCCACGCGAGCTCGCCCCACAGCGTGCGGATCTCGGTACGCCCCTGCTTCCACGGCTGGCCGGGGCTCTGCGCTGTCCCGTCGATCACGGCAACACGCGCCTCGGGCACGTCCATCAGTCCGGCCTTCTCAACGAGCGGCGCCACCCCCGGCATGTCGGCCAGCGGGCACTTGCGCGTCGCGAGGTGCCACACCGCAAGCATGGTGTGCGTCTTGCCGCCACCGAAGGCCGTCTGTAACTGGATGACCGGCTCGCCCCCCTTGCCCGAGAGCCGCTGTGCGACTTGCGTGAGTAGGAGCCGCATGCCCTCTGTGATGTAGGTGCGCTCGAAGAACGCAGACGCGTCCTGGTAGATGGTCGGCGCCTTACCCGTGCGCACCGCCGTAATGTCGGCAGCGAACTCGGCCTGTTGGAAGGTCCCCTTCAGGACATCGGGGTGGGGAATCGCGATTTCACGCCATGGCTTCATTGGAGTTCTCTCAGTTCTCAAACAGCTGACCCTGCACTGCGCCAGGTTCCTTCGACGCAGCAGATTCGATGCCGCTCCAGCCCGTCACGACTTCGTTGTAGGCACGGGCATCCTCGGCGCGGCCCTTCCGCTCGCAGAGCGTGTAAAGCCGGTAGGCGAGCTGCCGCATCGCTTCCGCTTTCGATGCCGTCTGTGCGAGCACCTTGGCCGCTCCGGTGTCGCCCTTCGTGTTGTACGCACGGATGAGCTGGTGGAGCGCCTCCCAGACTGGCATGCGAACATCAGTTGAGGGATCCCAGTCCGTGGCGTACTCCATCCAGCGGAGCAGGCGAACATTGCCGCCACCGGCCTCGGCCACCCCGGCCTGCTTCACGCCGTCAACGCTCGTACCCTTCGCGCGAGCAAGCGTGTCAGCCTCGCCGAACTTCCCGGTCTCCCATCCGTGCTGTTCAAACCACGAGAGGCAGAATTGCGTGTCCGCGTCAAAGTCGTCTTCGGCAAGGAAGCGGTTGATCAGTTGCAGTGCCGTCTTGACGCTCATGGGCGTTCCATCAGCTTCAAGCACTGCGTCATAACGGCTGAAGATCGCCATGCCTGGTCCGATGATCGCTTGGGATAGATCGACAGGTGCTACGGGTGAATGCTCGCCCTCATCGGCGCGAGTCATCGCGTCGAGCGCCTGCGGCAGCGTTTCGTTGAGCATGCGGACAAACTGGCGGCGGGAGATGGTGCCAGCGTCCTTCGCGCGCGGGCGGCAGACGAGGATGATGGAGGAGGCCAGGGCGTTAGTCCCATTGCCGATCATTCGTCCCTCCCGCTCAGTCCGCATCGGCCACGTTCCGCAAAGGCCAAGTCCAGCTGCTATCACCGCTTCGAGAAAAGTCTCCCATCCTGTGCTGTTCGTGCCATCACCTTCGGTGTCTGACTGTTTGAAGGCGTAGTAGATTGTGATGGGCGCGCCAGGGTGTGCCTGCATCGCGAGATGCTGCATTGCTTCCGTCATGCCTGACAGAAAGAAAGTCTCTGCCTGTTCTTTGGACCCATGCCGATAGGGCGTTGCGACAAGTTCCTCCGCCTTCGGCACTGCGATTGTGGAGAGGAGACTCGAAAACACCTCGCGGAGCGACCGACGCAGCCAAACGTAAAAGTAGTCCGACAGGTCTGCGTAGCCGATGTTGTCGTAGTAAGGCGGGTCAGTGCTAACGTATGCACCACTTGTGACCGTCTGCGATTGTGCAACGGTCTGAAGGACGATCGCTTTTGTCGATGCGGGTGCCGCTTCGACTGTTTTTGAGATTCCCTCCAGGGACACAGTTAGATCACCCGCCGCACCAGCAGTCGGGTTTACCTCCGCGAAGTCCCAGACCATCGGCAATGCCTGTCGGCCAAAGACGTGTACCGCTTGATCTCGCGCCTTGCTCCACTGAACGAGCGAGGCGTTGTAATCAGTGAGCTTGCTAACTCCGATCCCGAGATACACCCCCACCGCCTCGCTATAAGCCCGCGCGCCGCGACCGCCAGATTCAAAGGGGATGTCGTCGTCGGGCAGACCTGCGGCGATGGCATCGCGGCGGATGCGCTCGCGTGCCTCGCTGACGAGATCGCTGAAGGTAGTCAAAGCCACCAGCTGCCGAGGCGTGAAGAGGTCGCGGTATCGCGTCAATCCGTAGAGCTGCGTTCGAATATCGCGCGGGTTGTGATTGATCTCGACGTCGGGACCCCACTCGGGCTTTGCGGCTTCGGCTGCCGTTTCGTGGATTTCGTCCGGCGACAGGTAGACGCGGCCGCGCTCTCCCTCAGCCACGATCGCCATCAGACGCGCGCCCATCCTTCTCGCGACCCCTTGCTCGCGGATGTGGTCAACGTGTATTGGCGCATTCGAGATCAGGCATGAAAAGTGCCCGCCTCGGCCAACCTTCGTCCCGTCCTTCGCCCTCTCCGGCGGCTTCCCCACCTTCACGGTGAACCGGTAGCCGTCCCTCTCGATCACCGGCTGGACGTACGCCTCCTTGCCCGCCTTGCTTGACAGGACAAAGCTGCTCGCGAGCGGCACATCGACATGGGCGTAGGCCGGATTCGGGCTCTTCACGGTGCGGGCCCAGAGCCATGCGATGACGGTCAGATCTTCACCGACCAGCGGCTTGAGATCTGGTCGCTCGACAGCCATCTCCTTGGTGATGGTCACCTTGGGGTAGAGGTGCCCGATGCGCTTCTCGGCTTCGTCACGCATCCATTGGCCGTAGTAGCGGACATCGTCGGCCAGTCCTGCGGCGCCCTTCCACTCGGGCGCGATCAGTTGCTTCGTCTTCCCCGCCGAAGGATGCACCGGGGCGCGCCCGGCGAACTTGGGCGGGATCTCGATCATCGCCTTGTTGATGAGCACGGCGACGGGGTTCAGGTCACTGGCGTAGGCATCGAGGCCCAGCCGCTGCGCTTCAAGCGGGATCGCACCGCCGCCAGCAAACGGGTCGTGCAGGCCGGGCATCTTGTCGGGGTTGAAGAGCTCTGCAGCCTGCGGATGATGCTTGTTGAGCTCGCAGGTCTGGTGCCAACTCTCGCGGATCGCCTCGCGCGCTGCGTTCAGCACCGTCTCGTTGGTGGTGTTTTCCCACAGGACGAGGTCTTCGATGATCTTGAAGAGGCGCGTGCGGGCCTTGGTCCACGCGGCCTTGTTCTGCGACACGGGTTCCTTGCCAGGGTTCTGGCACCGCCAGAGGTCCTCGGGGTCATGGACGAGCTGGCCGAAGATCACGGCGCGGGCGGCCGCAAGCGGCCGTCTGGCCCACCACAAGTGCAAGGTGCTCGGATGCCCATGGCGGATCGACTTCTCGCGGGCGGCCGCCTCGTTGATGGCATCAAGGGGCAGCGCGACCTCGATGAGCTTCTTCGGGCTGATGACAGGATGGCTTGTTACGGTCATGCTCGTCCATTCGCCCGCGCAAGCAGGTCAGAAATGTTGTAGGTCACGCTTGCAGCGCCCCAATCGGGCTCGCGCTGGAAGGGGTTGGCCAGGTAGTGTGGCCCGTCGACCGAGTCGTCGGCGTTCACGAACACAATCGCGAGTACGAATTTCTCGGCCTGGTTGAAGGCGTAGAGGATCTCGTTGCGCGTCACCGTGATCGTGTCGGCGCCAGCGACGCGACCCTTGACCTCGATGTGACGGGCGACAGGTTGACGGCCATTCACGGCGGGCGGGTAGCTCGTGACATCCCAGCCGCACTTGTCGGCCGAGACGTCCTCCACTTGGTGGCCGCGTGCACGCTCAGCCGCCATGACGGCTTCCATGGCAAGACGCTCGATCTTGGCGCGTGCTGCGGCGTCGGCCGCATTTGGTGGCGGTGCCTCGCCCCGCAGCTTGCGGAAGAGGCCCTGCGGCACGACCAGCGCACCCCCCAGCACGACCGGCGTGCCGTTCTGCACCTGACGCATGGCCTGCAGCTCGCGCTTGCGATTGTCGAGCCTGAACTGAAGGTCCTTCAGCGTGCGGGTTGCGTTCTCGAGGTTCAGGCGCACATCCTTGCCCGCGGCACGGTCCTCGCGCAGCTTGATCTCGCGGTCGCTCCAGAAGTCGATCTCCTTCGTCAGGCGCTCGTGGACGGCGACCAGCGTCTTCTCGATGTGTTCGGTGCGCCGCGTCTTCACTTCCTCGAAGTGCGTGGGCACAAGCTGTGCTGCGGCAAGCCCGATCGCCTTCTGCTCAAGGTCGGCCTGTAGCCACGAAGCCTTCATGGTGTCGGCGAGTCTGGCGCGGTCGTTTGCGCCGAGCGGCTCGAGGTCGAGGTGCGGCGCCCACCCTGCGAAGGTGGCCTTGCCGTCCGGTCCGACGCGGATGAACTGCATGCGCTTCGAGAGCACCGTACCTTCGCCCGACTTGACCTCATGGGTGAGCAGGCAGAGGAACCACGGCGCATCGCCGTCGTCGCTTGGATCGACGAGCACCGTGCCGCGCCGCAGGAGATTCGCATTCTTCTCGAGGATGATGTCTGTGACCGCGAGCATCAAGGGATGCCCGGGGTGCATGAGCACGGCGCGGGCGAGCCCGGCCTTGTCGGGCGGCTGTATGGCGCTCGCCTCGAAGCACACGCGGTCGTACCGCTTCAGGATGGGCTCCTGCTCGCGGCGGTTGCGGCCAGTGATCTGCCGGTCGCGCTCGCGGACCTCTGCGGGCACATGAGTGATTTCGTGGCGCGCCTCCTCGCGTCGGTGCATGACGCCGCCGAGCGACTCGAATGCCTTCGTGAAGAATGAGCGCACGAAGAACGGCTGGAGCCTCCGTGCCTCAGCCTTCTCCATTTCGGCCTTGACCTTGAACAGCCGCTCGGCCGACATGGTCTGCTCGGCCAGCGCATTGCGGTTGAGCAGGCCCTTCAGGTGGTCATGGTCGAACACGCTGTCGATCTTCTGCGTGAGCTTGGCGCGGATCTCGGGGCGATCGCCGTAGCGGATGGCCTCCATCATGAGGTCCTTCAGGCTGCGCTCCTCGAATACATCGCCGAGGATGTTGAAGACCTTGCCCTTGAGCGCCTCGCACTCGGTTGCCAGCTTGTCGAGCAGGCGGTGCCAGACCGCGCCCTCGCGCGTCTCCTTCGCAACGAGGCTCCATAGATGGCAAACCTGGGTCTGGCCGATGCGGTGGATGCGGCCGAAGCGTTGCTCGAGGCGGTTCGGATTCCAGGGTAGGTCGTAGTTCACCATCAGGTGCGCGCACTGCAGGTTCACGCCTTCGCCCGCCGCGTCGGTCGCGATGAGGACACGCGTGTCCTTGTCGGATCGGAACAGCGCCTGAGCCTTCTTGCGCTCGTCTCGGTGGGTGCCGCCGTGGATCGTGACGATGGCGTTCTCGTTGCCAAGCACGCCTGCGATCTTCGCGGTGAGGTAGTTCAGCGTGTCGCGGTGCTCGGTGAAGATGATGATCTTCCGCTGCAGGCCCGACTCGTCGTGCATCTCCGGGTTGTTCTGCAGCAGCCTCGAGAGTTCATCCCACTTGCGGTCCTGGCCGGACTGGACCACGGCCTTGGCCTGCTGCTCGAGGAGTTCGAGCTCCGCGATTTCCTTCTCGAGCTCCTCGACAGTCTTCGCAGCCGATGCCTGATCGACAAGCTCCTCCTCCATCTGCTCCTGCTCGGCTGCGTTCATGTCATCGTCGTCGAAGTCGCCGTCATTCGGCACCTCGTACAACGTCTCTGCCAGGGCTCGACGCCCCCGCTCACCGAGCTTCTCCTCACGAAGCCGGTCGGACAGCCGTTCGCGACGGCGCTTGAGTGATTGAAAGATCGCCTCGGGGCTGGAGGCCAAGCGGCGCTGCAGCGCGGTCAGGGCGAAGCCAACCGAGCCCTTGCGCTGGCCGTCGAGCTGGTCGGCCTTGCCCATCTGCATCTGGACGTAGTGGGTGACCGCCTCATAGAGCCCAGCCTCGAGCGGCGACAGCGCGTAGTTGACGGTGTAGGCCTTCCGCTCCGGGAAGAGCGGCGTGTTGTCGAAGCGGACGAGTTCCTCCTTGACCATGCGGCGCATGAGGTCAGTGGTGTCGACCTTGTGGACGCCGTCGCGGAACTTGCCGTAGAAGCGGTCCGAGTCGAGGAGCGACATGAAGAGCTGGAAGTCCTCTTCCTTGCCGTTGTGCGGGGTGGCCGTCATCAGGAGCAAGTGACGCGTGCTGGCGCCGAGCTTCTCAGCAAGCTTGAAGCGGCCTGTCTTCTTCAGCTCGGAACCGAAGAAGTGCGCAGCCAGCTTGTGCGCCTCGTCGAAGATGACGAGATCCCAGCCCGCAGCGCAGAGCTTCTCCTGCAGGTCCTCGTTGCGCGACATCTGGTCGAGCCGGACGATGAGATGGTTGTGCTCGTCGAAGGGATTGCCTGCCGTAGAGGATTCCTCGAGCGCCCCCGAGTACACGCGGAACTCAAGGCCGAACTTCTCAAAGAGCTCGTCGCGCCACTGCTCGACGAGGCTGCCGGGGGCCACGATGACCACGCGGTGCGCGTCGGCGCGCATCACGAGCTCGCGGATGTAGAGCCCCGCCATGATGGTCTTGCCCGCACCGGGATCGTCGGCCAAGACGAAGCGGAGCGGCTGACGTGGCAGCATCGACTCATAGACCGCCGTGATCTGGTGCGGCAGAGGCATCACGTTCGACGTGTGCACCGCCATCATCGGGTCAAAGAGGAACGCAAGGTCGATGCGCTTGGCTTCGCAGGCGAGCTGGAACGAGGCCGCGTCGCCATCGAAGGCCCATGGGCGCTCGGTGGTGGCGAGGGCAACAGAGTCACGGTCGGCGGGGCCGAGCAGGCGCTCGCGCATGGTGCCGTCCGGCGTGCGGTAGATGACCTGGCAGGATCCTTCCGCGATCTTGTTGACGGCAACGACCTTGCACACGAGCTCTGGCTCGAGTCCGGTCAGCGACATTCCTGGCTGCAGTTCTTCAAGGTTCATTGGGTGCCGATGCTCGCTTGAAACCGCACGCGAGCCCCCGAAGCAGGGCAGGCGCGTCTTTTCTTTAATGCCCCCGGCGGTCTCGGTGAGTCTCCGGGCCCCTTCCGTCCGTCAGCCGTCCCGCTCCGGAGTCCTTCCCACGGGATCCTGTCCGACCATCGGTCGTTCGGGACCAATAAGGTAGCGGAACGCGATTCGTTCGGGTGCCGCGTCTTTCAGTGGCATCTCGTTCTCTACAGCGATCCAAAACCCTGATTCCAGCGCACCACGCGGGGTCATCCAGCCCTCTCTGCACCCCAGAACCCACCGGGCATTCGAAACCCGTCCAGCCCTGACTACTTCAAGAGGCGCGCGCGAAACTGGCGCGCCGACCGGTTCAGAGTGAACGCCCTGGCCTCACAGCCGGGGCGTTCGCGTTTTGCGGCGCGCGTACGCGCTTTGCGACAAGGGGTTGCGTGCGCAAAGGTCTCTCGCGGTGGGCCAGCGCGGTGGCGTCGCCGCGTGCCTGGCCGACCCTCATCGAGGTCTCGCCGGATTGTCTCTCCGCGCATCGAGAGACCGCGCGATCCGAAAGGTCTCTGGTTCACGGTTCCCGAGGCCGAAACGCACGAACTCATAAGCAACCGAGGCGCTTCGGCCAGAATCCGGACGGCGCGGAGGCCGCGGAAGGCGGAAGTCTCGGGTCATGAGTCGGGGCGTCTACGTGCCTTCGACATCCACCACGCGCCAGTACTTACGCCGAGACGCTCGGTGCAGCTCCGGTCGAAGTCCTCACGCCTTCGGATGCGCCAAACGAATGGTCTTTCGGAGCAATCCTCCGACGCCCAGGCCCATGGCGATGACCAGAGCGACGCCTGGCGCTCCCACGAGCAGCGTGCCTCGAATGTCGATCTCCAGGCCACTGATCGGAACCCCTTGCCACAATTGGTCGATGGCGAACGCGAGCAGCGACCAGCCCACGAAACTCCAGCTACCGATCGCGTAGGCGATCGCCGGTCGGACACGCGCAAACCGAACGCACAACACTGCGGGCAGAACGGCCAGTCCGATGACCGGAGCGATGAGGTTGAGCATCGGGATCCACTGGTTGAGCTTCATCAAGCCAAACCACCACCCGAACGCGAGCAGCCCTGCAACCGCGACCCCGGCGGCGAACGCCACCTTGAGTTCGACTCGATGCCGTCGGTCGCGAAGGTCGCACACGCTTCGCGGGTCGGAGGGGTCGATCGCGAGCCCGCATTCCGGACAACGCCTCGGCACCGCATTGCCCAAGGGCTGCAGGCACCGACGGCAGCCGAGACGCAAGGCGTGCACATCACCCGCACTGGCCGGATCGGCGATAGCGGTCTGGGCTGGCGCGGCTTCTTTGCTTTCCACGGCTGCGCATTCTCCTCAAGGTTCGGCAACTGGGACTTGTATCCGTGGGCGACGACTTTGTTCAGCGATTTCAGGACATTTTCGTCAACGCCCGATCAGGCGCGCGAACCACGCGAGCCCCGCGGACTGACGAACCGCCTGATGGCCGCAGAATTCTGCTCCCTCCGCCAAGAAAGCGGAGGACTTTCGTTTCGGCTGCGGAGATAGAGGGATGGAGGTGTGCGCCTCCGACCGAACCCTCGGACTTCGGCATGTCCCACCCAGACGAAGACCCCATCCCCCACGCAGCCCGCATGCGAGCGATCGGCGACCTCCTCGCCCGCGGCATCCGCAGGCTGGACGACATCCGACGGCGCAGCGGCGATGAGGAAATCCTCGCCGTTGACCCCGCTACATGCCTTGATCTTCAGGCCGAGTCGAGCGTCACTGTGGGCCACGCGGCGATGCCGCGGATGAAGGAGACCGGATGACCGCCACTGAACAGGCCTTCGACCTCGCGAGCGAGCGCGGGAAGCTCGAGGCGATGACGATGAACGCGCTCAAGCGCCGCTACCGACAGGTCAGCGGACACGACTCGCGCACCCGCAACCGCCAGTACCTGGTCCGGCGCATCCTCTGGCTGCTGCAGGCCGCAGCCCACGGCGGGCTGAGCCAGGAGGCGCTCGCACGCGCCGCGGAGCTGGCCAACGGCGAGCCCGAAGGGGCCGCCGTCCGCGCCACGCCGCCCCGGGCGCGCGTGCTCGGGGTCGTGGCCCCCAACGCCGACGGGACCCGCGACGAGCGGCTCCCCCGCCCGGGCCACGCGATCGTGCGCCGGTACAAGGGCGAGACGCTGCGGGTCACGGTGCTCTCGACGGGCTTCGAGTTCAAGGGCGAGCGGTACGACTCGCTGTCCGCCATCGCGAAGGCGGTGACCGGCTCGCACATCAACGGCTTCCGGTTCTTCAGGCTGGTGAAGGTGGCCGCATGATCAAGCCGCGCAGGAGCCGCGAGACCGAAAGGAGCGACCGCAAGGCGGTGCGCTGCGCGATCTACACGCGCAAGTCGACCGAGGAGGGCCTCGACCAGGACTTCAACAGCCTCGACGCCCAGCGCGAGAGCGCGGAGGCGTACATCAGGAGCCAGGCACACGAGGGCTGGCGCCTCGTGCCCACCCGATACGACGACGGAGGCTTCTCCGGCGGCAACCTCGACCGCCCCGCGCTCGCGGCGCTGGTCAGGGACATCGAGGCTGGCAAGATCGACTGCGTCGTGGTCTACAAGGTGGACCGCCTGAGCCGGTCGCTGATGGACTTCTCGAAGCTCGTCGAGGTCTTTGAGGCGCACGGCGTGTCCTTCGTGTCGGTCACACAGCAGTTCAACACGACGCACTCGATGGGCAGGCTGACCCTGAACATCCTGCTCTCCTTCGCGCAGTTCGAGCGGGAGATCATCGGCGAGCGGATCCGCGACAAGCTCGCTGCGCACAAGCGCAAGGGCAAGTGGACCGGCGGCAGGCCACTGCTCGGCTACGACGTCGACCGCAGCGGCCGCAGCCCGAGGCTGAGGGTCAACGAGGCCGAGGCGATCATCGACCGCGAGACATTCGACGCGGTGCAGCGGCGCATGCAGGCCACCGGCGCGCTGGCCGGCTCACGCCGCCCTGTAGGGCCTGATCTTCGAGATGGTCTTGGTGCCCTGCGAATCCCGGGCCACCTCAAGGTCGTAGCGGGCCTGAAGATTCATCCAGAACTCCGCGGTCGTCTTGAAGTAGGCCGCAAGGCGCAGGGCAGTGTCCGCGCTGAACGCACGGGTGCCGTGCACGAGCCGCCCGACCCGGTCCGCAGGCATGCCCGTGTCCTTGGCAAGGCGGTACATCGAGATCCCGAGCGGGACCAGGAACTCCTCGTTGAGGATCTCGCCGGGGTGGACAGGGCGGTGGCGGCTGGCACGGGTGCTGGGCATGGTGACCTCGTTCAGTGGTAGTCGATGATGCGGACGTCGGAGGCGTTGCCTTCGGACCAGCGGAACACGATGCGCCACTGGTCGTTCACGCGGATCGAGTGGAAGCCCCGAAGGTCACCCCGCAAGGCCTCCAGCCGGTTGCCCGGCGGGACTCGCAGGTCATCGATGCCGGCGGCCGCATCGATGATCAGGAGCTTGCGGAGCGCGGCACGCTGGATCTCGGCGGACAGTCCCTTCACCCGCTCCCGGGCGAAGAGATCCTTCGTGCGACGGTCGGCGAAGCCAGTAATCACGCATTGCAATAATAACGCCGCGCGTGAATATGTCAAGGGCTGGCCGCCGGGGGGGCGGCCGCTGCGGCGTGGGGCAATGGCTGCGATCCGGCTCGCTCCAGGCGATCCGGAACCCCGTTTCCGACGCGCCAGAGGGGTATCTCGCTCCCTGAGGGAGTCGGAAGCCAACTCGCCTGTTCGAAACCCGTTTCGCTCGCCCGACTTCAAGGGGCGCGCGCGGAACTGGCACGCCAGCAGGTTAAGAGTGAACGCCCTGGCCTCGCGGCTGGGGCGTTCGCGCTTTGCGGCGTGCGTACGGCGTTTTGTGGCAAGGGGTTGCGTCTGTGGAGGTCTCTTGGGGTGGGCCAGCGGAGTGGCGCCGCCGAGTGCGTGGCCGACCGTCGCCGAGGTCTCGCCGGATTGTCTCTCCGCGCATCGAGAGACCTCGCGCACCGAAAGGTCTCTGGTTCACGATTCCCGAGGCCGAAATGCACAAACTCGTGAGCAACCGAGGCGCTTCGGGCGAAATCCAGACGGCGCGGAGGGCGTGAATCGCGGAAGTCTCGGGTGATGAGTCAAGAAGCGTGCGGAGCGAGCCCGACCAAGCGGCGCGAAGACCGCTCCGGCAGGATGGAGCCTCCCGTTCACGCACCTCGTCGGAGCAGCCCGTCGGCGCCAAGAGCTGCGCAAGTTTCTGATGCGAACCGGACCACTTCATCGCACCCCTGTCAGGGTTACGGCGGGCTCGCAGCTGAGAGCGTCGAGGGTCTCGCCTCGGAAGAGGCGCAGCACGATCTCGGTCTTGCGACGGCTGAACCAACGTCCTTATCGCCGCGATCGCCCCCGCCGGCTCCGCTCGCGCTCCGCACCCGCTTCGCCGCCGAAGGCGTGTTGTGTCGTGGCTTCTTCATGGTGTCGTGCATCTTGCCCCCGAGTCCCAGACGGATGTCTCAGGAAACCGTGCAGCGCACCAGCTGGCACGACGTCATCAACGGCCGCGTGCGCGTGACCTTCGAGCACCCGCTCCTCGTGCGGCGCGACCGTCGCTCACTTCGGCGGCTTGTCCACCATCGCCTTCAAAAGGAGATCCCGATGTTCGGGCATAGCGACAGTGTGTGGAGTCTTTCCGTTGCCGTTCATCGCGCGTGGGTCCGCACCGGCCTTGAGGAGGCGTTCGACCACGGCGGGGTTGGGGTTGGACATCGCAGCCAGATGCAGCGGGCTCTCGCCGTTCTTGTCCCTCGCGTTGACATCGGCACCGGCCTTGAGGAGGAGTTCGACCACGTCGGGGTTGGGGTTGGACATCGCAGCCAGGTGCAGCGGGGTCTCGCCGATCTTGTCCTTCGCGTTGACGTCCGCACCGGCCTTGAGCAGGACCTCGAGCACGGCCGGGTTGTCGTTGAACATCGCAGCCAAGTGCAGCGGGGTGCGGCCGTCCGTGTCCTTCGTGTGGACGTCGGCACCGGCCTTGAGGAGGAGTTCGACCACGTCGGGGTCGGGGTTTTTCCACGCAGCCTGGTGCAGCGGCGCGGAGCCGCTCATGCTCTTCGCGTTGACGTCCGCACCGGCCTTGAGCAGGACTTCGACCGCCGCGGGGCTGCTGGCATCCGCAGCCCAGTGCAGCGGGGTCCCGCCGTTCCTGTCCTTCGCGTTGACGTCGGCACCGGCCTTGAGCAAGACCTCGAGCGGCGCGGGGTTGGGGCTGCAGCCCGCAGCCCGGTGCAGCGGCGTGAGGCCAACATCCGTCGTCTTCGCGTTGACGTCTGCACCGGCCTTGAGCAGGACCTCGAGCGCGGCCGGGTCCGAAAGGCGGTGCAGCGGGGTGGTGCCATCGCGGGCCTTTGCGTTGACGTCCGCACCGGCCTTCAGCAGGACCTCGAGCACGGCCGGGTTCGCAGCCCAGTGCAGCGGCGTGCGGCCGTCCGTGTCCTTCGTGTCGACGTCGGCACCCGCCTTGAGCAGGACCTCGAGCGCGGCCGGGTTTGCGGTGGACATCGCAGCCCATTGCAGCGGTGTGGCGCCATTCGAGCCCTTCGTGTCGACGTCGGCACCCGCCTTGAGAAGGACCTCGAGCACGGCCGGGTTGGCGTTGGTCATCGTAGCCCGTTCCAGCGGAGTGTCGCCGTACTCGTTCGTCGCGTTGACGTCGGCACCGGCCTTGAGCAGCAACTCGAGCACGGCGGGGGCTTGATTGTTCCCCGCAGCCGCCTGCAGCGGGGTGGTGCCGTGCTCGTCCTTCGCGTTGACGTCCGCACCGGCCTTGAGCAGGACCTCGAGCACGGCGGGGCTTCTATTGCTCCCCGCAGCCGCGTGCAGCGGGGTGGTGCCGTGCTCGTCCTTCGCGTTGACGTTCGCACCAGCCTTGAGGAGGAGCTCGAGCACGGCGAGGTTGGGGGTCCTGAGCGCAGCCTGCAGCGGCGTCACGCCATCCGAACCCTTCGCGTTGACGTCGGCACCTGCCTTGAGCAGGCGCTCGACCTCACCCAAATCTCCACGCCCGGCTGCGAGGGAGAGGTCGGCCCCCGACCGCTCGCCGCTTGTCGCGCCACGACCAGGGGCGGGTGCGCCCGACTGTGCGTGGACGGTTGGCGCGGCAGCAAGTGCCGTGGCGAGAATGTGCGCGAGAGAGATGGAGCGGAGGAACCGGGGCCTGGCTGCGTGCGACATTGGAACCTCGACTGTGTGGTTGGACCTAGGCGCCAGCGGGCTTGCAGCGGCAGCGAACTCACGCGATTGTAATCACTCTCTGGGGGCTGCTGCTGCGGCGCCTACGAGAAGGCGAGCACGACAAGCTGGCGGAGAGCCAGTTCGAAACTGATCGCATGATCCCACCACTTCCCATCAGCGACCGAAGACCGCGTGCATCCGATGAGCGATCGCGAAAGCGGCTCACCGACCGATGCAGATTGAACGCCCTGGCCACCCGGCCGGGGCGTTCGCGCTTTGCGCAGCGAGGTCGACGTTTTGCGACAAGGGGTTGCGTGCGCGGATGTCTCGCGGGGTGGGCCAGCGCGGTGGCGTCGCCGCGTGCCTGGCCGACCCTCATCGAGATCTCGCCGGATTGTCTCTCCGCGCATCGAGAGACTGCGCAATCCGAAAAGTCTCTGGTTCACGATTCCCGAGGCCGAAATGCACGAACTCATAAGCAACCGAGGCCCTTCGGCCAATATCCGGACGGCAGGGAGGGCGCGGAACGCGGAAGTCTCGGGTGATGAGTTGGGCGTGAGCTCCTGTGGCCGTCCGAACGACACCACTGCCCATGCATGGGTTGCTGATGGGGTCGCGCACGTCGGTGGCGAGGTCCGTCAACCCCACGCCCCGAGCATCATTCCGAGGTCCATGCCGTTGACGAATCCGTCGCCGTTCAGGTCCGCCGGGCACGTGCCCGTGCATGCGCCCCATGCATTGAGCAGCATGCCGAGGTCGATGCCGTCGACGTACCCGTCGTCGTTGAGGTCGCCGAGCCGGATCGGCACCAGGCGCACCAGCTCGGTGGTGCCGAACGCGGGGCCGCGCCGCGCCGACGCCAGGATCATGCGGGCATTGTTGATCTCGGATGCCCCCATCACGGCCCACGAACCATGCGACGGGTCGACCAGCGGGCCGATCGGCATGTTCTCCTCGCCGACGTACGACACCCAGTTGCCTCCGCCCTGCACGTAGGCGACGACGTCGCCGCGGTCGTTGATCGAGGTGGCGGACGTCGTGGTCGCGCAGCCGCCGACGAACTCCCATCCGGTGCCGGGGCGCCAGCGCACCGGGAACGTGCTGCACCCGGAGAAGCCGCTGATGTACCCGCAGAATGCCCCGGTCCCGGCGAGGTCGGTCGACACGACCCCCTGCCAGTTCCCCGGGGGAAGGGGCACAGTCGTCGCCACCATGGTGTCGAGGTCGAGCATGGTGTTCCACGCGATCACGACCCGTTCGTCGTTGACTCCCGCGGGAAGCGCCAGGTCGGGCAGCAGCTGGGCACCGGCCTCGGTGAAGCGCACCGCCCGTGAGTACAGGCCAAGCCCGAGTCCCCCGGACCCGCCGACGATGTCGCCGTGGTCGTTGACGGCGGTCGCCGTGCTGAACTGGTCGCCCGGATACGGCGCGAGCAGGCGGAACTGGTAGCCGGACGGCGTCGGCAGCCAGGCCGCGGCGCGCGAACCGATGCTCGCGACGGGCGAGGTCGACACGGCACCGACGACGATGCCCGTGTCGCTGACTTGGTACGCGTCGGAACTCTGCCACTCTGCCGGGGTCGCCAGCAGCTCGACGCCGCTGCCTCGTCGTGCGAGGAAGGCGCGGCCGACGTTCTGCGTCGACACCTGTCGTCCCACCACGTCGCCGAGCTCGTTCATCGCGAAGCCCTGGAGGTCGGTGCCGAGGGTCTCGACGCGGTACGTCGGCGGGGCGGCCGTCACGGTGGCAGCAGCCGCAAGCCAAGCGACCGCTCCCGCTCGCCCGGCCGCGATCAAGGCATGTCTGGGGGTCTGCCTCATCTCGGCAAAGTATGGCACGTGCCCGGCGCGGTTCGGGTCGTTCCGACAGATTGCATCGTGGAATGCGTCATTATCAGACGACCTGCACGTGACGCTCCTGCTCCCGACCCGCCTCTGCATCTTCGTGGTGTCCGGGGGGACCGTCACCGTCACGCTGACGGCGGCCTCCGTTGGGTCCGCGCAGATCTGGACGGGAACAGGCGGCCCCTCGAGCGAGACCAGGCTTGCGATGGCCATTGGCTCGTCCGTGACGTACACCCTGAACGACGGCTCCTACACGTTTACGGGCCGCGGTTCCATCGCGGCCGGCACGTCTTTCGACGGCGAAGTCTTCAGCGTGTCGATCCCCGCCCCGGGCGCCATCGCGCTCCTGGGCATGGCCGGCCTCGCCGGCACGCGCCGTCGTCGCTGACACTCGCCTCGCGCATCTCCGCCGGCCTCGGCCGGCGGCCACGCTCCTCGCCGTGTCGCCCTCGGGCGGCGCGGCGAGGTTTTTCATTCCGGCCCCCGCTTCCCACCAACATTCTCCCCCGATTCGGAAGACCCGCCTTCGGACCGCGGAAATACAAGGGTAGAGGCATCGCGCACTCCGCCCTTCCATGACCCACCACCACGAACACGCCGCCGACCCGCGGCGCATCCGCGCCGTCGGCGACATCCTCGCACGCGGCATCCGCAGGGTGGACGACATGCGCCACCGGCGAATCGTCGCGGAATCCGCCGCGACATCCCTTGATCTCGTGGCCGAACTAAGCGTCACTGTGCCAGGCGCGCGAAGTGCGCCGCCAGAGGAGGCACGATGACCGCGACCAGAGAGCGATTCGACGTGGAGGCCGAGCGCAGGACGCTCGGGGCGATGACCGCAGGCGAGCTGCGGCAGCGGTACCAGGAGGTCGGCGGGAACGAGGCGCGCTCTCGCGGAAATCCGTGATTCGGCCGCAGGGCCCGCTATAGTGGGCCTTCAGTCGGGCGCTCCGCCTGCCATTCCCGAGGTCCACCCATGGAATTCACCATCGAATTCGAGCGCGAGGCCGACGGCCGATGGATCGCAGAGATTCCGTCGCTGCCCGGCACCATGGCGTACGGCTCCACGCCGGAGCAGGCCCGTGCCCACGCGCAGGCCTTGGCTCTCCGCGTCGTGGCCGAGCGCCTGGAGCACGAGGAAGCCGGATCGGAAGCGCTCACCATCACGTTCCGCGCGGCATGAGCGAGTGGCCGAGCACACGGGCACGGCAGGTGCTTGCGGCGCTGCTGCGGATCGGCTGGCGCGTGAAGCGGACCAGTGGATCTCACCGAACTCTCTCCAGGGACCAATGGGCGGACTTCGTGTTCGCGTTCCATGCCGAGACCATCATGCCACGAGCCACTACCACCAAGTCGAAGCGCTCACCCGCAGAGTCCTCTCGCCGCGGCTCGAGTCACACCCGCACGGTCGTCTACGACGTCGCGAAGCAGCTCCGCACGCCAAAGGAAATGGCCGCCTACCTCGAGTCGTGGCTGGTCGAGGCTCCCGATGATGCGGCAGGCATCTCTCGCGCGCTCGGCGACATCGCCCGCGCGGTCGGCATGAGCAAGGTCGCGAAGCAGTCTGGCCTCAGCCGCGAGAGTCTCTACAAGGCGCTCAGCGAGGATGGCAACCCGAGCCTCGACACGATCCTGCGCGTGGCTCGTGCGGTCGGCGTGCGGTTCCACGCGTCGGCCACATGATGCGCGAGCACTCGAGCCACCTGGAACCCTGATTCCAGCGCGCCACGAGGGGTCATCCAAACCGAGCTCTTCCGGCGCTGGCTTGAGCGCCTGCGGGACTGCCGCGCACGATTGCGCATCGCCGCGCGGATCGTCGCGGTGCAGGAAGGACACTTCGGCGACTGGAAGGCCATCGACCGCACCGTGTCCGAGCTTCGCGTGCATGCCGGGCCCGGGTATCGCATCTACTTCACGCGTCGCGGCGACTCCCTCGTCATCCTGCTCGCGGGGGCGACAAGCAATCGCAGCGGCGCGACATCGAGTCGGCGCGACGACTCGCGGCGGAACTCAGTGATCCCTAGGAGCCAGGACGATGACCTCGAAGCAGCGCGACATTTCCCCCAAGCGGCCGACCCGTCGGGCCCGAGCCGCAGCGAAGACTCACAAGAATGTGAAGATCGGAAGGGACGCGAAGTTGTCCGCCTTCGACGCGGCCAAGTTCCTCGACTCCCACGAGGCGGTGGCGGAGTTCATCGACGCTGCGCTCGAGACGGGCGAGCCAGCGGTACTCATCCGTGCACTCGGCGAAGTCGCCCGTGCTCAAGGCATGGCGCAGGTCGCGAAGCGCTCGGGCCTGGGGCGCGAGAGCCTGTACAAGGCGCTGCAGCCTTCCTCGCATCCGCGTCTGGAGATCATCATGCGTGTCGCGCAGGCGCTCGGCATCCGGCTGCATGCTTCGGCGGCATGACGCGGCGTTCAGTGAACTCAACCGAGCTGGAACGCTGACTCCATCACGCCACGATGGTCATCCAGCGCACTCTGCACCCTGGAACCCCCTTGCCCCGCTGCATTGAGTGATTCATGCGGTTGCGCCCCTGTCAGGATTCCGTCCGAGTGTCTGGCATGTGTCGCTACGCTCCCGGAATGGCGAAGGAAGATGACAGCAAGAGCTACGTGCACGGCACCTCGGAGCGCGAGCAGGCGCGGCTCGTGCGCCAGGCCGAGATCCTGCGACCGGTGCTTCTGGCGGGGCTCGATCTCGCGGCGGGCGAGCGCGTCCTGGAGGTGGGGTGCGGCGTTGGCGCCGTGCTCGGTGAACTCGCGGCTGCGGAGCCCGCGCTCCAACTCACCGGCCTTGACCGTTCCGCAGAGCAACTCTCGGGCGCGCGAAGGCACCTCGAAGCCCGCGGCGTTCGCGCGGCCCTCGTCGAGGGCGACGCCCTCGCGCTTCCCTTCGCGGACGGGTCCTTCGACCGCGTCGTGCTGGTGTGGGTGCTGGAACATCTCGCGGACGAGCGAATGCGGCTTGCCGCCCTGCGCGAGGCGAAGCGCGTCCTGCGCCCAGGCGGTCGCGTCGACCTGACCGACACCGACTACGGGCTCTTCCGTGTCACCCCGCGGGACGCGGCGATCGACGCGTTTCTGGCCGCCTTCGTGGAGCACTTTGACGCGCACGGCGATTCGCGCGTGGGACCGCGGCTGGGACCGCTCCTCGAGGCCGCGGGATTCGCCGCGGTCGACAGCCGAATGCATGGGCTTCACTTCTGGTGCCCGTCGCGCGCGGCCGCACTCGAGGCCTTCACCGCCTACATCCTTGACTTCGTGCGGCCCGAGCTGCCCGCGATGGCGGCCGCCCGCCCTGCCGAGGTCGCGGCGCGAATCAGGGCCGGCGCCGAACGATTCGGGTCACTTGCGGCGACGCCCGACGGGTCGTTCAGCGCCACGATCTGGCGCGCCACGGGATACCAGGCTGCCGCGTCGTGACCGCGAGTGCGGCAACGTCGAAAGTCCCCGCCGCGAGGTCTGCCAGCGGCTTGTCGAGCTCGTTCGGGTGACCGATCCATTGGACGACACCGCCCTTCACGAGGAAGGCGGTCGGGATGCCGTCCTGCGACGCGGCCTTGAGCCACGACGCCGCCATGCCGTCCTTGTTGCCCGAATGGGCGAGGCGGTAGGCCATCTTGTCACCCATTCCATCCACGAAGCGCCTGATCTTGCCGTCCTTCGGATCCTCAGCACGCTCACGCCGAGGAACCCATCCCCCACGCCGCCCGCATGCGAGCGATCGGCGACCTCCTCGCCCGCGGCATCCGCAGGCTGGACGACATGCGCTACCGGCGAATCGTCGCGGAATCCGCCGCGACATCCCTTGATCTCGTGGCCGAACCGAGCGTCACTGTGCCAGGCGCGGGGAACCCGCAGCCAGAGGAGGCGCGATGACGGCGACCAGAGAACAATTCGACGTGGAGGCCGAGCGCAGGACGCTCGGGGCGATGACCGCAGGCGAGCTGCGGCGGCGGTACCAAGAGCTCGGCGGCGACGAGGCGCGCAGCCGCAACTATCATTGAGCCTCGTGACCTCCGGCAACGCGGCGATCCTCCCCGAGATCCTTCGGCGCATCGTGGACGCCTACCGTCCGGCGCAGGTGTATCTCTTTGGATCCGAGGCGCGAGGTGACGGGGGGGGCGACAGCGACATCGACCTCGCGGTGATCGTGCGGGACGATGCGCCGGAGCACCAGTCCACGCCTCGCATGGCTGCCGAGGCGCTCTGGGGCCTCGAGCGCGGTGCCGACGTCGTGGTCTTCCGCGAGAGCGAGTTCGCCGCCCGTCGCGGGGTGGTCTCCTCTTTGCCCTGGACGATCCGTCGCGAGGGGAAGCTGCTCTATGGCGGCTGACCCGCCCGATGTGCGCACCTTGGAGGTACGCGGCTGGCTGCTGCGGGCGTCCGAGGACCTGCGCGCGGGCCGTCACGACCTGACGGCGGTTCCGCCGCTCTTGAACGACGTGGCGTTCCATGCGCAGCAGTGCGCCGAGAAGGCGATGAAGGCCCTCTTGGTCCACCGTGAGCAGGCGTTCCGCAAGACGCACAACCTGACCGAGCTGGGCGGGGCGGTCGCGCGCATTGAGCCGTCGCTCGCGGAGCTGATGCGTACGGCTTCGCTCATGACGGAGTTCGCGTGGCGCTTCCGCTATCCCGGCGACCAGGCAACGGTGTCGCATGCCGATGCGCTGCATGCCATCGAGACCGCGGCACGCGTGCTGCGAGCGGTGATCGACTCGCTTCCCGCGAACTGCCGGCCGCAAGGCTGAGTCGGTGTTCGGATTGGAACCCCGTTTCCGTCGCGCCGAAAGGTTCAGAGTGAACGCCCTGGCCTCACGGCCGGGGCGTTCGCGTTCAGGCCACCCGCCGCGTGGCGTGCGGGGTCACCTCAAGCTCGATTCCGGCCAGCGCAAGCATCTCGACAAGCGCGTCGCTCGAGAACTTGTCGACCTTGGCGCGCATGAGGTCGCTCACGCGCGGCTGGCTCACGCCGAGCAGGCGAGCCGCGGCAGCCTGGGTGAGCTTGCGGGACCGGACGATGCGGATCAGCTCGGCCATGAGCCGCGCCCGCAGTTGCAGGCTGGCCGACTCGAGCGGCGCGAATCCGAGGTCGGCGAAGACGTTGCCGTTCGCCTTCGTGGTGCGGGGGCGAGCGGGCTTCGTGGCCGTGCGCTTCGTGATGGGGGTGTTGCGTGGCATGGGTGTTCCCTTCTTTCGACTTGCGTTCACGGCGTGGCCCGCCGCAGGGCGAGCATCTGTGCGTATCGGCGTTTGGCCAGGTCGAGATCGGCCTTCGGGGTCTTCTGCGACTTCTTGCCGAAGGCGTGCAGCACGTACACGGCCTCGGCGAACTTGGCGACGTAGATCACCCGGAACTCGCCGGGCCGGTGGACGCGGATCTCCATCACGCCCGCGCCGACGCCGCGGATCGGCTTCCAGTCGGTCGGCAGGTCGCCGCCCTGCACCAGGGTCAGTTCCACGCCGATGTCGCGGCGGGCAGCCTCCGGCATCGCGCGGATGTCGTCCAAGGATGACCCGAGCCAGTGGATGGGGCGAAGCACTGCGAGAGTATATCGCTACGGATATACCCGTCAAGTGCGTGGGTTGGAGATGCGGATCATCCAGTTCGCTAGAGCGAGCTGGAACCCTGATTCCGGCGCGCCACGCGGGGTCATCCAGCCCTCTCTGCACCCAAGAATCCACCGATCGTTCGAAGCTCGTCCAGCACTGACTACCTCAAGAGGCGATCGCGAAAGCGGCTCGCCGACCGGTTAAATTTGAACGCCCTGGCCTCACGGCCGGGGCGTTGGCGTTTTGCGGCGTGCGTACGCGCTTTGCGACAAGGGGTTGCGTGCGTGGAGGTCTCTCGCGGTGGGCCAGGGGCGAGACCCGCACCGCACCATCCGGCCGTCAACGGGGCTTCCGGGCCAGAGGTCTCAGGAGGGTCTCAGAGACTTACGGGGCGTCGAAGTCTCTGTTTATGAGGTTGGGGGCAGGGCGGTTGTGGGGGCGGTTATGACCGCGGTCGGCGCCTGGAAGTGAAAACCCCCGGCGGAGCAGTGCTCACGACCGGGGGCTTCCGGGGGACGAAGGTGGACATAGGGTATCCGCACGTCGCGGTGACGCGTGCCGCGGCGCTGAGCCCGTGACGGGACAAGCTGGTGGCCAGGATGAGAGAACTGGTCGTTGCAAGCCCACGCCGCAGCCGTCAGTTCACGGCTCCGTCGAAGGACGGGGCCGTGGGCGTTTTGGGGATATTGGGGAATCGCGCCAAGATCGAGTTCCCGCGTGCGTTTCATGGGCATGAAGTGCTCTCCCCGCCACGTGGCCCCCGCTTCGCTCGCCGTCGGACTCCTGTTCGCTGCCGCGTGCACGGCCCCCTCGACCGCGCAGCTCACGGCCTCGGCCTCGATCGCCGGCAAGCGCAGTTACGACGGGTTCGGCGACACGTTCCCCGGCAACGCGGAGGTCGTGATCGCCGTCCCGGCGGGCTCGGAGATCCTCTTGGTGGAGATGGTCTCCGCGAACCTGTTCTGCCAGGCGCCGAGCCAGTGCCGCGAGGCGGCCTTCGCGATGCAGCTCGAGACCGCCGCCGGAGCCACGTCGTGGTACGGCCCCTTCCTGACGTTCCCGACGTCCAGCCAGTCGGGCACGTGCACCGGTTCGCGATCGTGGACGCCCACGGCCGGGGGCGCGCCGCTCCGATGCAACGACGGCAGCATCCGCATCCAGTTCTACGAGACCTACGACGATTTTCCCAACCTGATCGATGCGCAGTGGAACTCCGGCACGGTCCGGGTGACGTACGCGGGGACCGCCCCGAACGGCGCGTGCTGCACGGGCGCCACGTGCTCGTTGCTGTCGCAGGCGGACTGCACGGCCACGGGCGGCACCTGGCGCGGCGCGAACACGACGTGCGTGGGCTCGCCGTGCGGGACCGCCGGCGCCTTCCCTGTGCTCGCGATGGGCGTGCCCACCAGGACGCTCGCCTACACCGCCAAGTCGATGTCGATCACGCCCTTCCAGCAGGCAAACGCCGGGGAGTCCTACGCGCATCCCGACTCGAGCGACCTCGATCGGTCGATCGGGACGTCGTCGTCGATGTCGACCGCGTCCGGGTCGGGCTTCGCGCAGCAGGCATCGCGGGTCGGCACCCACGAGTTTGCCGGAAGCGCGACCGTCTCGTGCGAGTCCTCGGGGTCCGGCAACGGGCGCGGCGACGGCAGCGGATCGAGCGTGTACGAGACGACGTTCACGCTCGACATCCCGTGGGTCGCGGACGTGAACTGGTCGCTCCAGGCGAGCGGGACATGCCAGGTCCATGCGGCATCGATCTCGTTGAGGCGAGGAAGCGCGACGGTCGTCGGCGGTTCCGTGACCGATGCGTCCGACTCATGGTCGGGGCGGGTGAGCCTCGCACCCGGGAACTACGTGCTGCGCGTGGCCGCGGACGCGTCGGCCACGAGCGGGGCTGACTCGCCCGGTTACCGGGCAGGATCGGCCGGATGGAACTTCCGGATCGCGCTCCCGGTCGATGACTGCGACACGAACGGGCGCGCGGACTGGCAGGACATCGCCGCGCACCCGGCGCTTGACGTGGACGGCGACGGGACGCTCGATGCGTGCGCGTGCCCCGGAGACCTGACCGTCGACGGCGTGGTGGACGGCGCCGACCTCGGCGTCCTCCTCGCAGCGTGGGGATCGAACGGATCGAGCGCCCCGGGATCCGACCTCAACCGAGACCAACTCGTCGACGGGATCGACCTCGGGATCATGCTCGCGGCGTGGGGAGCGTGCGGGGGAAGGTAAGGCCGGCACAACGGAGAGCACGGGCAATGAGCCCGAACGAAGGAGGCAAGTCCACGGAATTCGCCAACGCACTGAGGCAATCGGAAGCCGCAAGGATCTCAAGCCTTGAGTCGGAGGTGCGGAGGCTCAGGAGCGCACACGTGCTCGCAAGCTCGCTGGCGACTTGCTCCCTTCTCGCCGCGATGGCCGTCATCCTCTCCTCCGCGGTATCCGTGATCGGCGACCCGTCGAACGCCGCGTTTGACCAGGTCACCTGTCGCGGACTGATCGTCAGCAATCGAAACGAGCATGCTTGCTGATACGCATTTGAGGGTCCGTCCGGGGATCCCATGAGATTCGCTGACTACACGCAACGCGTCGGTGGCAAACTAAGTGCAGCGAAGCGTGCCGTGCTCGAACGTCTTTGGCATGAGGGCTCAGGCTTTCCGCGAGGCTGGGTCGTTAGTTCCGAGTTGCTTCGTCTGACGAAGCAGAAGTACTTCGATCGAAGGTTCCGGGAACTTCGAGACAATTCCGGCTGCGACATTGAGACGGGTGTCTCGCGAGGCGAGCATGCGTATCGCCTTCGGTCGCCCGAGATACTGGCCTCGACGCGACGCACCTACCTTGCGGCGGCAGGCCTCGTCGGCTCGCGCCGCCGTCGCTGACGCTCATCTCACGCATCATGCCGACTTCGGTCGGCGACCACACTCCTCGCCATGTCGCCCTCGGGCGGCTTGGCGAGGTCTTTCATTGCGCCCACCAACATTCTCCTCCGATTCGGAAGACCCGCCTTCGGACCGCGGAAATGCAAGGGTAGAGGCATCGCGCACTCCGCCCTTCCATGACCCACCACCACGAACACGCCACCGACCCGCGGCGCATCCGCGCCGTCGGCGACATCCTCGCACGCGGCATTCGCGGGCTGGACGACATGCGCCACCGGCGAATCGTCGCGGAATCCGCCGCGACATCCCTTGATCTCGTGGCCGAACCGGGCGTCACTGTGCCCGGCGCGGGGAAGTGAGCGGCCAGAGGAGGCACGATGACCGCGACCAGAGAACGATTCGACGTGGAGGCCGAGCGCAGGACGCTCGGGGCGATGACCGCAGGCGAGCTGCGGCGGCGGTACCAGGAGGTCGGCGGCGACGAGGCGCGCAGCCGCAACCGCGAGTACCTGATCCGGCGCATCCTGTGGATGCAAGAGATCTGCAATTGGCGAGATATACACTTTCAATCCGCGGACACGTAGTCTACAATCCGCGTATGACCTCCGATCGCCTGCTCCCGCGCCTCGCTGCCGGGCCTCTTGAAGAAGCGATGCAGGATTCGCCGGTGGTGCTGATCCATGGACCGCGCCAGTCCGGCAAGTCGACGCTTGCGACCGCGCACGGCTCCCGCCGCGGCTACCGGTCACTCACGTTCGATGACACGGCCGTCCTGAACCTCGCGCAGTCCGATCCTGCGGGATTCGTCGCGGACCTTCCCGACCGCGTGATCCTCGACGAAGTTCAGCGCGTGCCCGGGCTGTTCCTTGCGCTGAAGATGGCGATTGACCGCGATCGCACCCCGGGACGCTTCCTGCTCACCGGCTCGTCGAATGTACTTCTGCTGCCGACGCTCGCCGACTCGTTGGCCGGCCGCATGGCGATCGTGCGGCTGCATCCGCTCGCACAGTGCGAACTCGAGAAGACGCGCCCCGTCTTCCTCGAGCGGCTGATCGCAGGCCGATTCCCCATGGTGTCGGCGACCCGGCAGCGGGCGAAGCTCGCCGATCGCATCGTGCAGGGAGGGTTCCCGGCCCTGCTGCCGCTGCCAACGGCAAGGCGCCGCGCGCGGTGGCACCGGGACTACGTCGAGGCCATCGTGCAGCGGGATGTGCGGTCGATGGCTCGCATCGCTTCGCTTGATGCATTGCCCCGGTTGCTGGAACTGGTCGCCGGGCAGACTGCACGCACGCTGAACATCAGCGACCTCTCGGGCCCCTTCGGGCTCAGCCGCCCCACGATCCGCGAGTACGTCACGCTGCTGGAGCGGCTCTTCCTGGTGGAAGAGCTGCCCGCCTGGCACACCAACCGCATCAGCAGGCTGGTCAAGGGCCCGAAGGTCCACATCGCCGACACCGGCCTCGGATGTGCGCTGCTCGGACTCTCCGCCGAAGCCTTGTGGGCGGATCGCGATGCCTTCGGCCAGATGCTCGAAACGTTCGTCTACCTCGAACTTCGTCGGCAGACGTCGGGCCATGATGAACCGATCGGCTTCAGCCACTTCCGGCATCGTGACGGCGCGGAAGTCGACATCGTGGTCGAGCACGGCGCGGGACGCATCAGCGGCGTCGAGGTGAAGGCTTCGTCGACCGTGCGCGCGTCGGACTTCAACGGCCTGAAGGCGCTGCGAGAGGCCTGCGGCAAGCGATTCGGCTGCGGGGTGGTGGCCTATGACGGCGAACTCACCGTCGGCTTCGGTGACGGCATGTTCGCGGTGCCACTCTCGGCATTGTGGGCTTGACGGCGCGACTCCTCTGAGGGAGCTGGAACCCCGATTCCGAGGCGCCAGAGGGGTGGCTCGCTCCCTCAGGGAATCGGAAGCCAACTCGGCTGTTCGAAACCCGTTTCGCTCGGACTACATCCCAACTCGCCGGGCGCCGCCCGGTTGGCCGGAGCCCGATGGGCACGCGCATGGCTCCATGGCCGGCCGGGCGCCGGGCGGGTTCGCTGCATTGGCCGTTGCGCGACGAATCCGCGGCGGGTGGGCGGCGAATCCGCAGTCGTTGAACCACGGTTCCCACGACACCCTCCGCAACCCGTTGTTCCACCCGTGGATGCGCCACTGGCTGCTGGCGGCCGGGCTCTACAACCTCGTCTGGGGCGCCGCCGTGGTCCTCCTTCCCGACGAGCCGCTGCGGCTCTTCGGAGTGGAACCCCTGACGGGAACCGGGCGCGCGATCTGGCAGTGCCTCGGGATGGTGATCGGCGTCTACGGCATCGGCTACCTGGCGGCAAGCCTCGACCCGTTGCGGCACTGGCCGATCGTCCTCGTGGGCTTCCTCGGGAAGATCTTCGGGCCGATCGGGTTCGTCTGGTGCGCGGCGCGCGGCGAGATCGACTGGCGATTCGGTCTCACGATCCCGACCAATGACCTGCTGTGGTGGATTCCCTTTGCGCTGATGCTCCGCGCCTCGTGGACGCATGCCGTGGCCTCGCCGGCCTCCACCCGCGGCGTGGGGTCCACGCTCTGCATCGCCCGGGACGCGCAGGGGCGCACCCTATCCGAGCTGAGCCAGGGTCACGATCTGTTGCTGGTGGCGGTGCGCCATTTCGGATGCACGTTCTGCCGCGAGGATCTGGATGAACTCGGGGAGCGCCGCGAGGCACTCGAGCGAGCGGGGCTTCGGCTGGCGGTGCTCCACCGCGGCACCCATGACGAGGCCGCGCCGTTCCTGGAGCGTGCCGGGCTCCGGGACGTGCCGGCGATCCCGGATCCGGAGGGCGCCGTGGCCCGGTCGCTCGGCCTACCGCACGGGACCTTCCTTCAGCTCTTGGGCCCCCGCAACTGGATGCGCGCCACGCGCTCCCTGCTGCGCGGCCATGGCGTGGGATTCCCGGTCGGGGATCCGTTCCTGCTCCCGGGGGCGTTCCTGATTCGCGACGGCAGGGTCCGAAAGCACGTCGTCGGGGACCACGCCGGCGCCCGAATCGACTTCGGGGCCCTGCTTGGCGCCGAGCCACTTGCCGGAACCGCGGCCCCCGCGCATACTTGAGGGCCGTGACGGCCTCCCCGCCAACCCGACTGCCGCATCCGGCGCCCACGCGCCTGGTGATGCCGTCGACCCTGGCCACCGTGGCCGCCATGCTGCTGGCGATCGCCGCCTTGGCCTCCATCGAGGCCCCGTCCTCGGGCGGATCCCTGGCCGCGGCGTTGGCGTGGGTGGAGGCGGGAGAGATCGCCGCCTGCCCGTCCGCAGTTGCCGCGCGCACCGAGCCCGACCACGTTCGGCCCACGCTCGACGAGTGCTGGGGCGACCGCGTGGCGCTGGCCCGTCGCGCCCGGGTCATGGTGCGCCACACCTCGATGCCGCCGCCCACGCGGGCCTGAGCGCATCGCCCTTCCCCCAACGACCACGTCCCACGCCGGCCGGTGCCCTCGAGCATCGCCCGAGCGTCCCGCCCGAGGCGCCCGTCGCCTCCCGCCACCCAAGCACCCCACAGGCCACCCCATGTCCAGCAACCAGCTCCTCAA
>Ga0255180_1000068_pt1 | contig 77137 bp, 79 predicted proteins | sample Atl_Colum_RepB_8_FD_189933 | JGI IMG/M metagenome (GOLD analysis project Ga0255180, IMG submission 189933) | Freshwater microbial communities from Altamaha River, Georgia, United States - Atl_Colum_RepB_8d | ecosystem: Environmental > Aquatic > Freshwater > River | place: USA: Georgia... | reverse complement strand
CAAGGAAAGCCATTGAAAGCAGAATTAATGCGCTGAGTGCTAAAAATTAGTTGGCTGGCGATTACAATAATCACTATGACATTAAGTACGATTTATATATCTAGCGGAGACATTACCGGAAGCCCTGATTCAAAAGTAGAAATTTTTGATCCATCAAACACGATTAAATACACGAACATTCACAAAAATTGCTAGTTTTGAGAAAGAAAAAATCATTCATATAATATCTGAATATGAATGATCAGCAGGCACAAAATAATTTGCCCCAAATTGTATGAACACTTACTTTATACCACTTATAGATGTGCAACGAAAGCCACCTAGAACCCAAGCTTCACTTTTAGAATAAACAGGAGTTTCTTTTCTAAAATTTCTAATCTCATGAGTTTTACTTTCATTCTCACAAAATCTTAAAGCAGCTTTCCACATTCTTCATTCATCCACTTGAAAAGCATCCGTAACAGTACCAATTCTCTCATTATTCAATTTGACATAGCCTTTGCTAGTTATTTCAGAAGCTCCGGCTTCATCATATTTGCATGAGTTTGCCTTAGGCTGTTCTGCAATTGCAATTGAAGTCATGAAAGTTGTGAGAAGAATAAATTTCGACCAGTTCAAATTAGCGACCACAAGACACTTTTGCCGATTTATCTAGTACTGCTTGGTAGCCCTCATCAAGAGATCCCATTGTGACATTATACAAAACGGCTTCACAGGTATTCACTTCTGTTATGAATTCAACTTGAACTTTTGAAAAGTTAATTAATGAGATTTTTTTGAGAGTCCAAAACTTTAATCCAAAATCAGTATTTATCGGTTTAAGAACTGCAGTTGTTGAGTTTATTCCCATCTGCATTGAGGTCTAAAATCCACCAGAAGTGCCGATCTGTGCATGGGTTAATTGAGTTGCAAATATAAAAGCTATGATAAGCAATTTCATAAGAGTCTTTTGTTTAATTTGAAAAATTGAAAGCTTGCGTGATAGACAGAATTTTTTTTACGTGAATGCTGACTTATTTCGACGAGTCTGCACATAAGTTCAGAAATGAGAGCATCTACTTCTGCCAAATCCTTTTTATCAAAAGCTAAAGTTTCAGTTCGGATTATTTTTTCTTGTGGTGTTTGCTCTTCGATAGCGCTAATAGCTTTTGTTAAGAGTTGTCGGTGGTACTTTCTTAAAGCTGCGTTTGGTATTGAGGATGAGAGTAAAGGATTGCCTATCGATGCCACATACGCCTTATTTTTAAATTGAATGAGTTGCGCCTCTAAAAGGCGATTTAAAGCTGACTTAGTTTCATGAATAGAGACGCCTAACGCATGAGAAATAGTTTTTTGGTTCCATGCTCCGTCTGTTTTGAGCAATGCTAATATCGCGTTATGGTACCATTCAGAGATAATTTCAAAAATATTTTGATCAAAATTTTGTCTTGAATTCAAACGTGCTTTTATAAAGACAGCGTTAGAAGCTCGCTTTTTAACTTCAGGATTTTTGATCGAATCAATCTTAACTAGTGATAAAAAATGTTCTTTAACCGAAAGACTCATTTCAAAAAAATGTGATATTTTTTCAGCTGTTTCTATCGAACATGAACGTTTATCGTTCATTAGATCTGATAAGGTCGATGGGGAAATACCTATTTTGGAAGCCATCATTCGTAATGAGTAACGCGGATTTTTCTTTATTCGATTTTCGAGCTGAGTTCTTAAGTAAATCTTATAGTCTTGAAACATGACTTGCTATGTACAGTTTATTTAATAAAACGTAAATGCTTTGCAGAACAAAGTGTTCTGCGAAAAGAACGATACTTAAGCACTATATTTCTTTGAAGTAGCGTTATTTAGATATATTAAGGAAACAATCGAGCAAAGTATGTAAAAGGGATCTTATTTCAATAAATTATATGGTGGAACTAAAAAATGAAATTCGCTCTTTTTATAATTTTTGCCGATTAATTAATCTCCTGTAATACTTTGTCTCGGCCTTCTTTTTCCATTATGGTCAGAGCTTTTAAATGAGGACCTCCTTTTTTATTTATAAATTCTTTAGTATTTTTCCACACTTCAGAGAATCCCGCTTTTTCTAAAACATAACTTTCAATAGCAAAAAGATGTATGTGGTTGATGACCGATTCGTCATGTTTTTTATATTTTTTCTTTATGATCGATTCTTGATTAAAGTTTTCAAATAACCACAGATGAAGTAATTCATGAAACACAACATCTATAAATTGAGCCATTTCTTTTGGTTGTTTTGGTGACATATATGATTTTAGGTATCTCGATATATTTAAAACGAGCGGCTTTGGCATTGAGGGTGAGTCAGGACAAATAGATAAAGCGACTGAATATTCTTTTCTTTTGAAGTCGTGTTTAAATTTATTAACTAAAATATTAAAAAGTTGAGGCGCTACTAAATCCCACTGTTTTTGAAACTCTCCAATTCTTGACCGAAGTTCTTTCGATGATTCTTCATTCAATTTTAATGTTTTTGTTTGATTGTTGTTAAGATTGGAGTAGTCAAATCCGTTAATGCACATGACATCATAGGGTTGAGCATCAGAAAAGTAGAGTTGTGGAAAAGCCAAAACACTTTTTGATAAAATTAGGGTAGCGATAATTAAAATCAACTTCATAACTTTCGATCCTACTTACCCAAAACATCAGCAGACAGCAAAATCTGCATAAAAATTAATTTAACACATTGCGCATTTTCGTCATTTTCTTAAGGTTCATAGGCTTTTCATGATTGACTCACTTACTGGACCAAAGGACAGTTATATACTGTGTTATTTTATTGTATTCATTCTGAATTCTAAGCAAGGAGTTGTGCTTTGAGAATTAAAAAACTAGAACTTATCGGGTTTAAATCATTTAAAGACCGTACAGTTATCCAATTTGATGCGGGTATTACGGGTATCGTTGGACCGAATGGTTGCGGAAAATCAAATATCGTTGATGCGTTGATGTGGGTCATGGGTGACCAATCAGCTAAAGATTTACGTGCGTCACAAATGACTGATGTTATTTTCGGTGGTTCAGAAGGTTACGCTCCGCTTGGCATGTGCGAAGTTTCATTAACACTTGAAAATGATGGCGGACCATTTCCAGCTAAATATTTAAAACACTCTGAAATTATGGTGACTCGTCGTTTACACAGAAACGGCGAAGGTGAATATTTCATTAACAAAGAAGCTGCTCGTTTAAAAGATGTTCAGGAAATTTTCATGGACACAGGTGCTGGTTCAAAAGGTTTTTCGATTATCGCCCAAGGAATGATCGGTAAAATTATTACTTCTAAACCAGAAGATCGCCGTATGCTTATTGAAGAAGCTGCGGGTATTACAAAGTTCAAGGCTCGTAAAAAAGAATCACAAAGAAAATTACAAGCGACAGATCAAAACTTAGTTCGTTTGCAAGACATTATTGGTGAGTTAAAACGCCAAATCGATTCTTTACAGCGCCAAGCGCAACGTGCTGAACGTTATAAAAATATCAAAACACAAATTGAAGATCTTGAATTGTGGTTATCATCAGCTCAGTATGTTGAATTAAAACGCGCAGCTGATGAAGCGCAAAAAATCTTTGACGAAGCTCAATCACTTGAAGTAGGCAGCGAAGCTGACTTAGCATCGATGCAATCAGAATTAGAGACTTTAAAGTTAACAATTCTAGAACAAGAAAAAGCTGTTGAAGACAAACAACAAGATTTTTACAACCACCAAGCTTCGGTTCAGAAAAAAGAATTAGAAATTCAAGAATTAAGATTCAACCTTGAGCAAGCTAAACGTAACGAACAAATGACGGGTTCAATTTTAAATGAGCAACAAGCTCGTTATGATTTGTTGTCTCGTGATCAAGAACAATTACAGGCTCAGGTTGATGAGCTTAAAGCTGAATCTGAATATTTAGCAGAAGAATCTTTAACTAAAGCGAACGCATTTTCAGCAAATCAAAAACGTTATTCAGAAATCGACGAAGAATTAACAACAAAACGTCGCGAGCAATTTGCTTTAGGGCAAACTGAATCACAAATTGATGCGCGCTTGAACTCAGCTAACGGATCAAGATCTGAAGTTGCAGATCGTTTAGCTGATGAAGAGTTGAAGTTAAACGAATTACGTGAAACTCATCACGAATTTGAATCACGTCGTCGTAAAGTTACAAATGAACTTGATAAAGAAAGACAATTACAACTTGATTTGTCTAATGATGTTGAATCGTTCGAAGCTAATAAAAAAATCTTAACTGAGTCAGTTCAGACGAAACAGGCCGAAGTTCAAGAATTTAAAGACAATTTGAATGAAGTTGCTTCTCGTTTGTACGGTTTAGAAAATTTGCATTCAAATTTCGAAGGTTTTGAAGAGGGCGTTAAGCAAGTTATGCTTTGGTCTAAAACAAAATCGCAACAAGCTCATGCTGATGGATCAGTTTCTGAATCATTTCATCCAGTATCTGAAGTTGTTGAAGTTCCTTCTGAGTTTGAAGTGGCTATGGAAGCTGCTTTAGGGACTAAACTTCAAATGTTGTTATCAAATAAAAAAGAAACAGCGTTAGAAGCTGTCGAGTACTTAAAATCTAACAATACTGGTCGTTCGAGCTTTTTTGCAGCTCAAGGTGAAAAAGTTTTAACTCCGCAAGGTAATCCAGAAAATGAAGCTGGTGTTGTTGGATTATTAAATAAAGTTGTGCAATCAAAAGCTGAGTTTTCAAGTTCAGTTGAAAATATTTTATCAGGCGTTGCGATTGTTGATTCAATTCGTACAGCACTACATTTAAGACCAAATTATGCTGGTTGGACATTTGTCACTGCTGATGGTGATACATTATCAGCTGATGGCGTGTTAACAGGTGGTTCTCGTGAGTCAGCAGAGTCTGGTGTGTTAAAACGTCGTCGTGAAATTAAAGAATTAACTGACAAGAAAAATGAATGGGCTGGTAAATTAGCATTAGCAACGCAAGCTCTCAAAAAAACAGAAGAACAGTTAGCTAATATTCTGACAGATTTCGAAGGCGCTCAAAAACGACGTATCGAGCAAGAAATTAAAGTCACTGAATTACGTAAAGATTTAGAGCGTGCAGATAATGAACTTGCACAAGCGCAAAATGCAGTTGAAAGACAAGAAAAAGAAGTTCGCAGATTAACTGAACAGCTTTCAATGTTAGATGAAAAAATCAACGAAATGTCTGAAAACTTAATCACTTTGAGAACGCAAAAAGTTGAACTTGAATCAAGCATTCAAGAATTAACTTCAGAATTTGATGCCATGAAAGACGGCTTTGAAGCTCAACAAGCTGAAGTGACTGACTTGCAAATTAGATCTGCATCTAAATCTCAAGAGTACCAAGGTTTATTACGTCAACTTGAAATGGTGACAAGACAAGTTAACGAACTTAGCCATCAATTAAACCGTATGACTGAAGAAGCTGAAGGTTATTCTTCTCAAATGACTGAAGGGTCATACGTTTTAGAGCAAGCTAAAATTGATTTTGAAAGAATGGTGGCTGAGATCGAAGCTAAACGCTTAGAAGTCGCTCAATTCAAAAATCAATTTGAAATTGAGACTGCACATATTCGCGAGTTAGACGAAAAAGTTAATCGTTCACAACGTGAAAGAAACGATCGTTTAGCCAGAATGAATGATGCTCAGTTAAAACTTGAGCAAGCTAAAATGAAAGAGCAGTATTTGATCGATCAAACTCGTGAAAAGTACATGGTTAACTTACCAGATGTCATTGAAAAATACGCTGATCGTGAAGGTAACCCATTTGAAGCTGATGCTGAATTAAAAGATTTACGTGAAAAGCTAGCTAAAATTGGTGAAGTCAATCTATCAGCTATTGCTGAGTTTTCAGAAACACAAGAGCGTTATGAATTTTTAACTAAACAACATAACGACCTTGTTGAGGCCAAAGAACAGTTACGTAAAGTTATTGATCGTATTAATAAGATCTGCTCAAAACGTTTTAAAGAGACATTTGATCTTGTTAACGAAAGATTCCAAAAAGTATTTCCAGTTTTATTCGGCGGCGGTGAGGCTATGCTTCAAATCGTTGAAGACGAAGAAAAAGGCGAAATGGGTATTGAGATCATCGCTAAGCCTCCAGGCAAGAAAATGCAAAACGTTTCTTTAATGTCGGGTGGTGAAAAAGCCTTAACAGCTGTTGCACTGGTTTTCTCGATCTTCTTAGTTAAGCCATCTCCTTATTGTTTACTGGATGAGGTTGATGCTCCACTTGATGATGCCAATGTTTTCCGTTTTAACGACCTCGTTCGTGAAATGGCTAAGCGTTCACAAATTATTGTCGTAACACACAATAAGCACACGATGGAAGTTGCGCAAAAACTATACGGTGTAACAATGCAAGAACGCGGAGTTTCTACTATGGTATCTGTGAGCTTATCTGATATAAGATAAGCCTTATGTCAAACTCACATGCCACACAATTAGATTATTTATTGATCGCCATTGCTTTATTAGTTTTGGCGATTTTTGTTCCAATCGGTTTATCTTTACTTAAGAAAAAACCAAAAATTGAATCAAAGTCAGAGCCTGAATCAACCCCGCTGCTGAGTGAAAAACCAATTACAACTGAACAGTTCCAATCTTTAAAGCAACCATTATCGGCTGTTGTTGATTTGACTGAAGATGAATTCAATTCGACGGCGACAATTGAAAAAGCTTTGAAAAAAACAAATGAAAGTTTTTTTGGTCGAATTAAATCTGCCTTTTCAAATCAAGATAAGAAAAAAGTCATCGAAGAGATCGAAGAAGTTCTTTATACAAGTGACTTAGGACCTAAAACTGTTCAAAAATTATTATCGCAAGTTGAACAAGAATTATCCTCTTCGGATATGGCTAATCTTGATAAAGTTAAAAATGCTTTGGCTAAACAAATGCAAGATATACTGATTCAAATACATGAATCACAAAAAAATAGTAAATTAGTTTCAGAATTGTTACCAAGTAAGCAAAATGAACCTATTGTATTGATGGTTGTTGGTGTTAATGGTGCTGGCAAGACAACATCGATTGGTAAAATGACAGCGCAATTAGCGCATCAAGGGTTTAAAGTTTTAGTTGCCGCTGGTGATACATTTAGAGCTGCAGCTGGTGGACAACTTAAAGTCTGGACAGATCGCGCGGCTTCATCCAAGGGCCATGTTGAAATCTTTTGGCCTGATCATGTGACTGATCCTGCGGCTGTGGCATTCGATGCCGTTAGTAAAGCTAAAGCTCAGAGTTATGATTATGTTATTTTAGATACCGCAGGCCGGTTGCACACACAAGCTCACCTTATGGATGAACTTAAAAAAGTTAAACGTGTCATGAGTAAAGTGATAGCTGATGCTCCTCATGAAACTTGGATTGTGTTAGATGCTAATTCTGGACAAAATGCCTTAAATCAAGCTCAAGAATTTAATAAAGCCTTAGAAATCACAGGGATCATTTTAACGAAAATGGATGGTACAGCTAAGGGTGGCGTTGCTCTTGGTGTTGTTGATCAGCTAGCAAAACCTATTCGGTTAGTCGGTTTAGGTGAAAAAATCGGTGATTTAAAAGTATTCGAGCCCCAAGAATATATTGAGTCTATTTTAGGTTAGAATAAGGATTTGGTTTATTTTGATGAGCTTTATGTTTGGTTTAAGCATTTTTTTAGTGTCTTTATTGATGTGTGGAGTGGTTAGTAGCCAAGCATCTCGTATCGACGATGATATTATTGATAATCTTATTGCTGGTCCGAAGTCTGTTAAAATCAATAAGCAACAGGAGATGTCTGTTTTGCAGGATCAAATTAGTAAGTGTTTTCCACAATTAAAGAACTTAAAAAAAATTGATTCATTTAAAAATTTGTATGCATCCCTTGATAGACAATTTATTTTGTTAAATGAAATAACCAATGCGGCTGAGGTTATTTATAAAGCTAATGATGAAATATATAAATTAAAGGTTAGCCAGAATAAAATAACTTGGTTTCGAATTGATGAGGATGGTACGGCGCAACCAAAATCAATTGATGCGAAGCATAAGTTAACAACAGTTCGTGGTAAGATTAAGCAGATGACATTAAACACGCGAATACAAGAAGAGTGGGCTGATTATACTGAAAAAAGAGAAAATGGTCTTGTTATAGAATATAGTGTGCGTGCGGGTGAAATTACTAAGCTAAGAGCGATTATCTCAAAAGATAAGCAAGAGCTTAGCTGCGAAAAAAAGTCTGCGAGTGAGGTTTGTTTTTGCTCGAAAATTAGATCGTAAAATATCAAGAAAATGTCTTGTGTGTGGGTTCTGAATACCTCTATACTGAATGTAAGTTATTGTTAACTTTGGAATTTTTAAATTTCAAGTTCAGAACACTAGTTTATTAAAAGTAAATGGGTGTTTAGTAGGAAACAGTTCAGTAAGAGCTTTAGAGCGATAAATAGCGAGATTTAGAGTGAGTAAAACAATTGATTTTAAAATTGCAGGAGTCCCATATAAAATCAAATCATCTCATGATGATGAAACGCTCAATCAGTTGATTGAATACGTTAATCACAAAGTTACAGAGGCACTCAAAGTTACAAAAAATTCTTCATTTCAAAATGCAGCCGTACTAGCTTCTCTCAATATTGCGGAAGAAATGATTCTTTTGAAAAGACGCGCTCAGGATGAACTGACTAAACTTGAAAATAAGGCCTTAAAATTGGCTCAAGAAATTGAAAATACTAAAGCTAGCAAAACAAACTTGAATTAAATTTTGTTTTGGAGCCCCTACGTGAATGCTATTGATTATAAATCTTTAAAAAAAGATTTTAGAAAATTTATTAAAAATCAAATTATGGTCATGTCTCCTGAGACCGTACAAGCGCATTCATTAAGTATTCAATTAAACCTGATTCATTTTTTAAAAAATAATGACTTTATCAACCAACAAAAATCTCAAATCTGGGGTTCTTATCAAGCGCTGGGAACTGAGCCGCAAGTCAATTTCGAAGTTATAGAGACTGTCTTAGAGCCGCATTTGCAGATAGCCTATCCATTAACTCAAGATGATACTTTGCAGTTTTACTCAAATGTAGAGCAATGGAAAGTTTCCTCTTTATGCGTTCGTGAGCCGGTTGTTGGTCAAAAAATTGAAATACAGGATATTGCGGGTCTAATTATACCTGGCTTAGCGTTTAATAAATCTGGTCATCGTCTAGGTCGTGGTATGGGGTATTACGACAAGTCGTTTCAGAAGTTCCAAGGTCCTAAGATTGGACTTTGTTATGAAATTAATTTTTTAAATAATGTGCCATATGAATCACATGATTTGTGTATGGATTATGTTATTACCGAAAAACAAGTATATAAAATTGATAAAATTCACAAACAGGAGAATTCTAAATAATGGAACTGGTTATATCTGCCGTTGTCGGACTTATTGTTGGAGCCTTTGCGGTATTTGCAGCTTATCGCATTCATGAATCAAACACAAAAAAAACAGCGAAATCAGAAGCTGACAAAATTATAAATAAAGCAAAATCTGAAGCTGCCAAAATTAAGAAAGACTCAGAAACGAAGTCTAAAGATTTTGAAACAAAAGCACGTAAAAATGTTGAAACAGAAATCAATAAACAAAAAGCACAATTAAAAAATAAAGAGTCGCAATTAGAAAGACGTTTAAAAGAAATCGAAGATCAACATCGGCAAAGAGTTGATGAAAATGAAAAATTCGAAAGATCGCTTAAGGATCGTCAAGAGCGCATTAACATTTCAGAATCGCGTTTAAAAGAACTTGAAAAATCAACACAAGAACAGATCAAATTTGTACAAAGTAAATTAGAAAATGTAGCTGGAATGTCGCAAGAACAAGCTAAACGTGAACTTTTTCAAGTCTTAGAAGAAACAGCTAAAAATGAAGCCGCAAGTAAAATTGCTGAAATTGAAGAACAAGCCCACAAAGAAGCTGATAAAAAATCGAGACAAGTTATCGCACGCGCACTGGCGAGATTTGCATCAGAATACACTTCAGAGAGAACAGTTTCTGTGATGAGTTTAACTTCAGACGAGATGAAAGGTAAAATCATCGGTCGTGAAGGTCGTAATATTCGAACATTGGAAGCACTTTGTGGTGTTGATTTGATTGTTGATGATACGCCTGAAACTATTGTCATTTCAGGGTTTGATCCGATTCGTCGTGAATTAGCTCGTCGGACCATTGATAAATTAATGGAAGATGGTCGTGTTCATCCGGCGCGCATCGAAGAAGTTGTTGAAAAACAAAAAATCGAATTACAAAAATCTATGAAAGAAGAAGGCGATAAAGCCGTAGTTGAACTTGGTGTTACTGGTCTACACGGTGAACTGGTTAAGTACCTGGGCGCTCTAAAATACAGAAATACACATGCTCAAAATGCTTTAAATCACTCGATGGAAGTTTCATACATATCTGGTTTGTTGGCTTCAGAGCTTGGTTACAATGTTAAACTTGCAAAACGAGCCGGCTTATTACATGACATAGGATTAGCTGCAGATCACACGATGGAAGGTCATCATGCCTCTGTTGGTGCTGAATTAGCTAAAAAATTTGGTGAATCAGAAGAAGTTTGTCATGCTATTCAAGCCCATCATGATGAAGATAAACATACATCAGTACTTGCTTGGATTGTTCACTCTGCAAATATTTTATCAAACGCTCGTCCAGGTGCTCGTCGTCCGCAAATGGATAGTTTCGTCAATCGCTTAAAAGATTTAGAGAGTATTGCGAATTCATTTGACGGGGTCATTAAGTCTGTCGCAGTTCAAGCAGGTCGTGAAATGCGTGTTCTTGTTGAAAGTTCACGTGTAACGGATGATCAAACAGTCGTACTTGCGCGTGACATTGTTAAGAAAATTGAGCGTGAAATGCCACATGCTGGAGCTGTTCGAGTCACAGTTGTGCGTGAATCAAGAGCTGTAGAAATTGCTCGCTAAGGTTTTTGAAGATCAAGGATTAAAAAATGAGTCATCAATTTTTACCAGCAGAAGAACAACTTGAAATTATTAAGTTTGGAACTGTTGATTTTATATCGGATCAGGATTTTTTAAAGAAGTTGCGTAAAAGTGCTGCTCAAAAAAAACCGCTTAAGATTAAATTAGGTGCTGACCCAAATAGACCTGATATTCATTTGGGTCACACGGTTGTTATTAATAAACTTAAAGTTTTGCAAGATTTAGGTCATCATATTCAGTTTCTGATCGGTGACTTTACGGCCTTAATTGGTGACCCAACTGGTAAAAATACGACCAGACCTATTTTATCTCGTGAGGAAATCGATGCAAATGCTAAGTCATATGCTGAGCAAATCTTTAAAATTTTAGATCCAGATAAAACAGAGATTGTTTATAACTCTTCCTGGTTATTAAAATTAACATCGATAGATTTTATTAAGTTATCGGCGCAGTACACAGTAGCTCGAATGCTTGAACGTGACGATTTTACTAAACGTTACAAATCAGGTACACCGATTTCAATTCATGAATTTTTATATCCATTATGTCAGGGTTATGATTCAGTTGCTTTGCAAACTGATTTAGAGCTTGGGGGTACTGATCAAAAGTTCAATTTACTTGTTGGTCGTGATTTACAGCAATCATACGGTCAAGAACAACAGTGTATATTGACGATGCCGATTTTAGAAGGACTTGATGGTGTTAATAAAATGTCTAAGTCTTTAGACAATTACATTGGAGTTAACGAAAGCCCTAAAGATATATTCGGTAAAACAATGCGTGTATCTGATGAATTAATGTTTCGCTACTATGAGCTATTGACAGATATGCGTCCGCAAGAAGTTTTGCAGCTTAAAGCAGATGTAGCATCCGGTGTAAAGCATCCACGTGAAGTTAAAGTGAATTTAGCTAAATTTTTGGTCGCACGTTTTCACTCGCAAGCTGCGGCTCAAAGTGCAGTTGATGAGTTTAATAGAATTTTTGTCGATAAAGGTTTGCCTGATCAAATTGAAGAATCTGATTTTGATCCTCAAGAGATCGGAATTGTACAGATGTTGACCAAAGTTGCGTTTGCAACTTCAAATAGTGAAGCGACACGACTGATACAAGGTGGCGGTGTTAGTATTAATCAGGAAAAAGTCTCTGATGCTAAGTTGAAACTTTCTCTGAAATCAGGTGATGAGTTAATCCTTAAAGCAGGTAAGAAAAAGTTTATCAAAATTAAAGTTAAATAGTTTTAAAAAACTAAAGGTATGTAATATGAGAATTAAATTTTTACCTTCAGGTGTTGAAATACCAGTCGATCCCCAGAAAAGCTTGCTGCAGTTGGCAACTGAAAATAGCATTAAAATTAAATCGATTTGCAATGGCGTTCCGTCATGCTCAGAATGTAGAGTTAAAATCGTCGAAGGGATGGATTCAATTCCTGAACCGACAAAAGCTGAACTGAATTTGATTGGTACAAGTTATCATTTAGATGGTCGAAGATTGAGTTGTCAGGTTAGATGTTTTGGTTCGATTACTGTTGATTTAACCGAACAACTAACAAAAACCGAATCACAAAAAAAGATTAAAGGCGTGAAAGTTAAAGATCAAAAAGATATTCATGCAAAACAAGACACTATGATCTTAACTGAGAAAGATAAATCAACTGATAAAAAATAGGAACAGTATGGGTGTGCTCTTCATTGTGCTGGCTACAATTTTTTGGTCACTCGATACACTCATTCGTTATCCATTACTTTTTTCAGGTGTTCAAGCTAGTCAAATCGTTTTCATTGAACATCTAATATTAGTACTAATTTTTCTAATTTTTATTTTTATCAAAAAGCAAAAAGTTGATTTTTTAAAAAAACATTTTTTCAGTTTTTTAATCATCGGCTGCTGTGGTTCGGCACTAGGTACGTTGGCTTTTACGCAAGCTTTTTCTATTGTTAATCCATCACTTGTTATTGTTCTTCAAAAGTTACAGCCAATCGTTGCCATTATTCTAGCTCGATTAGTTTTAAACGAAACGATACCAAAACATTTTTTAAAGTTGGGATTGCTCTCAATCTTTGGTGCGCTTTTGATCTCTTGGACTGACCTTATCAATAGCATTAATTTATTTCAAAATTCAAAAAATTTGATGAATCAGTCTCAGCTATTTGGCTATGGCTTAGTCGTTTTGTCTGTTGTAAGTTGGGGTGCTTCAACAGTTTTTGGTAAAAAACTAGATCGTGAGAAATTATCAGTTGAACAGATTATGTTTGGACGTTTTTTTTATGGATTGATTGCGCTTGTTTTATTGATCTTTTTAAGTGCCGATCAAACATGGAGCTTAGATTTTAATCACGTATCAAAAATTTTCTTGATGGTTTTGTTATCCGGACTAATTGGAATGTATTTCTATTATAAAGGTGTTCAAAGCTTATCTGCTCGTGTTGTAGCGTTAGCGGAACTTTTTTTTCCAGTGAGTGCTATTTTAATTAATTGGATTTTTTTAAACAAGCCAATTAATACTATACAAACCGTTGGAGCTTTAATTTTATTAACTAGCACGACAATTTTGCAGGTTAATAATAATCGTTAAAATCAAACTTAAAGAGTTTTTTTAACTCATTGTATGTTAATGAGTGTTGGCGAGTTTTATGATAGACATTGAATCCAGAAATAAGAGTTTGTCTTAAGTCTAAATGATATGATTCAAGATGTTTTATAAAATATATGAGAGATTCAAATGATGGTTTGTAATGACCAGATAAATCAGTCAGGCTAATAATTTGCCCGTTGGCTATAGTTATTGTTCCAGCAAATAAAACCTTTTGTCCGCGACTCAAGGAAGAGTGATGATATACACCTCGAGCTTCATAAGGTAATATAAGCAATTTTTTTTCTGCTGTAAGTACGACTAAGGCTTCTTTGTAAGTTCCAAGTTCAGGATCAAATTCAGTTGAGTATTTTTCTTTTTTAAAGTTGTATATTGCAGATTCACGAATAGTTAGCGTTAAGCTTTCAAGTTCTGCATCTGAAAAGTAGTGAACTTTCCAATATTTTTTTGTCAATTTGTCATAATAATGACCTAGATTTTCACCTATATAATGTGATTGCATGCTCAGTAAATTTTGAGGACTTCGATTAAACAAATCAGTACATTCAAGAGTACCAGCATGTAAAAATTGAGTTATTAAAATGAGTGTCAAAAGTATTGACAGTTTAATCTTTATCACGTTCCTGATTTCTCCAGTATATTCATTTTTGCTAAAAATGAGCCAACATGAGTTAATGTATATTTTTAATAGTTGTTTATTGAGCGTATAAAATTCAATCACAGACGTATTTTGTAACTACATAGCAGGTTAAAGCCCATGTCTAATTCAGGATATTAAACGAGTGATATTAAAGATTTGAGCATTACGTAACACCCAAAACCCAGCCCTCTTTTTGTGATATAGCATTGGGTATTAGCCATACGAGTTTATTGTATTTTTGAGCCGCTATTGCTAACACAAATGCATCCATATGATCTGTAGTTTTGAAATTAAAAATAGTATTTTTGAATTTAAACGATTTTTTTTGTGGACGATTTTTCAAATTGAAAAGCGTTTTCCAGTAAAAGCTCGGATATCCTTCAGCAATTGTGGCCCAAGCATTTTGTTTTTTATCGACAGGCCACAGTTTAAACCAATTGCGATCAGCAGAAAGTTCTTTAAGTACTCGATACGATCCGCATCCAATGTTTCTTTGAAAAGGTTTTAATTTAAACACAGAGTTAGCTTTAAGTTTAAGTTCAATTTTTCTTTGAGGCAAAGCTGTTAGACCATGAATTAAAAAAGAATTAAAAAAATTAAAAGCTGTCACAGCACCAAAAGATTTATTATTATATTTATATGTGTTGGACCTTGTCATTAATTGATGATGAGTTATTTTTAACTCGCTTGGTAGTGTAAAAACTGAATCTATTAGAATAAGTGGTCTAAGGCTGTTAAGATGATCTACTTTGATATTGAGCGTTTTTTGTATAAGCTGACTCAGAGATTCGAATTTTAAGTCAGAGAGCCAGAGGTTTGGATAAATTATATTTTTGTAAATCAAGCAAACAGGTAGGCTTTTAGGTTTACCGTTTTTATTGGTTGCACCCGTTTGATCTATTCCAATAAAAAGGTTAAATTTTTTACTCATTAAAGTTATTTTAGCAAATTATGGTTTTAAGTTGAAATTTAAAATAAAATTATGTGTTTATGCAAAAACACTAAAAAATTAGTAACTTATATTGGAACAGTTCAATTAAATCAAAATAAACTTTCTCTTGGGTTGGGATCTGTTATCATGAAAAGAATTTGTGAATCTCATGGTGGCCAATTAATTGCGAATAATCTCATTGCGACTGATGGCTCAATACAAGGAGCTCATATCAGATTTCAGTTTGCAATCTGAAAACAATTTGTTCTCAAACAATATTTTTGGATTGATAATACCCCAACCAATTTCTTTATTCCAAATGCATTGATTAGCCTCAGACTGAGTTTGAAAAGTAGCAGCTACAAGATCAGTAACAGAGATATGTGGATTACAGCTTATAGCTAAAGCCAAGATAGCAGAAACTAGTGGGGTCGCAAAAGAAGTGCCTGATTCAAAAGTATACTGATTTGTGTGGGATAATGTATAAAGATCAACACCAGGAGCTACAATATCTAATATCTCGCCATAGTTAGAAAACTTGGCTCTTTTGAAATCTAAATTTGAAGCGCCAACAGCCAATAAAAAGGCTGAGTTTTTTCGATTTATTTCAATTCCAGAATTACCTGTTGAATGAACGACTAGGCCACCTTTTGAATATAAATACTGTGCTGCTTTTTCAATTTCAGGATCAAGACCCACGATTGAGTAACTCACGCTGACAATACGAGCGCCACGATCGGCAGCCCAAATGATAGCATCAGATAGCGCCTTAGATTGAGTAGTTCCCTGATCATCGCTGACTTTTGCGATTAGAATATTTGATTCAGGCGCAATTGAGATAAAGTTAAGATTCTGTCGATCAAATCCTGTGATTATTCCTGTGACCGAAGTTCCGTGCCCGTAAACATCACGAGTATCATTATTTTTAGAATTAAAAAAATTTTTTTGATCTATTATTTTTGAACTTAAAATCTGATTGGGATCATTTAAACCTGTATCTAAGATGGCTATAGTAACTCCAGCTCCACGTGTTTTCTGCCATATTGTGGCTAAATTTAGGCTTCGAATATGCCAATTGATTTTTTCAGATAAAATAGAGTTCTGTGGTGAGTATTGTTGTCTATGTGGTTTTAAATCTAAAGAATAAGTTTTTGCTTGTGAGAGCTGACTCAAAATACAAATTCAAATAAGGGTTGTGAAAAAATTGTGTTTCATTAAACTGATAATGGATGAGGTTTTAACAGTTCGCAAATTAAAAAAGGCCTTAAAAGGCCTTTTTTAATTTTTAACAAAATGTATGAAGAGTATTTTTATTCAGCTGAGCGATTGCGATTTCCGCCAAATTTACGTGATCCACCGCCACCTGACCCCGAGCGACCTCCACGAAATCCGCGAGAATAATCACCAGAGCCGCTGCCTCCATCACGTGATGAAGAACCTGATCCACTGCTTGATTTGTTAAATCCCCAGCGAGATCCAGAGCCGCCATCAGATTTACGATCGTTCGATCGATATCCGCCTTCGCCACGACTAGAGCGCTCATCACCACGATCCGATCTGTCACTACGATCACGACGTTGTGAGTAACCACCACCGCCACGACCACCAAACGATCGACCACTGCCGCCGCGACGTTCACTACCACGTTCGTAATCGCCACCACGATCACTTGAGCTATAATCACCGCGAGCACGTAATTCAAGAGCGCGTGGTTGCTTCATGCGAAGTTCTTCGCCTTGACCAAAAAAGTCGATTGCTTTGATAAGCCATGTTTTGGCATCAGCAGGTAATTCAGCTAATTTTAATTCAGGATTATCAATAGCCGCTATTGCTTTTTCAAATTTAGCTAAATCAGTTTCGCGCATTTTTCTTTGAGCGATTTCTTTGATCCATTTTACTTTTTGCGCAACTTGAACTTCTTCAACTAAAGGAATTCTTAAGTTTTTAAACTGTAATCCCAAGGCTTTTTCAAATCTAGCAAGTTTCGGACTTTCTTTTGGTTTTACCATTGTCCAAACTGTACCAGCTTTACCTGCACGTGCTGTACGGCCAATACGGTGAGTATAAGTTTCAACATCCCATGGGATCTCAAAATTCACAACGTGAGTTAAATCTTGAATATCTAAGCCGCGAGCTGCGACGTCAGTTGCAACTAATATTTTAGTGCGACGTGATTTCATACGTTCAACTGTGCGCGTACGCTCAGCTTGAACTTTGTCACCGTGTAAGCTGTCAACATCAAGACCTAAGCTACGTAATTTAATTTCTAACTCAGCAACTTGTTTTTTAGTTGTCGCAAAAATAATACCGTAAAACTCAGGTTCATTTTTGATTAATAAAGATAAGGCATCTTCTTTGTCTTCTTCGAATATGACACAAGCATAAGAATCAACTAAGATTTTTTCTGCTTTTGTATTTAATGTAACTTCGTGAGCACTTTTTAAATACTTACCAGCTAAGTTACGGATCATTTTTGACATTGTCGCTGAAAACAACCAAGTTTTTAAATCTTGGTTAGATGTTGCATCCCAAATTGTTTCAAGAGCTTCTTGAAACCCAAAAGATAACATTTCATCAGCTTCATCTAGCACTAAATACTTAACATCTTGTAAGTTAACTATTTTTTGTTCCATAAGATCAACTAAACGACCTGGCGTGCTGACTAAAATTTCAGGTTTAGCACTAAGAGCTCTAATTTGTTTGTCGTAGGATTCCCCACCGACAACAGTTGTTACTTTTAATTTTTTGAACTCAGCAAAGTTTCTAAGATTTAAAGCAACTTGTTGTGCAAGTTCGCGCGTTGGGCATAACACAAGAGCTTGTAAGCCATTTTGCGGATAAAGCTTTTCAACAAGTGGTAAACCAAATGCGGCAGTTTTACCAGTTCCAGTTTTAGCAAGGGCCACGATATCAGAATCGTTGTCAAGCAAGTAAGGGATACAAGCCTTTTGAACTGGCGTTGCTTTTGTAAATTTAAGTTTAGATAAAGCTTTTTGAACTTCCGGAGAAAGTGCAAATTCAGCAAAATCGTTAATATTTTCAGTTGTAGTTTCAAGATTTGTTGTTGAATCAGTATCTTCTTGTTTTGAAGATCGTCCGCCATCGATAGATTCTGGCGAAGCTGGTATCACAGTATTTTCGGTATTCACAATATGTTCCTTTGATTTGAATGAGTGGCGAGATTCTCACGTCTCGTGTTTAATAGTAAAGCAATATATCCACATTCTTGCTATTTAGCCTGTAACGACGAACTAGGGTGAAAATAATTTAGGACTGTCAAAAGTTTATTCGATGAAGATAAGACAACTTAATTCAAGGCTATATACAGTTGAGGTTTCTAGATTAGCTAGATGGTTAAGACAAAACTCAATGTAGTTTTATTTATTAGTAAAGTCAATTAAAGATATCTATACGTTGAAACTAGAGCCACAACCACAGTTTTTTGTCGCATTTGGGTTATCAAAAACAAACCCTTTGCCATTGAGTCCACCCGAATATTCAAGTGTCATTCCAATGAGATAAAGCAAACTTTGCCCATCGACTATTATTCTTTGTCCGTTGGATTCAAATATCTGATCGCCTTGGCGCTGATCTGAACTAAAATCCATTTTATAAGATAATCCAGAGCATCCACCCTTTTTGACTTCAACACGTAGGGGAGCTGATTCAGGGTGACCTTCTTCTTGTTTTAAGGATGCAAGCTTACGAGCTGCGTTTTCTGAAATCTGTATCATACAAGATTTATAATAACATAAATTAAATTCTAAAGCTAGCCCAAGCTTAGCATCTTGGGCTTTGTTAAATTACATTCTACGGCCTTCACCCCATAAATCGACTATAACACGGTCCTCAGTGAAGCTTAAAACGAATGTACCGCTATACAGTCCTTCAAACGCAGGCCAAAAAGTGACAGTGAAGCTACATTTTTCTTGTGGCTGTAGGCCTTTTGAACAATTGTGGTAAGCATCAAAAGCAGATCCCGAAATTCGAGCTTGTTTAAAAACGAGTGGCTGATCGCCGGTGTTTGTCACAGTGTATCTCACGGCCTGTCGGGTGTTTAGCCAGACAATGCCAAAGTTATAATACTGACGTCCTTGCGCTGAGTAGCCTTGTGAATCAACGGCGATATCTAATGAGCCTGGCTGCGCAAAAGAAAAATTAGCAGTCAATGTTAAACCGATCGCGACAACAAAAGGTCGTAAAAACTGAGTGAACATAAAGCCTCCTAAGTCATGTGTTATTTCATGATCTAACATAAGTTCAGCAGGCTTTTCTTTTTTTGTCTAGATTGAATTTGCATTAGCGCATAGAGTTTTTAGGTTGATTCAAATTATATTGTTTGTGTTCAATATTTCAATTCTAATTAAGTATGGCCAAGATTAAAACTAAAAAACGTTCCCATAAACAACAAGATCCTTTTTTTCTTCCTTTGAAAGCGCATTTGTTAAAAGCGTTTAAATTTAAAAAAGTAAACTCACATATTCTTTCAAAGGATGGCTCGACGCTTTTTAAAATGAAAGGAATTAAAGTTCCTGTTCATTGGAGTCAAACTGCAGTTGATATAGCTGCTAGCAAATATTTTCGAAAAACTGAAAAAAAAGAAAACTCAATTACGCAACTCGTGGATCGAGTTTTGATGGGAATTAGGACGGCCACGCAACAAAATAGTATTTTTGATTCTGCATCAGAGTTAAATGAATTTATAGCGGAAATTAAATTTCATTTATTAAATCAATCGGGTAGTTTTAACTCACCTGTATGGTTCAACTGCGGTTTGCATGAAGCTTATAAATTAAAATCCAATAGCCAGCATTATGTTTATGACCTTAAATCTGAAAAAATCAAGGTTGTCCATGATGCTTATCGAAATCCGCAGTGTTCAGCTTGTTTTATACAGTCGGTAGATGACAATTTAGAGTCTATTTTTGAGCTTGTAAAAACAGAGGCTAAATTATTTAAATACGGTTCGGGATCAGGAACAAATTTTTCAGTTTTACGTAGTAAATATGAAAAATTACATTCAGGTGGCACAAGTTCAGGGCTTATTTCATTTTTAGAAGTTTTAGATAAATCCGCCGGTGCGATCAAATCTGGTGGTACTACAAGACGAGCTGCCAAAATGGTTTGTCTAGATGTTGATCATCCTGAAATTTCTGATTTTATAGAATGGAAAATGAAAGAAGAAAAAAAAGCAAAAGTTCTGATTGCATCTGGGTATTCTGCAGATATAGATGGCGAGGCTTATCACACTATTTCTGGTCAAAATGCAAATAATTCAGTTCGTCTGTCTGATAAATTTATGAATTCTGTTATTCAAAAGAAAATGTGGGCATTAACTGCTCGCACTGACGGAAAAGTTATTAAAAAAGTTAAAGCTTCTGAATTATGGGAATCTCTATGTTATTCAGCTTGGTCATGTGCTGATCCGGGTATTCAGTTTGAATCGACGATCCAAAAGTATCATACATGTCCAATGACAGATACAATTAGGGCCAGCAACCCTTGTTCTGAATATATGTTTCTTGATAACTCAGCGTGCAATTTAGCATCACTTAACTTGGTTCATTTTTTTCGAGGATCTGAATTTCAAGTTCAAGATTTTCTGCATGCAGTAAAAACATTTATATTAGCTCAAGATTCTTTGGTGGATTATTCAAGTTATCCAACTGAAAAAATTGCCCAGAATTCACATGATTATCGACCTCTTGGGCTTGGATTTGCAAATCTTGGCAGTGTTTTTATGCGTATGGGTCTATCCTATGACAGTCCACAGGCTTGTGCATGGGCGAGTGTCATTTCAGCATTAATGACCGGTATGGCCTACTATACGAGTTCTGAGATAGCCGAAAAAAAAGGTTCATTTCGCGGTTTTAAAAAAAATAAAAAATCTATGTTAAAAGTCATGAATTTACATCGCGAAAATTTAAAGAAAGTTGATTGGTCGTTGATTCCTGTCGATCTAAAAATATTGTGTCATGATCTTTGGGATGACGTTATTCAGCGGGGAGAAATATATGGGTATCGTAATTCGCAAGTTACTGTGATTGCGCCTACAGGAACTATAGGTCTCGTTATGGATTGTGATACAACTGGGATAGAACCAGAATACTCTCTTATAAAGTATAAAAAATTAACTGGAGGGAACACAATAAAATTTGTTAATCAGACGGTAGAGTATGTCATTCGAAATTTGGGGTATGACGAACAAACAATTACCGCTATTAAAAATAGAATTCAATTGGGTCAAAATTTTTTTGAATTAATACACCCTCAACATCAAAAAATATTTTTTACGGCAGCAGGTACTATTGGAAACGGGCAAGATATTTTATCTGCAGATGCACATTTAAATATGATGTCTGCAGTGCAACCTTTTATTTCAGGTGCTATATCGAAAACAGTTAATATTCCTGAAAACGCGACAGTTGATGATGTCTCTAAGATTTATATAAAAGCTTGGCGTTTAGGATTAAAAGCCGTTGCTTTATATCGTGATGGGAGTAAGTTTGTGCAACCACTCAACCAGAAGAAAGGGGTAAGACAGGCCAATAGTCTGTTTCCTCAGTGTGGAATATGTGGTGGTGATACAGTTTTGGAGTCAGGTTGTTATAAGTGTTTGAATTGTGGAACAACATCGGCTTGTTCAAGTTAAATCATTAAAAAAGGGAGATCAACTTGATCTCCCTTTTTTAGTTTTTCAAAGTTCGCTTAAGCAAGCGTATTAGCAAGTAACATTTCACGATATTTAGGTAGTGGCCATAAATCGTCAGCTACTAATTTTTCTGCTTCATCACAAGCAGTTCTAAGTTTCACAGCTTGAGTTTGTAAATTGTCAGCGATGTCCCACATTCTTTTTTCTTCATCATGGGATTTCTTAGATTTTTCAACCATTGCTTTGAATTTCTCAAGTTCTGTTAAAACTTGCCCGAAAACTTTATCAAGATTTGCCAAGCGTCCTTCGTGTAATTTAGCAGTTGCCTTCGAAGGAATAGCTTCGTGGGCTTGGGCTAACAAAGCAAATTGCTTTTCGATTGCTGGAACAACATATGTTTCGGCTAATTCGATCAAACTCAGATGCTCGATATCAAGAGTTTTTACGTAGCGTTCTACTGCAATATGGTAGCGAGAATTAATTTCTTCTTGAGTTAAAACATTTGTTTCAACTAAAAATTGCATTAATTTTTTATCTTTGAAAACTTCTAATGCTGCAGGAGAGTTACTCAAAATTGGCAAACCACGCTTTTTAGCTTCAGATTTCCATTCGTCAGAATAACCATTACCGCTGAAACGAATATTTTTTGTTTCTTTAACAACTTGACGAACGAGTTCCATAATGGCTTCGTCACGTTTTTTCTTTTTCAAAAGTTCTTTTAATCGAGCCGTGCATTCGTTAAAACTTTTAGCGATAGCAGCATTTAAAATCGACATTGGGACAGCAACATTTTGTGTTGAGCCAACAGCTCGAAATTCAAATTTATTGCCAGTGAATGCAAATGGCGATGTACGGTTGCGATCAGTGTAGTCTTTAGAAACATTCGGGATCTTGTTAACGCCAAGATCAATAATTTGTTGATCTGTCGCTTTAAGTGCTTTGCCACCTTCTATTGAATTTAAGATGTCTTCAAGTAAGCTACCTAAAAAAACTGAAATAATTGCAGGTGGAGCTTCATTTGCACCAAGTCGGTGATCATTTCCCGGTGAAGCAATTGCGGCACGTAGTGCTGCAGAATTGTCATAAACACCTTTTAAAACAACAGCTAAGCAAGCTAAGAAGCGAATATTTTGGTGTGGCGTATTTCCTGGTTCAAGTAAATTTTCACCTTTGTCGTTAGCCATTGACCAATTGTTGTGTTTACCAGAACCATTAACTCCAGCAAATGGTTTTTCATGTAAAATACAGACCAGTCCATGCTTTAAAGCAATACGTTTTAAGACATCCATAGTCAGTAAATTGTGGTCAGAGGCAATATTAGTATCTTCAAAAATAGGGGCAACTTCGAATTGGCTTGGTGCAACTTCGTTGTGACGCGTTTTAATTGGTACACCAAGTTTATAAAGTTCAAACTCAACTTCTTGCATATACTGCTTAATACGTGATGGAATTGCGCCAAAATAGTGATCTTCTAATTGTTGACCACGAGCAGGTGCGGAGCCAAGAAGTGTACGGCCAGTCATGACGATGTCAGGTCTCATGGCAACAAAGTTTTTATCAACTAAAAAATACTCTTGTTCAACGCCCAGAGTAGTGTGAATTTTCTTAACATCAACGTCTCCGATGAGTTTTAAAAATTCGCATCCTGCGTTTGAGATGGCTTCAGTTGATCTTAAAAGTGGAGTTTTATTATCAAGAGCTTGACCATGATAACCAAAAAATACCGTTGGTATACAAAGCGTTTTGCCATTTGCTTCTTCGATAATAAATAATGGTGATGAAGGATCCCACGCTGTGTAACCACGTGCTTCGAAAGTTGATCTCATTCCACCTGATGGAAAAGATGAAGCATCTGGTTCGCCTTGAATCAATTGCGATCCAGTGAATCTTTCGATAACTCGTAGTTCAGAGTGGTTAGCATGTTGAATCGAGATAAAGGCATCATGCTTTTCAGCTGTTGTTCCAGTCATTGGTTGAAACCAGTGACAAAAGTGCGTAACACCTTTAGCTACTGCCCATTCTTTAACAGCCGAAGCGACTGCTTCCGCTGTTTCTTTTGGAAGTTTTTTGCCTTGATCAAGAGTTTTAAGTAAATGCGCATAAGCATCCTTAGGCAGTTTTTCGCGCATTTGAGCGAGGCCAAATGTCATGCATCCAAAGTAATCCGATACTGGAGATTCTTTGCCGAATTGATCTTTAATTTTTTCCATTGTCGTTGTTTTCGTGTGTATTGCTGATTTGAACGCTGTTAGACGGGCGTTCATAGCAGAGTTTGGTTGAACTTCTGTTTGTGTTTGCATTTTTGCTCCTTGTAGACTTCTGTCAGAACCGAATCTTGTGTATTTCTCTAAATAATCGAGACAGACTATTTAGAAAAACTTGAGACAGGCTTTAACAAAAGTTAAATTAAAAAAAATCTCGTTGAATTGAAATAACTCAACGAAATAATTCCAAGATAGGGTAGCACTAGTTTTTTTCAGAGATCAAGTGATCAGTATGATTTTTGACACAGTTGTCACAAAATCTACATTTTAAAGTTACTCACAAACTGAATTAAGGCCATTTCGGCAAAGTATTGTTTTCTTCTTTCGGTCATTAAGGGGGATGTCATAGGGGCTTCTATTTCAACACTTTTACTAGATCCGTTATAATTAAACATAATAATGGCTTTATGATTACTTTCATTATTTGGCAAGAGCGCTAAAAAGTTTTCTTCATCATTGAAAAAATCAGCATCGATACCCGTTGCAGACTCTTTCCACATCCAGTTGGTATATTTTTTTAAATGTGAGGAAAGACGTCCATGCAGATAACCACCACTCACAAAGTCGTAAAATGCAAAATCAGCTTTGCAAGTTAGATGTGAAAAAATTTGCGCAATATCTTGAAATTGGCGCAAAATAGTTATGTCTTTAAGTGCGGTATCAATTTTTTCTGTAATAGCTTTGGCAAAATTTTCTTGTGATTTCATGTAAGAAAATTTAACTTCAACATAAGGTAAATGAACGCGGTAGCCCAAATCGTATTGCAAATCAGACCATTTGTTTTCAAAGCATTTTTCAACGAGAACAGCCACATCAGATTCGCCAACGCCTAAAGTATCCCATGATTGCGTTATTTTTTTATCAAATAATTGCGTTTTCACAAAAAGCCACTTAACGATTGAATCATTCCAGATGGCTTCGATTTCACGAGGCGGTCCCGGTAAAACAAAAACTTCTTTGGGGCCATGAGCAGATTCAACAGTCATTTGAAAACCATTTGCAGTGCCTTGCGAATTAGTTAAAATTTTTGCGCCATTCGGGAAATAACACTGTTGGCGTTGAATATCTTTAACGGTAAATCCGCGACTTGTTAGGCGTACTTGAACATGTCCCCAAGAGGCCTCGTCAAAAATAAGTTTTTGACCTGCCCACTGACTAATAAGATCACGTGTGAAATCATCACTTGTTGGTCCAAGTCCACCCGTGACAAAAATAAAATCAGATTGAGTTGCTGCGTAATCTAAAGATGTGAGAATCAAGTCACGGTTATCAGGTACGACAATGTGAGCCGCAGTTTCGATTCCATACGGAATGAGTTTTTCAGATATCCATGAGCCGTTTTTATTGACGATTTGACCAGTTGTGAGTTCGGTACCAACGCCTAAAATAGTGGCTTTATTTCCAGTTTTCATAGCAAAATCCTATAAAAGACAACTTAATTTTCCTTTATCACGCCTGACAACTTTGTTACAGTCAAGCGATTGAAGTCTTCGAGAGGAATTATATGAGTAATGTTGATATAAAACAATTCGATTTAGCAAATCCGTCAGAAACGCATCAAATGTTGCGTGATACACTGAAATCTTTTGTTCAAACTGAAGTTGAACCGCAAGCGCACAATTTTGACCGACAAGAACAATTTAATTTACCGTTATTTCGTAAATTAGGAGATCTTGGTTTACTCGGTTTAACTGTGCCTGAAAACTACGGTGGAGCTGGCTTAGATGCTTCAGCAGTGTGTTTGGTTCATGAAGAATTATCAGCCAGTGATCCTGGTTTTTGCCTGGCTTATTTGGCGCATTCATTATTGTGCGTTAATAACTTAGCGGTGAATGGCTCAGAAGCGCAAAAACAAAAGTATTTGCCGAAATTGTCATCTGGTGAATTTGTTGGAGCGATGGCGATGTCGGAGCCTGATTATGGAACTGATGTTTTGGGGATGAAAACAACAGCTACTCTAAAGGGCGATAAATACGTTTTAAATGGCCGTAAGATGTGGATTACTAACGGAACTCTTGATGATAATAAAACAGCTTGTGACATGGTTTGGGTTTATGCAAAAACAGGCGAAAAAAATGGTCGTGCTTTGATTTCAACTTTTATCGTTGAAAAAAATGACCCTGGTTTTTATGTCGGTCAAAAAATTATGGATAAGCTTGGTATGCGGGCTTCAAACACAGCTGAGCTTGTGTTTGAAAATTGCGTGATTCCTGCAGACCGCCTTGTTGGTCAAGAGGGCGATTCAATGCATCACATGATGCGTAATCTTGAGATTGAACGCGTCGGCTTGGCGGCGATGAGTTTAGGAATTGCTCGTCGATCAATTCAAATAATGAATAAGTACGCAATCGAGCGTGAAGCTTTTGGCAAACCATTAAATTTTTATGGCCAGATTCAAAAATACATCGGTGATTCTTACGCTGAATACAAAGCAGCGGCCGCTTATGTATACGATACGGCTCGTAAACTTGATTTAACTAAAGAGGGTAATCGTTTAGATTCTGATGGGGTTAAGTTGGTTGCAACAACGATGGCTAAGAATGTCTCTGACCGTGCTATTCAGGTTTTGGGTGGTTACGGTTACGTTGGGGAATATGTTGTTGAAAGACTTTGGAGAGATTCAAAATTATTAGAAATTGGTGGTGGAACTTTGGAAGCTCACCAAAAAAATATTACGCGTGATTTAGCTAAATTGGGCTTTTAACAGTGATTTATCAAAACCACTTTCCTCTAAGTGAAAAAATAGAATATAAGCCGGGCCATTTTGCTACAGTTGAAAATGTTTTAACTAAGATTTGGCCTTTATTGACGCCAGACAGACAACGCAAAATCGAAAATGTCGTAGCGAAGCGATGTTTTTCAATTCCTGTTGTTCTAGAGAGCATCTATGATCGTGGTAATATTAGCGCTGTTATGCGCACAGCTGAGGGGCTTGGTTTTTCAAATTTTCATGTGATAGAGACGCAAGAGAAATTTAAAAATTCACAAAGAGTCACTCAAGGTGCTGACAAGTGGGTTGAAACTAAAAAATGGAAATCTTCTAAAGAAGCTATCGAGTATTTCAAAAAAAATAAAATACGTATTTGTGTGACTTCGCTTGAAGCTTCAAAACCAATTCATGAAATTGATTTTTCAACACCTTTGGCTTTAGTGCTAGGTAATGAAAAACAAGGTATCTCTAAAGAAATGTTTGAAGCCGCAGATGAGCGAGTCATTATCCCGATGCCTGGATTTGTTCAAAGTTTTAATATTTCTGTTGCAGGGGCACTGTGCTTATACCAAATTTATCAAACGCGTTTGCACAAACTTGGCAAAAATGAAGATGTCACTCCAGAGCAAATTGAAATTCTTAAAGCTGAATATGCGTTAAGAACTTTAGACTCTGCAAGCGATATACTTGATCGTGGCTAGATTTTAATTACTCAATAATTTCGTAAGTCGAAAATACAACTTTGTGTGGCGTGCTTTTTTGATAATCGTAAACAACGACTTCTATTTTATTTGCTGAGATTTTAAATGATAAAGTGCCAATAAAGCCAAAATTCAAATCTGAGTATAGAGTTGAGAAATGTTCTGGATGTATTTGTGCGATATTTTCGATTCTGAGAGGGTTATTTGCATAACCTTGCGATTTCATAGTTTTGTGTAGTCTTTCTTGTATGGCGATAAGATTGTCATTAACGTATTGTCTCAGTGGTTTGTCGTAAATAGCCAAGTCAATATCAGATTGATCAGTTAAGGCTAATCCATTCGCAAAACTGCCATCGAGAACTAAATAATCTAAATTGTTTTGGTTTAGTGATTGTGTTTTTTTATAGTCTTGAATTATTTTTTGTAGTTCTTTAATAACACCGTATTGCTGTTGAGTGTTGATAATTGGCTTGGCTTGTAATTGATCTGCAACTATCACTTGAAATTTTTCTATTTCATTCATGAGAGATTTTGCGTTGATTTTTCCATTTTGAGTATGCGCAACAACTTTTTCCGGTAAACCAAGAAACGCTTTAATCATGACCATAAGTGAGCGTTTGCCCGGTAGAATATCTATGAACCCTGATAGTTCTGAGTTAAATGGTGTTGCTATTCGTGTTTTTAAGGCTTGCGGATATTTTTGTATGGCGAGATTAGCCATTTTATAAGCCAAGTCTAAATTATACGATCGAATAAATACAGCAAGCTGCCATGACATCTTATACGATCGAGGCGACGTTTCAGTGTCTAGAACCCAACGGGATAGTAACATTGGATCTAAACTGAAAATGAGTAAATCTATTCTCCAGATAAAATCATTGTTGTAAAAACGAGAACCTTGGATTTTTTTACTCATCAGATCTCGTTTGATTTTATTTTTATCAACTTCCGAGAAATTTTTTAGAGTTTCTTGCCAAATTGCACCAGCTCTCGCGTAGTCAATTTTATTATTTGCATCAGTTTTAAATATTTCGCGAAATGCTGGCCCCATTAAAAATGTATCAGAAGAATACAATTCGCTTAATTTAATTGGTTGGTAGAGCTTATCAGCGAATAGAGTTTGACAGCTGTTAGTAGCGTGAACAGTATAGCTAAAGCTAAGTACATAATAAATAACAAAGAGAGTTTGAATGATTTGTTTTGAGATGGTTTGATTGTTTTTATTCATAATAAAAGGTAATGCATTTAGTGAACCAGTAATGATGAGCAGAATAATGAATCTAAAAGACGACTAGATGAACAGAAGTTCTCATTTTTTGCGGACGATAAGTCCTTTTAGCAAATTATCATAAGCATCAGGAAACTCAAAGTCTAAATCATAGATGGGTAAATTTTCGAATGAAAATTTTTGCCCCTTCAGGGTCTGATTAAATACTTTTTTAATATCTTCTAATGACCATTTTTCAAAATTACATGTAAATAAAATAAATCCACCCACTGTTAGTGATTTCCACATGAGCTCAATCAGCTGAGCTAAGTCCTTTTCAATTTTCCAAGTTGTTGTTTTTGTGCGGCCAAATGACGGTGGGTCGCAAATGATTATATCCCATTGACGCTTTCTTTTAATAGAGCCTTGTAAAAATAAAAGACTATCTTGAGCAAAAAATTCATATTTTGGTTTTCCATTGTCCTGAGTTATCGGGTCAATTTGATTCAATTTAAAATTCTCTTTTGACCAATTTAAAAAATTGGGGCTTGCATCAACAGTAGTGACGATTTGAGCTTGACCTAATGCTGCTGCAACAGAAAATGCAGAGGTGTAAGAAAACAAATTAAGCACAGTTTTATTTTTAGATTGATTTAAAATGTACTGACGATTATTGCGTTGATCGAGAAATAACCCTGGTGAAAAACCTTGGTCACGTCTTAGCTCAACCAGGACTTGATTTTCTTTTGCTATCCATTTCTCAGGAGCATCTTTGAAATACAAATCCTGATGCTCTTTGCCACCAACACCTTGCCCACGATTGATCATGTGTCGGATGACGTACTTAAATTTTTTCTCATTGCAAAACTGGTCAAGTGATTGAATATCAAGTTCTGTTGGTGTAGAAGCTTTGTACCAGTAAACCCAAATAACTCCAGAGTAAAAATCAATTCGGATATCATTAACATGGTTATTGCGGTGATAAATGCGATAAGTTTGATCCGGTTGCAGATCCAAGATATGCTCTAAATCGTAAAATTCAGACCGAACAAATTCGCCAAGGCTATTCATTTGAGATTGAAAGCAATAGGGTAATTCAGCTTTATAATTATATTTGTTTTCAGCGATTTCGAATTCAATTTGTGAAGCATGTAGTGCTAATCTAAAAAAATCTGAGCCACCATGTTCAGTGTCACCCAGAATCGGTAGACCAACAAGCTCTGCATGCAAACGTATTTGATGTGGTTTGCCAGTAACTGGTTCAGCTTTCCAGAGATGTATTTGATTGTTGATACTTTTTATATAAGTTAAATGTGTTTCGCTGTTATGAGGTTTAGATGGATTATTAAGATAAACTTTATCATTTTTTTCAATATGACTTGAAACTGTTTTTTCGGTAAATTTAGATTGACGATCAGTTAAAAAAAAATATGTTTTTTGGATTTGATGTTGTTCAAATTTTTGAGCGAGTAATGCTGCGGACTCTTTTGTTTTGGCAAATAAAATCAAGCCAGAAGTTTCTTTATCGAGACGGTGAACAACATATAAATTGAGTTTTAATTTATCAGATAAAACTTCAACAAGGCCTAATTGATTATCGCTAACTTTGTGGGTTCTAAATCCAGTTCTTTTATTGAAAATGATAAACAATTCATTATCGATGTGTTTTATAGATGCCGGTTTATTTAGCGAATCGTATTGATTTTGATTTGTCTTATCGTTTGGATGCATAGAGTTACAGGGTATCTCTTTAGGTGGTCACAGGCAAGGACTTGCCATATATTAAATAAGTATCATATTAAAAGGTAAATGACAGGAGATCATTCATGAAAAAAATTTTACTCGTAGTTTTAACAGGTTTATTCTTGTCTTCGTGTGGTATACAAAGTATTCCACAGCAAAAAAATGAAGTCGAAGCTTCGCTTGCTGAAGTCACTAATCAGTATAAACGCCGTGCGGATCTAATTCCAAATTTGGTTAATGTCGTTAAAGGTTATGCTTCACATGAAAAAGAAACGCTTGATGCAGTTGTTAGTGCCCGCGCTCGCGCGACGTCAATACAGATTGATCCTAAAAATATGACAGCTGAAAAGTTTCAAGAATATAGAAAATCGCAAGGTGATTTATCTATGGCATTAGGTAAATTAATGTCAATTTCTGAGAATTATCCAAATCTTAAAGCAGATAGAAGTTTTCAAGATTTGCAAGCGCAGCTCGAGGGTACTGAAAATCGTATTACTGTTGCTCGTAATCGATATATTGAAACCATCAAAAATTTTAATAATCTTGTGACTGTGCCTCCGACTAATTTTACAAACATGATATTTTATCACTTTGAAAAAATGCCTCAATGGGATGTATCTGAGGCTGAAAAAACACAAAACGAAAAAGCACCAGAAGTTAAATTTTAGTGAGAGATATTTTATCGCTTAAAAATTTTATTGCCCAGGTCGCGCTAGTTGTTTTAACGGCGCTACCTGGTTATGGGTTTGAAGTGCCAAAGCTCACAGGTCCCGTAGTGGATCAAGTGGGTTTATTATCTCAGTCTGCTATTCAACAGCTAAATTCGGAAATACGTAATGCTAATCAACAAGGTACTGTTCAGTCACAAATTTTAATTATTCCTAGTTTGAATGGGGAATCGATAGAACAAGTGGCCATTCAAATTTTTGATCAATGGAAACTCGGTGATGCTAGGAAGAACAATGGAGTTTTAATTTTAGCTTCCATTCAGGATCGCAAGATGCGAATTGAAGTTGGACGTGGTTTAGAGGGTGCAATTCCAGACATCACGGCAAAAAGAATTATTTCTGAGGTTATTCGTCCATTGTTTCGTACGCAAAATTATGATTTAGGTTTTATTTTAGCGGTCAAAGCTATTGGCGAAGCGGCGCTTACGGACAGCACCGGTGAAGTTTTTAATGTTAATTCCTTTAAAGATAAAATATTAAATGATCCTAGGTTGCAAAATTCTTTTTCTGAAGAAGATGTGCAATCTTTTAAAGTTCAAAGAAAATCAAACTCTAGAGTTCAAGGCGAAGAGGGTGGTATACCACTTATTTATATCATTATTTTTTTAGTGGGCCTATGGTTTGTCATACTTATATTTAGTCCATCAACTGCCATTTGGATACTGTTAAATTTACTGTCTGCTGGTCGTGGGGGTGGACATGGATCCGGTGGCGGTTGGTCTGGTGGGGGTGGATCATCGGCCGGCGGTGGCGCATCGGGGGATTGGTAGGTTTATGAGTAAGTTAAATATCAATACCGAAAACATAGAGAGTGCAATCGCTGATTTTGAAAAACAGGTGAGTTTCGAGCTTGTACCAGTGATAGCTCAAAAATCTTCATCGAGGGCTCATGTTGTTTGGATATTGTTCTTTCTTTTTCAGTTGGTCGCATTAGTGAAGATTGATCTGATATATATATTTGACTTATACTCATTAACTGTTTTGAACGTCATTGAGTATTGGCTGATTTCTATTATTTTTGGTTTGCTATTTTCGCTGTTTTTAGTGCGCTTTGACTTAGTAGTGCGCTTATTTTTACTACCAGAAATAAGAAAAATGAATGTTTATCGTAAAGCCCAACAGGTTTATTTCGAAAAAAAGATATTTCAGACTAATGCCCATGATGGAATGCTTTTATATATTTCATTGCTTGAAAAAAGAATACAAATCATCGTTGATCCACGTTCAGCGTTTGAAGGTAAAGTAGAGTTATCTGAAGCTGTTTTAAAAATTCTTCAGGAAAACTTTAAGAAAAACCAACACGAAAAAGGCTTAATTGATGCAATTCAGTATATGAAAAGTTTTTTAATTAAGCACTATCCGCAAAAAAACCACGAAACTGACATCAACGAGCTACCGAATAAGTTGATTTGGTTAAATGATTAGTTTAGCATTAAAAAACGTTCTATAGTTAATCCTTACAGTGCAGTCGTAGTTCAATGGATAGAATTCCCGGCTTCGAACCGGTAGGTTGCAGGTTCGAGTCCTGCCGACTGCACCATTTGTCAAGCGAGACGAACCAAAATTCGAAAAACCGCAGCTCAGACCCAAAAGGCCCGAAGGGTTTTCTTTTGTCTTTTTACCTTCTTTGGCACTTCCGCCATTTTGAATTCCCCCTAAACCATATTCACTTATACTGCTTTATCAATCCAACCACGACCTTGCACATAAACAAAAAAAGTCGCACCCAAGGTTTGACCCTTGAGTGCGTTATCATAGTGGGCTTGACCCACATGGAAATGAATTTCAAAACCATCCTTTAGGATTTCGATTTTATGAACTATTAATTTGATTATATCTGACCTCATCTTAGGGTCGTTTTCTCCTTTCAATATTAGATTTTCTAAACCGCTTTTAAAAATTTCATGGGTTTGCAGACTAAGCGGTGTTTGCACTTCGACTTTTTCTTTGGCCTCTTTTGATTTTTCAACAAAACCAGCTTTTTTAGATTGTAGCTCTTTCATTTGATCCACAATTGGCTGCATGTCCATATCAGCTGGCAATTTACTTAATCTTTCTGCCAACACTGTGATCTGCCGATCCAAAGCACCAATCTTTAAACTCAAGTCACGAGCTTCATCAAAAGTTGATTTGTTTTCTGAAATAGATTTTGCACGAACTAATAAGTTTTCTGTAAAAGCTCGATCTAAAATAAATTTCTTAACCTCTGACCAAACAGCGATTTCAAGTTTGTCGGCTGGAACCCTGCGCGGTGAATGTTTTAAAAGTTTTTCTTCTAAAACGGCCTCATTTTTTTTAGTTGCCAAATGTTCGTAATAACCAAACTTTTTCCCAGTATGGCTTGTAGCACTGGCTCCAGACATGCGTTCACCACATTCTTTACAAAAAGTGATTCCTGAGAGCAAATAAGGATATTTATTTTCATGAGTTTTTCGACGGCTGCAATTTTCTTTTAATAGCTTTTGCACTTTATTAAAAATATCTTTATCGACAATTGCAGGCCAGACGGCCTTGGTTTCTTCGACGCCAGTCTTCGTTGAAAAAACTCTGACACCAATATACGTCTTATTACTCAAGATACGGTAAACATTTTCTAAACGTAAAAACTTTGCCCTAGGACTTCCGCCACCACGAATCTCTTTTGGGATTTCAACTTTGTTTGAAGTCAGCCACTTACAAGTTGCAGCCAGTGTTTTTTCTTTTAAATAAGTTTTAAAAATCAAATTCACAAGCTCGGCTTCTTCAGGGATCACCACTAATGTGCCAGAATTATCAGGACCGCTTTATATCCAAGCGGAATGCTTCCGCCATTATAAAGTCCGCGTTTTGCACGAGCTAAAAATGAATTTGAAACCCGTTCAGCTGTTTGTTTTCTCTCAAACCCTGCAATTGAAGCCATCAAATTTAAAACCATGCTGCCAGCAGCACCACTGGTGTCGAAATTTTCACGAATCGACATAAACTTGCAATCATGCTCTTTTAAAAATTCTTGAAGTAGTGCAAAGTCTTTTGTTGATCTTGAAAACCGTGAAAGCTCCGTGACCAGGACCAAATCAATTTCGTGATTTTCAATCGCTCGAAGCATTTTCTGAAATGCAGGCCGCTTCATGTCTTTTGCCGACACGCCAGGATCTGAAAACACAGCCGTGATTTCACCGAAAGGTTCAACTAAGTTTTTAAGGTTCACGTATTCTCGAAGCCTTAATTCTTGGTTTTTAATTGAACCTTCAGGATTTTCAGCTTGTACTTCGGTACTGACCCTCGTGTAAATCGCGATGCGAAATGTCTTCAATGAATTTAATTTATTACGTTGAGCATTTGATTTTTTTGATAAACGTTGATTCATTTGTCATAACTCCTTTTTGGTTGTGGCAACCGGGAGCTATGTATTTTCGCAGGTTCTAAAACATCTTGGATCGAATATTTTTGTTTTATCAACAGATCCCAAAGTTCGGCAAGTACATTAGAATAATCTTGATCGGTTAACGCATGGAGTTTGTGTTTAATTGAGTCACACCTCCAATTGGTGCGCTTTGACATTTAACCACCCTGATGGTGATGGATTGAATTTCATTCAAATGATTAAGCTGTCTGATTGTTTGCATGTTTAATTCCTTTTTAAGTTGTGTTTTCATTTTTATTTTTTTGAGTTCTCTTTTTCTTTTCTTCTTTTTATTTATTTTATTATTTATATTCTTCCTCCTCCTGATCTCCATGATTATGACCCCTCCCTACTTTGCGCTTTGCTGACCACTTTCCATCGTAGAGGGGGAGTGGTCAGCAAATTTAAGCAAAGTTTCCCCAGGTGGCATAATCATGGAGAAGCTAATTCATTTAACGACTTAGAAAAACCAATACCACAAACTTAACATCAAACATCGTGCTTGATCTTTTGTTTGAGGAGCCGTGGGCTCTTTTTATAGAACCAATTTTATTTTTTTAAATTTGTTGGTCTTATTTTTAAGTAGATATTAAATCGTTTAAACTCATGAACTCAAAAAAACCTGCACTTAGTTTATGTAAGATAAAAATTGATTTCCTGAATTTAGACATTTATTGCTGTATGAAGATTATTATAAAAACAATATCGTCATTTGGTCATGTATTAGTCATAGATATAATACTAATACTGAAAAGTTATGATATGGACTAGGTTTGAATTTAATAACATCAACCAATGAATCAAGTATCTCACCATTAAACACGAGTGTTTTAAATGCGTTTCAAAAATATGAGCCTTTGATAACAGAACTAATACAGTCCCCAGAGATTTGATTTTTTGTTTTTTGTCATTTGGGACAGAAAAAAGCTTCGCTCGGATTTGCGAAGCTTTTTTCACTTTTTAAATCGTCAGGTTGGTAGTGGTTTAGAAGAACTATTTGATGCCACATGATACCAACACACTATTCGACATCATCGAAATTGACGATCCCGCCTGAAAAACTCCCATAGCTTGTGGCAAATTTTCCTTCAACTGAGTTACGGTTACCATAACCATATCTTTTTGAGGTCCAACTAATGCAAATGAGATTGAAGACAATTTTTGTTTAAAGAAATCTTTGTCTACATAGTCTGTCCCTCTAAAAATTCCATTTTCAGTTAGGAAGAATGCATCTTGGCCCGTAGGGTTATTCAGGGAAATATCTCCAATAAACTGCAGACCATTCTGATCTCTAATGTTACATGAGTAATTACTGGCAAAGGCGTTGATTGATAACAAGCTCAATGCAAGAACAAAAATCTTTCTCATAAAAACTCCTTGATATTAAAATATGAATCCACAAACTATCTGAAATTGATTCAAGTTCATACTGTCAGTATTCTTTACATCAATTTTTACACGACTGATAACTTGCTATACAGTTGCTTCAAAACCCAAAGCTTTTGGGGTTTTGCGAAAAAATAGATCTTGAGCCATTTAGACTACAATTGCAGGGGACAGTTAAGTTTTTAACAATAATTTTACTGGCAAGAGTTTTGGTCCCGTTAGCGCGATCAAATAAGCTCTCCTTACAGATCTGATTGCTGACAGCCTCAAACAGAGTCTAAAATCATTATATTAGATCTGACAAAAGGTTCGAATCATATGACCGAAAATCGACAATGTGAAATTACTTTATTAGTCGAGAAAATGCTGGAAATTTTAAACTACTTTTTCGTTGAACCAAAAAATACTCGTAACTTGGAACACTATTTTTTGGCAATTCAATCGATTTTATTAGTTCGTTAGTAGTAATAAGACTATCTGGAACAACAGAATATCCAGCTCCGGCTTCAATAAAATCTAGGATCGTAAGCCAATCATCACATATGTATTTAACATTTAGTTGTGACAAGTTTAAATCCATTCTTATCAGCCAATCCGATAGCATAGAGCCTTTTTTGTCATACAAAATCACAGGTACTTCAGTAAGAAATTTTTTGTTTGTTTCAATTGATCTTTTTCCGTAAGCAGCCGCTAATTCGGAGTGAACCATTAGACATGGTTTATTTGATATAAGTAATTTAGCGGTCAATTCACTAGAGGATACAAGCTCTCTGGAAATCGCCACATCAATTTCTTGTGACAAAAGTTTTGCAATAGCTTCCTTAGAAGTCATAGGAAAAAACTGAATAGTTCCTTCAAATTTTAATTTTTCTCTGGAAATCTGAATTAACTCCCTTCTGCATCCGACACGTAAAAGTTGGTCTTTAGGATGACCAAAGATACGCTCGATGCCATCAAATGAACTTTGAATTTCATTTAGTAGGCGTACAGATTCTTTATAAATAGCTTCCCCATAAGGAGTTAGAACCTTTTTTTTGCCAACATAATCAAAAAGAGGAAACTTAAATTGGTCTTCAAACCGCTTAAGCTGCATAGAAAGTGCAGGTTGAGTGATATTAAGCTGGGTGGCAGCCTTTTCTAAAGAACCAGAGTCAACAAATTGTACTAAGGCTATCATTTGTGAAGTTTGTGGATTTTTCATACTTCAATTTAAATTATATCATAATTAAAAATATATCAATTTAAATTAAGTGTAATTAACTATATAAACTTTAAAAAACAGAAAGGTTTATATGAAAAACTTTATATTCGTATTGGCATTAATTTTAGGCCCGGCTTCTTACGCATCTAGCTTCAGTTGTTTGTCACCGGAGGGGGATGAGGCAAATTTGATTCTAAAAAAAGATCATATTGAGTGGTATGATAATAACCACTCAGCCAACTCGAAAGGTATCTATATAGGTAGAGAAGATGCTCCTTATGATGACCATTTTAATTACGAAGTGTTTGATTTAGTCGATTATTACCGTACTGCAGATTCAAATTTTTTGTTGAAGCTTGCGCCAAACTTTGAAAGCCGAAGTGAATTTGATGCCGTAGTGGTATTTAATAACGATAGCCATGATGAAGAAAGAACAAAATTTTTCTGTACTGAATTGCAATAGGATTTCATCACACATTAGGCATAAAATTAGCACCTATCAACCAATGGAGATACTTATGAAACTGAAGAGACTAATGCGATTTTTATCTGTAACAATTACGCTGTTGTCTACATGTTATTCACTAGGCAACACCAACGCCTGCAATAATGTTTTAACTGAGCCAATGTCGATCACTTTACAGCCAAGCATCATTCAAAATGAAGAGATGCCGTTTTACACTCATAAAGGCGATGGACCATTTGATACAACTCTAGCTATGAATATTTCCTACGAGCCAGTTTTAAATTTAAGAAGAATTTTGGAACAAACTTTAGATCTCAAGCTAAAATTTCTAACTGCGTGGAATCCCGCTGGTGAAGGACATATCACTACAGTTACTCCGCCTGAGTATTACAATGTTTTAAGACCATTTATTTCGGCTGAGAAAATGGAGGAAATTGCGTTAACCCACAACATTCAAGCATCAGATGTTAAAATTCTTGGACTAGGACGCGGTGAAAAAGAAATTAATGGAAAAATAGAACAAACATTTTTTCTAATCGCCTATTCAGAAAACCTCTTAAGAATTAGAACTGAAATTTATGACGAATTTGTGAAAAATGGTGGTAATCCTGATTCATGGAATCCAAACAAGTTTTATCCCCATATCACTATAGGGTATACGAATAAAGATTTGCATGAGTCTGATGGTATTCTTAAAGACGTTGAGCATTCATTAGATAATCGTTTTCAAATTATAATCGGCCAATAAACACTACATTCAGAAAATATTTTCGATCAAAAACGCTCAAGCAACTGAGCGTTTTTTTATTGGTCTGATCAAGCCATGTTTGGGGTCGATCACGGTCCAATCAATACGTGACGGGTTGAGCTTTGCAGTTCTCAAACGCTCTTTGATTGCGATTTTCGTTGTCGCAAAATGAAGAGCGATTGAATCAATACTCCATCGTTCAACCCACCGAAGTCTTGCAACTTCTGTTAAATTTAAGTATATCCGATTCCAAGACATGCAATAAGTCTGCGAAACTACAAGCTTCCCGGGTTCTGGTAGCTTGCGGCAGCCTGCACCATTTATCCGACGGATAAATGATGTGGAATTACGAACCCGAACAAAATCAAAAACATAGGTTTCAATCACTTAGACTATTTCACAAGTACAAAAATCACACAAAATCACCGGGGATCACAGATTTTGTCTACGCACGATCTACGTTTGTCTACGTTGGTTTTTTGGATGGGGAGATGCTTTGTTTGGTTTTATGGACAAAAGGATTAAAATCACTCTATGTATCTCGACTTTAAAATTGAATTTGGTTTGATTAGTTATTTTATTATTCATAAGTTGATAAGTTATTGTTAAATTGATCTCATGGCTTAAACTGTATGCCTTAAATTACGACCTCGGAGTGTTCATGATTAAGTACTTGTGTCTAGCTATACTAATGTTATCAAATGCAGCATCTGCATCCAGTCCAAATAAAAGGGCTCTTGCTCATTCGAACGAGGTGCCCAAATGGTGTCAACAAGTCGAGTTTACAGAATGGAGTTCATTAACACCTCAGAAAGCACGTGCAGTTTTTGCGAATAAAAGTAAAATAGAACTTAACCAAATGTTATGGGCTGAAATTCTTAAAGAAAGACCTTCTACGGAGGTTATACTTCTAATTAATTTTTTAGCCAATTATCAAGCTACTGAGAATGAGCACTCTTACTATACTCTTATGGCATCAGCTATAAATTTAAAAATGCCGATTTATGAAGTTATGGATAATTGGGAAAAAAACAAACATCAAATTAAACTAAATCGTATAAATACTACGTTGTCTGTATTGTGCTCAACATACGAAAAAACTATCAAGGAATAGTTGTGTTAAATAAAAAAAGTCTTTTTTTATTTCTAGTTTTAATTTTATCTGTAACTCAATTGGAAACCCTCGAAGCAGAGTATAAAAAGCTTTGTTCGTATGATTCATATTATTGCAGTAGATTAAAATCTGATGATGAATTTAGAGAACCAGAACCTAGTTTAGTCTCTACGTTAGAAATTTACAGGCAAGATATGTTGAATGCAGCCAAGGTAAGTGGTATTGATCCTCGTGCAATAGCAGGCGCTATCTTAACAGAAAATACACTCAACGTAAATTTAAAAGATACTGCCCAAAGTTTTTTAGTTTCAATGGGTTTAGCTAAAGATGGTAAATTTTTAGGTAAAGGTTTTTCTTATGGTTTTGGTCAAATTAAATGTGAAAGAGCTTGGGATGTTGAGAAAGCTACTGCAAAAATGTATTCAAGACCTGAACGTACCCAGGGGCAAGTTTGTCAGGCTCTTCTCGATCCTAAGGAAACAATAAAATATATTGGTGTCATTATACGTGATGCTGTTGATACTTACAAAGAAAATGGGATTGATATATCTGGCGATATTGGCGTGCAGACTACTCTTTATAATCTCGGAAATGTAAAACAAAGAGCTTTGGCTGCGAAAACCAATAATGCTTTGCCTAGAGTTAATTTTTTCGGTTTTTTTACAAACATGCATTTAGAACAATTGGGTAAAATTACGACCGTGAATACAGCTATCAGAAAATCTGAATTTAAGGATGATGATGATTATGATTTAGTTGATGGTATTAATGCTAGTTTAGATTTAAAAAGTAAACCACCATTTTGTGACCAAAAAATAGATGGTGAAATACGTAAAGCAATTGATATTAAAACAACAAGTATTAAGTCTGAAACAGGACCCATTCAAATTTTAAATAGATATTTAGACTGTGATTCGAGACCCTGGGTTTTAATCAAAGATAGTAAAAATAACGAAGGTTGGGTGAAAGAATCAGATCTCGAGAAAAAAACGACCAAGTTTGCAGTCCAAGATAGCAGAAAATGTGATTATGAAGAGCCAACTTGTGTTCAGGTGATAAAAGAAAAAAACAAATATAATATACACTCTGTTGATAAGCATTTTGATGGGGTAGTTTTTTCCATTAATGGCGGTGGCAAGGCTTCGAATCGTGGTCTGTCTAAGTACAATCCTGATTGTATATTAGATAGTTTTAGTAAAATTGCATATGGACATCCAAATCAACTGATGAATTCGAATTTTCCTAGTATAAAACTAACGACTAAAGAAGTTCTACAATTAAGACAAAAGCTAAATGATGTATTGAAACGAAACTCTGACAATTCACAAGTATTTAATTCTGCAATTAATAATTTTTATAGTTTGTTCGTATGTGATAATAACTGTTATGGTAACTATAATGAAATTAATGATTATCTTTCGAATGATAATCAGTCTAATAAAGCAGTACCTATCATTACATCAAATGATTATAAAATAAAATTTGAAAAACTCATCGAGCTTTCGAAGAGTTGTGGGGTTTTGCGAGGTAATAATTATCATGTACATTCTTTTTATATGGAGAACTCCGATTTGTTTTTGAATTACAAAATGATGAGTGTAGATTTTTTAAACAAAATCATTGATGAGTGTAATAAATATTTATCGTTGTCAGATGAAGATAAGAAATCAGTTAATTTGTATAATAATTTGAAGCAAATTAAAGCATCTATGAATATTTCTCAGTCTGAAAATAAATCACGATCGTCTAATACGTGCAGTGTTAATCTATTTCAAACTTTAAGTAGCTTATCTAGCTTTCTAACTACTAAATGTGTAGATAAAGTCTACATACCAGATCAAACAATGTTTACCATATTAAATAATATTTACCCAGGAAAGGTTGGCTTTACGTCTTCACCAACATCAGATAGATATACTGTGACATTTAGAGAGACTTGCCAAGGTGTAAATAAAGTTATCAAAGAATTAAATAATGTTAGTGGTACTAAAAAAGCAAACTAATGAACTACTATTTATTAATCCTTAAAAAGGTGTGTATTTCCAGTTGATTTTTAAGAAATTTCAAAAGATGCATAATTTATGTATGTCAATTTACAAAGAGGCTTTTGATGAATAACTATTTTATTCTCATTTATACTTTCATATTTTTATTTAGTTTAACTTCAGATGCACTTGAATCTTATAAAGATTCTATGTTTTCAAATAAAGATCGTTCTATCATTGAACAAAAAAATAAGGGTTCGTTCAGAAGATATAGATGGGATGAAATCGAAGATGTGAATGGGAGAGATGAAATACCAGGCGTAGCAGCCAAGCCCGAAAGGTTAGATCAAGAAGCAAGCAAAACGCAAAAATCTATTAAAATAAAATATCGAGATGGTGAAATTGATACCTATGAGGTTGGACATTCTAAAGGTGCTAAATTTGCTGCTATTTTTATTCATGGTGCTAACGGAAATAAAGATCTCGGTGTAAGTGATGTTAGTTTTGGCGGTAATTTCAATCGACTAAAAAGTCTAGTGAATCGAAACAATGGTGTATACTACAGTCCTTCTGTCGAACTACCCACATCTAAAGAACAAGATATGTTTGAACTTGTTAAATATATCAGAAGAAATTCATCCGATGTTAAGATTGTTTTTATATGTGGATCAGCTGGAGCAAGGGTATGTTGGTCTGTAGCACATCATGATGAGACTGCTAAAAATCTAGCAGGTCTAATATTTGTTGGTGGGGCAAGAGATGATTATACTTATCAAAGTTCTAAAGCATACAAAGAACGAGTACCTCTAATTTTTTCACACGGTAGTAAAGATAAATTAGTTCCGGTAGCAACTTATGTAGACCAATATGAAGCAATCTTGAAATCAGATCCTAATTATCCAGTTAGAATGGAGATTTTTGAAGGTGGAAAGCATGGAACACCTATGCGAAATATCGACTATAAAGAGTCATTAGAGTGGATTTTTTTAAATGAACCAAATTCAATGCCGGCAGATCAAGTATCTGGGGCCACTAGTTTAAAAATGAAGACATCAAATTAGAATTCCATATTAATCAAAAATGTATTAAATTGTATCGTAGTTACTCATTTAAATTTAGATATATCTGATCCCAAGCCATTTTGTAAGTCTGTGAAACTATGAGCTTTCCGGATTCAGTTCGCTTGCTGCCGACTGCACCATTTGTCCAGAGGATAAATGGCGTGGAATTACGAACCCGAACAAAATCAAAAAGTCCGTAAGTATAACTCAAAATCGAATTTTAAAAAAACAGACCTGCTACTTATTCAGCTAACATTTAAGTTGCGGATTATTATTTATCTGTATAGTTACCTAAATAAATCGACTATTCGATCAATGCCCCAACCTTGTGTTTGACCATCCTGTATGATTGTTAATCCTTTATTTGTCCAAGTTGAAAATACACCTTCGGATTTATATTCTGATTTTAAAAAGTCTTCTTTTGATGTCTTGCCGTCATAAATCAAAACGGCACTCGCTCGTGAGCTCCTTGCACTTGAATAATCTGAAGAGTTATTAATTTCAAGTTTTTCTAGTAGTTGTCTGTATTCCATAGTTATTTGCAGTCCAATAATCCAATTTAAAAGATCATTTTGTGCATTTTGATCCAAATTTAAATTTTTTACTGAAATAGGTGTTTCAAAACGGTGACTGAGATTTGGATGTAATTCTATTCCGCTCAAACCGCTATTTTGCAAATGGCTTTTGATTAAATTAACGTACACTATAATATCATCTGATTTCATGAATGTATCAACATGCGTAATATTATATGATTGAATTTTTCTGCGTATTGATTGTTCTTGAGATCTCGTTGCTGAGCCCGTGCTAAAAGAAAAACATATTTCACCGCAATCACTCAGGCGGTTGTTAACATCTTTAGGATTATTATCACCACCAAAAGTAAAATCAGGTCGAATAATAGCGGCACGACGCATTTTTTGATAAATCATTGCGACCTGGTATTCTGATGGAGATAGCTCGAATAAAACTTCAACGCGATTATAACTGCCTTGATTGCCAAAAGTATATTGTGTGTATTCTTTAACTGGAGCCCACGATAGACCTGTAGAGTTAATTTCACCGCGATTTCTAAATCCTGGAATATCACGATCAATGAAATAATCGCCTAGACGTAACAAACCGTGATCATTTTTGTAACCCTTTTGGTGAGCGACTACTATTCCGATAGATTGGTTGTAAATAGTTTTAAGCGAATCAACAGATTGTTTGTTAACAAGAATCGTTGGGATTTTTTTTCCATAAATGTCGACTGATCCAATTGCTACAGAAGAATTTTCAAGTTGTGAAATGATAGCGTTGGGTATTTGAAAAATTTCAACACACTTATTTTGTGCGTGTGCAGTTGTATTGATGTATAAAATAAAACTTAAAATAGCTATTATATTAGATTTGATCTTCATAATATGACCTGGTTTAAATTTTGTGCTGTGATTATCCCTGCATCAAGAGCTTCTTCAGCAAGTTGTTTTCTAAATTTTGGATGTGCAATATTAATCAATGAAATTGCGCGTTGTTGTTCATTTTTTCCACGTAATTCAGCTATACCGTATTCAGTAACGACGTGAGTAACGCTTTCATGTGGAGTTGTTATCGGACCTTTATATAAATTTAAAGTAATTGAGGAAATAGTCTCATTTTTTGCAGTGGAACGAATGGCAATAATTGCTTTACCACCTTCTGATCGAGCTGCACCAGACATAAACTCAATTTGACCACCTGGGCTTGATATACGGCCATCTGGTCCCATAGTCGCATTAACCTGTCCAAATAAATCCACTTGCAGGGCGGTGTTAACTGCATGAAAGTTTTGAGTTTGTGCAACACGCCCTGGTGAATTGACATACTCCGTAGCCACGAATTTGACTTTTTCATTATTATTTAACCATTTATAAAGATTGCCACTGCCAAATGCAAAACCAGCTTCTGCTGTTGTCGCAATACCGTCATTCATCATTTGCATCATATGATCACCAAACATTTCAGTAGAAATTTTGATGTTTGACTTGCCAGCTTTCTTGAGACCGTCGGGTACAGCGCCAAAGATGTTGCCAATACCGATTTGTAAAGTAGCGCCCGAATCTATGAGTTGGCCAAGATAAGTTCCAATTTTTGTATCCACTTCGTTTGCTGGTATTGTGGTTGGTCCCGCAAGCTCAGTCTTTGAATTAAATTTTGCAGTTATTTTTGATTGATGAATAATATTATCGCCTCGAGTAAATGGTATATTGGGGTTAACTTCAGCGATAATTTTAATATTTGGTCGATCACGTAGAATAGTCATTATCATGTCATGATTAGGTCCAAGACTATGAAATCCTTGTTCATTTGCTGGTGATACACGAACAACAATCGTATCATAATGAAACTGATTTTGAGTTTGATCTCTCATTATGCGTGTAAAATCAGAAAGATTTCCAGGAATAACTGAAACTTTTTTTTCTCTATGGAGTTCTCTTAAATTGCCCCCTAAAAATAAAGCATGAACTCTGAATTTACCATCAGTTGTTTCAACACCTTTACGCAAAGTTTGTGCGCTTATCCCATTGACAAGCATATGTACATCGATACCTTGATCTAGTTTTTGTGATCTTTCAATTAAGGCATCTATAGCTTCTGGGCTTGCACCAGCGGCTATTGGTATAAATATTTTTTCGCCATCATTAATATGAGATATTGCATTCTCTGCAGGATTTGGTGTTTTGTAATTTTTTAAAATGTTAGCATAAGGAATTTTTGGTTCAGGAATGAGATTGAGATCAAATTCTTTATTAAAAGATTCTATTCCAAGCGATCCATTAACAAAAGCGACCATGGCTCCGTGACGTTCATTTGATGCATGTACCAATCGACGCGAGATTTCAAACGGCGCGATAGTTCGAGAAATACCCAGCTCTGTAAATAAATATTGCCTTTCTTCTTCAGTTGCTGTTTTGCTTGTTTTGCCAAGTTCTGTACCGGTTAACCATGCAACACAGTTTGTACTTTTACATGGACCACGTTGATCTGGGTTATCCAAGAATATTTTAACATTTTGAGCTTCGGCAGAGTTTAACTCAATAAGGTGGCCGAAACCAATTAAACCTTTTTTATTGCGTACGTTATCTTTAATTGATTGAAATGATGTTGTCCAATTAAGATCTTTTTTTCCCCATCTATAAACACTTTCGTTTTCATCGGAACTTGCTCGAATATATGTATAGACATAATGCTCAGGTTTGTTTGGATCTTCCCAAGTTTGTTCAATAACTAATGTTCCTGAGTTTTTATCTCCCTTAATTGTTTGTTGATTAATGTTAAATAGCTCGCGATAGGCCTTCATTACACTTTGATCATTAATATCAATGGCGACCACCAGGCGTTTCACTTTTCGATCAGCAGGACCGAACTCGTGCCAACGATATGGCAGTTTATGATCCGCAGCAAATCTCGCTAAGAGTTCAACTGTTGCTGTTCTGTCATTTAAAGGCTGCTCTTTTTTAAGAAGAATGTTTTTTGAATCTTTATTTAAGCGAACATGGCCAGATGTTTTGTAAGTGAATAATTGCGCACATTGTTCTGCTGCGAATACTGTTGAGTTTGCGTTGAAAAAAGACAGGACAACAAAAAGCAAAGTCAGCATTTGACGAGAAAAGCTCATTTAGCCTCCGAAAACGTACATAAAAATTATTTCACAAGGGTTTATTCAAAATTGATTCCTAATTTAGAATGTTTTATGAACGTTTTTTTGCTTATTAAGCACAGATTAGACTGCATTTGCCAACAATTGGCAGAGATTGTCTCAAAGTTAGACAATCGTATATTCAGTTCAATTATAATTAAAACACTTGAATTTAGTTACCAGGAATTTAGCTAAACTTACCAGTAATGTATTCTTCAGTCATTTTTTCACGAGGATTAGTGAACATTTCGCCTGTATTATTTAGTTCGATGAGTTGTCCAGCATGCATGAATGCCGTTTGGTTTGATATACGTGCAGCTTGTTGAAGGTTGTGGGTTACAATTATGACTGTGGTGAAGGCCTGTATTTGAATGATAAGATCTTCTATACGAGCTGCAGAAATTGGGTCAAGAGCAGAAGTCGGTTCATCCATCAAGATAACATCTGGCTGAACGGCAAGTGCGCGTGCTATACACAATCGTTGCTGTTGACCACCAGAAAGACTTGTTCCTGGTGCATTGAGTTTTTCTTTAACTTCATCCCATAAAGATGCTTGTTTGAGTGCCGTTTCGGCTACCCCCAACAGGTTTGATTTCTTTTCGCCTTTAAGTAGCCGACCAGCAATTACGTTTTCAACTATAGACAATCCAGGGAAAGCTGAAGGTTTTTGAAAAACCATTCCAATTTTTTGTCTAATAACGACTGGATCTGTTTGTCGGTTTAGTATATTTTGTTGATTTAAAAAAATACGACCTGTGACTTTGGCCGTTGAGTTTTCTTCATGTAAGCGATTAATACAGCGTAATAATGTGGATTTACCACAACCAGAAGGGCCAATGATTGCTAGAATTTTTTTTTCAGGTATCGTCATTGAAACATCTTTGACGATATGTTTATCGCCAAAATAAGCGTTTAAATGTTCGATAGAAATAAGTGGTTTTTCTGAATGCGGTGTCATGATTGATTTTTGTCTAAACCATCTTTTGAAAAGATGAGTCTGGTTAAAATATTAATTACAAAAATAAGTGTAACTAAAGTCAGTGCTCCAGCCCAGGCTTGTCTGTGCCAATTTTCATAAGGGCTGATTGCATAATTATAAATTTGTACCGGAAGTGAAGGTGTCGGTTGAAAAATTGATTGTGGCCAGTTGCGATTACCAAATGCTGTAACTAGTAATGGGGCAGTTTCGCCTGCTACGCGACCCAAAGCTAAAACAACGCCTGTTAGAACAGCCGAACTTTTTCCTCTGAGGACAACAAATAAAATCACACGCCAACGAGATAACCCTAAGGCAAGCCCAGCTTCGCGAATATGGGTCGGTGTTAACTTTAAAACTTCTTCTGTTGTTTTAGCCACAATCGGCAGCATGAGAATTGAAAGCGCTATAGATCCCGCTAGAGCTGAAAAAGACTTAAGAGGAACTACAATCGAAGTGTAAACAAATAGCCCGACAACAATAGATGGTATGCTCATGAGTAGATCAACTGTCCATCTTAAGGCGCTGGCAAAATAATCCTCAGTGTATTCAGATAAATAAAGCCCAGCTAAAATGCCGAGTGGTACTGCGATTATCGACGCCAGTGATATTAATATAAGACTTCCGACAATACTATTGGCCATTCCTCCGTCGGGTTCACCGACAGGGGCCGGTAGTTGTGTAAAAAAATCTAAATTCAAAGACGAAGATCCATTTTTAATGATATGAAAGAAAACTAAAAATAATGGTATTATGGCTATTAATGAAAAAAGGTAAATCACAAACGTCATCAAATTATTTTTGAAGCGGCGTTTTCGTAATGTTGAATGCAGTGCCGAATTAAGACTACTCATTTACTCAACCTTCTTTTGGTTAATTGCGTAATCAATCTTGAAATCCCACTCACTGCAAGAGAAACAATAAATAAGGTTAGGCCAATAGCAGATAGAGATGAAACGTGTAACATAGAAGTCGCTTCGGGTGATTCATTGGCGATAACACTTGCCATTGTTGCTCCGGGGGCAAAAAGTGAAAAAGCGATATCGGCTCGATTACCAATAAGCATTGTCACGGCCATGGTCTCACCCATAGCTCGACCGAATCCGAGTGCGATAGCAGCTAATATACCAGAAAAACCAGCTTCAAGAACCGCCGTTTTAATCATTTCCCAACGAGTTGAACCTAATGCATAAACACCTTCGCGTAATGTTGTTGGGATTGATAAAAAAACTTCGCGGCAGACCGCTGTAATGGTTGGTAAAATCATGACTGCCAAAATAAGACTAGCTGAAAAAATACCAATACCAAAAGGTGGGCCTTTAAAAAACGGAATAAATCCAAGGTAGTTATTAAATAGGGGTTGAATATAAATTTTTACAAATGGCGCTAAAACGAAAATACCCCACAGTCCATATACAACACTTGGTATTGTCGAAAGCATTTCAATTAAAAATCCAAAAGGCTTAGCAATTTTTTTTGAAGCGATCTCTGTCAGAAACAGAGCCGTGCTAACAGCAATTGGTGTTGCAATTAATAACGCGACGACAGCTGTTAGTAGTGTCCCATATATAAATGGTAAAGCTCCGTATTGATCTGCTGTAGGGTCCCAGTTGCTATCGGTAAAAAACTTAAAACCTGTTATTTTTAAGATGGGTAGTGACCCATTCCATAAATAAAGAAGTAAAAATATTAAAACAATGATGATGAGAGAAGCTATTGACCTCAAGAAAAATACAAAAGCGAAATCAGAATGTCTGATTTCGCTTCGTTTGTTTTCTCGATTTAAAAAACTAAATAAACTTCTCAAAACTACTTACTGAAGTTTGATTTTACCAACGGCTTTTAATGCTTCAGCGCGAATTTCTTTTGGTACTGGCGAGTAGTTAATTGAACCCGCTGTTTTTTGCGCTTCTTCTCCGAGTGCCCATTTAGCAAAATTAACTATTTCAGCTCCTTTGTCTTTAGGCATCTTTTCAAAAACTAGCATCCATGTAAAGGAAGAAATTGGGTAAGCACCTTTTTGTGCTGAATCGGTTAAAGAGATTTTAAAATTATTCTCGATTGCTTCTTTTTTAACGCCTTCTGCTGCTGTTGAAACAGACTTGTTAGAAGCTTCGATGAATTCACCTTTTTTATTTTCAATTAATGCAAAAGGTAAGTTGTTTTCTTTAGCATAGACAAGCTCGACATAGCCAATCGTGCCTGCATTTTGTTTGATCAATCCCGCAACGCCTGCATTGCCTTTCGCGCCCAAGCTACCAGTAAACCATTTAACAGTTTTACCATTTTTTCCAGTCCACTCTGGACTCACTTTTGATAAGTATTCTGTGAAAACTGCAGTTGTTCCAGAGCTGTCAGAACGTGTTGCAACAACTATAGCAAGATCGGGTAATGTAGCTTTTGGATTTAATTTAACAAGTTCAGGATCATTCCATTTTGTGATACGGCCATCAAAAATTTTGGCAAGAACCGGTCCAGTTAATTTAAGTGCGCCTTGAATGGGTGCGTTGTAACTAACTACAACTGCGCCCATTGCAATTGGAATGTGTAGTACTTGCTCTTTTGCTTTAGCTGCATCTTCAGCTTTCATTGGATCGTCAGAGCCGGCGAAATCAACAGTGCCTTCTAAAAGTTGTTTCATACCAGCGCCACTGCCAACACCCTGATAGTTAAATTGAGCATTCGCGTGTTTTTTTTGATAGTCAGAAAACCATTTAGTGTAGATAGGTTCAGCAAAAGTCGATCCAGAGCCATTAATTGCCACTGCTGCGTAAAGAGAAGTTGCTGATAAAAATGCAACCAAAGATGTTAATATACGAATCACAAAAAACCTCCATTTGTTTTTATAAACGATTAGCATGGAAGAATTTAAAATGATCTTTAAGTTTTCGACAAGATTACAGCGCGTTACGCTTTTGAGTGCAATATCAAGGTAACGCGCGAAGTAAATGTCTAGAGTAAAAATTCAATTGTATTATTATGCTGACTTTTCTAGCTCAGCCTGTTCAACAGTTGCTTTGAGTTGTTTAATTAACTCAACAGTTTTAGCTGAGACTTTCAAATACGGGCCTTCCGCGCTTAATAATATTTCAGCTTCTTGAGTATTTTTTAGATTGATGTGTCTAATGATATCGCCAGCTATTTTATGAAATTCAGCGTGTGAAGTTTTCAACTGTTCATACTTATTGCTGTCCAAATCGCGATAATATTGGCCATCACCGTAAATCCATTTGCCTAGAGCGCAGTTGTTGTCTTTACAAACTTTATTGTGGTCAAGTGATCCATCCGGATGAGCTAAGTATTTACTGAGTTTCATTTTCCAGTCGATGTGGGCTGCGATAGCCGCATTAAAGTCAAATTTTTTCTCAATAGGTTTGATGGTGTAACCTAAGCGGTCGGCTAATTGTTTGAATGTGTCAAAAATGTGTTCGACTTGATTGGCTAATTCAGCAGAGTGATTGTTGCTTGAAATAGCCATACTATCAAGCTGTTGAGATGATCTTTCAAGTTCTTGAAGTGCTTTTGAGATTTCATTAACGCCAATATCTTGTTCTTTTGTGGCCTTTGAGATTTCTTGTGATTGGCTTTCCGTGTTTCTTGAGTTTTCAGTCAATTGGGTAAATGTACCAGAGATTTCCTGTGTTTTAGCAGATACTTCGTTAATTGCGCTGACTGTTTCGCTAGCAACAGACTCAAGCTCACTCGTGACATTTTGAATTTGGCTATTAGTTCTTTCAACGCTTGAATTTAAAATATCTTCGATTTCTTTTGCGGCAGCACCACTAAGTCGTGCAAGATTTCCCATTTCTTCGGCGACGACAGCAAAGCCTTTGCCGTGTTCACCTGCGCGAGCAGCTTCAACAGAAGCATTGAAAGATAAAAGTTTAGTTTGAAAGACAATGTCATTGATCACTTTAGCTTTTTCTCGGATCTCTTCCATTGTTTTTGTTACAGATGATATTTCTTTAAGACCGTTGGTGACTGATAATTGAAGACGGTTACTCGATTCATTGACGACATTGATACTACCAGAAAGAGATTCAAGAGCGGTGACAGCTTGATCAACGTTTTGATTAGATGAATTAGCAGCTTGCAGAAGTTCTTGAGCTGCAGCTGCGGTTGTAGCAACCATCGATGCTATTTGATGTGCTGCTGCAGATGATTTTTCGACTGCGGTTTTTTCATGAGAAACAACTTTTTTGATTTCTTCACTCTGTGTGTATAGCTTTCTTGCTGATTCAAGCAAGTCGTCAACACGAAGGGCTAAGTTTTGAAAGTCTTTTTTTTCTTGATTGTGACCAAATTTAAATATTTTCATGATTGTGATATCGGTGTTGCAGCTGACGAACTCAACAGCTATTTTGGACAGTATTCAAGCTCGATCGTGTGAAGCAAGTGTGCAAGCCTTTGGTCGGCGATTGAATAAATCTGAGATTTTCCCGTTTTCGTCGATTTAACAAGACCCTCGAGTTTCATTCGTGTTAGAAACTGAGACATTTGAGATTGAGAAATTTGGCATAGATCAACGAGCAAGTTGACGCTTTTGGGTCCATTGATTAAGTGTCCCATGATGAGCAATCTGGTGGGATGAGAAAGAGCTTTTAGGATAAGACAGATTTCATTGCATTTATTTTGAATTTTTAAAACAGACAAATCTCCATTAGATTTGGATTTTTTTTGAAGCTGTTTTCTTGTTACTTCAGTACTTGAGCTTTTCATAAGGGCCTTTTGCTTAATGTTAAGCTGTTATAGAAATTGACATATTATAATATAATAATATATTTTAGTATATGAAAGTAAAGGAGTCATTATGAAAACTGTCTTAAATTGGTCTCAAGATATGGAATTTTTAGCAACTGCTGCTGGGCACACGGTGTCGATGGATGCGAAATCCCCAATTGGTAAAGACAAGTATATGACTCCTAAAGAAATGGTTTTAGCTGGTTTAGGTGGATGCACAGCTATGGATGTCGTTGCTCTGATGAAAAAACATAAACAGTCATATACTTCATTCGAAGTTGAGGTTGAGGCGCAGTTGTCGACAGTTGGTATGCCAAAGGTATTTACAGACGCGAGTATCGTTTTCAGAATGGTAGGGTCGGTTGATCCTGAGATTTTAAAAACTTCTATTACCTTATCGCAAACTAAATACTGCGGCGTTAGTGCTATGCTTGCAAAAGCCTTTCCTATCAAATATGAGATTTACCTCAATAACGAAAAAATTTTCGAGGGGCAGTCGCATTTCGAAGGGTAATTATCGTTATGTGGTTTTTTAACCGAAGCAACAATAAGCAAAAAAATAATTTACCAAATCGCTCTTTGGTGAGTATTCGTCTTGAAGCTATTGGTGGCCAGGGTGCGCACTCGGCTGGTGCGATTATTGCTGAAGCGGCAGTCATGCGTGCTGGATATACTGGGAATCATTTTTCTAGTTTTGGCTCTGAAAAACGCGGATCGCCTGTAAAATCTTTTGTTCGTTATTCAACTGAAAATAAACCTGTGCGCTCTGTTTCCTTTATTGAAAGGCCAGATGTCCTCGTCTTATTTCACTTATCATTAATCGAGTCACATCCAGAGGTTTTATTAGGATTACACGAAGAATCTGATTTGATTATTAATACAAATTTAAAACCCCGAAAAATTTTATTACCTGACAACGTGCGACCTAAAAGAATTTGGACAGTCGATGCCACACATTTCGCATCAACTGAAGAATGTGGAATTAATGCAGTTATGTTAGGTGCTGTATCGTGGGTGTTGCGTGAAATTGATAGAGATTTGCTTGTTAAGTCGTTGCGGAATTATTTTTCGCATTTAACGAAAGAAGTAATAGAGAGTAATGTTCGTGGTTTTGACATCGGCTACAATAAGGTCGCATGCGAATCATACCGACAAGATGAACAATCGCTTGGTTCTGAATTAAAGCAAAATGAGTTTGAACTTGGTTATGTGAATGCACCAATCGGCGGTATTATTCTAAATCCTGGAAACTCTGTTTTGAAGGATCACAGTGCAAGTCGAAAAGGTTTTGCTCCTCAGTTTATTAAAGAGCTGTGTTTTAACTGTGGATATTGCGATATGGTTTGTCCAGATTATTGTTTTGTTTGGGCTGTCAATACAGAGAAAAATAATGTTCCAGAATTAATGGGTTTAGATTATCAATATTGCAAAGGGTGTCAGAAATGCGTTTTGGTTTGCCCAGCGTCAGCTCTTGAAGTTGTTTCTGAATTAGATATTAAGGAAGAGTCTAAAAAAGTTAAAAAATTTTCTATCAGTGCTCGTAATCAGATCATTATCGATACACCGATCGATATATACCGACATCAAAAAAAGGAAAAACCAGTATGATGCTTGAACAAGAAAATAAATTTTTGACAGGTAATGAAATGGTTGCTGAAGCTGCAAAACACATCGATTTTCATTTTATGGGTTATTATCCTATTACACCATCTACGGAAATTGCCGAAATTATTAACAAGATGAAAGCTCAAGGTGAAGTATCTACGGTCATGTTAGCGGCAGATGGCGAACATGGTGCGGCGGGTGCTTGTTTTGGAGCTTCAACGACAGGTGCACGGGTGCTCAATGCTACAAGTGCCAATGGTTTTTTATACAGCTTAGAACAGTTGCCTGTACAGGCTGGTTCACGTTTACCAATGGTACTTAACTTAGTCACGCGATCAGTCAGTGGACCATTGGATATTCGTTGTGATCATTCTGATCTTATGTACGCATTACAAACAGGATGGATTGTTTTGTTAGCTTCGACTGCGCAAGCTGTTTATGATTTAAATATCATCGCTGTAAAATTAGGTGAACATTCTGATGTCCGTTTGCCAGTCATCGTTGTTAGTGATGGTTTTTTTACAAGTCATCAAAAACAATCTTGTGTCATTTTTAAAAATAAACAAATCGTTCAAGATTTTATTGGGAAAGCTAAATTTGATTTTACGACACTTGATCCAAGAAAACCTGTTACTGTTGGTCCATATATGAATGACCCTGATTTAGTGAACAATAAGTATCAATTGCATCTCGCGCACGAAAAAGCTTTATCAGTTTTTAAAAAAATTGCAGAAGAATTTTATGAAATTAGTGGGCGTCAATATTTAGCAATTGAAGAGTATCAAATGCAAGATGCTGAAACCGCACTTGTTTTGCTTAATTCTGCTGCTGAAACTGCAAAAGATGCGATTGATGTAGTTCGCTCACAAAATAAAAAAGCGGGTTTGTTAAGACCGGTACTGCTGAGACCATTTCCATTTGAGGATTTCAAAAAATCTTCACACGAACTAAAATCTGTTGTGATTGGTGAACGAAGTGATATGCCTGGGTCTTCCGGAGGTCCTCTTTCTCATGAGATACGGTCAGCTTTTTTAGCCGATCACCATCGTGAAATTAAAGCCGTTACTCGCATCTATGGATTAGGTGGTTTAGATTTTAAAGAATCTGATGCTCTTAAATTGATTGAAGAAGGGTTTAACCTATTAACTGATGAAGATTCTGTGCCTTTGTTTGGTTTTATGGGTACTAAAAAGGGATCTTTACAGAAGCTACCGCCGCAAGTTTTGCCAGCGCTCGCAAAGAATGAAGTGGATTTGAAACTGACTCGAGTGATTTTAAATCCGGATATCAAGGCCAAACCAAAAATGCTTGCTGAAGTTTCAACTCCGGCCGAACTCGTTTTACGACCAAAGAGAATAACACCAGGGCATGGTGCATGTCCAGGTTGTGGTATTTTCTCTGGCTTAGATCAGTTTTTCAAAGGTATAGAAGGTGATATTGTTGTTTTATATCACACGGGATGTGCGATGGTTGTAACGACTGATTATCCATTCAGTGCACATAGAGTTAGTTATATACATAATTTATTTCAAAATGGTGCTCCGACTTTATCTGGAGTGGTTGAAAGTTTTTATGAACTTAAGCGGCGCGGTGAAATCAAAACTTCTGATGATTTAACTTTTATTATGATTACTGGTGACGGTGGTATGGATATTGGAATGGGACCAACTATCGGTACTGCATTACGTAATCACAAGATGATTATTCTCGAATATGACAATCAGGGCTACATGAATACAGGCGGACAGTTAAGTTATACTACGCCTTATGGTAAAGCAACGAGTACAAGTCATGTTGGATCTCAATCATTTGGTAAAAATTTTCACCACAAAGATACTTTAGCAATCATGGCTGCTACAGGTCTTCATTATGTTTTCTCAGCTATTGAAGGGTTTGGAACAGATTTGGTTGCTAAAGCAGCCAAAGCGCAATGGTATGCAAAAAACAAAGGCCTTGTTTTTGGTAAAATACTTGTTGCTTGTCCACTTAATTGGGGATCTGAAGAAAAATTTGGATTAGAAATTTTAAAGCGAGCAGTCGATTGTTGTTTTTTTCCAGTTTATGAAATTGAAAATGGATTAACGACAATCACGTATGATCCAGAACATTTAGGCAAAAAAAGACCTGTGCAAGAGTGGCTTCAAATGATGAGTAAGGAAAAACACATGCTCAAGCCGGAAAACAAAAAATATTTGGATGAATTTCAATTTGAAATAGATCGTCGCTGGAGCCAGCTTAAAGCTAGGCACGAGCATACTTTGCTTTGATTATGGTATCAGTGCAAGTACGAAATACGAAGCTAAGATCACAATATGAACAAATCCTTGTAAGGCCGTTGATTTGCCAGATGCTAACGATATACCACCAATTAAAAATGTGGTGAATAAAAAAACAAGACCCTTGCCGTCTAAACCAAGAGCTAAATCTTGCTCAGTTAAGAGCGAAAAAAGTCCTACAGCTGGAATAGTTAATGCAATACTAGCAATACCAGAACCCAAAGCTAAGTTTAAGCTTGTTTGTAACCTATTTTCTCGTGCGGCTTTTACGGCGGCCCACGTTTCTGGTAACAAAACGATTGCGGCAATGATTATTCCAACTGTAGCTTTCGGAGCGCCAATATCGATTAAAAAACTTTCGAGTGTGGGTGAGATCATCTTTGCTAAACCTATCACTGAAATTAAACTCAAAGTCATAGCAACAAAATGAGTTAAAATTGTAGGTAAAGATTTTTTAATATCAGAATCTGTTGTTTTAGTTTGCTCAATTGATTGGGTCCCTAAATTACTTGATTCAAAATAGTCTTTATGAGTTTTATTTTGAAAAAGTATGAAGATAAAGTAAAGTACGAGACATGTTATTGAAACAAAAATGAGTTGCGCAGTGTTGTAAGTAGGACCTTTAGTTGTTGATGTAAACGACGGTAAAACAAATGTTAATGCCGATAGTGCGATTAAGACTATCAGTAACGAAGCAGACCCATCAACTCTAAAGCCTTGTTCTTTGTATCGTAATCCACCTAAAATCAACGATAGTCCGACGATGCCGTTACAAACAATCATAATCGCAGCGAAGACTGTGTCGCGTGCTATGTAAGATGCTTCTGGACCTTGGGATGACATCAAAGAAATAATCAAGCCGACTTCAATAACTGTCACAGATAAAGCCAAAATAAGTGTCCCAAGTGCTTCACCTACTTGTTCGGCAATAATTTCAGCATGATGTACTGACGAAAGAATAGATGTCATTAAAAAAAAAGTAATCATCGCCAGAACAAATGAATTTTGTATTTTGAACGAATAACTAGATAGCAATACAAAAAATGAAATAATCGAAACAAATAAAAAAGGATCAAGTTTTTTTAGATTCATTTTATGTTTTCCCAAGCTAAAAAAAGTCATTGTTCAAGATTATTTCGTAAAATCGAAGAATACACAAGAGACATTCGTATAGTTTTAAATTAAACTCAATATTGAAATGCATCCATAAAATAGTAAAATATAAAATGCTAATGAAACCATTTTTATTTTATTAAAGATCAATGCATAAATACCAATTGCTGTAATTAAATAATCTATTCCATAGTACAAACCACTGCTTGCTATTGGTGTGATATACGTTGCTGCTAACAGTCCAATGACGGCGCTATTGATAGTATTGAATATATTATTAACTTTGGGTGAGAGATGAAGTCTAGACCATATCGGCAAAACCGCAAATAACACAATAAATGAGGGTAAAAATATTGCAAGAGTAGAGATCAATGCTCCCCAAAAAGGTGTCGATTTTAAGAAAGCTTGAGCTCCGACATATGTGCTGATTGTAAACATTGGTCCAGGTATGATTTGCGCAAAGCCATATCCAGTCAAAAAGTCATTTAAATTCAGTAATTGAGTATTGACTATGTTCGACTGAATAAGGGGCAGAACAACATGACCACCACCAAAAACCAGAGATCCAATTTGATAAAACTTTAGACCAATTCCTATTATTGAGTTGGGACTAATAAAGCATAAAATAAAAAATGAAAGTAATAACCCTAAGAAGTAGATACTCGTAAAAAACTTGAATGAATAATTCAAACCTGTAAACAATTTAGTTTCAGTTCGTACTTCATCTTTTTTGAATATGAAAAAACCCAATATTGCCGCAGTCATGATAATAACTATCTGTGAATATATTAAATGACTCATCATTAACATAAAGATGGTACTCATGAGAGCTACAGAAATAGATATTTTATCTTTAAGACAGGACTTAATCATTCCAAACAATGCGTGTGCAACAACAATGACCGCGATAATTTTTAAGGCATGAAAAAAATGATGATTCATGATTTTGGATAAAGAAGTTGTACTCAGTGCTAAAAGAAACATGATAATGGCTGAAGGAAGTGTAAACCCTAACCAAGCTAAAAAACTTCCAAAGTGTTGATGTTTCATGTAACCAATACTCATGCCAAGCTGACTGCTCGCCGGTCCTGGTAGAATTTGACATAAAGTTACAAGTCTAGAAAATTCTGAGTCAGAAATCCATTTGCGTTGATGTACAAATTCATGGTGGAAAAAACCAATATGGGCAATTGGCCCACCAAACGATGTGCAGCCCAATTTTAAAAAAATCCAAAATAATTCAATATAGCTTTTCATGAGTTTTTATATTTCTTAAGATTTGATTCTCTTTAAGACGAGAGTAAACTAATTACGATAAATAGAAAAGTCATAACTTAACATATGGTTTATTAAGCAGTTTTGGCTAATTTAAGTTGGTTATTGCCTTCAGGACATCGATAATCGAGGAACCCCTCATCTGTTGTTACTAAAACCAGTGGATTATTGCAACAACTGCAAAGCATTTTATTGGCGTTATTAAGTTGTGACGGTTTGATATGAAAAGTTTCAATAATTTCTGAAAAACCTTTGATATTTTGTTTCGGTTGAGAATGAATATCCCAACCAAGAATAATATTTTTTAACTGTGTCCATATTTTTTTTGTTACGACGATTTCATTTTTATCAGCGAGCGAACACAGACGTGAAGCTAAATTAACGTCTGGTCCTATAGCAGTAAAATAGCTTTGATTTTTTCCTAAAAAACCAACGATGACGGGTCCCATGCTGACACCGAACTTGACACCTGTTTCGATATCACTCGCTGCATGGGTGAGATAAGCTTTTGATATCTCTTTAAAATCACGAACTAGTGCTTCGTAAAATGAGATCAAATTATAGTTCCAGTTTGGATTATCATCGTAATTTGCTAAAAACAAAAATCCATCGCCTAAATGCGTGAGCACAACCATGCCTGATGCTTTAGCGCGGTTAGTAGCAGCTTCAAGAAACTTCTCTTTAAGTTCCCAGTCAGCATCTAAAGAAACTTGATTCGCAATTTTAGTCGACGAAACAATATCTGCGAATCCGACAACGGCCTGTTTTAATTCTTTTTTGTGATATATAGAAGCTGGATTTTTTTCAAATTGTTCTCTAATTAATTTGGGAAAGTGATTTTTAAGAATTTCTGTTCGGTTGAGTCGATTGATTTCCTCTTTAGCAAGTTCTTTAAACTTTAACCAGTATTTGTCGTAGATTTCTTCACTCGATCCGTAAATATAGCTCAGAATGATCATGCCGATCAGAAAACCAGTTTGTATTAGTACGCTGATTGGTGTGATCATGTCTGGATTGTAAAAAAATACAAGTATTGTTGGAATAAATGCTATACTCAATGTAAGTAATGCTTGCGTTCTTCTGAGGCGAAAAACTTGCAGACCAGTTGTTCCGCAAAGGATTAAGCCTGTTGTGTAGAGTGAACTTGATCCGCCGGTTTGATAAATCATGTAGGCAATAGGCCAACAGGCACCAATTAAAGCAACAGACGCTAGAATATGTATAGAATCACGAACTTTTTTAAAACGAAATGCTAAGTAAAAAAATGCATAAATCATTGCAACCCAAGCGAATCTTAGCATCATCCAGGTCTTAAAATTTTCAGGTGAATATAGATAGTCGAAGAAGCCGAAGCTTAAGTATGTCAAACTCGCACCCCAACGAATATGACCTTTGAATCGACTGAATATATGTCGATTCATGCTTTTACGTCCAACTTTGTTGAGGTTTTGCTGCTTGTTTGACATTATTTATATATTTCTAAAAAGAGATCTATCCTTTCAGGGTCATGATGAATGCTTGTTTTTTTTACTTGAGCAAGAGCCACCAAACCTTCCATATCTTCTTCGTTGCGATGGATGAGCTTCCAGTCGGCAACAAGCTCAGAAATTGTTTTAGTCGGATTATTCGGATGAAAATTACCAATAATCATATGACCATCTGGTTGTACAAGATCTAAAACATTTTTAGTCAGAATTTGCGCCACTGGTTGTGTTAAATAATCATACAAGCCAGCTGTGTAGACAAAGTCAAATTTGATTTGTTTTAAAATATCAGCTTCAGGAGCCTGCTCAATAATTTGCTTAACAGCAACAGGTACAAACTCTATTTTGCATTTTAAATCACGACTTAATATTTTTTCGTAACAGTTTCTTTTAGCATTTAATAATGCTTCAATATCTTGATCGATCAAGAAGATAGAATAACGACTTGAATCTTCTGGTGTTACTTTGCTTAAAAACTCGAGAACTTCCTGGGCTGGTCCAGAAGCGACAGAGCCAAAAGTAAAATGACTTTTTCCCTTTGAAAGTGACATGATTTTGTCACATAAATAGCCTCTACGGTATTTAACTGAATTTGAAGAACTTTCGTTAATTCCGTAACGATGCATTAAAATTTCAAAAAAATTGTTACCCTCATAATTATCTCGGTAAATTTGGTTCATCATTTCATAATCACCAGCATAGCCTCTTGGTTTCACGAGGGCGCGTCCAATAAAAGGATTATTTGTATAGTAAGGACCAACTTGCTCTCGAAAGAACATTTTATGACGGTGTTTAACTTCTTTATCTTTAAATGACGTAAATAATTGATCGAGTTTTTTTGAGTAGAGTTTAACTTGATCAACAAATGGTTTTTCAAATGTTGCTTTTATAACTTCTTTATAAGAATTCTTAACAGATGCACTAGAAACATTTATTTTCTGTTCGAGTTGATCGAGTTTTGATTTAACACTCTCTAAATACATTTTGATTTCGTATGTCAAATTTCTGAAATCATGATTAAGTCCAAGATAAGTTTCAACCTCGGTGTTGACAGCATTTTTTATATCGATGACGTGGGCAAAAGCTTCCAGAAAACCTTCAGTTAGGTATTGATTATTAAAATGAAAGCCACACATATAACCTTGACCCTCAGGCCTTTGCCAGATAACACGACCTTTTAGTTGTAATGTATAGTCTTCAGTCATCGAAATAGACATTGTTTTTTCTTCATTTGCATCAAATTTGACTTCTGAAAAAAGTGCAACACCGGTATCTGATATGTTTTGCAGAGCTGCAGTGATATCGCCAATTTTGACATTTATTTGTTTGTAGATTTCGCTATCGAACCTTTTTTCACGAACAGTAAGTGATGAACCAAAGTGTGTTTGCAAGTTATTATGATCAGACATTATATAGCCTCCATATGCCTAAGTCTGATTTGATTATCGGCATAAATTATACGTGTAATAAGAAATATTTAACAATTTTTTAAATTTGTCTTTAAATGAAATGAACTAGACCATTGTCTCGTTAATTCATGCAATTATAATCCCGAGAAAAGATTGTATGATTTCACTCTGGATTACAATTGGACTTGTGTTAGCTGCTACAAGCGTTTCTACGCTTGGTGCGTATTTTTCCATTGTAGGTTTAGGAGCACTTTTCTCAGGCGCTACGGTATCAATATGGATAATGGCTGGATCGCTTGAGTTTGCAAAGTTTGTATTAGCAGCTTACTTGCATCAAACATGGAAAGTTATTAATCCTTTAATGAAAATTTACATGACAGTTTCGGTCATTATACTGAGTACTATTACAAGTGTTGGAATTTTTGGATATTTGTCTGATGCTTATCAATCAGCTAGCGTGGTGCTTGAAGCTGAAAATATAAAATTAATGGATTTGAAAAAACAGCAAGAAAATTTTGAAGCTGAAATCGATCGTTTAAGCTACTCAGTTGATGAAATACCTGATGAGCGAATTACACGAAAACTTCAAGCTCGCCAAGCTATTGAACCGCGCATTCTGGAACTCAAAGGCAAAATACAAGATCTTGATAAGCAGATGACTGCATCAAATTTGAATATTCTAGAAGTTAAGAAAAAAGTAGGCCCACTTATTTTTATCTCAAAAAATTTTAACGTAGATATTGATGTTGTTGTTCGCTACTTAATTTTTATATTTGTAACAGTTTTTGATCCGTTGGCTATTTGTTTAGTTATAGCATCAACTTATTCAATTGAAAGTCGACGGACTTTAAAGAGTAGCTCTGTTTTAAATACTGAGCGCGCTGATTTAAATAATCATACAATAAAAAAAACAGTTAATTCAAATATTATAAACGATCAAGAAAACGCTATGCCTGATTCTGAAGATTCAATTATATTGCAAATGAATTTTAAAGACGATGAACCAATAAGCTCTGAACAGCCAAAAGTTGAAGAAAATCCAGGAAATCTTAAAAAAGTAGTGTAACTATGAGTGTTGTTAGTTTTTTGGAAAAAAAGTGGGTCATTAAGTTTTTCGGCCTAGCACTTATAATTTCACCATTCTTAAATATTATTGTTCATTTTTTTTACATTAAATATTTTAATAATTTGTTGATAGGACAAATTAATATTTTAACATTTTTAAAAAATGGCTCTTTGGCAAATTATTTTTTGTCTGTATTTAGTTTTATAATTGGATTCATAATGTTAAACGGGTCGACCAAAGCCTGGAAGTACACTTTGTTACTAGTGGGTTCGCATATGCTAGTGCAAATTGCAAACTATAAATCTCCTGTCTGGCAAGGTCCTATGGCTTGGGTTACATTCATATTTAATTTAACTGTTTTTTTATTTATTGCTGACCAGCTGGTCTGGAAACAGAAACAGTCATTTAAGGCAAAATCAACTTCGGATAGAAAGCAGCAAGTTGATATAAACGATCAGCATAAAATTATTAATTTATACTCGAGAAAAAAAATTCTTTTTAGTTTTGGTGATAAACCATGGGGTAAACTCAAATCATTTAACCAAAAAGAAATTGTGATTGATAGTTTCGAACAGATTCCTGAATATTTATTTAGCCGTCCGATTGAGATTAATTTTATCAAGGGGCTAAAACTTGATATTATCTATGATCGCATGGACAAAAACTTAGTCTATTTTAAGCCTGTTGAAATGAATCATGATAAAATTATAGCTATAAATAAATGGTTTAGGGAAATAGCCTTTTAATAGGTATGTAAAACTTTAAATATGTAATAAAATGAAGGCCAAGCTAACACCCATGTCCAAAAAAATCTATTAAGGCCAAAAATTAAAAAATTATTTAAGTGAAAAATAAAAGCCCAAGTGGCATAAAACCAAAATAGCGAATGAGAGATCAGGGCTAATGGCATGCTGAGTTCAATAATAATAACCGAGTACGACAAACATTTCCAAAAAAAGAGTGACATATTTTTTGTATTCAGTAATACAAATGATCTCAATAATGATCGAGAATTTGTATGTTCAATAAAGTAAACTAAGGCCTGTCCACTTATCCAATCAATGCTTCGCGCTTTAACAAGACCAGCTTTGAAATAAGAGATGACTAAATTGACAGCAATAAACAAATAGCCCCACATAAAGTGATGTCCATGAATCAGACAGCACAAGTTAATGAGTTGGCCTATCCCAATGACCATCATCATCATGTCGCTACCGCCGTTGTATAGACCACGAAAACGAATGCACACAACATAGTGTAAGAAAATAAATAAAAACTGTAAGATGATCAAACCGTATAAATAAACTAGAGTTGCGTTTGAAAATGTACTGTTGATTTGATGATGACTATTGATGGCTAAAAAAATAATGATACAGATTAGTCCATAGAATATTTTTTGAAATCGAATAAAATGTAATAAAACATCATTTAAAGTCAACTTTAAAATTTTCGTTGGAATCCATTTCAGAGAGTTTTCAATTTCACTCCGTGTATTTTGATAGGCCCATGGTCCGTTCGCAGTTATGTTATTTGTAGTTTTAGATAACTCAAAAAAAAGTGATAAATGCAGCCAAGCGTAAGCGAAAAAATAGTAAATTGTAAAATTAAAAATTACGTTTGTGATCATCATGGTCTAATCCAGTCGGACTGAAAATAATTTTGATAATCTATATGATTATTATTTTTTATTTTAATAATGAAGCGAAAATTATTTTCTTTTACTTGTTCTAGATTTTTTAATATCTGAGATAGTATTTTATATGATGATAAACTATAGACTTCGCCTTGATCTGAAATATTTTGTAAGTCAGCTACGAAATGTTCAACAACATTTTTCTGCAACATTGCGAAATGTGCGTATTGATTGAAAAATAAGTTTGATAGCTTTATATCATAAAGAAAGCTGATGACTTCTATTTTTCTAGTCTGCTCAATCTCGATATAAAGCTGGATATCATCGCCAATAATATCAAAAAACCCCCAATGAGGTAAAAAAACACGCGATAACTGCCAAAAATTGCTTTTTAAAATAGACATACAATTTAGTTATTATAAATGCTTTTCAAGTGCCGTTAAAAGAATTTCATGATCTGGTAAAACATCAGGATTAAATCGATGGGTGATCTGTCCACTTTTGTTGATCAAGAATTTTTCAAAATTCCAAAGAATATCGTTCTGGTGTTTGCGAGGAAAACCAAATTCAGCTATGTCTTTTTCAAAGTAATCGCCATTTATGGTTATTGTTTCAGGCGAATTATTAATTAAATATTTATACACGGGATGAATATCAGAGCCTAAAACAGAAATTTTTGACATCATTTGAAATTTTACTCCAAAACGGCTTTGACAGAAATCGGCTATTTTTTCATTAGTTCCAGGCTCTTGGGCTCCAAAATTATTAGCAGGAAATGCTAGTATTTGAAATTGGTGAGGAGCATATTTTTCGTAAATTTTTTCAAGTGCTGCGTACTGAGGAGTGAGCCCACACTCTGACGCGACGTTAACTATAAGAACAGTTAAACCTTTTAGTTGATCAAAAAAAAAGTCTTTTTGGTCGATTGTTTTAGCTGATAATTTATAGAAATGGTTCATATTTACCTCTCAAAGATACTGATCAGACTATTGTTGTCATGAAGTTAGAGAGTTGTCGAACATTTTTTCACCTGATTATAGCTAGCGCGAATGTAGTTGTACTATGCGTGGCCCTCATTATGAATAAGACATTTAATGTTGTTCACCTAACCAGGAGTCTTAATTTGAAACAAAGTCTAATTTTCCGCAAAGACATAATGTTCGTAGCAATTTTGGTCATCATGCAAGGCTTGCAAGCTGTCGCTCAAGCTAGTAGCGTTAATAGAGTTGAAATCAAAATGTCAGATGCTCAGTTAAATCAGATACTATCTTCCGATCGGTATGAAGTTGATAGTTCAGAAGTTAAGATTTTCGCAAATGGTCAACTCATGGATCGTTCTCAAGTTGAACTTCAAAATCGCGGACAGACTTCGTTAAAAAAATTTAAACGAAAAAATCTAACTCTCAAAATGATGTACAAAAATGATGGATCTGAAGAAAAGCATGCAAAATTTAATATTGGTTCTATACGATCTAAAAAGATAATTTTATCCGCTGGCCCTGAAGATGGATTGCTTCTTAAAAATCGTTTAAGTTACTCGTTATTAAATCATGTTGGTGTAACAGCTCTTCAATCAGATTATGCTGAGTTGATACTGAACGGTCAGTCACAGGGTCTTTATATGGTTACAGATAATCCAAGTGATTTCGTGATAAAATCAAAAGATGCTGATGTTGTTTTTCGTCGTCGTTATAATGACGATATTGAATTTAAAGACAGTAAAAAAGATCTAACTGATCACGAAATAAAAGCCGCGCATCAGCAACTTAGTCTGTTACATAAAAAACTAACATCGCTTAGCGGTGCTGATTTTGTTAGAGAAATATCTAAACATTTTAATCTTCAGAATTACATGAAATGGATGGCTTTAAACTACTTATTAAAAAATGGAGACTTTGTTGATGAGGTTTATTTTTTTGGTAAAAAACAAGATAGCGGCACAATGTATTTTGATATAGTCCCTTGGGATTTAGATGATGTCTTTGCTGAACAAATGCATTTAGCGCAAGTGCCAACCTTTCCGAATAATGCTATGGCAGATGAATCTAACAAGCAGCTTATTTTTAATTATGAAGGCCGTATCGATTTAGCAATTGCTCGCGATCCAGTTCTTCTTGAGATGTATTTTCAAGTGATGACAGAAGTTGTAGATCAGCTTGATGATATAGCTCTAGAAGCGCTTTTTGCTCAAATCAATGATGATGTTAAGCCATATCTTACAAATAATGATATTGTAAAGGCAGGGTTAAAGGACGCAGAAAAAGTAATTTATGATGAATCTTACGTTAAACAATCGCTTAACGAAAAATTAAAAATTCTGAGAGAGAGAAGGGATTTTGTTAAATCTGAATTGAACAAGATTTATCAAGATACATTAGAAAATCGCAAACTACGCTTAAATGCATTTCAATTATTTTTTATTAAGCTGAATAATTATTTGCTACGCTGTTTTACCAAATAAAAAAGGCGTTCAAAAGATGAACGCCTTTTAATTATCTGATTATTTTATGTCGTAAAAGAATTAATCCATGACTAGGATCGTAGGGTGATAAACCGACATTTACGCGGTCACCAACAACAATCTTAATGCTGAATTTTTTCATTTTGCCACAGAGCTTACCAGTGATTTCTAGTCCGTTATCAAGCGTAATGTTGTAACTACCGCCACCGGAAATATTAGTTACTTTACCATCAATCTTAACAAGATCATCTTTGGCCATAACATCTCCTTTCAGAGAAAGGAAATATTATTAGTAACGCGAGCGACCACCACCAGAAAAGTTTCTACGTCCGCCACCGCCGCTGTTATCGCGTGGAGCCATTGGTTTAGCTTCGCTAACGTTTAAAGCGCGACCTGATAATTCGTAACCGTTAAGTTTTTCGATTGCAGTTGTAGCTTCTGAGTCAGTTGACATTTCAACAAAGCCAAAACCTTTGCTGCGACCAGAATCACGGTCAGTGATGATACGTGCAGATTCAACTTGGCCAAATTGCGCAAATAAATCTGTTAAAGACTGATCGTCTACGTTGAAAGAAATGTTACCGATATATAATTTTTTACCCATGAGTCCTCCTGAAGGTTTTTGGGGCCATTAACAGAAAAGACAATAGGACATCTAATGAATTACGAAAATGACAGTGAAGCTGCAATAAACCATTTATTTAGAAAAAAGGGTAGTTCTATTTTTAATGTGACTAATATGTACAATTTGCATCAAATCAATGCATTTTCATATGATATTGATGGCCGTTGTATACTTTTTTTCGTTAAAATATTTGACTTGCTTGTGTTAGGCCATTAGAGTCAACTCTCACAAAACGCATTATTGCGGGAGTAGCTCAGTTGATAGAGCGTCGCCTTGCCAAGGCGAAGGTCGCGGGTTTGAGCCCCGTCTCCCGCTCCAAGTTTTCTCTTGGAGTTTCAGGCACTTACACCATTTTACACTATCTAAATTAACCTAACAATTTTAAAAAGGGTCCACCGAGGGTCCACCGATCTAGTAAATTGCAGTAAATCTAGGTAACTAAGACACCTCCTTTTCAAAACTAATTGAAAAAGTTTTTGCAACATTCTCTACACTTCCAGCCACCATATGAACATAGTTCATCGTTGTTTGAATATCTGAGTGCCCACAAATTTCTTTCACAGTTTTAATATCTACACCTGCTGAAATCATCAGTGTTGTTGCTGTATGTCTTAAGTCATGAAATCGAATGGCTTTAAGATTTGTATCTTTTGACCAACGTTCAACATCAACCATAAAATTTCTTTTTGCAAAATTATCATGGCAAATGGGTTTTCGATTGGCATTCATGAAAAGTGGCTCGGTTAATTTGATCTGGTTTTGCTGAATGTGTTTTTTTAATTCGCTCAGTAATTCAGAATTGCAAGGAACTACCCGAATTTTATTTCCTTTGGTTGGTCCATAAGATTTTGAAACTCGATTAAACTGACGCCGAACAAAAATTTTTAAACCATCTTCAGCCAGATCTGTTGGTTGAAGTCCCCATATTTCACCGGCTCGAAGTGCTGTATTCAATGCAAGGCAATAGACAATATATATCCATCGATCTGGTGAATTAATCGGGTAGTCTAAATCCATCCGTTTTAAAAAACTGATAGCTTCAGATTTATCCCAATAAAGCATTTCGTTTGGAGATTCTTTTAACTTTGTGTAGCCATTGCAAGGGTTAAAAGGAATTCTTCGATGCTTAACAGAATGATTCAATATTGAAGTAAAAATTTGAACTTTTCTATTAATTGTTGAATGCTCTAAACCACGCTCTCGTTCTTCTTTTTGAAAGCGAGTTATAAATTCAGGAGTCATTTTATCAATTTTCATATGGCCATATTCTGGCAATATTTGATTGTAAGCACCTATCATTCTTTTGAGATGCCCAGCTGAAAATTTAAACTTTGCAGAATCAAACCAATATTCAGCTTCATCTTTGAAGGTTCTATCAGATGAAAATATACCAATTGAATGTTCCTGAAATAGTCCTTTTTGCTGATTTTTGTATTCTTGCAAAAAAGCTTCAGCTTCAATTTTTTTATCAAAACGTCGTTTGATTCTTTTAGAACCGCGACCACTTTGATAAACTCTGACTTCCCATTTAATACTACTATTTGGTAATGTTATTTTTTTTAAAGACATTTAAGAACTCCTTTCGGTTGAGGAATCATTAAAAATCTGACCAATTTAAAGTCGGGTTTTCTAATGAAATCCAATTCTTAAAAACATCTGCCCTTAGAAAAAGTTTACCTCTGACTTTAACAAATAACTCCTTCGGAATTTGCGAAGATGCACGGGCTTTGTAATTCCAGTTATAAACTGTTTGTACTGAAAAACCTGTTAATTTTGCAAACTCTTCGGGTCTAACTAATCCGCGTAAATTTTCAAAGAACTGTTCGTTATAAACTTGCTCCATATTATCCTTCTCATTTTTAAAATAAAACAAAATAATGACGTTCGCCTTTATGTCGACCCGCAATATTCGTTTTATTGCTGTTGGCGAATTTCGCCCTTAAGTAATTTTCCTATAAATTGATCTAAACTGATTTTACCATTGGCTTTTTGAAATTCTTCATGGGCCATAGCTAAACGGTCACGCTCGCTGAGAGTTAATTCTTGAAGTTCTCTGATGTGTTCTGAGCTGATAAGTCTTAATGCTGCCGATATGATTTCTGTGTCTTTAACTTTACGACCAAAATTTTTCTTATTTGCGCGATCTTTAATTGAGTTTAAAAGTCTGATCGTTTCTAAATCTAACTTTTTGAGTTGATTTATTTTTTTAGCTTCTTTTTTAGATCCCTTTTTCGTTTCATCTCTTGTTTGTAGCTCGATTTCCACTTGATCCTCCTTAGTTTATAAGTGTTGGTTGTTCGGTTATTAAAACCTGAATTTCGAAAGTTCCCTCAAGAACAGAGTATTCAGGTGCTTTTTTAAGTTTTTCTGAAAAAAGATTTGTTGTTGTTGAAAGTGCATTGACCAAAGCTCTTTTAGCAATTGTGTCAGTCGAAGGCTTTTCAACGTAATTTCCATAGGCATTTTGATTTCGTTCGATACTGGCATCGGCGACACCTACGGCAGCGGCTGACAAAAATTCAGCTGCGAAATATTTATCTTCTCCAGATATTAAATGACCAGTTAATCCAAGTATACCTTTAGTATCTAAAGCGTAACCTGTAACTTCGTAATTTTGATTACTTCCAAGTGTTCTAAGTTTTTTAAAATCAATTAAAATACGCTTTGAATTTTTCTCCAAAGTAGCTTCACCAATTAATACAGACCCTTTAAGTTTTCCTGAGGTTATAATTGCACGTACTGAAGCTTTGGCATCATTGAAAGCAATCAAACTTTCTTTAATCTCAGCATGAATAACTTCACCAGATAGTAAATCGTTTGATTTGATATTTTGTTTCTGTGTTGGCAGAACAACAGGAGAGTTGTCAGCAAAGTAATATCCTCTGTTTAAGTAGTAATTTGGAAGATTTCTTGTTTCATTTGAGTTGTTAGCTGTTTTGTGCCGATTAGTTGTTTTTTTAGTTGTGACAGCATTTTCAGTTATAGCTGTTTCTTTAACTTCAGTTTTTGGTTTTTTATACAAGCTTGATCTCATTTGTGCATTAACTTGTATTGTTAAAAGTAGTATCAATACTAATCTCATGGTTCCACCGTAATTTTTTGATCTGATACAATATTGATTTTTGTCTCTTTTTTTGACTGAGGTTCGATTTTAACCGATTTGTAATTTGATATTGCTCTTGAATAATTTGGTGATCCAAATGAACCACTGATTTTGATATAATCTTGGTGGTTAGTGGAACTTGGGACAATATCAAAGACGTAAACTTTCTTTTCAGCTCGAACTATAAGATTTGAAGCTTTGGCTTTAGAATTTGCTAAGTAAACGGTTAGTTCTTTTGGTGACGTTTGAGAGATTATAGCCTTAACGCTATTTATATCACCCACACGAACTTCAATTATATTTTGAGGAAACTCTAAAAGGCTAACTAATCCAGGAGCTATAAATATTTTTTGAGTTTGACTCAAATCAAATATATTTGAGCTCAGTCTTGAAGGAGTGGAAGCTAGACTTGTTGAAACTAATATATTGCATATGAATAGGCTCTTTACAGATTTCAAAAAGATGTGTATAATAGTGTGTATGAGAGGTGTGCAATGGGTGCTGTTAGAATGAATATTACGCTTCCAGAAGATGTTGTTAAAATTCTTAAAAAGAAAACAAAATCTGGCGAAAAATCGTCTTTTATAGCTGAGGCTATACGCAGTTATTCGAAAAAAGAGTCTCAAGAAGAGCTGATAAAAAGACTTATAACTGAATACTCGTCTTATGAGATGAACACCGAGGATGAAGACTGGTTGAATGCTGATCTTGGTGAAAGTCATGGTTAAAGTTGAGCGTGGTGATATCGTTTTAGTTGAATTAGATCCAACTAAAGGTAGTGAAATACAAAAAACACGTCCAACAATTGTAGTTTCAAATAATTTAGTTAATGAATTTACGAAGTTAGTAACAGTAGTTCCAATTACCTCGCAAAAAACAGAACAGATTCGATCTTTTGAAGTATTGCTAGATGAATCTTCTGGCCTTTTAAAGAAATCAAAAGCTGTAATTTTGCAAGTTCGCACAGTTGATAAGACTCGATTGCAAAAAAAACTTGGTAAAGTTTCTAAAAAAACTCTTAGAGAAATTGATAATTCTTTGAAAATACATTTTGCTTTAGATTGACTATAAAACCACATCTGATAACTCCGTTATTTCAAACCCCCAAGGGTTTTGTTCTGATCTTATCGATTTAGAAATTTTAAGATTAATTTTAAGTTTTACTTTGTGTTCAAATATTTTAGATTTAATCGTAAGAGCTAATATGCCTTCGATCCTGTCATTATCAATTTTATCTAAACTCTCAACATCGGCTAATTGAATAAGAGGTGTTTTTTCTAATTTGTCTTTTATGGATAATAGCTTTGGCTTTTGAATTTGCCACAAATCAGAACTCATTAAATTTGAGGCTTCGCTTATTTGATCAGGAAATGTCTTTTCGTCATAAATGTAATACTTTTCAATAAAGTACTTAATAAAGTTTTTTAGTTCATTTTGTAAAATACGATCATTTGTTTCAGTAATTAACCGTGATCCACTTTCATCAATACCAATTAAAATCGTTTTAGTATTATTTTTTAGAGCAAAATAAGAAGCAAATATAGACCATATGGTTAATACAGTGATTAATAACCAATGTTTAATTTCGTTTCTGAGTAATTGTGATTTTAGTATCATATTAGAAAACCTTCTTTCCAATTGATGTAGCTTTGAATAATTTAGAAGTCCCTATGTCAGTAGACATATTTTTAAATAAAGATAATGTGAATAGTGGCGATAAAAGTTGTAACACTAAAATAACAAACCAAAAACAAACTGATGAAATAGGTGAGTCATGAAATTGAGACCCAACAGCAAGCGCTAATTGACCTAGCAAATTCCAAAGAATGGGCCATAGACTTAAGCTAATAATGACACCAAAGAAACTCTTTAAGCCATTTTGAATATCTAAAATAGTAGATAGAAATATAAAAATGGGTGCTGCCGCAATAAAAAGAGAAAATAAAGCTGTATATATTGAATGAGCAATGGCTTGAATAAAGTAAAACCCAGCTTTTACACCAATCATTAATACTGGACTAGATGATAATAATTTATCGGCAAAATTAATTAAATCAACTTGAGCTTGTTCTGGTGATAAGTAAGAAATTCTTGCTGCCAAATCTCCAATACCAAACACGATTAATTTTATGAGTATTGGGAATAAAGATGTAAGACTTAAATAAAATACAACATCATAAATTAGTTTACCGTAGTCTTGTGCAGGTGATATTTTTATAACTAAAAAAGCCATTCTCATAAAAAAAATAACAATGACAAAACTACTGACCAAAGCTGATACTTTTGTAAATAAGCTTAAGCCGCTTAATAGCACCATTTCTGAGACAGGTAAAAAAGCATTCATTATTGCATTCTTCCTTTTTGTGATTTTGATTGTAGTATTTCTTTAAGTAAAAGTTCTCGTTTATGTTTTGCTTCCTGATTTTCTAGATATGCTAAGTACTGAGATCTTCTAATGGCTTGCAGTTCTTCAAGCATCATTGAATCAAGTTTAATTTCTTGAATACGTGCAGCTTTTTCAGCTGTTTTAGGACGAAATCCCATAATGGTAGCAATCTTTTTTGATGATTGAACCGAGTTTCTAAGGGCTTTAATCTTTTTTGAAAGTGTTTGGCCTTGTTTTAAATCGTAATTAATTGAATTTGAAAGATCTGAGCTAAGAAAGCCAAGTTCCCGTGATTTTGAATACACATTTTCTATTCGGTTAATAGATGATTGAAGCATTCGTTCTTCATTGTCTGAATCAATGCCTATTTCTTCTAGTAAGTCTGATAAAGCAAAACCAATGTCTGCAACTTCATCAACCTTATTCATAATATCATATGTTGATTGAGCAGTTATAGCAGCCGTAAATGGATCAAATGCAAAGCATCTTAGGCTGTGTCCAATAATAAATACTGGCAATAATAAATCTATGCGATACTTAAGCATTGTATAGCCTCCTTAAGGCTTAATTCAGGCATATGGTTTCTTAACTTTTCTAGTTTTTTTTGATCTTCTTTAGAGCTTGTCAGAGCCCAGTATTCTTGGGGGGTAATTTGTATTTTAAGTTTTCGTCCGGTATCACTTGTTTGCAATAATACTTCAGAAAATTCTTTAGGAATTGATTTTAATGACTTAATAGATGTTATTTGATCTGAGGTTAAATTAAATCGACTTTGATATGCGTTTATATCCCCATCTAGAGAAAATAAAAATCTTTGTGGTGAGTTTTCAATAAGACCTGTATCACCATTAACAATCAAATCTGTTGATAACTGCGTAATGAGTATTACAGCATGACCAAACTTACGAACATTAGCTGTTGAAAACTTAAAAAAATCAAAGCACGATTTAATAAAAAATGGTGTTTCATCACAAATTAAAACAATACGCTTATCTTTATTTACGAGAGTTTCAACGTTAAATTGAGCGAGGACTGCCGCAAGGCCAGCTTGTGCAAACTCTGGATCACTGGCTTGAAAGACTTGTGAGAAATTAAAATACCTGAGTCGTGTACTATCTAATTTAGGTAAGCTATTTGGCACATCAGCAAATGCACTTTCATAAACACCACCTAAAACCCACCTGCGGAGTAAATTTCTACGAGGAAAATCAAGGGTTAAATCATAAAATTCTTGTAAACTTGGATTTTGTGCTTTAGCTAGATAACATTGAACATTATTTTCAATTTGTGAGCGTAAGTCTTTTGAAAAATTAAATTCGCCTTGTTCTTGTATAAGAACCATTAAAAATCGCGATAGAATCCCGATTTTCTCTGAATCTGAAATGTTAGTGTTTAATGTGATTAAAAATGGATTAATCCCAGAAGGGGAATTCAGTTGTAATTTAAACTCAGTACCTTTTAATAATTCACATTCTTTTGAGTGTGAGCCACCAACATCGAGCTTTATAACGGATACTTGTGGATCATTGAGTAGAGCTTGAGTTAGTAAACCAGTTAAAACACTTTTACCTTTTCCGCTTGTACCAATTATTAGTGAATTAAAAACACTGTAATTTGAATTGAATAAATCAAAATCAAATAAGCTTCGATCAGATCTATGTAACATAAGGCTTTTTTTGTTAGACTTGGTATTTTCAGATTCACCAAAAAACCAAACGGGCATAAATAATGGTAGAACTTCGTCGATCTCTTTTAATGGTAAGTGCTGCGAATTTCCAACAAGTGTTGATAAAAAATTTGGTGTAGCACCAAAACTTTCAATTTGAAAATCAGCAAATGAATTTAGAGCATTTAAGCTTTGTTTAAGATCTGATAATAAATGAGCTTCATTTGATCTTTCTAGTGTAAGAATAAATTCGTAATTAAAAAAGTGTGATCCATTTTTAACAGCATCAGTAATTGTTGAAATGGTTGATTCTTTAAGTAGATCATTAGTAGGGTTAAGAGTTGTATTAGAATTAGCTTGTTTGAGTTTACGTTCAAGTTCGATTTTAATTTTTGCAGCATCTACTTTTTGAAAAGAGAGATGAATATTAAATGGTTTAGGTATGAAATTATAAATCTTAGCTAAACTTTCTTCTGATATAACTTCTGTTGATGGCTTTATAAGTCTAATGATTCCAGTATGTTCATATCCATTACAAATAGATGATGAGCATTTTTGCCAAATCAATTTTGTATTTAAAAATAAATTATATATGTCTTGATCATTTAAAGGTTTAATTTTGAGGCCAGATTTTTTAACAATTTCATAAACTTCAATTAAAGCTTTAAGGTCTTTATCTTGAGTCTCTTTTAAGAGAAATGATTTAGCTTTTTTAACGATTTCTGGTTCAGAGCAAATTTCTAGATACAATTGAACTGATTTTTGAGTATACCCAATTGTGGAAATTGCTTCTTTTCTTGAGGTATTGTCTCTAAAATCATGTTCATTTGAAACAGATAGCTTTATTCGACCTAAGATGTTGGGATCAAGATTTCTAATGAGATTAAACAGCTTTTCATGGTATTTTACATGATCATCACATTCTAAATCGCAGGGACTAATTTCAAAGCCAATTCCTGATTTGCCATCAGTTGTATGCCAAATTGAAATGTCATTTACTTTCTCAATTGATGCTAGTACCGGAATCATAGAACAATGCCTATCTTAAATGAAATTCTTTTGTTGAATTTAAAACTTAAATAATCACGAATTATTTTTGAACGGTATTTGGCTCGAATGCTTATTAAGAAAATTAGTATTATGCCTGTTAAAATAAATGATAAATACTCTAGGTTTATCTTAGATAATCCAGTGTGAGATATAATCAGCAAATACCCAATTCCAGCAAAATCAACAATGGTTAGTCCTAAGAAAGTGGTATTTTCGTTTAAAATCCGTGAAGGGTTTTTATAAATCATAAACTTGCTCCAAAAACGCGACCTAAAAGATTAATGATTGCAGGTGCGCCAAGTATTGCGATTGCACCAATTGCACCACTGATAAGAAGCATTCTTCCAATCTGCGCTGCGCCTACAGCAAATAATATTCCACCAAGTGTGATACCTATACTAATTGCTGCAATACCAATGCGATTAAATACAGATTGTGCGCTTTGAGCGGCATCAACTAGATCACGGGCAAAAACTTGATCTGATACAAGTGTCATTAAGCAGATAAGAAAAATAATAGCCACAAATGTTTTCATAAAATTTCCTTTAGTTAGAATTTGTTTTTAAGCTTGGTGGAATCAGTTCCATAATTTTATCTTGATGAATAATTCTGTTTTCTGAATCTTCAACCCATTGATCGATTTCACTGATTCGCCATTCTCCAGGTTGAATCAGTTTTTTATATTTATCTGGTATTTTAGAATTAAACATAGCCGGTGATTGATAAATTGTTTTTGGTGATTGAATGGCCTCAAGATCATCTTTTAATTTTTTATTTTCAGCTTTTAACTGAGACTCGGTTTGATCAATACTGGATAAATACACACTCACAGCACCAATAGTTGATGCAGTTATTCCTGAGTAAAGCAGTGCATTTGCAGATTTGTTTTCAGGTTTTGACAAGCCGATCGCCAGACCAGCCGTTGCACCGATAAACATATTCTGAAGTATTTTTTCTCTTGGTGTAGTGGCACATGAATTTAAAATCATGAGTGCAATAACTAAAACACTAGTTTTTATCGATACATTCATACTGAGCATCCTTAGATAGTTTTAAACAAATTTGACCACCGCTAGCGTTTTTACCGTTTGAGGTTTCAATAGAGCATGTTTTGTATCTCGCTCTTTGAGCTTCACTTGAGCTGTTTTCTAAAAAGTTGCGACATTTCAGATATCTAGCTTGTGGATCTTGGATATAGTTTGAATATAAACCTCTTATGCCACCAGATACTTCAATAAACGAGTAGTCTAAATTTAGATTTTGAGTATTTTCAATTTGGATGATGGCTGATCCTCTGATGCCTGAGTCTTGCCCGGGTTCACCATAACAATCAGTGTTCTGGTCTTCATAAGACATTGATAAGCATCTCGGAAATCCGCTGTCCCCATCGCCTCCAGCTTCTGAATTCAAAAAAATTTTTAAATTACCGATAGCTGATTGACCTGATAGTTGGATACAGCCACCATCGCGACCCTTGGTGTTGGCTAAAGCTTTTTGATTAAGTGGATAGTTTGCAAATTGTACGTCATTTCCGATTAAAAGTTTATTAAAGTTCATTTTTAAACAGAATTGATTCGTGTATATACGAACTGAGTCTTTAATAAATATTCTATTGCTCGATAATTGAAGATCTTGGTTTAAATTCATATTTTCTTGAATTACTAAGTCTTTAGGTGGCAATAATTTAAGTTCAATTTCACTTTTTTGATTTCTGTATGAATTAGAAAATTCTAAAAAGTAAGTAGTCTCAATACCGCCTTGAAGTGATTTTAGAAGATATTGGTTTTGATCAAAGCTTCGCTCGTTAATATATTTACGTTCAGCGTTTTTAAAATTTATAAAACCATCAAAACTAGGCCATGTAATTTGAGCATCGTAAATGTTAGCTTCGCTTGTAGGAATATATTTAACGGCAATCTGTGACCGCGATAAAATTTGAACCCGTTCATTAGTAAGTGGGGTGGGTGAATCAGTTTTTGGTTTATCAAATTCGACATCCTCGCACCCACACAAAATAAATGACATTAAGATTAATAAAATTAATTTAAGTTTCATAAACTCCCCTTTAAAAAATAAACAATCATTTCTAAATCGGATTGCTTGCTTTTGTTTGTGGATAAGGGGTTTAGGATTTGTTTTCAAAA